>Ga0182014_10000060_pt1 | contig 104817 bp, 74 predicted proteins | sample 612S2DmetaG_FD_120489 | JGI IMG/M metagenome (GOLD analysis project Ga0182014, IMG submission 120489) | Permafrost microbial communities from Stordalen Mire, Sweden - 612S2D metaG | ecosystem: Environmental > Terrestrial > Soil > Wetlands > Permafrost | place: Sweden: Stordalen | collected... | reverse complement strand
GGAAACACGCGATTTTTCTTCGTGATCTTCGTTGCCTTTTGTTGAAAATCCCTTTGCCCGCTGGTTAAAAAAATTACGGTAAATTACGGTAAATTACGCCAAATTACGGTAGTTTTGTTGCGGTGCAAGGAAGTTTGCGGGCGCGGAGGCGCCGCGGGCGCGGGACAGAATTCAGCGGGGATCGCCCTCATCCTAACCTTCTCCCCCGGGGAGAAGGGACAGATGTCGGACGGTTCTGGTGTTGCGAACGAGCGTCCGGCAAATCCAGTCGTGTGCTTTTCCGCCCTGAGGCGCGGAGATTTGGGCGGTTTATGCAGGCTTGTGCACCCTTGTGCATGATAAAAAGCGCGGGGGCTGGAGTTCTCCCGGGGGCACAGATCAGCCTGAAAGCATTGATAATCAATGACATACAACCCGGCGCTTGGAGGTTATCGGCAAACCGACGGTTTCGGAGGCGCTGGATACTTTGAACTTTGAACTTTGGAGTTTGAACTTTAATGTGGATTGATGGCGCACGCCGATTTTGTTCATTTGCATTTGCACACCGAGTACTCGCTGCTCGATGGCGCCTGCCGCGTGGATCGGTTGATGGAGAAGGCCCATGAATTGAAGTTCTCCAAGATGGCCGTCACCGACCACGGCGTCCTTTATGGCGCCGTTGATTTTTACAGGGCGGCCCTCGACAAAGGCATCCAACCCATCATCGGCTGCGAAGTCTATGTCGCGCCGGGCAGCCGCCGGGAGAGGAAATCCGGCGCCGGAGGGCGGGACGCCTATCATCATCTGGGTCTGCTGGCCAGGGACGAAACGGGCTATAAGAACCTCATCCGGTTGGTGACCGCGGCGCACCTGGAAGGGTATTATTACAAGCCGCGCATCGACAAGGAACTGCTGGCGGCGCACAAGGAGGGTTTGATCGCGCTGTCCGGCTGTCTGGCGAGCGAAATTCCCGAACTCATCGTCAACGATCAGTTGGCCAGGGCGCGCGACACAATCGATTGGTTCAGGCAAACCCTGGGAGCGGAGAACTTTTATCTCGAACTCCAGAATCACGGCATTGCCGAGCAGATCAAGGTCAACCGCCAGCTCATCGCATGGGCGCCGGAATTTGGCCTCAAGGTGGTCGCCACCAATGATGTTCATTATATCGAGAAGGAGCATTCGCACGCGCACGACTGCCTGATCTGCATCGGCACCCAGGCGTTGTTGAGCGACGCCAAGCGCATGCGCTACCAGCCGGAACAGTTCTATTTGCGTTCGGCTGCGGAGATGAAGGCCCTCTTTGCCGAGACGCCGGAGGCGATCCGGAACACGCTGGAAGTCGCCGAGAAATGCAATCTCCAGATCGAGTTCGGCAAGCTCCATTACCCGGTGTTTAATCCGCCTGCCAACCAGACCCGCGAAGGTTACCTGCGGCAGCTTGTGGCCGAGGGCCTGGAGAAGCGTTACAGCATCAAGGCGCGCGTCGAGGGCGCCGGTTTTGTGGTGGAAGGCATCGAGAATCCGGGCCTCCTGCCCAGCGCCGCGCAGGCTCCCGCCGGGGGCGATCCGGCCGCCGCGACCGCCACCGGCGTCAAAGCGGTCATGGACCGGTTGGGAATTGAATTGAAAGTCATCGAGAAAACGGGGTTTATCAGCTACTTCCTCATTGTCGGCGATTTCATCCGGCATGGGCGCAGCAAGGGCGTTTCCTGCGTGGCGCGCGGTTCGGCCGCCGGCTCGATCGTGACTTATCTACTGGAGATTTCCAACGTGGACCCGATCCGCTACGGGCTGCTCTTCGAGCGGTTCCTCAATCCGGAACGCGTGAACCCGCCCGATATTGATATTGACTTCGCCGACGACCGCCGGGCCGACGTGATCGAATATGTCCGCGAGAAATACGGGCGCGACTCCGTCGCCCAGATCGTCACCTTCGGCACAATGGGGGCCAAATCGGTTGTGCGGGACGTGGGGCGCGTGATGGGCCTGGCTTACGGCGATTGCGACCGGCTGGCCAAGATGATCCCGAACGAATTGAAGATGGACCTCAAAAAGGCCCTGCAACAATCGCCGGAACTCAAACAGGCCTACGACACGGAGGAGCAGACGCGCGAACTTATTGACACGGCCTTCATCCTGGAGGACTTGACCCGCAATGCTTCGGTCCACGCCGCGGGCGTGGTCATCGGCGATCAGCCCCTGGTCAACCTCCTGCCCCTCAAGAAGGACGAGGACGGGGTCATCGTCACCCAGTACGCGATGAACCCTGTGGGCGACCTGGGCTTGCTGAAGATGGATTTTCTGGGACTCAAAACCCTCACGGTCATCCGCAACACCTGCGAACTGGTAAAGGCGGGGCGCGGGGTGGAAATTCCAATTGACAATCTGCCGCTGGACGACGCGAAGACGTTTGACTTGTTGAACAAGGCCAACACGGTGGGGGTTTTCCAATTGGAATCGGGCGGGATGCGCGATTTGTGCCGCAAGTTCCAAATCAGTTCCGTCGAGCACATCACCGCCCTGGTCGCCCTCTACCGTCCCGGCCCGATGGAGCTGATACCCGATTTCATCCGCCGCCGGCACGGCGAGATCAAGATCGAATACGAGCATCCGCTGCTGGAACCGTTGACCCGGGAAACCTACGGCGTGCTCATCTACCAGGAACAGGTCATGCAGGCGGCGCAAGTCCTGGCCGGCTACACCCTGGGCGGCGCTGACCTGCTCCGCCGCGCCATGGGCAAGAAGAAAATGGAGGAAATGGCCAAGCAGCGCGAGAGCTTCGTGCGCGGCTGCGCCAAGGTCAACAATATCCCCGCCACCAAGGCCAACGAGATTTTCGACTTGCTGGAAAAATTCGCCGGTTACGGCTTCAACAAATCCCACGCCGCCGCCTACGCCATCGTCGCCTACCAGACCGCCTGGCTCAAGGCCAATTACCCCGTCGAGTTCCTCAGCGCCATGATGACCAACGACATGGGAGACACCGCCAAACTGGGCGTGCTCATCGGGGAAGCGCGCCAATTTGGCATTGAGGTTCTCGCGCCCGACATCAATCAAAGCGGGGTTTATTTCACCCCCATCCCGGCGGCGGACGGAGGCGGGGCGGCCATTCGTTTCGGCCTCGCCGCCATCAAAGGCGTCGGGGAAGTGGCCGTGGAAAGCATCCTGGCGGCGCGGCAGGCGGGGAAATTCGCCTCGCTGGGGGACCTTTGCCAGCGGGTCGATGGGCGCACGGTGAACCGCAAAGTGCTCGAGGCGTTGATCAAATCCGGCGCCTGCGACTGCTTCGCGGAGACCCGCTCAACCCTCTTTGCGCGGATCGACCACGTCCTGCGCCGGGCGGCGGGAATCATCCACGACCGCCAACGCGGACAGGACACGCTGTTTGGCAAATTGGAGGAGCGGGCGGAGGAACGGCCCGAGCCCGAGAAACAGTTGCCCGAATGGCCCCAGCGCGAGTTGCTGGCGCACGAAAAGGAACTGCTCGGCTTCTACGTCACCGGCCATCCCCTGACGCCCTTCGCCCCGATCCTGGAAAAATACGCCGTCCACAACACCGGCCAATTAGCCGCGCTGGCCAATCGCGCCATGACCCGCCTGGGTGGCCTGGTCGTCGAGGTGCAAAAGGGCATCTCCAAAAAATCCAGCAAACCCTACGCCCTGGTCACACTGGAGGATTTGGAGGGCACGGTCCAGATTCTGTGCCTGAGCGAAAACTATGACAAGTTCCTGCCTCTGCTGGTTCCCCAAAAGGCGCTGCTGGTGACCGGCGAAGTCAACCTTTCCGAGGACAAACCGAAGATTTTTCCCCAGGAAATCATCCCCCTGGAAGACGCGCCCCAGAGTTACACCAAGCAAGTCCATTTGCGCCTCCAAATGGCGCATCTCAATGCCGGGGACGTGGAGGCGGCGCGCGACCTGGCCTCGGCCCATCCGGGCCGCTGCCCCTTGTTTCTTTGCTGCAAATGGCCCGGCGGCGAAGTGGTCTTCATCGAGGCGCACGAAAAATACTTCGTCAAACCGTCGCTGGCTCTGCAAAAAAGCGCGGACGACCGATTTGGGGAGGAAACCTATTTCGCCAAAGTTGATGCCACCCTCCCCCAGCGCGCCCCGCGCCAATGGGAGAAACGAACGCGCGCGGGCAACGGGGATGAATAAAAAAAGCCGGCGGTGAACCGCCGCCGGCTTGCATTGGGGAATTTTTGTTAAGTTCCCTTATCCATCTTCTCGCCCGCCGATTTCCAACCGGCGATGCCGGCGGTCAGGTGCTTGACGTTTTTGTAGCCGAGCTTCTGCGCCGCATCCGCCGCGGCGCGGTAGGCCGGGCATTGCGGGTTGCCGCAGTAGGCTACGATCAGGGCATTTTTATCCGGCGGCAACACGGCCGCCAATTGGTCCTTCCGCGCGCTGAAATCAAGCGCGCCTGGGATATGCCCTTCCTTCCAGGACTCGGTGCCGTTGGCATCCAGAAGCACAATCTTCTGAGACGACATGGCGGTTTTGAGGCCGTCAATGGTGATGGTCGGATACTCCGCCGCATAAACGCTTGCCGCGAAGGCAAGCGCGGCGGCACAGGCAAATAATTTTTTCATAATCGTAAGTTTGTTATCAAGTCACGCCGCAGACTAAGCCATAAATTGGCATCATGCAAGACAATAAATGGTTAGTCGTTCGGGCTTCGTCATTCTTTCGTCATTGGTGCTTAGACATTATTCATTCCGTCGCTGTGCCTTGCTGGAATCGCGCCTTTATGGGACAATGGGCGCGTGATTTCTGCGCAACAGACCGACCTCGCCAAACTCGAACAGTCGCCGCAAGAAGTGATGCGCTGGCAGCGGGCGCGGGGCCAGTTGCAGGCGGGGCGCCCGGCGCCGGCCCTGGCGGGTTATGAGGAATTGGTCAGACGATTTCCCGGCGTGGTCAACCTGTGGTTCGAGCTGGGGGTGGCGGCTGCGGCCGACCTGGCCTTTGAGCGGGCCGGACAAGCCTTTGACCGCGTGGAACAATTGGCGGCCAGGGACCCTTCCCTGCTCGTCCTGCTGGGCCAGCAATATCACCGGCTCCGCCGCCTGGATCGCGCCCGCGGCTGTTTCCAGCGCGCGGTCGAAGCGGACCCATCCTCGACTCACGCCCGGCTCAGTTGGGCGGCGTGGCTGGAGCGCGAGCGCCGTCTCGATGAGGCTTGGGAACAAACCGAATCGTGCCTGGCCCGAAATCCGCGGGAGAGCGCCGCCCTTTATTATCGCGCCTTCCTTCTCCATCGGAAGGGCCGCCACGCCGAAGCGGAAACCGTCCTGCGCGATCTGCTCAAGAGCGGCGCGCTCGATCCCAATATCCACCAGTCCAGCCTTCACCTGATGGGAGTCGTGCTGGATGAACTTGGGCAATACGCCGGGGCGATGGATTTCCTGCTCCAGGCCAAGGCGGCTTCGCGCCGCCTGCAAAACGCCGCGGCGCTTGAGAATTCTTATGACAAATCGGACCGCCAGCGCCGGGCGTTGCTGGCGCAATTGACGCCCGCCCTGCTGCGCCGCTGGCGCGAGGAGGCCCCAAACCCGCCGCCGCGCCCGGCGCTGGTGCTGCTGGGCGGGCATCCCCGCAGCGGCACAACGCTGCTGGAACAAATCATGGGCGCGCATCCCGCCGTCAGGGCCTTGGATGAATCGGAGGCGTTCGTGACCGAAATCGCCGACAAACTGGCGCCGCCGCCGCCCGCGCCGCCGCTGAAGGCCACCGCGCTGGAGGCGCTTTCTTCCAGGCGGCGCGACGAGTTGGCGGCGCGTTACCGCAAGAGCCTGTTGCGCGAGGCGGAGGGAAAACTTTCGGCGGAGGTTTTGCTGGACAAAAACCCGTCGGCGACGGGGTCTCTGCATCTGTGGCTGCGGGTGTTGCCGGGGTCGAAGGTGATCATCGCGCTGCGCGACCCGCGGGACGTGGTGCTGAGTTGCTTTTTCCAAAACCTGTCGTTGACGCCCATGAACGCGAACTTTCTGAGCCTGGAGCGGGCTGTCAAACATTACGTGGACGTGATGGACACCTGGCTGCGGCTGCGCGAACTGGGGGGCTTTGACTGGATGGAGACGCGCTACGAGGACATTGTCGCGGACGTGGAAAAGGAGGGGCGGCGTGTGACGGGGTTTTTGGGACTGGCCTGGAGCGAGGGCCAGGGCAGGTCGCACGAAGCGGCGGGCCGGAAAGTTGTTTACTCGCCCACTTACAGTGAGGTGGCCAAGCCGGTGCATGGCCGGGCCGTCGGGCGCTGGAGGCATTACGCGGCGGCGTTGGAACCCTTGCAGGAAAAGCTGGCCCGCTACCGCCGCGCCTTTGCGTACGAAGACGGAGTGTAATGTTACAACGCCAGGAAATTCCTGAGAATCTGGCGGCCGCTCTCGGTCAGGATGCTTTCAGGGTGGAATTGGACGCCCCGGATGGGATGTTCCCGGTGGCGCACCCCCATGATTTCGCCTTCCTCCGTTTCGGCGGTCACTTCCAGGCAGGCGGGAAGGGTCTCCCGCTTGATCACCAGCGAATGATACCGCGTGGCGGCGAAGGGATTGGGCATGCCCGCAAACAGGTCCCGGCCGTTGTGCCGGATGGGGGAGGTCTTGCCGTGCATGATCCGATAATTGACAATGACTTCCGCGCCGAAGGTGTAGCCGATGCACTGGTGGCCCAGGCACACGCCAAAGAGGGGCACCTTCGGCCCGAACGCGCGGATGATGTCGTTGGACAACCCGGACTCGCGCGGCGAGCACGGGCCGGGGGAGATCAGGATGCGCTCCGGCTTGAGCGCGGCGATCTGCTCCAGCGTAATCTGGTCATTGCGCCGCACTTCCAGTTCCACCTTCATCTCGCCCAGGTATTGCACCAGGTTGTAGGTGAAGGAATCGTAATTATCGATGACTAAAACCACGCCGCAGTCTAATCCGCCTTCGCCCATTTTTAAAACGAATTTCTTGCGTCAGGCATTGAAGCCCAGGGCGTGGAGTTTGTGATAGACGCCGCCGCTGGCGAGCAATTCGGCGTGGCGACCCGATTCCACGATCCGTCCCTGGTCCAGCACCAGGATGACATCGGCGTGCTGCACGGTGGAAAGCCGGTGCGCGATGCAAAAGGTGGTGCGCCCCTTCATCAATTGGTCAAGGGCCACTTGGACGATGCGCTCGGATTCGTTGTCCAGCGAACTGGTCGCTTCGTCCAGGACCAGGATAGGCGCGTCCTTCAATATGGCGCGGGCGATGGCAATGCGCTGGCGCTCGCCGCCGGAGAGGTTGGTGCCTTTCTCGCCCACGACGGAGTCATAGCCCTGAGGCTTGCCCACTATGAATTCGTGGGCGAAAGCGTGGCGGGCGGCCTGCTCTATCTCGGCATCTGTCGCGCCAGGGCGGCCCAGGCCGATGTTGTGGCGGATGGTGTCGTTGAACAGGATGATTTCCTGGGTGACGACCGCCATTTGGGAGCGAATATCCCGCACGGCGGCCTGGCGCAAGTCCACGCCTCCGATGCGGATGGCGCCCCCGGTCGGATCGTAAAATCGCAGAAGGAGGTTGGTCAGGGTGGTTTTGCCCGAACCGCTTTTGCCCACCAGGGCGATCATCTGGCCCGGCTCCGCCGAAAAACGGATGTCGCGCAGTACCAGCTTGTCCTTGTAAGCGAAGCTGACATTGTCAAATAGAATGGGGGCGCTGGCCGCGTGGAGCGGAACCGGTTGCGGCGGGTCTTTCAGCGTGCTTTCGGTGGCCAGCAGATCGAATATCCGCTGCGTCGCGCCCCGGGCCTGGGCCAACTGGCTGTGCAGCCGGACCAGGGATTTGATCGGCCGGTACATGAGGAAAATCACTCCGATAAAGGTCACGAAGTCGATTGCCGAAGCCGTGGGCTGCACGGCGAAATAGAACAGCAGGATGGCGGCCCCGATGGCGCCCATGAATTCAATCAGCGGCCCCGGCGTTTCGGTGGAGCGCACCACGCGCATGAAGTGGCTGATGTATTTGGCGGTTTCGGCGCGGAATCTTTGCGCCACAACCGGCTCCAAATTGTAGGCCTTGATGATCCGGTTGCCGGTGAACGATTCGTGCATCATGCGCGACAGCCCCGCCGCGTCGGTCTGGGCCGCGCCGGCGGATTTGCGCCCCTTTTTGCTGTAAATGGAAATCGGAATGACAAAGAGCGGGCAGAAGACCGCCGCGCACAAGGCCAGCTTCCATTGCACGGCGAAGAGGATCAAAGTGTATGACACCACCGCGGCCGGGTCCTTGGCCATGACCATGACCGAGTTGGTCATCACGTTCTGGAGGACGCCGAAATCCCCGATGCGAGACATTAGCTCCCCGGTGCTGGCACCACCAAAGAAACTCAAGGGCAGGTTGAGCAGGTGCTCGAAGGCGCGCGCGCGCAGGTCGGCGATGGCGCGCACCACCACCCAGCTCATCAGGTAGCCGTTGAGATAAATGACGACACACCGCGCCAGCATTGCAACGGGAATGACCGCGATGACCGCGGCCAGGGTCCAAGCCGAATGATGGTCCGCAATGTACCGATGCCCGTGCTCAACAATATACGCTTGCATCCGGTGCAGCTCCTCATGCACATGCACTTGCAGCCAAGATTGGGGTTTCGCCGCGCCCGTCTGCGTTGCCTCAGGCGTTGGGGCGGAGGGAAAGACGATTTGGAGGACCAGCAGCACCACCGCCAGCATCGCCGGATCGGCCAGCCCGGCGAGGATTCCGCATAAAATGCCCAGGGCGAACCGCCCCTTTCTTGGCCGGGTCAGGCGACAAACTTGCAGCAGGAATCTAAACATGCAACTCCGCCCAGTCTGCGTCGCCCCGCGGGCTTTGGCGAGAAATTTTCCCGTCCCACATCGCCGATCCATCTCAATGGGTTTGGTGTCGTAATCATCGCAACCGGCTTCGCGCGCCTTGCGTTCGTCGCCATCCATCGCGTGGGCGGTCAGAGCGATGATGGGCACGGAAGGCTTAAAAGCCTTGATGCGCTTGGTGGCCTCCCAGCCGTCCATCACCGGAAGGCTCATATCCATGAGGATGAGCGCCGGGGTCTCGGACTCCGCCATGCGCACCGCCTGCTCGCCATCGGCCGCGCAAACCACCGAGTAGCCCTTGCGCGCCAACCGGCGCGAGAGCATGTCGCGGTTCGTTTCGTTGTCCTCCACCAGCAATATGTTCGGCATAAATCGCCTCGTCGTTTGCTTGTTTGGAACTTCCATGCATTGCGACCCAGCCCCGCCCATCGCCCTCAACCAGGCGAAACGGCCCCCCGCCTCAACAAGAAAGGCTTCGATGCGATTGACAGGAGCGGACAAAACACGGGCAACAACGAACTGATACTAGGCCAACACGGGCGGAAAAGCAATGCGAAATCAGGCTCGATGGTTAGCCTCAGTTCATTCAACCCTTACCTGGCTCACCAGATACCAGCCATCCTTGGCCGGCGCGTCCATTGCCAAACTCAGCGTTCGCCCCGGGTTGGTTGGGTCAATCAATGCGACGGCCAGGGTGTAATCGCCGCTCTCCAGGCCCGCCGGTGTCTGTGCCACCGCCGCGACCTCGCATTCACCGGGCAGCCACTCGCGCGGGTCGGAACTGGCTTTGTTGGTGACGACCGTTTGGCCGGCGGCGTTGTGCAGGGAAAGACGCAGTTCGAAAGGGTGATAGAGCTTGGCCACCCCCACGTTGGCCCATTTCATGGTCACGTCCAAGGCCGCTCCGCGCGGAACGGACTTCTCGTGCGCCACTTCCCGCAGCACGAAGCGATAACCGGCCAGACGGGCGAGTTTCTCCAGTTGCGGCATGGCATCGGGCGGCACCTGGCCAATGTTGTCATTGATCATACTCACATGGTTGTTGAGCATGAAGTTCACCGCCGCGTCAAACGACCAGCTTTTTGACTTCAGGTAATCGTAGTCGCCGAACCATTCAAAGACCACCGGCGCCTTTTTCCATGTATCCGCCATGCCCTGGACACCCGCATAGCGCGGCGAGCCAATCCAGTTCTGCTCGTGCCAGGGCGAACCGACACCGTCGCGCCGGATGCCCGCCCCGTGGGCCAGCGCATAGCCCATCACCTCCGCATCGTCGGACATGAACACCAGCGGAGTCTTCGGGAAGGCCCGCAAATACATATCCACGATCTGTTTGCGCACGGCGACGGGCGCGGGATGGGTCGAATGCCACTCGCCCCAGATGCCGTGCGAGCCGACGTCGAGGAATTCCACGCCCGGAGTGCCGTCAAAACGCTTTCCCAGCGCGGCGATGAAGGCGCCGTGTTTGGCAAGGTAGATCGGGTCGGCGTAATCCGGTTCGATGCGGGGGACGGCCCGGCCGCCGCTGGTCGGATCGCCGCCGCCAACATTGTATTCAAACCCCTTGCAACCGGCGTCGAAAAGCCATTTGGGCGAGGAATAATAGCCGCCGCTGTGCGCGTTGGCGGTCATGACGCGCATCGCGACCGCGGCGCCGTGCGGCTTCCAGCCCGAGATGGCGTCGTCTATGAACTTCCAGTTGTATTGGCCCTCCTGCAGTTCGACATCCGCCCAGTCGAACCGGATGTAAACGACCGAGCAAGGGAAACGCGCCGGCCGCCGATACAGAAGCGGTGCAAACAGTCACGATCCCATTCATATTGATTGTGATCCTGGCGGCATTCGCATTGGTCGCTTTTGGGATCGGATTCTGGATTGGGCGGGAATTCCCGGATGCTGCCAACGTTGGTGAGGCCCTGGTTGTCGAAACGATCACGTCCCGATTCAATCGTCCGCATGTGCTCCTGAACAAAGTTGTTTGGAGTTGCGGAAAACGTAAGAGGTCAAAGGGCCCTGAAATTGTGACAGTTTTCACCTTTCGTTCAATCGCACGGTTTGCCCTCTAAACCCCTGGATTTGGTTGCTGTCTGTTGTATTTATTTGTTTCGTCGTGCTGACTTTTTTCAGGGCACGTTCCGACTGGGTGTGATCGTTATCGTCCCTGTCTTGATGACAGGCGGAGGATTGGATATAATGGGAGACTTGGTTTCCCCTTTCGCCAGGGTGGCAACTTCTCCCATCTTGGTTTCAAAACAGCGCACCCCGTCGTTGACGGTGCAAAAGAGCAGCGACCCATCGGGAGAAATGCGGAGACGCCCTTGCACAAAGGCATGCACGCCGTTCCAACCAAAATCCTCCCCCGTCTCAAATTCCGCCACCTGCTCGTAACTGCCTGTGGCAAAGGCCCGCACCTGGCTGCTGCCCCGCCATGAAAAGAACACGACATCCCGAGTGGGATGGTAAACCACGCCCACGGGACTAGCCATGGTATTCCCAATGGTGCGGGGATCCGAACCGATAATCATGGTTCCACTGAACAGAGGCAGCGCCATCTGCGAACCATCCCGGCTGATGCCCACCTCGTAGTTGAAGGCGCCTGTTCCCCGGCCCGGCACAACCATCCTGCTCAGGACATCGTACTTGCCAAACGCGCCTGAGGATATGCCGGCCTGAGCATAGGCGATGGTGCGACGGTCGAAAGAAGCTGCCAGCATGGTGTTGCCTGTTATCTGTCTGATGTCGGGGATCTTTATTTCCGAACTGGTCCGGGTCGCGGGATCATAGCGAAGGAGAGGCCCCCATTGTGCGGTTGAAGTCACCAACACCGCGCCGTCGGCGCCAAACGCGGCCGAGAAGGTCCCTCCCCCGGTGCCAAACCTGACTTTGGATATGTTCGAAGCTCTCAAGTCAATGAGTTCAATCCATCCTTCGGCGCCGGACCCGGCCGTGTCCGCCACGGCCAGCAAATTGCCATCGGGAGAAAGGTCAATGCCGCACAAAGAGCCTCCGCAGGCAAAAGGAGGTAGAAAGGCATTGGACCCCAAGTCGTACCGGAGCACATTGGCGCCTTCGGTGATATAGAGAATGTTCCGCCCCGCATCATAGACCATGTCCTTTCTTCCCAGAGCGGAGATAAATCGGCCCTGCGCTCGCTTGATCGCCTGGGATGCGGATGCCACCGACGTTGTCGCCGCCACGGACTCCCCGGCGTTTTTCTGGCGGCGCGCCGCGGGACGGGGGTCGCGAAACCGATCGCCAAGAGCGAGTTTGCTTTCGGCGGCGTACATGGAGTTTTCCAGATCAATCTCGGCGTCCCTGAAATCTTTAAACGTGCGCTCGACGGCCGGGTCCTCAAAGACGGGATCATGATCATCCGGCTTGGCCGTCCAATGGCCCAGGTGCTGTTTGCTCAACTCAAGGATGGCCACGGCGTTGGACGCCACGGCCAATTCCGCCTGAGTGCAGGCCGTAAACGAATCCCATTTTGGCTGCAATGTCTCCCGAAACCTCGCCGCCACCTTCTCGATAGACGCGTTGCCGACTTGGGATTGTTGCATGTCGGTTCTGTAGTCCTCGGATTTGAGCCAGGCGTTGATCGACTGGCCTTCCGCCGAAAACTCGCGAATGGCGCTGATCCGTCCTTCGATTTGCTGCTCGTTCTTGAGATCGCCATGAAACAGGTAAGCGTCGGGAAGAAACTGCGATCGCGCTTTCGCATATTTGGCAAGGTTTTCGAACAACTTGAGACCCCATCTGCCCAGGGTTTCGGCTGCCAGACGCTGGTCGCCTTTTTCAAAAGAAGCCGCCTCGTGCAGCATCGATTGATATTCCAGACCCAGCCGTCCATCCTCCAGCGCCATGAAATTGGTGGCCACGTCCTGGTCGAAGGCGGCCCATCTTTCCGCCAGCTTCGCCCTGCGCTCGATCCGGCTGGCCGGCGTCCAAACCACGGTGAGCAGCAAAGTAAACACCAGACAACAGAACAGCAGAACGCGCCCCCGTACAGTCGCCCGCCCCGGCTCACTCACAGCCCACTCCAAGACCGCCAGCAGCATGCCCAGAAACAGGCAAATTCCGCTGGGAATGAAAATGCAGCTCTTCTCATAGGACTCGGCCTGGCTCATCGAGATCAGGTTGGCCCCGATATCAAAGTTAAAATACAGGGCATGTAAAAGCCGCAAGGCCCCGGCTATCCCAAACAAAAGGAAAATGGCGGCAAGTCTCAATCTGGAAGATTCATTCATTGTTTCGTCCATGATACGCTCCGTTTTTATTGGAAATGAAAGGATGGTCAACCGCCGGCAACCGCCGCCCTCGTAGGCGAGCCATGCCCGGAGGATCGCTTATGGTTGACCGTTGTATTACGGCGAGATTGCCAGAACCAGCCGCGGAAATCAATGGAAATGCCGAATATCCACGAACTTCTAATGCGTCAGAAGGTGTGAAAGAACTGGATTGATAAGCCATAGCGTGCCAATACTAGCTATATCGCTATTATTATCAAGCCATCGTTCTTTGACAGCTTCTGACACATTACCGGGCGCGATTTTTGCGTTGCGCTTGGGGTGTCCGCTCGTGGTTAATAATGGCGTCGGAATGAAGAACTCGGCTTCAGAACAAACTTCGAGAGTGTGGGACCTAGCCGTTGTCGGCGGGGGGAGCGCCGGCTACGCGGCGGCGCGCACGGCGGCGGCGGCGGGCTTGCGGACGGTGGTGATCGAGGGCAGCGATGAGGTGGGCGGCTTGTGCATTCTGCGCGGATGCATGCCGAGCAAGGCCCTGCTCTACGCGGCGGACGTTTTGCACCTGGCGCGCTCGGCGGCGACGTGGGGGTTGTCCGTTCCCAAGGCAGGCTTCGATTTCAAAGCGGTCATGGCGCGCAAGAAGGCAATGATCGCGGATTTCGCGGGGTATCGGCGCGTGGAATTGACGTCCGGGAAATTCAAATTCATTCGCGCGCTGGCCCGGTTCATCGACCCGCACACGCTGGAGTTGAGCCACGCGCGCGGAGCCGCCCCGAACACCGTGAGAGCCAGACATTTCATCGTCTCCACAGGCTCGGTCGTGGCGCGGCCGCCGCTGGCGGGCCTGGAGGACGCAGGGTATCTGACCAGCGACGACGCGCTGTCGCTGGAGCGGCTGCCGGCGTCGTTGATTGTTTTGGGCGGCGGGCCGGTGGCGGTCGAGCTGGCGCAATTCTTCCGGCGGTTCGACGTGGAGGTCGCGTTGATTCAGCGAAGCGGGCATTTGCTGCGCGGCTTCGATGAGGACGCGGCGGCCGTCCTGGAGAAGGTGTTGCGGCGGGAGGGTGTCAAACTATTGACCGGCGCGGAATTGCTGGGGGCGTTTCGAGCGGGGCGGAAGCGGGGGATCGCGCTGCGGCGGGGAGGGCGGAAGGAACGGGTTTTGGGAAGCGAAATTCTGCTGGCGCTGGGACGGGCGCCGGCCACGGCGGGGCTGGGCCTGGAGAAGGCCGGCGTGGAAACGGAGGGCGGGCGCATCCTCACCAACGCTGAAATGCAGACGAGCGCGCCGCACATTTACGCGGCGGGCGACTGCACGGGGCCGCACGAGATCGTCCACATCGGCATCGAGCAGGGGGAGATCGCGGCGGGCAACATCGCGCGTCCGGGGCGCGGGCGGGCGATGGATTACCGATTATTGACAAGCGTCGTGTTCACCGATCCGCAGGTCGCGGCGGCGGGGTTGACGGAGAAGGAGGCGCGGCGGCGGAACATCTCTTATGTGGCGGCGAGCCATTCGTTTGCCGATCACGGCAAATCGCTCATCATGGAGGCGGCGGACGGTTTTGTGAAGTTGCTGGCCGACCCGGTGTCGGGGGAAATCCTGGGCGGGGCGTGCGTCGGGCCGCTGGGCGGCGAGCTGATTCACGAAATTGTCGCGGCCATGCACAAACGGATGAGCGTCGGGGAACTGGCCGCGATGCCGCATTATCATCCGACGCTGGCGGAGATATGGAGCTATCCCGCGGCGGAACTGGAAACGCAGCGGAGCCGTGTGTCGCAGCGGAGCCATGTTGCAAAACGCGCCGGCATTAGGTAGATTGGTTCCCGTGAGCCTGGCTGAGATCCAAGAGCAAATCGCGGGATTGACGGCGGAAGAGCGCCTTGAGGTGGCAGCCTTGATTGCGCATCTAGACCGCGCTGGCGATGCGGCATACCAAGCGGAGTTGGACCGCCGTGCGGCAGACATGGACGCCGGAAAGAAAACAACCCTGGACGAACTGGAGCGCCGCCATCATCGGTTGAGCGCCGACGGGCAATGATTCCGCGATATGTTTTCGCGGCGGATGAATCGGTGGTCGAGTTTTTCTCCCACTGCGGCAAACGGGAACGAGAGGAGCTTTTGCGCGTGTTTCGGGCCTTGGCGGACTCGCCGCATCAACCAGGTGATGGGTGCAGAAGGCGCGATCGGGACGCGAGTTTAAAGTCAAGAGGGTCGGGCGATGGCTTGTCACGTATTGGCCGGACGACCCAGTCCTGGATCTGCGAGTGGTGGATATCAAACGAATAATACCATAACCGGAATTATGTCCCTCCAACTTCGCGCGGCGGCAAAGTGCAAATTTGACGTTCTCTCCCTGGGCGAGTGCATGGTTCGCCTGGCCCCGCCCGGTCATGGCCGCATTGAGTTTGCCAAAGTTTTGGAAGTCGATGTCGGCGGGGGCGAATTCAACGTGGCCTACGCGTGCGCGCGGCTCGGTTTGCGCGCCGGGTTTGTCAGCAAGCTGCCTGATAATCCGGTGGCCCGCATCATCCTCAACCACGCCCGCGCCGCCGGCCTCGATGTGTCCAACGTCCTGCTGGAAAAATTTGACGGCGTCGGGCGCGCGGGCCGGGTCGGGCTGAATTTCTCCGAGGTCGGCACGGGCGTCCGTGCCAGCGTGACGATGTATGACCGGGGCCACTCCTCCATCAGCCGGATGCGGCCCGAGGAAATCAACTGGGAGGAGATATTTCAGGAACAAGGCGTTGTCTGGCTGCACACGGGCGGCATTCTGGCGTCGCTTTCCGAGGAGAGCGCGGCGGTGACAAAGGCGGCGTTGCAGGCGGCGCGGGCGGCTGGGACGGTGACGAGTTACGACCTGAATTTCCGGGGCAAACTCTGGAGCAGCGCCAAGGCCATCGCCGTGTCGCGGGAGATTATGCCGCACGTCCAGGTGCTGATCGGCAACGAGGAGGATTTTCAAAAGGCGCTCGGTTTCGACGTGGAGGGCGCGCGGGCGGATTTGCGCGAACTTCCGGTGGAAGCTTACAAAGAGATGGCGCGGCGGGTTGTCAAGGCGTTTCCCAACATCCAGGCTCTGGGCACGACGCTGCGCGAAGTCAAAAGCGGGCTGGTCAACAATTGGGGCGCCATCCTCTGCCACGACGGGAAGTTTTTTCAGGCGCGGCCGTTCAACGATTTGGAAATCGAGGACAGGGTCGGGGGCGGCGACGGCTTTTCCAGCGGCATCGCCTACGGCTTCATCAAAGGGATGGACCCGGAGGAGATCGTCAATTTCGGGGCGGCGCATGGAGCGCTGCTGCAAACCACCAGGGGCGACACTTCCCAAGTGACGCTGGAGGAAGTCCTGCACGTCATGCGGGGCGGTTCGGCGCGCATCCAGAGATGACGCGCTCCGCTTATCGCGGCCGGTTGGCCAAGCGGGAGGAGGCCGCCAGCCTGCGAACGTTGCGGGAAAAAGGGGTGACGCCCGAGGAAATCCGGCGGCAATGGCGGGGCGGCTACTTGGCCAGGGCGACCAAATAACGCTGCAAACGCTCGACTTGGGCCGGCGATTTTTGCTGCATATAGACTTGATGGAGTTGCGCGCAGATGCGCAGCAGGATGCGGCGCGCGCTGACCGGGTCCAGGCAACTGTCGTCAAACCGCTGCCGCAATTGCAGGACGTGCTTGACACAGTCGCCCTTGGTCAGCAGGCGTCCGCCATGAAAGGCGTCCACGTAAATCTCCAAGCGGCTCGACTGGTAGCGGCACAGGAAATGCCCCGGCAAACCCACCCCTGCCAGAGGCAGCCGCAAGCGGCGTCCGACCAACAAATACAGCAGACTCAAGGCGATCGGGTTGCCGACGCGGCGGTCGAGCACGCAATTGAAATAGACGTTTTCCGGGTCGTAGAAATTCTGCTCATCGCCGGAGAAGCGCTTTTCACGGAAGAGGTATTCGTTGATAACGCGCAGAATTTGCTCGTCCGGGCCGTTCAAATCCAGGCGCTCCCGCAATTCGCCCGCGAAATCATCGAGCAGCGCGGAGTAGGCTTCCACATTGATGGTCGGGTATTGCGAGCGGGCCAGGAGCAGGACGCCCTGTTCAAGGTCGGAATCCTCGCCTTGATTGAGGCAAAAGGTCAGAAACTGCGTGTCCGCATCCTGCCGCGCGAAGTGCTGGACAATCTCGCTGGCGCGGCGGCGCAGGACGGGGTCGTTGCTCAGGGTGTGCTCGCGCATCCAATCGGAGCAGCTTGGGCCGTAGGAGAGGATGGTTTCGCGGACGGTTTGATAGACGCGGGCATCATCATCGGCCAGCAGGCTGATCAAAGCTCTTTGATGCTTTTCCTCCAGTTCCCCGGCTGATTTGGCTGTGGGCAAACTCATAGGACGCAATGAGGATGCCGGAGACCCTGCGCGACTTCAAGCACAAAACAAGAACCTTGCCTCCCGCGTTCAAGACCGCGTCGAGCCGGCGGCGGAGGTTCCAGCGTCATTTATCTGTAACAGCGGGCGGGATTTCTTTAATAAGAAGGCATGAGAGCAGACGAAAGCGGCAGCCGGACAGAAGATCGGCCGGAGCCGTTGTTTGTCACCACCCATTGGTCGGTGGTGCTGGCGGCTGGGCACGGCGACACAAACCGTGCTGGCGACGCCCTGGCCCATCTCTGCCAGACTTATTGGTATCCGCTTTATGCCTTTGCCCGGCGCCGGGGTTGTTCGCCGCACGATGCCCAGGACCTGACGCAGGAGTTTTTTTCCAGACTTCTCCAGGGAAACTGGGTGGCCAAGGCGGACCGGCAGCGGGGGCGGTTTCGGTCGTTTCTGCTCTCGGCGATGAAACATTTCATGGCGAACGAATGGAACAGGGCCTCGGCGCAAAAGCGGGGCGGCGGACAGCCCATCCTCTCGCTCAATGATGATTCGGCCGAACGCCGTTACCAGTTTGAACCCGCGGACACGGCAACGCCGGAAAGCCTCTTTGAACGGGGCTGGGCGGTAACATTGCTGGAAGGGGTGTTGGCGCGATTGGAGGAGGAGTATCGCGGCGCGGGGAAGCAGTCCTGGATGGAGGCCATCCGGCCCGCCCTGACAACGGACCGGGGCGCCCTGGAGTACGCCGAACTGGCGCGCAAACTGGGCATGTCGGAAACCGCCGCGCGCGTGGCGGTGCATCGGCTGCGGCAGCGGTATCGGCAGCTTATCCGGGCGGAAGTAGCCGGCACGGTGGCATCGCCGGATGAAGTTGAGGAGGAAATGCGCCATCTTTTTCAAGTGCTGACAAATGGATAAGCGGGCGGCAAAATGAATGTTCAAGGCGCCATCGAGAGAATAGTTTGTAACAGGCGCCGGCGATTCTTTCAGTAAGGGGTGAAAGGAACCTATATGAATACACAAAAGCTTTGCCAGAATTGCCGGACTCCCCTGGCCGCCGACGCCCCTCGCGGTCTGTGCCCTGCTTGTTTGATGAAAGTGGCGCTGGCCACGGGAACCGGAGCCGGGCGGGAGAATCCGGGTTTCACGCCGCCGCCCATCGAGGAATTGGCGCGAAAGTTTCCCCAGCTTGAAATCATCGAACTCATCGGGCGCGGCGGCATGGGAGCGGTCTATAAAGCGCGGCAAAAAGAACTCGACCGCATCGTGGCGCTCAAGATTCTGCCCCCCGGGATCGGAGAGGACGCCGCGTTTGCCGAGCGGTTCACCCGCGAAGCCAAGGCTTTGGCCCGGCTCAACCATCCGGGCATTGTCACCATTCACGATTCCGGGCGCGCCGATGGGCTGTATTTCTTTGTCATGGAATACGTCGATGGGGTGAATCTGAGCCAACTGCTTGACTCGGGCCGCGTCAGCTCGCGCGAGGCGCTGGCCATCGTGCCGCAGATTTGCGACGCGCTCCAATTCGCGCACGACCAGGGCATCGTCCACCGCGACATCAAGCCGGCGAACATCCTGCTGGACCGGCGCGGCCACGTTAAGGTGGCGGACTTTGGATTGGCAAAAATCGTGGGAGCGGACCCCCTCGCCGCTCCGATGGGAGAGGGCGGCGCGCAAGGGCCGGTTGAGGGCACAGCGTCACTGACTCTGACTGGCGCGGGCAAAATCATGGGCACCCCGGCCTATATGGCGCCCGAACAGGCCGAGCATCCCGCCGACGTGGACAATCGGGTGGACATCTACGCGCTGGGGGTGGTGTTTTACCAGATGCTCACCGGCGAACTGCCCGGCAAAAGCATCAAACCGCCGTCCAAGAAAGTTCAACTTGACGTGCGCCTGGATGAAGTTGTGTTGCGGGCGCTGGAGGTTGAACCGGCGCGGCGTTATCAGCAAGCCAGCCAGGTCAAGACTTGCGTGGAAACGATTGCGGCGAGCGCGCCGGGCAAATTGCGGGATGCCCGCGCCCTTGGAATTGGGGCGTCGTTGTTCGCGGGCGTGAGCGGGCTTTTGTTAGCGTTGAGTTTCTTCTTTTCCCCGTATCCGTTGGCGATGCTGGTCTGGTCCCTTCTGGCGGCGTTGCTTGGCATCATCCTGGGAATTAACGCGCGGGGGAATGGATCTGGGAAAGGCGCCGTCGCCCTCAGCCTCGGCATCAACACGGCAACCTTGTTCATTGCGTTGGCGTCCGCCGCTGTTCATACGGGCCACTTGGCATTTTGGTCTGCAACGGCATCCGTTGTGGACCAAATTGGAAGCGCATTTGACGAAGTCGGACGCCTCAAGTTTATGGGGGAGGAACGGCAGTACGCGGTGACGGTCGGCGGCAGGAAAGAGCTTGGCCTGAAGGAAGATTTTCTGCGGCGCAGGACCGGGCAGGAGGTTTTGGAGAGCGGTTTGAGCGCCGGCTGCGGCGATTATGCCAGCGCGTTCATGCGCTTGATGGAAAAGGGCGGCTGGGAGACGCTCTGGGTCGATTCGGCGGAGATTTCCATTGGCTCGCTGGACTCACATTTTTCGGGCCACGTCGTCGTGGCGGTGCATGACGCGGTCAATCACCGATGGCTGCTGGCCGACCCCACCAACAGGCGAATCATCTCGAACGATTGGGCCACCAACAGCCAGACGTTTTACGGAGACGGCTTCTGGATTGGTTACTGCGGCCCGAAGGAGAAATATCCAGCGCACAACGCGGAGGAGCTGAAGGCTTTTTATGGCCGGACGCTGGCAAGTGTTCCAACGAACCTGTTGAACAAGCGCATCGTGAAATTGAACTTCAAAGTGGATGCGTCGCTCATCGGCAATGATGGCAAACTGCTCCTGCCGCGAGTTTCCCAATTGGGCGAAATTCAGGAGCGCGTGCTGGACCATTACAATGTCCATCCGGAAAAGGAAGTTGACGTCTTGCTGGTCAAAGGCGATGAGGGTGACAGTTCCACGATGACGCATGAGGGCAAACGCGGCTGGGTCTGCGCGGTCGGACTGAACTCCGGCTGCCACATCGGCCTGATCAGTTTCATGCAGGGCAAGGTGGCGGAGAGCGGCAGTCTGTGAAGTCTTTTATCGCGTGTTGAAATGCCAGATCAGCCAAGCCATCAAACCACAAACCAGCACCCCGACTACTGCGGCTGCGGCCAAATTGCGCCGTTTCCGTTTGCGAGCAGCTTGTCTATCACTCGGAAACAAGTAATAGAGATCTGTTTTCCTTCTCCTCAAAGGCCCATCTTATGACGGAGGGCCATTAGTGTCAAAGGGATTTCAAAACATGGAGGGAAACCGATGCCGCGGGCCGCTCAATCGCGCAGCCCCGGAAAAAACTGGAGGGCGGTCTGGCACGTCATCGCGCTCAATTCCTCCGCCGCGCAGTTTCTGACCCCGGCCGCGACTTCCGCGATTTCCTTGACGTAGGCCGGTTCGCAGCGCCTGCCCCGGTGCGGCGCAGGCGCCAGGAACGGGCAATCGGTCTCGAACATGAATTGGCCCGGCGGCGCCGCCGCCAGCGCCTCCCGCGCGTTGGCCCCGTTCTTGAAGGTCGCTATCCCCGTGAAACTCACCAGCCCGCCCAGCGCCAGCACCCGTCCCATTGACTCCACACTCTCCGAAAAACAATGGAAAACGCCCCGTGTCTTCCCGGCAAACCGCGTCAACTCCGCCACCGTGTCATCGAATGACGCCCGCTGGTGGATAATGCAATTCAACCCCAACTCGCACGCCACCTCCATTTGCTGCCGGAATATTTCTGCCTGCCTTCTCCTGAATGCCTCGAACTCCTCCTCCGTCATGGCCGATTCCTGGCGGCGATGGTAATCCAGCCCTGTTTCGCCAATGGCAACGACTTTGGGGTGGCAGGCCAATTCGCGCAACGCGGGCCGCAAGTCTTCCGGCGCTTCCCGCGCGTGGGTGGGATGCCAGCCCGCGGCGGCATAGACCCCCGGAAACTCCTCCGCGATCCGAATGGCGCGCGCGCTGCTTTCCAGGTCGGTGCCGACGCAGATGATCTTGGCGATCCCGGCGGCGCGCGCGCGCTCCACCACCTGGGGGAGGTCCGCCGCGAAATCCGGGAAACCAAGATGCGCGTGTGTGTCGTAAAAAACTGCCATTGCCGCCTCTAAAACTAATCCCCAGCCGCCCCGCCCGTCAATGCGCCGCAGGCGCGCGTCTTATATTGAGATGCGCGGCGCCCTTGTATTTAGTCCGTTTGTTTGCTACAATTGGAGGGTCGATGGACACCGGCATCGGCACAATAAAATTCAAACAGCAAAATAAGAGACACAATTATGGCCTACGAACTACCTGCTCTCCCCTATCCCAAGGACGCGCTCGAACCTTATATCGACGCGCTCACCATGGAAATACACCACGGCAAACATCACGCCGCCTACGTCACCAACCTCAACAAGGCGCTGGCCGGCCAGGCTGGCTTGGAAAAGAAAACAGTCGAGCAACTCATCGCCCATCTCGACGCGGTCCCGCCGGACATTCGCGGGCCGGTGCGCAACAACGGCGGCGGACACGCGAACCACTCCCTGTTTTGGAAAATTCTCGGGCCTAAAGCCGGCGGCGCTCCCACAGGGCCGCTGGCGGACGCGATCACATCGGCTTTCGGCGGTTTCGACGCTTTCAAGGAAAAAATCGAGGCGGCGGGCCTGGGCCGGTTCGGCAGCGGCTGGGCCTGGCTGCTCGTCAACCATGGGAAGCTCGAAGTCGCCTCCACGCCCAACCAGGACAATCCGCTCATGGGCAAAGCCGTGGCCGGCTGCGAGGGCCAACCCATCTTCGGCGTTGATGTCTGGGAGCACGCCTACTATTTGAAATATCAGAACCGCCGGGCCGATTACCTCAAGGCCTTCTGGAACGTGGTCAATTGGACCGAGGTCGCGAACAACTTCGCCGCGGCCAAATAACCGGCGCCGCCTCCAAACCCCGCAGCGTTCTCAATCGAATTCCGCCAGCCAACGCTGGCGGAATTCATTTTCAACAAAGGTGGGACGCGCCCTGCCGGACGCGGCTCAGTCGTTTGGTTTCCGCTCCTGATTTTTGCCGCAAGATTTCCGGCCTGGTGCCGTAAAGACAAATGGAAAGGGAGACCGAGCGGCTGTCGCAGGCTTTTTGAACGCGGAGCGAGCCGGCCTTTCCCAATGAGAACGAATATGAAAACTTACGATTTGTCTGACCGGAAACTGAAACTCCTGATTCTATGGGCGGTGTTAATCATCGGCTGGCTCTGCTTCGCGGGCGCCACCGGCGTCCATGCGCAGGCGGTTTCCGTAAACCCGGCCGTGCAGGAAGTCGTCAAGTTGTCCAGAGCCAAAATGAACGACGACGTGATCCTGGCTTACATCAGAAACTCCGGGGTTTCCTACTCCCTCAGCGCCGATGACGTTCTTTACCTCAACGGCCAGGGAGTCTCGCAGGCCGTCATCGCCGCTCTGCTCCAGGCCAGGCCGGCTATGGCTCCGGCAGCCCCGGCCAATATCGCGCCCCCTGCTCCGCAGTATCCAGTCCCTTCGCCGACTCCGGCCCCGCCGGCGCAGTCGGCCCCTCCGTCGCCTTTTGTGTCGGAAAGTTCCGCGGGACCGCTGCCGGGTTCGGAAGTCACACTGCCGTATTTCCAGTCGCAACTCGCGCCCTACGGCGTTTGGGTGGATGTTCCGGGTTGCGGCCTTTGCTGGAGGCCGTCCGTGGCCGCTCAAAGTCCGGGTTGGCGGCCCTATTTCGACGCCGGCCACTGGGACTACACCGCCGACGGCTGGTATTGGAGATCGGATTATCCCTGGGGCGAGTATGTCTTTCATTATGGCCGCTGGCTGCGGGACGGGCGTTTCGGGTGGGTCTGGGCGCCGGGGTATCATTGGGGCCCGGCCTGGGTTTGCTGGCGCAACTGTGACGCCGAGGGCTTTTGCGGCTGGGCGCCACTGCCGCCGGGCGCGCGCTTTGAACTGGGCGTCGGCCTGACCTGGAACGGCCGCGTGGCCGTGGATGCGGATTTCGGCCTGGCGCCCGATCTTTTCGTATTTGTCGGTTTCGATCATTTTTGGGCGCGCGATTACCGCCCCTTTGCCGCGCCGTCGTGGCGTGTGTCGGCGCTCTATGGCCGCAGCGTTCTGGCCAACAACTATCGCTTCGCGGGCGGTCATTTCATTGTCGAAGGTATCGGGCGCGAACGGATCGCCGCGCTGACCCGCCATGAAGTGCCGGTGGGCAGAATCGAGTTCCACGACGAGCGCATCTCGCGCGAACGCGACCTCCAACACGCCCGCGGTTCCGAACTTGAGCGCGGCCGGGGCGAAGCGGGACGCGACTCCCGCGACCGCCGCGGCTTTTGACGGTACCAATTTTCAGTCGTTTCAGTCGCTTAAGCCTTTTCCAAGTCAGAGACGCGCAAGAAAAAGTGGAATGCCCGCAACGAATTCTTTCAATGAATTCTTTCTTGCCAAATTCCGTCTCTTCGTGGCTTGCTTGAGTATTGTTCATGAACGACACAGACAACGTCTCACCGCCCAACCGCCGGGATTTCCTGAAACAGACCTCCCTCGCCGCCGTTATGGCCATGTTGGGTGGCGTCGAATTGCGCGCGCAGGACGCCGCCAAACCGGTCACCAACTCCGAGGCCCTTACCGCCGAACCACCGCCGCCGCCGGTCAATTACGGCGTCATTGGAGTGGGGGAGCGGGGCCGCGAAATCCTGCGCACCCTGGCGCTTCTGCCCTCCGCCACGGTCGCCGGAATTTGCGATAATTATGCCCGCGCCATGACCCGGGCCACGGAGGAAGCGCCCAAGGCCAAACAGTACGCCGATTACAAGCAGATCCTGGCCGACCCCGGCATCCAGGCCGTCGTCGTCGCCACGCCGACCGCCCTGCACCGCGACATCGTCCTGGACTCCCTGGCGGCCGGCAAACACGTTTACTGCGAAGCCCCACTGGCCTGCGCAATCGACGACGCCAAAGCCATCGCCAAGGCGGCGCGCGACGCGGTCAAAGTGGTTTTCCAGGCCGGCTTGCAGGAGCGCTCGCATCCACAGCGCAATTTTCTGGTGCCTTTTATCCGTTCCGGCGCGATCGGCCGCAACGTCGCGGCGCGCGCGCAGTGGCACAAGAAGGACAGTTGGGCGCGCGACTCCTCCAACACCGAGCGCGCACTGGCGCTCAATTGGCGGCTCTATCAGAAGACCAGCCCCGGCCTGCTCGGCGAGATTGGCATCCACCAGATTGACGTCGCATCATGGTTCCTCAAGAGCCGCCCCGCCGCAGTCACCGGGTTCAGTTCCAGCATTCTCTGGAAAGACGACCATGACCGCGACGTGCCGGACACCGTCCAGGCCGTTTTCGAATTCCCCGACGGCGCCAACTACCTCTACGACGCGACGCTGTGCAGTTCCTTCGAGGACCAATTTGAAGTGTATTGCGGCACTTCCTCGGCCATCATGGCGCGCGACTGCAAGGCCTGGCTTTTCAAGGAAGTCGATGCCGACCTGCTCGGCTGGGAGGTTTACGCCCGCAAAGATGTGTTTTACAAGGAAACGGGCATCGCCCTCATCGCCGGCGGCAGCAAGCAATCCGCCATGGGCGGGGACGCCGTCTCGCTTAACCCTTATGAGCACCCGCCGCTTTACTACGCCCTGGAGGCGTTTCACTCCAACTGCGGCCGGATCGGAATTACTGTCAAGGATTTCATTGACCTGTACGGCGACAGCGACCTCGACGCCCTCGCCCAGAACATCAAGACCCTCAAGACCCATCCCGCCGCCAATTGGCGCGACGGCCTCGACGCGACGGTCATCGCCATCAAAGCCAACGAAGCCGCTGTCAAGAGAGAAAAAATCGTCTTCCAAAACCAATGGTTTGAATTATGAAAATGCGCCCCCTGCTCAATCCCCGCACACTTCGCTGGTCCGCCGGCGTGATCGCCCTGGCTTTCTGCCTGGGCAGCGCCCCCGCCGCCCGCGCCCAAACCCGCTATACCGGCCAACCCCGCAGCAACTCCGTCAAGATTCAGGGCACCTCCACCTTGCATGACTGGGAGATGCAAGGCGTGCAAATCTCCGGCTACATCGAGTTTGGAGCCGGTGTGCAACTCGACCCGGCCCAGACAAACATCGCCGGAATTCAGGGCAACATCGTCCCCGCCAAGGTTCACAACATCATCCCGGTCGCGTCGATTCACAGTGAAGCCGAGATCAAGGCCGACGTGATGGACAACCTCATGAAGGAAGCGATGAAAGAGGACAAATTCAGGTTCGTCATCTACGACCTCACCGAACTCTCCTTCAAGGGGCCCCACGCACCGGGCAAACCCTTTGACTTCAACAGCAAGGGCGAACTGGCCATCGCCGGCGTCACCAATAAAGTCAGCTTCCCGGTCACCATCGAATGCCTGGACGGGGACAAGATCAAGGTCTGCGGCACCGCTCCCGTCAAGCTGTCCGACTACAATGTCCCGCCCCCGGCGCCGAACTTCGGCTTGGGAATGATGAAAGTCGGCAACGACGTCAAAATCATTTTCGAATGGACCCTGGTGACCAAGCCGGTGAAGAAATGACGGGGCCCGTCAATTCATCCAGGCGGGGAATTGGATGTGCGCGGCGGCGTAATTGACATCGTAATAATGGATCGTGTCATTCGAGGGTGATCCCCGCCAGGAACGGCCCCGGATTGACCATGGTGGAAAGGTAATCAATGCTCGTCACTTGCGCGCCGGGCCTGGGGTTGTCAAACGTCGTGCGAAAGATGTGCAACGCCGCGCCGGGGTTGTTTTTCTTGAGGTAAGGATTGCTGCCCATCCAGGCCAGTTCGGTTGGCGACTCCTGCAGCAGGTTGAGCATGGGTGGAACCGACTGGCTCGTGCAGCGAAGGGCGTGCGTGCCGCCGACAAGTTCCAGTTCCTCCTTCCCGCCGGGATCGTCCGCCAGGGGATCGGTCAGTTTGCAATTGACGTATGACTTCAGGTCGATGGTGATCTCGTTGGCCGTTTCTTTGACGCCTTGGCGATTTTTGACCTTTTTTTCCAAGGTGGCCAGCTCTTGCGGGTCCGACGGGAGAAGCTGGGGCTCCCCCTGCTGCTCCATCGCGCCCTGGCTTTGCTGGGCCATGAATCCGCCCGGGGAAAACACCATCCGCTTTATCATCAGGCCGGTGCATAACGAAGTGAGCACGCTTGTCGCAACAACAAGCGCAAGGATTTTTGCTGTTGTCAAATTCATAGGCTTTGTTGAGTCATTCTTTCATTACCATTCTTGGTTCGCTTTTTCAATTGTGTTTTTGCGCCCGTTCCCAAAGGCTGCCAATGATCGGGATGGACTTTTGCCTGGATCGACTTAGCTTGCGCCATGAGAATGCTCCGGGCGTTTCTTTTGTCGCTTTGCCTGTTCCCCGCGGCCAGGGCGGAGGAGTTGGCGCGCGCTTATAATCGTTTCGGGTTCGAGCTGCTGGGTCAATGCCGCCAGTCGCTGCCCCAAACAAACTTCTTCCTAAGCCCTCCCGGACTGGGCTTCGCGCTGTCGATGGTGCAAAGCGGAGCGAAGGGGGAGACGTCGCGCCAGATGCGAACGGCGTTGCGGGTGGAGGGATTTCCCGCGGAGGCGTTGAACGGCGCGAACAAGGAATTGCTGGCGAGCCTGGCCGGGGTCGATGCCGGGATCAAGCTGGAAATCGCCAACAGCCTGTGGCTGGACAAGGCAGCCGCCCTCAAGCCGGAATTCGTCGCGGACGCCAAGCGGGCCTTCGACGCCGAGGTGGACGGCGCGGATTTCAAAGACCCCGCCACTGTCAATCGTATCAATGAATGGGCCGCCGTCCGCACCGGCGGGAAAATCGCCCGCATGGTCCAGTCCCCGCTTGACCCGCTGCTCCGCCTCATTGTGCTCAACGCGATTTATTTCAAGGGGGATTGGACGACGCCCTTCGACGCCAAGCTCACCCGCGATCTGCCCTTCGCGGTGGGCGGCGCGCAAACGGTGAACCTTCCCAGAATGCGGCGCGACGGCAGTTTCCGCTATCTTGAGCAGGACGCTTTCCAGGCGGTGGAACTGCCCTATTCGGGCGGGGCCGTGAGCATGGATGTGTTTCTGCCCAAAGCCGGTCTGGACGCCTTCCTGGGCGGCTTGACGGCGGAGAACTTCGAGCAGTGGACCCGTCAGATGCAATCCCGCAAAGGCGCGCTCGAATTGCCGCGGTTCAAACTGGAGAACGAATACAACCTCAAGGCCGTCCTGTCCGCGATGGGCATGCCGCTGGCCTTCACCGCGCGGGCGGATTTCAGCGGAATTTCGCAAGAGTCGCTCCAGATCAGTTGGGTCAAGCAAAAAACTTACGTCGAGGTGAACGAACAGGGGACCGAAGCGGCGGCGGTCACGGGCATCGGCATGAGGGCCTTGGCGGTCCGTGCTCAGCCGCCCCCCTTTCGCATGGTGGTGGACCGTCCGTTCTTCGTGGCCATCCGGGAGAGGGAAACGGGCCTCATTCTTTTTCTGGGGGCGATTTTTGATCCCCGGTAGGCGGGCGGAAGGGATCGAGTTCCCGGAGAATTTCAAGCCGGGTTTTATCGATATCGGCTCCGAATTGTTTGAGAACGGGCGCGGCGACGCCATCTCCTTCCCGCAGCAAACCGAGCAGAATGTGTTCGGTGCCAACGTAAGTGTGATTGAGGTTCTTGGCATCCTTGGCGGCAAGAGCGAGAACTTTCTTTACCCGAGGGGTGTAGGGAATGTTGCCGATCGGTGTTGAACGGGGGCCGGTGCCAACCTGTTTTTCAATCTCCAGACGCACGGCATCGAGGTCCAAGCCGAGGTTTTGCAGGACATTGACGGCAACGCCCTGGCGAAGCTCGATCAGGCCTAGGAGAAGATGTTCGGTGCCGACGAAATTGTGGTTGAACCGATCCGCCTCCTTGCGGGCCAGCGCCAGAACCTGCTGGGCGCGCGGTGTAAAATTATTCAACGGCCGAGCCTCGCTGTCTCGGCTCGACCCACCCATGAAGCGGGAAAATAATCGGCCGAATACTCCGCGCCTTTTCATGGAAGGCTGCGTATCACATTCGGCCACGATGTGCCAACGCGAATTTCACCGAAGCATTCTGGGGTGGGCGCGCATCCCGCCTTTGTCGAGCTTGTCTTGTATTCGGGGCCAAAGCGGCGCCGTCGCGCCCGCACTCCAAGACGCTTCGCGTTCAAGTTACGCTGCCGTTCCGCCGACAGGTTTTGGTGCAGCACCGCTCTGCGGTGCAGCCCAACAATTTGTTCCGTCTGCGCAACAGCGCCGCTTTCAAACACTGGAAAGCTCGACAAAGTGGGATGTGCCCTCCGGGGATTCAGTTTTGTTTTTCTCTTGCGCTGTCGGAACCAATATGAGGGAATCAGACAATAAGTGACATTCCGCCTGTGAGTCAGGCTGCAAAAGACGAAATCCGCGGAATGAAACCGAGCCAATGACAGCCCAAGAAGCAATAGCACGGTCGAAGGACTTGCCGGTGGTGCCGACAACTGCCAGCAAACTCATCGCGCTGCTCAACAATCCCGACGCCGACCGCGACGAGATAGTGCAGACGTTGCGTGTCGATAACGTGCTGACGGCCAAGCTGCTGCGTGTCTGCAATTCAGCCCACACCGGCCTGAAGAATCCCGTCGGGTCGATTGATCAGGCTGTCCTTATTCTGGGAGACAGCGCCATTTACCGTATGGTTTGCGCCCTGGGCTTTGGCCCGGCCATGGGCTACGAACAACCGGGGCAATCCATCGAAGCCAACGGTCTTTGGAGCCATTCCCTGAGCGTCGGCCTGGGTGCCGAGCACCTCACCAAGAGCAACACCTTCAATCAGTTCGCTCCCTCCATGTCCTTCACCGCCGGGCTGCTCCACGACATCGGCAAGCTGGTCCTCAACCAGGTTCTCACCCCGAAGACGCGCGCTGAAATCCGTGAGAAAATCAGCGCCGAGTCCCTTTCCAGGGTCGGAGCGGAGAAGGCGGTGCTGGGGGTCGATCATGCCGAAGTGGGCGCCTGCCTGCTGCAATCGTGGTCGCTGCCGGAAATCATCGTCGAGGGGGTGGCCCACCATCACGCGCCGGTGGCGCGCCCCGTCGCGCAACTTTCCTCGGTGGTTTACCTGGCTAATTGCGCGTTTCACACTCCCGCGACAGGGCCCGGCTGGGAGGCCGACGCGCAGCGTGCCAGCCAGGAGGCGGCCGCCAAGCTGGGCCTGGAAGAGGAGAATGCCGGGCGGCTCATCGCCGGCGCGCAAGGGGCCATGAAGGCCGTCAACGAATTCCTGCGCGTGTCCTGAGGCGCAACAATACTTGCCCCGCGCCGGACGCCGAAAAGCCCCCGGCCTGGCGGAGCGGGTCAAACTACTTCATGAGCAACATCTGCCGGGCGCGCTTGATGGAGCGGTTCAACTGCCGCTGATAATGCGCCGGCAGGCCGGTGTATTTGCGGGGCAGGATGCGCCCTTGATCGGTCACAAACTGCTTGAGCAGCGTCACGTTCTTGAAGTCCAACGCGTCGAATGTAAAGTCGATTTTCGGTTTGGGCCTTGGGGTGCGGACTTCCATTGTCCCGCCCTTGCCGCGACTGCCGCGGCCGGCTGGTTTTTCGGGGTGTGTCTTCCGTGGCATAAGAACTATTTGATTTCACGATGCACCGTGCGGCGGCGCAGGGCGGGGTTGAATTTCTTGATCTCCAATTTCTCGGTCTTGGTCTTCTTGTTGCGCGTGGTCGTGTAGCGGGAAGGCGACTTGCCCTCCTTGCGCGCCTCGGTGCATTCGATGGTAATGATTTCGCGTGGCATGTTATTCCTTCTCTTTGGCGGGCTTCTCCTCGACTTCGTCTTCTTCCTCGGCTTCGACTCCTCCGGTGGTATCGACGCTGCCCAACTGGCCCAGCCGCCGCTGGCGCAAGGCGCCGTCCCGTTCCAACTGGCTCTGCGCTTCCACAGTAAAACGTGTCCATGGGATGGCGTCCAGGCGGGGCACAGGGATGGGTTTGCCGGTCAACTCGCAAATCCCGTAAGTGCCCTTCTCGATGCGTTTGAGAGCTTCTTCGATCTCGTAAATGGCGTCCTGGTCGGAGGAGAGCAGGCTCAGCGCGAAATCCCGGTCAAAATTGTCCGTGCCCGAATCCGCCATGTGCAGGCTGTAATTGCTCATTTCCTCGGCGGATTCCCTGGCCAGGCCGCTCATTTGGTGGACGAGGCGTTCGCGCAACTCCAGCAGATGGCGGTAATACTTGGCCCACTGCGGTTTGATTTTGGCCTTTCCGTTGAAAGTCTTCTGCTGGACGCCCTGGCCCAGGATGGATGCGGCCGTGGCGGTCCCGGCCGTTTTGGGGCGGGACGACGATGCGGCGGGCTTTTTCATTGGCTCGTTGTTATTGGTCACAATTTTTATTTTCAAGTCATACCATCTCGTTCGAGTGGCCTCCCCATTTTTTCGGGGTGGGGGACTGTAGCAGACAACTGGGAATATGCCACAACTTTTTTGAAATAAAAGCGCCACCCAATCAATCCCAGCACCCCATGCCGGGTCGTTTCCGCCAATTCATCCCGCCTTGAAAGGGTTGCCGGCCTGGCGCATACTCCAAATATGATTGAGGAATTCAAACGCGCGCAAGGTTCCAACGTCTAATCCGTATTGGATTGTGCAGGGCACGCGGGAAGCTGCGGCCCCGAAAGAATTTGGTCAGATAAGAAGCGAAAGACAGAACATGGATGCGACTATGAAGACGAACACTCTATCGTTAAAGAAGGCGGGCGGTGTCGCCTTGGCGGCTGCCCTTGCCGCCACCGCGTTGACGGGCTGTTACACACCGGAAGGACGGCCAGACAACACCGCCACAGGCGCCCTCGTCGGCGCGGCCTCCGGCGCCGCAATTGGCGCCGCGGCGGCGGGACGCCATGATGCCGGCGCAGGCGCGCTGATTGGCGCGGGCGCAGGCGCGCTTTTTGGCGCCTTGCTCGGCCATTCAGCCGATGAGGCCCAGGAGGCCCGCCTCCGCCAGCAATACCCGGACACTTACGCCCGCGCCGTGCAGGGCGTCCCACTTAGCGTGGCTGACATCAAGTCGATGAACAAGGCGGGCCTTAAGGATGAAACCATCATCGCTCAAATCAGCAATTCCCACACGGTGTTCCATTTGGACGCCAGGCAAATCATTGATTTGCATGACTCCGGCGTGTCCCAAACGGTGATTGATTTCATGATCAATACTCCCAGTATGGCCCCTGCGCCCTCTCCCGCCGTTGCCGTCAGCGATGCGCCGCCGCCTCCAACCGTGGAGCCGATTCCTGCCGTGCCGGGGCCGGGATATGTGTGGGTTAACGGCGAATGGCTTTGGAATGGCGGCTGGTATTGGTCAGCCGGCTATTGGGCTTTGCCCCCTTATCCCGGCGCCATCTGGGTCGGCGGCTATTGGGGCCGCGGACCGCGCGGCTGGGTGAGATATGGCGGCCACTGGCGTCGGTAGGGAGGCGCTCACCAGGGGCGCGCCCACCGGCAAGGGCGACGGAAGCGGCACGAATTCCTCGATCTGCCTCCACAATTCCGAGAAATCTTTGTTGACATCGCCGCTCAGGCAATCGGTCACCGCGCCAACGGCTCCGGGATGCTTGTCGGTGAGGGCGCGGAAGCTGAACTTGGGGTCGTAAAAGGCATAGACCAAGCGGCGCATGTTCTCGACCCCCTCCCGCAGGCATCGCGCGTATTCGGCAAAGCGTTCGGCGGAAAAATCACGCTCGACGATGGCTTTATGCGCCTCGTCCGCGGCCAGGACGCCGCTTTTGAGGGCCAGCATGACGCCGGAGGAAAAGACCGGGTCCAAAAAGGCGAAGGCATCCCCCGCCAGCAGCAGGCCGTCGCAGCCGCAATGCCGGGAATGGTGGGTGTATTCGCTGGTCAAATAATAGGGGCCGGCCTGCCGGCCCGCGGCCAGGTGCCGGCGTATCCACTCGTTCTGGCCCACTTCCCGCTGGAAGATCGCCTCGGACGCCTTGACCCCGCCGCGTGTCAAATACTTCCCATCCGCCACCACGCCGACGCTGATCCGGTCGTTGTGCTGCGGAATGTACCAGAACCAGCCCTTCTCCGGCACATAAGCCACCGTGGTCGCGCCGGCGTCGATGCCCTCGTCGCGCAGGGCGCCCTCGTAATAGGTCCACACGGCGACCTTGTTGAGGAAGGGGTCCTTCACGCGCCACTGGTTGCGAACGGCGCAATAAGCCTCCCTGCCCGAACAATCCAGGGTGATGGGCGCGTGAAATTCAAATTCCGTTCCGTCCGCGGAACGCGCGCGCGCTCCGGTCACGCGCGGGCCTTCCATGATCAGGCCGGTGACGGCCGTTTCCTCCCGGACCAGCGCGCCTTTTTCGCGGGCGTTGTCCAGCAGCATTTGATCGAATTCCGAGCGGAGCACCTGCCACGTTTGCGCCACGGTCTGCCGGTCGTAGCGGTTGAAAAAATAAAACGGCTGGCTGGCACGGCCCGACGGCGAGACAAATTGGACGCTGTATTTCTTGACAAAGGCCGAACGCCGCATCCGGTCGATCAGGCCCAGCCGGCGCAGCGGCTCAAAGGTGAACGGGAGCAAGGATTCGCCTATGTGGTAGCGGGGGAATTTCTCCCGCTCCAAAATGAGCGCGCGGTGGCCGTGTTCGGCCAGAAGCGCGGCGGCAGCGGAACCGGCGGGACCGGCGCCGATGATGAGGGCGTCGTAGTGATTTTCGTCTTTCATGTCAATCGGGCGGGAGGATTTCCACGATCTCCGCCAGGGAGCGTTCCCAGGCGTCCACCAGGGTGTTGCGGCGGCCGTAGAGAACGCGCGGGCCGGGCAGCTTGAGCGCGCGGCCGATAAAGTCGTCCGACGCCAAGCGCCAATACGCCGCCGGCCGGCTGGCAAAGGTCATGCCGAAGGCCGCCAGGATCCGGCCCAGCGGCTGCTCTTCCCGCAGTATCTCCAGGCGGGCGTCGATGGAAAAGAGGTCAAGACTCATCTTGATCGCGCCGAATTCCACCCGCCGCCCCCCGCGCTCCAGTGCCAGCGCCACCTCGCGAAAGTAGTCGCTCCCCACCGTGCGCCGCCCCAAAACCTCGACCCGGAGCTTGTCCCCGTAAAACCTCTCCAAGGTGGAAGTCATGTCGCTCTCGTGGACGAGCAGCGAACGGCAAGGCTCGGGGATTTGCGCCGGCGCAACCAGGCTGGCTTCCGGCAGGACCGCGCCGATGGCCGCGTAAAATTCCGACAGCGGATAGAGGCCGGACACGGGCGGGGGCGGAGAAAGGGTATGGCAAGTGGGATCGCGCATCTTCAGGCGTACCTCGCGTTCTTGTGTTCGGGAAGAAAGAACTCATGCAGCAGCCGGTCCACTTGCAGGAGACCGTCGCGGTTCAAGCGCACGACGCCGTCCTCGACCCCGCCGAAGCCCCAATCACCCAGCAGGCGCAATGGCTGGGCGAAACGCTGGCGGACATCCACTCCGAATTTCTCCAGGAAATAATCGCAGCGGGTCTGGCCCAGCTTGAGCTGGAGAATGAACTCGCGGATCAGCCGCTCGTCGGCGGTGGGTGTCAGCGCGCGGTGCATCGGCCATTGGCCCGCCTTGATGGCGTTGACGTATGGCTCGAAATCGTGGTGGTTCTGGTAATGCGTTCCCTGCAAATGGCCGAAGGAAGCGACGCCCAGGCTGACCAAGTCGGCCCCCGCCCACAGCCGGTCGCGGTAAAGAAAGCGGGTCTTTTCCTTATTTTTGACAGCGGTGTAGGCGCTGCCGACCGTGTAGCCGGCGCTCTCCAATTCCGCGAACGCCTCAGCCACCCAAGCCCGCTTGGTCTCCCAATCCGCCACCGGCGCGACGAGTTTGCCCGCCGCCTTCATTTCCTTGTAAATCGTCGTGTTGTACGGAATCTCCATCTGATATATCGTCACGCTGTCGGGGGACATCGCGATGACTTTGCGGACGCACTCGCGCCAGTTGGCCTCCGTCTCCTCGACCATGCCGGCAATGAGGTCGATGTTGATCTGGGGGAAAGCCAGCTCGCGGGCGTATTCGTAGGCGCGCGCGATTTCCTTGCTGTGATGGGCGCGCCCGTTGATTTCCAGGATGTGATCGTCAAAATTCTCCACCCCCAGGCTCAAACGCGTCACCCCCAGGTCCCGAATCGCTTTGAGTTTGTGGCTGGTCAGCGTCCCCGGCTCGCACTCGAATGTGACCTCCGCCGCCTCGTCCCACGGAATGAGCCTTTTCATCCCGTCCGTCAGCCGGCGGAGTTGATCGGCTGACAGATAGGAGGGCGTGCCCCCTCCAAAATAGACGAAATTGGCCTTGCGCCCGCCGATCATCGGCTGGCTGGCGTAGAGGGCCAGCTCCTGCAACGCGGCGTCAATGTAACCGCCGATGGCCGCCGAATCCTTGTCCGTATAAACCTTGAAATAACAAAAATGGCAGCGTTTGCGGCAGAAGGGAATGTGCAGATAGACACCCAGCGGCGTCCCGGCCGCCGGCGGACGTTGCAGCGCCGCCCGCGCCTCCGGCACGAATTCCGGCTTCCAAAACGAAAACGGCGGATAGTTCGACACGAAATAATTCCCCGCCGTTGTCTGCCTCTCGATGGGCGGGGCGGCAGGCGATAATGCTTCCGACGTGGTCATAGTACGCGCGCTGAATGGAAATGTTTCATAAACCGGTCATTCCACTTTCTGGCCAAAGCAATAGACGCTGCCGTCGTCCGATCCTATCACTATTTTTTCATCCGCGACGGCGGGGGAGCTGGCGACAGCCTGCCCAATTTCGTAGGACCAAAGTTCCTTGCCCTCTTCCAGCGAAACGACGTAGAGCGTTCCGTCATCGGACCCGAACACCACCTTCGAGCCGGCCACAACCGGCGAGCTTTCGATCCTCCCGCGCGTTGCGAATTTCCACAGGCTCTTCCCCGCGGCCCGATCCACGCAATGCAGCACCTTGTCCTGCCCACCAAAAACCACCCGCTCGGCCGTCACCGCCGCCGACGACATATAGGGGAAATCCAGGTCGTGGTAGCGCCACACCACCTTTCCATCGGCAAGATCGACACAAAGGAATTCGTTGTCGTAATGGCCGACATAAGCCCGATTCCCGTCCAGCGCGGCCGACGCGGCAATATAAGCGCCGGCGTCGATCTCCTTGATCTTGCTTCCCTTGTCGGCGGAGACGACATGCACAAGCGCGTCGCATCCGCCAAAGACGATCTGGCCATTGGCGACGGCGCAGCAACCGTTGATGTAATTGCCGGTCTCGAACGTCCAAACGGCCTGGCCGCTGGCCGCATCCAGGCAATGCAGTTTGAAATCGTAGCTGCCCACCACGATCCGCGCGGCCCCGTCCGCGGACGGGGCCAGATTGGCCGAGCCCATGATCTTGCCGTCGGTGACGCACTTCCACAATTGCCGTCCGCTGGCGGCGTCAATCCCATAAAAGGCCCCGTCCAGCGTCCCGGCGAAAACCGAGCCGCCAGCCAAAAGCGGCGGCGCCTCCACCGCCGAGCCGGCGCTGAACGCCCAGGCTTCGCGGCCCGACGAAAAATCCAGCGCATGCACCTTGCCGTCGTTGGAGCCGATGAAAACCCTGCCGCCGCCGATGACGGCCGAGGACTTGACAGGGCCGCCCGATTTGAAAGTCCACAGCAGCGCCAGTTTGGCGGGCAGGGCGCAGGGGGCGACGCCGGTCAGGGCGGGATTGCCGCGAAAAACAGGCCAGCCCGCCACAGTGGACGCCGCGGCGGCGAGACACAGGTGCGACGCCATTGCGCCCTGCAAAACAGCCACAACCCAAAGTCTGCGCATTCGTTGCATGAATCGATAATTTGGCCGCGGGCAACATCGCCCACCCCCGGCGCTTTGGCAACTGAAATAATACGTGTAAGTAGTAATCGGCGTTTTTGTCCAACGGCTCAGGAGCCGGGAAACAGAGCGCGGTAATACGTCGCTGCGGAATTTGTCGCGGGCAGGATCATTTGAAAAGAATTGCTGGAAAGCGTGTTGGTGCTTTCCGCCGTCCAGTGGATCAGGTCGGCCGATGATTGCAATATGAAACTGCGCCCAATTTCCCCGGTCACCGAGAATTGAAACTGGCCGCGGGCGCCCGGCGCTTCCGCCGCCAGACTGAGCACGGAACTGGGCGGCAGGACAAAGAGCGTCACGCTCTGGGCGGGAACGACCGTTTGCAACACGCCGCCCTGATAAGGCAGGTTGTTCAATTGGGCGATGACGTTGCTGGAGTTAAGTTGCCACACCTGCGCCGCGCCGTTGCCGATGAAGTTGGTCACGTTGATGACCAGCGGGGTCACGCCGGCCAGATATTTATTGACCACCATGAGAGTCATTGCCGCGTCGGCGGAACGCTGGGCCGCGAAGACGGCGACGTTGTCCGCGTCCGGGCCGCCCGCCAGCATGCTGATGTCGCCGAAGGCGTGGCCCCGGCTGTCGTAGTTGCGGTACATTTTCATCGCCAGGTACGTCGGCGTGCCGGAGGCGGGAGTCCCCCAGCGAGTTGCCAAATCCAATCCCTGGCTTCCAAAGATGCCAAGAACATCGGCTTGGGCGGTGGCGCCGTTCATGTATGCCTCGGCGCCCCAGTTGTATTCGGTGATGCCGATCTTAGTCCCCGGATAATACGTCGCCGCCCACTTGGACATCCGGGGAATGAGCATGATGACGCTGTCGATCCAGCTTGGATCGACATAGTTGGAATCCCAGAGCTGCCGGGTGGACTGGTTGCGCAGCAGTTCCGTCGCGGTATCGACCGCATCTCCGCCTACGCCGCCTTCCTGCGGATAGCAATGGAGGGTGAAATAATCCAAAAGCCGCTGGCCGTTGGTGGCATTGTACTGGCGGAGTTGGTTGAGCAGCCAGGGCATGTAATCCCAGCCGCCGTTGCTGCCGCGGTCGGGATATTGCGCGGGGTTGTAATTGTTGTTCTGCCCCGCCCATTGCTGGTCGTAGCCGCTATACAAATAGCCGAGCCATCCCCACTCTTCCGGTCCCGCCACCAGCGCGTTGGGGTCCATGCTCTTGACCATTGAGGCGTAGGCCACGATGTCCCCAAAGATCTCCCGCATGGTTGGTCCCACCGGATGGATGTCCTGGTGGGTTGAGGACCAGAGACTGTGTTCGTTATCCATGATGTAGTAGGTGACACCGCCATTGGTCGATACGCCCCAAGTGTTGGTCAAATGCCCCACGTAGCCCATCTGAAAATTAGTATCGACGCTCGTGTGGGCATCGGTCTTGTCGTTCCATGTGATCAAGACGCCGTCACTGGCGAGCTTCCCATCGCCGGCATTTGGAAAGTAGGGATCATAACCGGTCTGCGCGCCGTATTTGGCAATGGAGTAACTGGGTAGAATCGTCCGGCCCGGACCCACGATCGGCGCCCAGCCAATCATCGGGATCGTAATCAGGGGCTGCGCGCCGCCCATCTTCGAGTTGGCCACCACCGAATCCGCCGACTCGCCCGGTGTGGCGGAGCTGTCGGGATAGCTCTCAAAATACCAGTCGGAGCCTTTGCCGTGGGCGTTGATCTCCCAATTATAGGTTGATTCCTCGTTGCCGCCCGACCGGTTCATGGTGAATCCCAAGTCCGCCAATTGATTGGAGGCGGCAAAGGCCGTGCCGTAGATCAAGGGGCTGATCGGGTTCCGATTGGCCGCGGCATCGACGCCGATAAAATTGGTTGGATTGGGACCGGGCGGCGGTGGCGGCGGTCCGCCAATCAGCACGATGTCAGCCGCGTAATAGGTGGGAATCGTGTTGCCGGTATTGTTCTGGATCCAAAAGCCGTCTAAATCCGGCTCATCCGCCACGCCCAGAGACGCAAGTGAGACCGTGAACTGCTGCCACATGTTCGGCGCTAAAGGCCCCACGGTCACGATGTCCCCTTGCCCTGCCGAACTGAGGGTGGCATCGACGGTCAAGACCTGTCCGCCCATCGGTCCGCCATTGAGCGAAAAAACGAGGTTTGTGAACAGGCTTGAATCAATTTCCGCCGTCCCGCTGACATTGAGAAAAAGCGCACCCCAAGCATCTGAGGTGACACTGATGGAATCGGAGTCGCCCGGCGGCACGGGGTTTGCGCAGGCGAAATTGATGGCAGAACTCCAACTCCAGTTCGCCCACCCATTTTGCAAGGCGTTGGAATAAATGAGCATGTTGGTTTGCGCCCGGGCGCTTGAAAGCGCCGCCAGTGCCGCCAGGAAAGCGCCCGCGGCGAAAAATCGATGCCTCCTCTTCATTTCAGCAACTCTCAGCAAGTTGTGCCAACGTAACTCCCAACACCGCGATGAGCAAGCGAAAGTGTAATCAGCGAGTGGACCAAACGAGTCGAGGCGGCATTCCTCGACCGCGCGCGTCTGGCGGCTTTCTGGCAGCCTTAATGCTGAAAAAAAGGCCGGTCCGGGCTTGACGGCAATATCGTCGCGTGGTAAGTTTTTCTGATGGAGGAGATTCGGTTTTGTATTCCTGTCGTGCTATTCCTTGTCCTGGCGTCGCCCGGGGCGCTGCGCGCGCAAAGCGGCGCGACGTTCGATTTCAACGACGGCCTGGTTCCCGGCGGCACGGCGATTCCCAACACGCCCGATGGCGCCAATCTGCCCAATCCCGGTCTGGGCGTGGCGGATTCCGGAGGCTTTACGAACAGCGATTGCCTGGTATTGACAGTCCCGGGCGTCGGCCAGACTTACGGGCAATGGCTGATTACCAACGACCTGTCGGGCGCCTCGGCCATAACCAATTTCACCGCTTCCTTCCAGCTCTTTCTGGGCAATGGATCGGGTGGTAATGCCGATGTGCTCAATTCGGGCGGCAACGGTTTTGTGTTTCACGTCGGCCCGACGCCGCCGGCGCAATTCACCGGCAGCGACTCGACCTGGGGAAACGGCCTCGATGTGAACTTCCGCACCAGCTTCAGCGGCGTCAACTCAACCGGCATCAACGTTGCCTACAACGCGGTGAGCGGAATCTTCCACCCTGGCGGAGGCGCCATCATCGCCAGAGCTTCCTATCTCGGCTTCTTCCAAATCCTCGGCCTGGCGGACAGCTTCTCGGAGGCCGTCCTTGTAAGCCTGACGTTGACTAATGGCGCGTTGAGCGTGACGTGCGGCAACGATCTGCTTGGCCCATTGGTGGTCTATAACAACCTGCCGATCCCCGATTTTGTGCCGATCAGTCCCGCGCAGATCGCCTTCACGGCAACCGACGGGCCGGTCGCGCATGAGGATTGCTGGATCGATAACGTCGATCTGACCGTCAATGGCGTCCATCTCGCCCCTGTGCATGGGACAGGACCGCCGCAGATCGTGCAGCAGCCAGGCAATGTGACGGCAAGTGAAACGGGCAGTGCCACCTTCGCTGCGGCAGTGACGGGTCCGCCGCCTTATTCTTATCAGTGGTTCAGCAACGGCGTGCCGATAGCGGGAGCAACCTCGGCCAGTTGGGCCAATCCGCAGATGATGAACGTCGATTACATGAATTTGGGCGCGACCACGATCAGTTGGAGCACTCCGCCGGTCACCTCCGCGATGAACGGCGCGCTCTATTCCGTGGCTGTGAGCAACGCCTATGGCGGGGTCATCAGCGCCGGAGCGACTTTAACCGTGCCAGGGCCGTACTTCAGCCCGCCAGCGCTCTCGAACGGCTCTGGCGACCCATCGCTGTCGTTGGCGCTCAACAACTGGGCCGGCGGCACTCTCTATGGGGCGACCAATCTCGCCGGGCCGTGGTGGGAGGTTGTTTCCAGCGCGACCAACGGCCAGTTCACTCTGCCAATCTCGCCGTCCACGGCTCAATGCTTCTACCGGGCCGCGGGGACAAATCTTTACTATGTGACAAATTATACGCGCTTTTATTCACCAGCCAGTTTCTGGAACACGCCTATCGGGGCCAATCCGCCTATCGATTCCAATTCAGCCGCAATGGTTCAGGCTTCGCTGGTAAACTACGCGTCACAAGCGGCATTCATCAATGTCTCCTACGGGGTGGCGCTGGCGTTTGCCTCCGCGACGAACATAATCTATACGCTCACTTCCACCATCTATGCCAGCCCCTCGTGTGCTCCGGGCGGACCCGGCGTTCAGTTCCCGATCCCTGCTGGAACACAAGCCGCCACCGGCAATGATGGCCATCTCGTCGTCGTCTATCAAGCCCTGGACGGGAGTCCGTACGCGGGGAAGGAATTGGACTTATGGCAAGCCCATTATGACTCCACGAACGACACATGGTCGGCATCGACGGTCGTGGTAAACGATTTGTTTGGCTGGGGGGCGACTTGCCCCCAAGGTGGGCAATGTATTGGCGCCGATGCGGCCGGATTTGCGCTTCTGGGCGGAGCCATCAGACCCGAAGAAATCGCACAGGGCCATATTGATCATGCGCTGGCGCTGGCCACGCCCTATAACCTGAGCAGGTATATCGCGTGTCCGGCCACTGCCACTGACGGCGCCAAACCAGCGCCGGCTCTGCCCGAAGGGGCGCGAATACAATTGGACCCCGCTTTCAACGTGGACGCCCAAAGCTGGCCGCGGTGGGTGAAAATCATCGCCCACGCGCTTCAGACCTACGGCGCCTTCAACCGCGACACAGCCGGGGTTCTTTCCATCTACGCCGTGACCGACCAAAATGCCGGCGTGCCAGCCTGGAAATCGGTTGGAGCGCCGGAGCAACAGAGCTACCTGTTGAGCCTGTTACCCTGGGCAAGCATGAGGGTGATACAGCTAACTTCGTGCAACTGAAACCAAGGTCTTGATCGAAGCGGCAATGTAGCACTGTTCGTGGGCCTTGTGATGAAGGGCCTGGACCTCCGTCGGCGCGGGCTGTTTTGAGCCGCCAAAGGCGATCTTCGGATGCAATGTAATCGCGCTCACCCACGGCACGCCTTGCTCGTTCTTGCCCATCATGCCCACCGCCTCGTCTTCGTAGGAGTCCACCTGGAACTGTGCCTTGCCGGCCAGATAAACAAACGTGAGCATGTGGCAACTCGAAACCGCCGCGACAAACGCTTCTTCAGGGTCCACGTTGGCGGGATTGACCAAAGGAGGCGGCACGACCGACGGCGACGCCGAGGCGGGCACGACCACTCCGCCGTCAAACGTCCAAGTGTGATCGCGCGAATAGCGGCCCTTGAGAAAATCGCCTCCGCCGCATTTCCATCGAATAAAGGCTCTGTATTCTGACATCCGCAAAGGGCATACCCGATTCAGACCGGGGCAGTCAAGGCGCCGTTTCGCGCGCCCTCCCCGCTCGTCTTTCACTTTTACTTCCAAGCGCCGAGTTGCACGTTGGGGTTGCGCCGATTTGACGGACGGAGAATCGGCGCAACCCCAATTTGCCTTCGTTGTTTACGCCATTTCCGCAAAACGCCCACGGCGACTGGCGCTACTGAGAGAGGACAACAATAGAACCTTGCACGAACACGCTGCTCCCTTCACTCCCCACGAGGAATCTCACCCTCGCCGTTGCGATTGGCTCGTTGCCGGCGGCGCTTAAAATCCAACGTCCTCTCCTTTGGGCTTTAAACTGATCAGATATGAAACCAAATCGTCCACCTCGGCGTCCTTGATAGTTCCCGACCAAGCCGGCATGTAAAGAGGAGGCGGCGGGCGTTTGGGATCGAGGGCCGGGATTTCGTGCTGGCCGAGGTTGATGCGCGCTTTCAATTGGACGACCGTGTAGCCGTCGGCGACGTGAAGCAGGCCGGGCACTTGCTCGGCGGTCTTTGAGTTGGGGTTGGGAATCCCGCCTTTGGCATCAGGTCCGTGACAGCCGGCACATCCATATTTGCGAAAAACTTCCTTGCCGCGTTCGACGGGGCTCATCAGGGAAGGAAGGCTCAGTGCCACGGCCTGTTCCCGCATGTGAATGAGAAAATCTGTTAGAGCGCGGGCCTCGGATTCCGTGAAACCAAACTTCGGCATGACGGAGCCGGGGGTGACGCTTTGCGGATCCCGGAAATGTTGAATCATCCATTCCGGAGCGCGACGGAGGCCGACGTCGTCCAGCGGGGGTCCAACTTTGCCGCCTTGTCCGTTGACGGAGTGGCAGCCGTAGCAGCCTCTGGATCGGAACAGGTGGAGTCCTTCTCGGGTGTTGGGAAGAACTTTCATTGAGGAGTAATAGCCGGACGCCGATTCGCCAGTCTGGCTGAGCATGAAGAGGACGATGGCCTCGAGGTTGGTCTCTGAGAGTTTTTGCGGCGGCATGATGGAGCCGGGGGTGGCGCTGGCGGGCGCGATGAAATGTTTCTTGAGCCATTCCGGCGAACGGCGCGCTCCAACTTTGTCCAATTCAGGGCCGATAATTCCACCGGTTCCGCCAAGTTTGTGGCAGCCGCGGCAGCCGCTGTTTTCGAAGACTTGCTCGCCCTGGGCCAATTCGGGAGCGGCGGGATTGTCAGCAGCTTCGTGGCATTGCCCGCAGGAGGCTTGAATGTATTGCATGGGCAGCATTGGCTCGTCCCAATGCGGCACGCTGCCGTGCGCGTCCACGGCGGTAGTGGCGCGGCCCTGGCCGCGATGGCAGATGGTGCAACCAAATCGCTCGAAGGGGTGTTGTTCGTGGAGGGGGTGATAGCTCAGAGGTTGAGGGTAGCCGCCGTAGCTCGGGTCTTCCACCGTCAGATGGCAGGTGGTGCAGCGATCCACCCGATGCAGGTCGGGCAGGACGGCTTGGCGAATCTCCACGGGAATGCGTTCAGCCAACATCTTCGCCTGGGGCGTGGGCGCACGGTGGATTTCCTCCTTGATGTATTTGCGCTGGTAATCTTTCCACTCCCGGTAATCGTCGCGGTAATAGCCGGCGATGACCAGCCCGCCAACCAGCAGGCCGAGCGCGGTAAACCAAGCGTAATATTTGGCGAGGGAAAAGTCCGTCACCTCAATGCCCCTCCGTCACGGCGGGTGGATTTTTCCACGGTTCCACCCATGACCAGTTGGGACCGCGGAAGAGGCTGCCGATAACCGTGAAAATCACGGCGATGGCAACGCAGACGGAGAAGATCGTGTTGGCTACGACGCGTTCGCGGGCAAACCAGCGGCCCACGCCGTGACGTTTGCGGTCAATGTAGGGCAGGAGCGCCAGAGCCGTCACCAGCAACCCCGGCACAACCACGCCGCCCCAGAAAGCCGAGTAACTGACCAATTCCTGCAGGCCGAGAAAATACCAGGGCGCCTTGGCTGGGTTGGGCGGATGCACGGCATTGGCGATTTCTTCCAGGGGCGCGTTCCAGAAAATAGCCAGGAACAACACCACCGCCGTGACCAGCAAAAACAGCAGCAGCTCGCGGAAAACCAGGTGCGGCCACGAGAACACCTCGTCTTCGGGATTCTTGCCGACTTGCGGCGTGGTGCCGCGCGCCAATTCCATCAGGCCGTAGCTCTTATTGGCTGGCAATTGGCCAAGCGGAATTTGCTCCACGACATCTCCCGGCTCATCAGGGCGGGAGAGTCCGCCGTCTTTGCGCACGCGAAAGAGGTGGACGGAGATCATGAGCACCGCGATGGCTGGCAGAACAATCACATGCAACGCGTAAAACCGGGTCAGTGAATCCTGCCCAACGATGTGGCCGCCGAGCATAAGGTATTTGAGTTTTTCACCAACGACGGGCGCATAGCCGGCGATGCTCGTGCCTACGGTGATGGCCCAGAAGGCCAGTTGGTCCCACGGCAGGAGATAGCCGGTAAAACTCAAGCCGAGGGTGACGAGGAGCAGGCCCACGCCGAGAACCCAGTTGAACTCGCGCGGATTTTTGTAAGCACCGGTGTAAAACACACGACACATGTGAAGCATGACGAACAACACCATCAAGTGCGCCGCCCATCGGTGCATATTGCGGATGACCAGCCCGGCTGAGACGACAAACTGCAAATCCTTCATGATGTCATACGCTTTGTCCGTGCTGGGCACGTAATAAAACATGAGGAGCACACCGGTGCCGCAGAGGATACAGAACAAGTAAAGCGAAATGAGTCCCAGCCCGAGAGAATACGAGGCGCGCAGAGCATGGCGATGGACTTTGGCCGGCTGGACATGGAGCAGGAAGCTGGAAACCATCGCCTGCGAACGCTCCAGATTGCTCTCCGGCAACCCCACGCGGAAGATTGAGCGGCCGACCCGCGTGCGAGTGAACCGCTGCCAGAGGCGTTTGGGCGCGGGAGCGTTCATATCACAAGGTATTTGTCGTCGGTCACCCGCCGGCCTTTGTCCACCAGCAGCCGGTTGTCCTTGCTGAGGGACACGGAAAACCAATCCAATGGGCGCGGAGCGGGGCCGCTTTTGACGACACCCTGGTCGTCAAACACGCTGCCATGGCACGGGCAATGAAAGCCTTGGCCGGCACGGTTGACGGTGCAGCCGAGATGCGTGCAGATCGCCGAAAGACAACGGAATGTATTCCCTTTGCGCACGATAAAAACACGCTCGTCATCCAGAAACGTCACCGCGCCATCCAGATAATCATCGGGCTTGCCGGCCTTGAATCGCTGGTCCGGCTCAAAGAGGACGTTGGGCACCAGAAACCGCACCGCGCCGGCCGCGGAGGCCGTCGCGGCGAAGATGGCCGCCAGCCAGCCGAACGCAAGCTGGAAAAAACCGCGTCGTGAAGTTACCTTGTCGGGAGCAGAATCGTTCATATCAGGCGGGAATGAGTTCGACACGTTCCATGGTGATGGCGCCAGTGGGGCAGCGAATGGCGCACAGGCCGCAACGGATGCACCGGGTTTCGTCTTTGATGATCGCACCCTCCTCGCCGCGCTCCGGCACGCGCCCGTAGCGGGCCAGGTAAGCGGCCTGTAATTTCGCGTCGCCCCGCAGGCTGGCAACATCGACCAGGCGCAGACAGTATTCGGGGCAGACATCGGCACATCCCCCGCAAAGGATACATGCATCCCCGTTAAACACCGGACCAACATGGCACTTGAGACAGCGATCCGCCTGCCGCCGGGCATCCGGTTCGGGGTAATCTCTCTCCACTTCGGCGATTCCAATCCGCCGATCAAGCGGCAGCGTTGGTGGCGGACGGCGGATGAACTTCTCGTAATCCGGCTTCATTCCATATTGGAGGGTGTCGTAGATCGTAACGCGCGCCTGGCGCGGCTCGGCGGGAACGGAGCCTGTAAGAAACTTCGCGATGGAAGCGGCTGCTTTCTTGCCCTCAGCGACCGCTGTAATGATGATCCGCGGCCCGAAAGCAACATCACCGCCGGCAAATACATCAGGCCGCGAAGTGGCCATCGTGGCCGCATCGGTTTGCAGCGTTCCACGCGGCGTGACCTTCAACTTGTCCTCGGGACGAATCCAGGAAAGGTCTGCCGACTGCCCGATGGCCAGAACTACCGTGTCGCAATGGACGGTCTCTTCGCTGCCTTCGATGAACTGGGGGTTGAAGCGGCGGTTTTCGTCGAACACGCGACTGGCCTTGACCAGTTCGATGCCAGTAACTTTGCCATCGCTGCCGAGAATGCGCCTGGGTCCGAAACGGGTGTGAAGCCGGATTCCTTCCTTTTCCGCCTCTTCGATTTCGTCGTGGGCGCCCGGAATTTCGTCCAGGCTCTCCAGGCAATACATGTGGACTTCAGGCACGCCTTTGCGGATGGCCTCACGGGCAACATCCAACGCCAGGCGGACTTCGTCAGGGGCTTCCGGCTGCCGCGCTGTCAACTGTTCCAAAGCGGATGCCGCCTGGTGGAGCGCCTCGCGTAATTCCGCCTCGCCCATCCCGGCAAATTTCTCTGCTTGACGGACCACTGACCGAGCCACGTCGAAAGCGACATTGCCGCCGCCGATGACGACGACCTTGCGGCCAAGAGTGACGCGGAAACCGAGGTTGACATTGAGCAGGAATTCGATGGCCCGGAGCACTCCATCCAATTGCACGCCTTCAATGCTCAGTTCACGGCTTTTATGCGCGCCGATCCCAAGGAAGACCGCTTCGTAGCCCTGCTTCTTGAGGTCGGAAAAGGCGAAGTCCTTGCCGAGGCGCGTGTTGAGGCGGACCTCCACCCCCAAAGCCTCGATGGCGGCGATTTCCGCCCTGATGATTTCGCGCGGCAACCGGTATTCGGGCACGCCGAGCATCAACATTCCCCCGGCCAGGTTTTGCGCCTCGAATACGGTCGGGGCAAACCCCATCAAAGCCAGTTCGTGTGCGCAGGACATTCCGGCGGGTCCTGCACCAATGATCGCGACCTTCCGTCCGCCGCCGATGCGTTCGCGTCGCGGGTCTCGCAGTTGGGGATAGACGCGGCCGAGATCGAAAGCGTCGGATTCCACACCGAATTTTTCACATACAAACCGTTTCAACGCGCGGATCGAGACCGGGGCATCCAGCGCGCCGCGGCGACATTTGGCCTCGCAGGGCGCAGCGCAAACGCGGCCGCAAATAGACGCGAAAGGGTTCGGAATTCGGGCAATGATGTAAGCGTCCTCGTAACGTTCCTCGGCGACAGCCTGGACGTAGCCACCGGAGTCCGTGCGCACCGGACAACCCTCACGGCACAAGACCTGCCGCGTGAAATAGTTCACGTCCGGCAATTCGACTGGATAGGTCGTGGGCATTTCGGTACGAACTCCAGATTATTTCGCGTCGTATTTGTCGTGGAGTTCCTTGATCTTGGACTCGTTGGTTGTTTTGTCTTCGGGTTTGGCCTTGGTGAGTTTATCGTCCACCATCGCCTTTTTGCGGATGCTGGAGTCATAGACTAGGAACTCATAGACTTTCTTGCCGTCGGCCGCGCTGATGTTGGAACCGGGCTTATACATCATGCGCTTAATGTAGCGGGACCATTCGTCTGGCAGCGCGTAATCCGAGTTGATCGGGCGGCTCAATTTGTGGCACTGTGAGCATTTATGGCTGAAGAGTTCGTAATACTCCTTGATGGCATCCGGGTATTTGGAAACATCAATCGTCGCCGGGCCTTTCTCGAATCGCTCCACTCGCGCCTTGGTTTCGGCATCCAGTTCCTGCGCGATGGCGCGGCCCAATCCCGCGCCCGTCGCGCCCAGGATGACCCCGCCCAGAAGGATGGTGGTAATTTGTCGCGTTATTTTCATACTTGGTATTGCTGTTGTTTAGAATCCGTAGGAAAGCTGCAGAATGAAGGAATTGGGAGGCAGTGCGGCCGGGCCGTGGCTCCTCAACCATTCGTAGTCAGCCTCGAAAAGTAGTGTGTTGGAAAAGTAATAGACCAGGCCCGCGGTGTAACGGTCTGTCTTCGTCCCCAGGGCGTCGTTGAGATAATCGTAGCGGCCCATCAACTCGAAGTTGTTGATGTAAGGCAGTTCGAGGCCCATGCCGGCCAGTTTGTATCCGCCTTGAACCCACCATCCGTTCGGTCGAATCGTTCCCAGGTCGTCCGATCCGACCCAGGTCTTGATATACTCGCCCTTCACCTCAATGTTCGGGCCGTAGTGGAGGGCTGCGTCAACTACACCGGCAGTCCAGCTTCTGTTGCCGGAGTCGCTCCATTGGCCGGACTGGCCGGACAGGCCAAGTTCAAAATCATAATGAGGCTTCCAGGGGATAAACCAGCCGACGCGGCCGCCCCCGCTGGGGTTGCCGTGCCAGTTGCCGTTGTTGCCCACATTGCCGTTCAAATCCAGCGCGCTGGCGGAGGCAATCGAGTTGGTGGCCCCCGAAGATGGGCCGTTGACAGCATAACCCGCAAAGGTAAGAGATTGTCCGGATGCGCCGATGGGCAAGGCGCCTCGCAACTCCACTCCCACGCCGGTGCCTGGCACAATAGAATCGCGCGCCAAGGGGTTGTCCGGGATTTTGTTAAGCCACCCCGCGCTTCGTTCGCTATAAGTGCCCAGAGGCAAAAGCAATTCCCCGGCTTCCAGGGTCATATAGTCGTTCAAAAGATAATCCAAGGTCGCAAAACTGAGATTTACGGTGGTGGTGTTGCCGGGAGACCGGTCGCTGATCATCGTTCCGTTATTGGCGAGTATGAAGTCAAATCCAGCCTCAAAGAGAACATCGTCGCTGGCGCGAAACAAGAAAATGGGCGCAAAATCGGCTTGGACAAACGAGCTATGCTGGCCGGCGGTTTTTCCAAATTGAGTTTCCGCGTCACCCACAATGGTGAAGTTATGCATCGGACCTTCAGACACATTGAGGGCCGGAGAGGCTGATTGCACTTTGGCCGCATTATCGGCGGTCTGCTGAGCGTTGGTGACGGCCACCTTGGTTTCTCCCAATTGCTGTTGCAGTTGTTGGATGATTTGTTGGTCCTGGGCATGGGTTTGCTCCAGTTTCTGGAGTTTCTCGTTCATCTGTTCAACGGTTTTTTTCAACGCGTTGAAGTCGTCGGCGCTGACTTGCGCTGATGCTGGTTGAGGCAACATTCCGATTAAACAGGCAGAAGCCAGAATTCCTAAGAGTCGTGATGGGATCTTCATGGATGGTGTCCTCTGTTGTTTAGTTTCCGCTGTCCTGCTGCAAATACTTGAGTATTTCCCTGGCCTGCGCCGCGGGAATGTTGGCCCGCACTCGCATGTGGGTCACAATGGACTTCCACTGCGCCGAGGTAAACTCGGTGGGATACCGCTCCGCATGGCACCGGTTGCAATTGATCTGATACAGCTCGGCGCCGGTGAGCTTTTTCTTCGCCACATTTTTGGCTGGTTTGACGGGTTCAACTTGAGCGGGCGGCGAGTTAGTGTCACCCGCGACAACAAAGGCGATGGGGGCCGCGAAAATTACCGAGGCGAGCAGTGCCAGAAAGATTCCCGAACGCCTGGCTGGCCTGAGCGAGTTAAGTCGATTCGTCGTTTTCATTGGGGTAAGTTTGTAGCAGGAAGACTGGGAGGCGGCTACTTGCCCATTGGCATTTACTGATTGCCTATTGCGCTGACGGGGATGAACCGAAACCTGCCAAAACTTGAAAAGTGCCTGTGGTGGAGCTACATCGGGACTGAGGAATGCAGGGTTGCCCGATATTCCGTGGGCGACATTCCAACGCGGCGTTTGAACACACTGTTGAAGCGCGGGATGGATCCGAAGCCGGCGGCAAAGACAACCTCGGAGATGCGCACGGATACATCCAACAGCAAGGTCTTGGCCTTTTCCACACGGGCGAGCGCGACGTATTCAGTCAGGGTCATTCCGGTGGACTTTTTGAACAACTTGCAGAAATGAAAACGGCTAATACTGACGTGTTGCGCCACCAGCGCCAGCGTGATCGGTTCCTCAACATGGGAAAGAACAAATTGCTTGGCGCTGGACACAGGCTTGGGCTCTTGGGCCGAGGCAGCAATTGCATGACGGCTGGCAAAGTCGGCCAGATACTGGGCGAACACGCTGAGCAGATGCACCATGGCCTGAAACCGGTCGGGCGTGATGACCAGGGTTTCGAAATAGGCTTTGCGGGTCTTCGTTTCCCAATCTGCGTTCTCCTCGCTCTTGAGCATCTTTAGAATCATCTGAAAATCGCGCTCGGTGGGAGGGCGGCGAAAGATCTGTCCGCTCATCAATGTAGCCATATGATGGCCGTTCACGATCACCGGCACGGCGACATCGGTCAGGCCCGCAAAGCAGGAGACTTGTTCTGGAATGAGCTTCTTGCCGGCGCCTCTTTCCGCGCGTTTTTCGGCATCCCAGCAGGCCCTGCAACCCACCGGAGTTTTGGTAACTTGGGAACAAAAGGGGTTTTCAAACTCGCCGAAGCTCAGGCGTCGGTTGGACTCGCAGGGAGGGATGACTTTGAGGGACATGCCCGTCACTTTGCGGAAAGCTGTCTCGTAATACTGGATTACGGGCAGGCGGGCCAAGTCATCGAAGGTTATTGGATTCACATTCTCCGCAGTTCAGCCTTATTCCGGCCAGCGGCCGTGTTCTGTCAGGTATTCCACCGCCGGCGTTTTGTTTTCGGCAAGGCAAAGCGCACCAGTTTGACCACGGGTTTGGAATCGCGCGTGATGAGGATTTCATCCTCCACCTGCAAGGCGGCTTCAGTTTCCGGCCAGCGCTGGCGCAAATCACGAATTGTGATCGTTTTCACAGCCCAAGTGTAACATGTTTAACCAATAGATCAACACGCCCATCCGCTTGATATTCCGATGAACAATTCGCTCCCGTTGTTATTCCCACCCATCTTCGTCAAGGGCTTTCCGCAAGGCCAGTTCCGTCTCGGAGGAAAGCGCGGCGGCGGGCTTCTTGGCGTCCGCCGCGTTCACCAGATTCCAGTAAACGGTGTACCGCTCGTGGTTGGCCCTATATAGCGGAACCAACGTGACTTCGCCCGGGGGACTCAGGTTCTTGGTCCGGAACACCAGCGGCGCGCCGGCTCCCTTGATCTTTTTCAGGATGGTTGTCGCGTCGCCAACGAACACGGGGACGGCCGGGTCGGGCACCCGGACCAAAGCCGTCTGGTTTCCCGCGTAGGTTTTGGGCATGCCGTTGGTGCCCAGTTCGCCGGCGAGAACAACCGGGCCATAGAGCACGGCCACGATGTTGCTGGTTCCCGGCAGCGGCTCCGTGTGCAACTTCATCGCCAACTGGATGTCCACGCGGTCTCCGTTTTGCCAGGTGCGGTTGACGGACACGTAGCCGCCGGGCTGGCCGGAAATCTTCTGGCTCCGGCCGTTGACGCGCACGGAAAGGTTTTCCGACCATTCCGGCCAGCGGATTTGCATTGCCAGCGACACCGGTTTGGCCGCCTTGATGTTCAGGCGCGTCGCGTCGCTTTCGGGGAATTTGGTCTCCTGCCGCACGCTGAGGCCTTTTTCCGGCCAGGACAATTCGGAAGGGATGAACAAGTTCACGAAGAGCGACTGGTCATTGTGAAAGTAGATTGTGTCCCCGTATTTCGCGTGGTTTTCCATCCCCGTTCCCACGCAGCACCAAAATGAATTCTCCGGCGTCGAGTACGTCTTGAAATGCCCCGGTTTGAGCGACATCAGATAAACGAACATGCCCTGATCCGGGTCCTGCGAGGCAAGGATGTGGTTGTAGAGCGCGCGCTCGTAAAAATCCATCGTCCGCGCGGAGGGGTCCCAGGAGAAAAGATGGCGCGTCAGCTTGAGCATGTTGTAGGTGTTGCAGGTTTCCGCCGTCTCGGCCGAGAGATGCCGGGCAAAATCGTTCGTTGGAAAGAAATGCTCGCGGTCGCTGTGGCCGCCGATGACATAGGAGCGATGCTCCGCGACGCGATCCCAGAAGAAACTCGCGATGTCTTTGGCACGCTTGTCCCCCGTCAATTCATATTGTCGCGCCGCGCCGATCATCTTGGGAATCTGCGTATTGGCGTGAAGTCCGTTCAGGCGGTCCTCGCCGGCGGCCAGCGGATCGAAAAGGGTCTTTTGGTTGAATGCCTCGGCGGTCTTGAGGTAATCGGCGTTGCCGGTAACACCGTAAAGGTTCGCGAGCACTTCATTCATGCCGCCATACTCGTTGCGCAGTGACGCCTGCATTTGCTCGTCGGAAAGACGGCCCACGCGGAAGTTCACCCAATTGGCCATGTTGGTCAGCACCTCCAGGGCCTGCGCATTGCCGCAAAGCTGGTTGGCATCCAGCAGGCCGGCCATGATCTTGTGGAGCGTGTACCAGGGCGCCCAAACCTGCCGCCCAGCCTCGACGCGGTCGATAAATGACTCCGGCCAGGCGGCGAGGAAACCGAAATGCGTCGCGTTCGATCCCAAGGCGGTCTGGCACTCCGCAAAACCCGCCACGATCTTGTCCACCCTTTCCTTGAATCGCGCGTCCCCCGTGCTGGCGTACATCAACGAGCAGGCGGAAAGGTAATGCCCCACGCTGTGGCCCCGCAATTCGCCGCTGGGCGCCTCCCAGCCGCCGTAGGGCCGCGCCTGGGTCGGCAGCTTGGCGTTGACCTTGAAGTTGTAAAGCAGGCGGTCGCAGTCCAGGCTTAACAGGTAAACCTCATCCCGCCCCATGGCATCCCGAAACGGGCCGTCCAGGAGGCGCACCTGCGAGAGCGGAAACGCCTCGGCGGAAAGCGCAATGGGATGGCTTGGCCCGCCACTGTCCGCAACCGTGGCCTGCGGTTGGGCGGCGGCTACGGTGACAATGAGCCAAATGGCGGATGCCGACAGTTTGATTTTCATGCGATGAAGCTAACAAGTCCGCCGACCGATTCCAACCATTTAGTTCACGGGGCGGCACTGACATACGAACCCGCGGATTCCGGCGGACCGCCGACGTATTTCGGGTAGTTTGGGTAGGAACAGAGCGGGAGGCTGCGCCCGCCGGCGGTGACCACCAGCGTCTTAGCCGGCGCCTGGTTCTGTTCGACCCACGCCATGATCAGCCCGTACTTGTCGAATTGACTGGGTATGGGTGTGGCGGGACGGGTTTCTCCGGAGCCGTTTGCTCCGTAGCTGGAGCCGGTTAAACCGTGGCCCGCCTGCGGGATGACGTAGAACCGGGCGAAGGCATCCACCGTTTCCCGCCCCATTTTGTCGATGACGGATTGAAAGTAGTCCAACTGCGCCCCCGGTGAGGCGAGCGTATCGCCGGTTCCGATGGTCGCGATCAATTTGCCTCCGCGCCGATAGAATTCCGAGAGGTCAGGCTTGGTGGCGTCGAGCCATTGGGAGATTTCGACGCGGCGATTGTTGAGGGGGCCGCCTTCGACGTAGTCAAGGGGATTGGCCTTAAGGTCCTGCATGAGGAATCCCGTAACGCCCAAAACCCCAAGGTGCGAGTGCATCGGAGCGTTTTCGGATGCTCCTTCCTGCCCGCGGTAACGGGCATCGGCGATCAGCCCGCTGCCCGCCGGGTCGATATTCGGAACCCACATGCCAAACGTCTTTACGTCGTTGGCCAGCGGCGTGGCGAAATGATAACGGCTGTACATGAACTTGAGAGTTTCGATCTGACCATCAGTGAGCTTGGCCGACGCGGAGGTGTCGCCTGCGTTGGTATCCACACCGTCGGGCGCGCGCAAAGCCGCCCAAGGATTGCGCTCCGGCGCACCCTCCGACATGTCAAAGAGCGCCCGCGCTGCCATGTAGTTGTTGATGATGCCGTCTTCGAGGCCGTCAAGCTTGTCCGCCTGACGCAGGAACTCCGCCCGAATTGCGTTGACCTTCGATCGGGTAACCCAGTTGGTTTTCGGCTTCTCCTGAATGCGAATCAACTCGGGCGCGAGCATCAAGGTCGAAAAGCCCAGAATCGGCACGTCCGCCACAATGCCGTCGTAGTCCGCCGGGTATCTTTGCGCGACCGTCAACGCCTCCCGGCCGCCTTGCGAGGCGCCAAAATAATACGTGAAACGCGGACGCTCCCCGTAAACGCGTTCCATGATGACCATGGCGGCGTCATGCGTCTTCTTCATCTGCATGTATCCCAGATTGCGGATGGCTTCCTCGTTGACCGCCCAGTCGGCGCCGACGGACGGACCGCCTGGCGGAGAACCCGCTCCACCCCTCGGCATACCCATGCCTGGGAAGCCGCCCATCTGATGGCCGGAGTCGCTGGCGAACGTCACGAAGCCTTTGGCGAGCAGGTCTTTTCGATTCACGTCGGGGATGGTTCCATTCATGCCGAAACCGCCAAGCTGCGCCGCCCGGCGCGACCACTTGCCGGGCAGGACCACGCGGAAATTAATGGGTTTGCCCCCTGGAGTTGCGGGCGCCATCGAACCGTCCACGACGGCATGACCCGCGCCCGCCGCTCCCGCCACCCAATGTGGCGCGGAGAGCTTCACGGCGCCGACCGGCTCTCCGATGGAAGAAGCCGGAATGGAATCGCCGACTCGCTCGGCAGTCACATCCTGTTCGGTGATGACTTTGTCAACTCCCGCCGGCGGGAGCTTGAGCGCCGGCGCCGGGATCGGGTCGGCGCCGAACAAAAAGCCTGGAATCGACAGGACCAGAATCAATGAGAGACGTTTGATGACGCGGATCGACAGCGTCCCACGACCTTGGCGTGAGTCGAAGGTGATTTTCATGGGCGCAGACTACAAGGGAACCCACGGCGCGTCAACACGAAGCGCCCGGATTTCCCGGGTGCATTTCACTGAAGTGAGGTTGCTCTCAAAAACCCGCGGCTTGCGGTCCTCTCACCGCTGCGGCTTGAGCGTGATGAGCACGACATCGTTTTCGCGGAGGTCGAACTGCTGCTCAAATTTCTCGTCATTGCCGATATTCACGGCGCGGACTTCCACGGGCGCGCCGTTGTTTGCAGATTTGATCTTTGCGACTTCTGCCTTGGTCAGTTGTGCCGGCGCGCCCAAGTCCCGGTAAGTCATGTAAGCGTCATTAACCCGGTAGCCGACCTTGTAAGTCTCGACGGTGTAATTGCCGGCGGGCAGATGGGATAAATCGAGCGTGACTTTGTTTTTGGGTTCCGCGGGCAAATCACGTTTGTAAAACTCCTGGTTGTGGACTTTCGGGCCGGGATGCGTGTTGGTGAAATCCCAAATCAACGCCTGCACGCCGCCGGCGCTGTCCGCGCAAATCCACGATGACGAATCGCTGCTTTTCAATTCCGTCGCGCCAAGCCGGTTCAAAAATTGATACGCGTAAAACGCCGGCTTGTTGATGTCCTGGTAATTGATCAGGCCGAATCCGCCGTGAAAAGCCTCCCAGCGCGGACCGGATTCCTCGAAGATGTCCGTGAACGTCCAGTAAGACATCGACTGCGCGGCGTCGCCGGATTTTTTGAGCTTGTCCAAAATGTAAGCCGCGCTGTGGTAGCTGTCGTGAACCGGATCGGCCGGCGTGTAGGACGCGCTCCATTCGGTGAAGTGGAGGTCCAGCTTGGGCATCGCCGACGCGGCAATCTGCCAGCGCACTCGCTTTACGTCGCCGATGATGGAGTTGGGGTCTTTTGAAAGCACAGTGCCGGCGTCGCCATGTTCGTCCAGAAAGCCGCTTTCCACGCCATACGTGTGCGTGGAGATGAAATCCACCGGCGCGTGGTTCGTGTCGCAGAAATGAATGAACTCCGGCACCCATCCGCAGCCCGCCGTCGCAGGGCCGCCCACTTTGTAATCGGCGGAAACGCTCTTGATGGCGCGCGCCGTCGCGGCGTAGAGATCGAAATACTGTTGCTGCGTGCCGGCCCAAAAGCCGCCCAGGTTTGGCTCGTTCCAGACCTCGAAATACCATGTGCGCACCTCGGCGTCGCCATACCGCTCCTGGACGTGGAGGACGAAGGCGTGAATGAAGTCCGCCCATTTGTTCATGTCTTTGGGCGGAGTCACGTTGCCGCGCCACCAGAAAATGGTTTTGGAACCGCTGGCCAGCCCGCCCGGCATGAAGCCCAGTTCCACGAACGGCTTCATGCCAATGCTGTGAAGAAAATCGTAAAGCTCGTCTATGTATTGCCAGTTGTATTGTGGGTTTCCCTTGTTGACACGGTAAACGCCCATGTCGTCGCAGAACAGACCGTGCATGCGAATGTATTCAAAGCCGCATTCGCGGCGCGCGTAAGTGAGCTGCCGCTGCCAGTCGGCGCGCAAACCTTCGTTCGCGCGGCCGGCGCCGACGCAGAACTTGAACATGGCAGCGAGCGGACCGTTGGTTTGCTGCAAGTCAGCCGAGACAGCCCTGGCCGTTTCGTTGGTGGCGGCGCTGGACAAATCAACGGCGGCAAAGAACGCCGCGAGGCCGAGGGCAAGGCAAACAAATTTCCGTTTCATAGCAATTCTTTCTATTCTAAAAATCAGCTTACCGCCGCAGGCGGCCTGATCTCAAGTCTTTTAAGACTTGAATTCTCTTGAGCCAGGGCAAGAATCAATGAATATGAAATTCACCGCTCCAGTTCGAGCTCTTTCCGTCGGCGCGTGTGCCGCGCTGTTGGCGATGCAGCTTTGGGCCGCCGATGCGCCGCGGGAACACCTTTCCCTCGACGCGAACTGGAAATTCCATCTCGGCGACGACTGGCCCGGCGCGCTGCATCTGGACAAGGCTGGCGCGAGCAGCGGCCCCGCCTCGGACAAATCGTTCAGCGACGCGGCGTGGCGAGCCGTCACTTTGCCGCACGACTGGGCGATTGAACTGCCGTTCGATAGAAGCGCCGACATGAGCCACGGTTTCAAGGCGCTCGGCCCGGGCTTTATGACCAACAGCGTTGGCTGGTATCGCCGCACATTTGAGTTGCCCAAGGAGGACGAAGGCAAACGCATCTGGCTCACGTTCGACGGCGTGATGCGCGACGCGACGGTCTGGGTCAACGGCTGGCTGGTGAGGCGGCATGAGGGCGGCTATTATCCCTTCCGCGAGGACATCACGGACGTGGTGAAGTTCGGCGGCAGGAACCTCATTGCCGTTCGCGTGGACGCGAGCAAGTTCGAGGGCTGGTTTTACGAGGGCGCGGGCATCTACCGTCACGCCTGGCTGGACAAGACCGCGCCGGTCGCCATCGCCCCGGACGGGATTTTTATTTACTCGCAATTCGGCAACAATTTGGCGGAAGGCCCCGCCACAATTCAAATGCGGGCGACTTTGGCAAACAAGCAGGAGAACGCCAGCGTGGCCGAAGTCAACTGGAGTATTGTTGCGCCGGACGGAAAAAACATTGAGGAAGGTGGAGCGCGCCAAACATCTGAAGTTGGTCCCAACTCGGAAACGGAATACAGCCGCGAAATTGGAATTCGTTCTCCTATTCTCTGGTCGCCCGAAAATCCAATGCTTTACAAGCTCGTCACAACGGTTCAAGTGGGCGGCAAGATTGTTGACCGCGAGGAAACCGCGTTTGGCATCCGCACGGTCGGGTTCGACAAGGACAAGGGATTTCTGCTGAACGGCAAACACTACGAACTTTACGGCACTTGCAATCATCAGGACCACGCTGGCGTCGGCGCGGCCATCCCGGATGCGTTGCAGGAATTCCGCGTGAAGAGATTGAAGGAATTCGGCTGCAACGCCATCCGCACGTCGCACAATCCGCCCACGCCGGAGTTGCTGGATGCCTGCGACCGGCTGGGCATGTTGATCATGGACGAGAGCCGCCTGCTGGGCGGCGATTCGGAGAATCTCCGCAAGTGGGACGACCAAATCCGCCGCGACCGCAATCATCCGTGCGTCGCGATCTGGAGCGTGGCCAACGAGGAATTCACCGTTCAGGATTCACCGCAGGGCGCCAACGCCGCGCGCGCGATGCAGAACCACGTCAAGCGTCTTGACCCGACCCGCCCCGTGACCTACGCCGCGCCGGAAGGCGACAGTTTTTGGGGCATCAATGGCGTCATCGAAGTGCGCGGCTGGAATTATCATCCCGGCCCGGACATGGACACGTATCACGCCAAACATCCGAATCAGCCGAATGTCGGCACGGAGCAGTCCAGCGCCACGGGCACGCGTGGCATATACGAAAAAGATCCGGCGCGCGGCTATGTCGTTGCTTACGATGAGCCGCCGCATCAATGGGCGCAAAGCGCTGAAACCTGGTGGAGCTGGTTTGCCGACCGTCCGTGGCTCTCCGGGGGTTTCGTCTGGACCGGCTTTGATTATCGCGGCGAGCCGACGCCGTATTCGTGGCCGTGCATCAATTCGCACTTCGGCATCCTCGACACATGCGGTTTCCCAAAAGACAACTTCTATTATTACAAGGCGTGGTGGACGACGAACGTCGTGCTGCACCTGTTTCCGCATTGGAACTGGCCGGGCAAGGAAGGCCGGGAAATTCGAGTGGACGTCTTGAGCAACTGCAAACAGGCGGAACTTTTCTTAAACGGCGCGTCGCTCGGCAAGCAGGCGATGAAGCCCAATTCCAAACTGACGTGGAAGGTGAAATACGCGCCCGGCACGTTGAGCGCGAAAGGTCTTGACGCCGCGGACAACGTCATCGCCGAAACGAAAGTCGAGACGACCGGCGACGCCACGCAACTTCAACTCACTCCCGACCGCAACACGATCAACGCCGACGGCGAAGACGTGAGTGTGTTCACCGTTGCCGCGCTCGACGCGCAAAGCCGCGTGGCGCCGCTGGCCCAGAACAAGATCAATTTCGCCATTGAGGGCGCGGGGAAAATCATCGGGGTGGGCAATGGCGATCCAAGTTGTCACGAGCCGGACACCTATGTTCTGAACCCGCCCGTGCGCGGCATCGCCCTTAACGAGTGGCGCTGGCGGCTGGCAAAGGTTCCAGGCAACAGCAACGCCGTTCCGGAATACGCGAATGATTTTGATGATTCAACTTGGAACAACATCCAAGCCAAAACCGGCGGCGACGCTGGCGAATCGACGATCAAAACGGAGAACACCACAGCGATTTACCGCGCGCATCTCAAGCTGACGGAAGAAGATTTGAACGGTTCCGGCGTGCTGATTCGCTTCGCCGGCTGCGACGACGAAGGCTGGTATTTCGTGAACAACCAGTTCGTCGGCGAATCGCACGACTGGTCGGCTCAACCGGAGTTTGAAATCATGAAATTCCTCCACGCCGGCGACAACGTCATTGCCGTGGGGGTAAACAACGTCAGCGGCGATGGCGGTTTGAATCCCAACGTGAGCGTGAGCGTCATCGGCAAACAGATCCCTCCGCGGTGGTCGCGCAGCCTGTTCAACGGACTGGCGCAAGTCATCGTGCAATCCTCGCGCGACGCCGGCGAAATCAAGTTGACGGCGACGGCCGGCGGTCTCGCGCCGATGACGGCAGCGGTGCAAACACGACCGTGCGCGCCGCGTCCGTCCCTGCCATAAGTTGCTGATACAAACCAAAAAACACAACCTGTCCCGATTTGACATCAACATGACACTGAATCCATTGCTTCGCACCCTCCGTGTGGGGGCGTGCGCCGTTTTGTTCGTCACGCGGCTTTCGGCCGCCGATTCGCCGCGCGAACACCTTTCACTCGACGCGGGCTGGAAGTTCCATCTCGGTGACGAGTGGCCGGATGCGATGCACCTGGAAAACTCGGGCGCCGATTCCGGACCGGCGTCGGAACGGTTCGCCGACACCTACTGGCGCGCCGTCAACTTGCCGCACGATTGGGCGGTTGAACTGCCGTTCGACTGGGCCGCCGACGGCAGCCACGGTTTCAAAATGCTCGGCGGAAAGTATCCGACCAACAGCATCGCCTGGTATCGCCGCGCGTTTGAATTGCCACACGCAGACGAGGGCAAACGCATCTGGCTGGCATTCGACGGCGTGTTCCGCGACGCGACGGTCTGGATCAACGGCTGGCGCGTGAGCCATCACGAGGGCGGTTACTATCCGTTCCGCGAGGACATCACGGACGTGTTGCATTTCGGCGGCAAAAACACCGTCGCCGTGCGCGTGGATGCGACGAAAACCGAGGGCTGGTTTTACGAAGGCGCCGGCATCTACCGCCACGTCTGGCTGGACAAGACCGCGCCGGTGGCCATCGCGCCGGACGGAGTTTTTGTCTGTTCGCAATTTAAGAATAACGTTCCGTCGGACAAGGCGGAGATCCATGTCGAAGTCAGCGTGCTGAACACCCTCACCAACGCCGCCACGGCGGTTGTGAACTGCGAAATCATTTCTCCCGAAGGCGGGTCGCTGGCCGGCTTCAAATATTCGGAAGAGGTGCAACGCGAATCAACGGGAACGGCAAAACTGAAATCGGCAATTTCTTCGCCCGTGCTGTGGTCGCCGGAAATTCCCCAACTTTACAAACTCGTCACCTCCGTTTCTGTTGGCGGCAAAATCGTTGACCAAAAAGAAACCTTCTTCGGCGTTCGCACCGTGGCCTTTGACCCGACGAACGGCTTTTTGCTGAATGGCAAACACTACGAACTTTACGGCACCTGCAATCACCAGGACCACGCCGGCGTCGGCGCGGCCATCCCGGATGCGTTGCAGGAATTCCGCGTGAAAAAACTGAAGGAGTTTGGCTGCAACGCCATCCGCACCTCGCACAATCCGCCCACGCCGGAATTGCTGGACGCCTGCGACCGGCTCGGCATGTTGGTCCTGGACGAGAGCCGGTTGATGGGCAGCGATTCGGGGAACATGAAAAAGTGGGACGACCAAATCCGCCGCGACCGCAATCATCCGTGTGTCGCCATCTGGTGTGTCGCCAATGAGCAGTTCATGGTGCAAGACACGCCTCAGGCGGCCAACGTCGCGCGCGCCATGCAGGATTACGCCAAGCTGCTTGACCCTCTGCGTCCTGTCACCTACGCCGCGCCGGAGGACGACGTGTTCCGCGGCATCAATTCCGTCATCGAAGTGCGCGGCTGGAATTATCACTACGGTCCGAAAATGGACAAATATCACGCCGAGCATCCGAATCAGCCAAACGTCGGCACCGAACAGGCCAGCGTCGTCGGCACACGCGGCATTTACACCAACGACCGTCCGCACGGTTACGTCGCCGCTTACGACGTCGTCTGGCCGGGCTGGACCACGACGGCCGAAAGCTGGTGGAGTTTCTTCGCCGATCGTCCGTGGCTCTCCGGCGGCTTCGTCTGGACCGGTTTTGATTATCGCGGCGAGCCGACACCGTATTGGTGGCCGTGCGTCAACTCACATTTCGGCATTCTCGACACGTGCGGTTTTCCGAAGGATGCCTATTACTACTACAAATCGTGGTGGACGACGAACACCGTGCTGCACCTGTTGCCGCATTGGAACTGGCCGGGCAGGGAAGGCCAGGAAATTCTCGTCCAGGCCTTCAGCAATTGCAAACAAGTGGAGTTGTATTTGAACGGCGTGTCGTTGGGCAAACAGGCGATGCAGCTAAATTCGAAATTAAGCTGGCAGGTGAAATACGCGCCGGGAACTTTGAGCGCGAAAGGATTTGACGACGCCGGCAACGTCATCGCCGAAACAAAAGTCGAAACGACCGGCGACGCCACGCAAATTCAGCTCACGCCAGACGGCCGGACGATCAACGCCGACGGTGAGGACGTGGCGGTGTTCACTGTTGCCGCGTTCGACGCGCAAGGCCGTGTCGTGCCGGTGGCGCAGAACAAAATCAATTTCAGCATCGAAGGCCCGGGCAAAATCATCGGCGTGGGCAACGGCGACCCCAGTTGCCACGAGGCGGACACCATCGTTCCCAACGCGCCCGTGCGCGGCGTTGGCGTCAGCGACTGGCGCTGGCAGCTTGCAAAAATTCCGCATAACAGCGGCGTGGCGCCGGAATACGCGAATGATTTTGACGATTCAGCCTGGGACACCCTCAAAGCCAAACCCGACGGCGAGGCACGCGAATTGACGATCAAAACGGAGAACACCTCGGCGATTTACCGCGCGCATCTCAAGCTGACGGAAGAAGACTTGAACAATTCCGGCGTGCAAATTTGTTTCCCCGGCAGCGACGACGAAGGCTGGTATTTTGTGAACGACCACTATCTCGGCGAAACGCACGATTGGGAGGCCCGTGCGGAGTTTGATATCAAGAAATTCCTTCATGCTGGCGACAACGTCATTGCCGTCGGGGTAAACAACATTGGCGGCCAGGGCGGTTTGTATCCCAACGTGAGCGTGAACATCATCGGCAAACAGAGTCCTCCGCCGTGGTCGCGCAGCCTGTTCAACGGCCTGGCGCAAGTCATTGTGCAATCCACGCGCGACGCCGGCGAAATCAAGTTGACGGCGACGTCCGGCGGTCTTACGCTGGCGACAGCAGCGGTGCGAACCCAGCCGTCCGCGCCGCGTCCAGCCGTTCCGTGAGTTGAATCTGTAACAGATAACATATGGTGAAGCCTCTTGCCATCATATCCATTGTTTTCACACTCATCTTCGCCTCGTCCGCGCGCGCGGATGTATCGGACGCCGCCAATCTGGATCAGGAATGGCGATTATGGCTGGACCCAAAGGCGGCCTGGCAGAATGACGCCCTTTATCTTCCGGAAGAGGTGAACCTGACGAACCTGCCGGTGAATCCGCCGACAGGGGGATGGGCGGTGCTCGGCGATCAGACCGGCATCCGCGTGTCGTTGCCGGCGACCGTTGAAGAATACTATTTCAACAAGGCGCCTGCGCGCACGGCGCGTTCGACCAGCCCATCGGAGATCGTAGCGGTCGAAGGATACTATCAGGGCGTGTCGTGGTGGTATCGGCCGTTCACGCCGCCGGCGCTGCGACCCGGCGAGCGGCTGGTCTTCCATTTCCCCGCCGCGCGGCTGCGCAGCGAGGTTTATGTGAACGGCAGGCTGGTCGCTTACAACATCATTTCCGAGGCGCCGTTCACCGCGGATGCCACCGATGCGCTCAACCCCGGCGGTACGAACCTGCTGGCCGTGCGCATCACCAATCCGGGAGGCAGACTGGATTGGATGGATTTCCTGACGATGACCTGGGGAAAATACACGCTGCCGGCAACGCATGCCTTTGGCGGTCTGGCCGGGGGCGTGGAGATGCAAGTGCGCGCGCCGGTGAGCGTGGGCGATCTGGCGGTTTTCAACAAGCCCGACCCGCGGGCGGTTCACGTGCAGGCCGAAATCTCAGCCGCCGGCCAGACCTACGACGGGCCGGTCAACTTTTCCATAGCCCGCGGCGGCGACATTGTTTTTGAAGAAAGCAAAAGCGTCCATGTTCCGCCCGGCGGAACCATCACCACTTCCATTGATGCAACTGTCACCAACGCCCAGCTCTGGGACATCGGACAGCCGAATCTTTACCGCGCCTCCGCAACTCTGCCGACTGTCGCGCATTCGGATCGCAGCACGACCTTTGGCTTCCGCTGGCTGGAGACCAAGGGCCTCGGAACCGACGCGAAGCTTTATTTGAACGGCCGCCGGATTGTGCCGCGCTCCTCGATCTCATGGGGTTTCTGGGCTCCGAACGGCATATTCCCCGACGAGGCTGCGGCAGGGCGCGAGATTGCGGCGATGAAAGCCCTCGGTCTGGACTCTCTTCAAAACCACCGTCACATGCCCAAGGCTGTCGTGCTCGATGCTTTTGACCGGGCCGGGTTCCTGCGTTACTGCGAAGCCGGCGGCGGCGTGCTGACCTTCGAAACGGCGCAACAGGAGCCTCCCCAGACCAGCGTTCAGGTGGAAATGAACGGCAAAACAGTGGAGTTGGATTTCCTCAACCGCTACCAGCTCGACAAGGAGCTGGCCATGATCCAGGCCTTCCGGTCCCACCCCTGCGTCAGTCTCTGGACCCTCCAGAACGAGACCAGCCCCGAGGTGAACAATCCCCGGATGCGCTACGCGCTCGAGAAGATGCGCCAGGCCGACCCCTCGCGCATGGTTCTCCTCAAATCCGGCGAGAACATCCTGAACCAGGTGTGGTCTCTTCCCTACAACGACGCCTGGATGAAAGATGACGGAACCGGGCGTTCGGGTTGGTGGGATCAACACACGGCGATGGATTCGCCGGGCGTGTGGACTGATGCGATGTATAAATCGCCCGGCGATTTCAAATACCACACCGACAACCAGAAGGAAATTGTCGCGTGGGGCGAGATGGCCACCGGCGCCTCGCCTGACGATCACGCCGCAGACGTCAACTGGTATAAGTCAAACCACCAGACAGGCTACGATCTGGCCGCCCACCAGGCGATCCTCGCGGCTTACGAAAAATTCCTGGACGGCCATCAATTCCGCCCGGCATTTCCCAGCGCCGAAACACTCTTCCTGCAGGCGGGAGCCAAGCATTACTTCTCCGCCGCGCATCTGCTGGAAAACGCCCGCATGTGCGACGCTGTCGATTACGTCGTCCTCTCCGGCTGGGAATCCACCACGATCGATAATCACAGCGGGCTTGTGGATGCGTTGCGCCAGCTCAAGGCAGACCCCGCGCTGATCCATCAGGCCGCGCAACCGGAAGTTCTGGTCGTCAGGCCGCGCCATTACGTGATTGCCAGGGGCGATACAGCCGTTGTCGATGTTCATCAGATCAATGAACAAAATCTGACCGGCTCCTGGCGGCTGACGGTGACGGCCTCGATGGCCGGTGGCGAGCCTCTGTTTCACGCGGATTACCCGGTTGAGCTGATCGGCGGCGAGACCTTCGGCCAACTGCTCAAAGAGAATATCCAATTCAAGATTGACCAGCCCGGTCTGGTCACGGTCCACGCCGCGTTAAGCTCCAAGGCCGGCGATCGGCCTGTGATCGAGCGGGACGAGCCGTTGCTCGTGATCGACACCCAGCCGGCGGCGCTCAAAGGCACGATCGCCTGCTGTGGCGATTCCGACGACCTGATCGATGCGGTCAAACGTCAATTCAACGCGGACGCGGTTCCCCTTGCGCCGGAGCTTGGAAAAGTTGCGACCATCCTCCTGGCGACACACGCCGGCGGCCCCGGAGGCTGGCAGTCAAGCTTTACCGACGATGCCGTTGCCAACACGGATGACCAGGAACTCTACAAGCATCAAATGTGGGGCCAGGCCGGACCAATCCATACCTGGCACGGCCTGACGCCTGGGAAAATCACCGTCAAGCTTTACATGGACGACGGCTACTTTGGCGCGACGGCCCAGCGGGTCTTTGATATAGCGATCAACGGCGTCACCGTTGCCAAAGATCTCGACATCTTCACAAAGGCGGGTGGAAAGAACCGCGCGCTCGTGGAAACGTTCGTGGTCGATGCGCCTGAGGGAACCATTCGTCTTTCCGTGCCGCGCGTCACGTCCGACAACGCGACGCTGGCCGCTGTGGAGTTGCGGGATTTGTCTGGCAAGACGGTGCGAGCGGCCTTCCGGGAGGAGCGTTACACCGATCCGGCCGGCAACGTGTGGACACCGATTACCCAGCAAGATGATGAATCCTGGAAACCGGATCTTGGTGCCGCAATCGAACGGGCGCGACGCGATGGCACGCGTGTCGTCTTGCTCACCAGCGGCGGCGGGGACGCTGAGCAAATGGCCGCCTTTCTGGCCGCGCAGGGACTCGTCACGTATTCCGGCCCCGTCGGCTCGTCAGGACCGTCATGGATGGGATTCTGGTTCTTCGGGCGCAAGCATGATCTGCTCGCCGGGCTGCCATCGGACTGTGTGTTGGACTGGCCTTATCAGATTACCAGCGGCAACGGCCTGATGCTTTCCGGCTCCGGCGTCGAGTCCATCGTCGGTTACGGCAAGAATCACGACCCAAACGTTGGAGTGGCCGCCGCCGTCGTCCAGTGTGGCCAGGGCAAAATCGTGCTGCTGGCGCTGCCCGGCCTCATGGATTCATTCGTAAGCGGCGCTTCCAGCAACTTTCAACCCGTCACCGCTAAACGCCTGATGTTCAATGCGCTCAACCCATAGCTCCGAGGCTGGGCCGGCTCAGCCGGTTCACTGTTTCGCCAATCAATGAAAATGTTATTTAAACTATGAAAATGTCATTCGCACAAAACGCCGCGGCCACAAAAACGTTTACGGCAGGTTTTCTCATGCTCCTGGCTTTGGCCCGCGGGCAAACGCTCGCGGACACCAGTGCTGCCGCGTCGGCGTCGATTCCGTACGCCACCGTGCAGGTCATTTCCAACGGCGATTCCGCCGCCGTCATCGCCGAAAAAGCCGCGAAGGTTCTGCCGCGCCCCAATCAAACGGACTGGATGCGGCTGGAGCGGACCTTCTTCCTCCACTTCGGAGTGAATACGTTCAATGGCGTCGAGTGGGGAAGCGGTCGCGAAGAGCCTTCGATTTTCAATCCCACGGAGCTGGACGCCAATCAATGGTTGAGCGCGATGAAGAATTTCGGGGGCAACATGATCGTGCTCGTTTGCAAGCACCACGATGGATTTTGCATGTGGCCCACCCGATACACGCCGCATTCGGTCGCCGCCAGCCCGTGGCGTGGCGGGAAGGGCAACGAGGTGCGGGAAGTGGCCGACGCCGCGCGCGCCCACGGCCTCAAGCTGGCCGTTTACCTTTCACCCGCCGACCTTTACCAGTTGAGGACAAACCCGAAAAACCCGGCGGGATATTATGGCAACGGCAGCAGCAATCTTCTCTCAACCATTCCCACCGATCCGGCCAGCTTCAAATCGAATCCCGCTTTGGGCCGCGCGACGGCGGCGGGTTTCACCAATTTCACTTACGTGGTTGACGACTACAATCGCTACTTCCTCAACCAGCTTTACGAGTTGCTGACCGAATACGGACCGATCGCCGAAGTCTGGTTCGACGGCGCCAACCCGGATCCCAGCGTCAGGGAGACTTACAACTACGCGGCCTGGTATGATTTGATCCGCCGTCTGCAACCTGGAGCGGTCATCATGGGCAAAGGGCCGGACGTGCGGTGGGTGGGCAATGAAGGCGGCGTTGGCCGCACCACCGAATGGAGTGTCATTCCTCTGCCGAGGCCGCCCGAGGCCTTCATCTGGCCGGACATGTCGGCGGGGGATCTCGGCAGCCGCGCCAAACTCAACCCGGGCTCGTATCTCTGGTGGTATCCGGCGGAAGTCAATGTCACCATTCTCGCCAACGGCCAATGGTTTTGGGCGGCCAGGAAACAACCCAGGAACGTTTTGCAGTTGGTGGATATTTATTACTCCTCCATCGGCCGCAACGGGAACCTCATCTTGAACCTCTCACCGGACACCCGCGGCTTGATCCCAGACGACCAAGTCCTGGCCTTGAGCCGGATGGCGCAGGCGGTCAATGACACTTTCGCCACCAACCTCGCCGCCGGCGGCAGGCTTGCCGCCGACAGTTCCAACGCTGCCAACGATCCATCGCTGGCATTGGACGGAAACCTCGACACTTGGTGGGAAGCCGCGCCGGGTCGCACCAACGGCACTGTGTCGTTGACTCTTCCAACAGCGATCACCTTTGATGTCGTCTCGTTGCAGGAAGCGGTGGATCATCGCGGTCAACGCATTGAGTCCTTTGCCATTGACGCTTGGAACGGGTCCGAATGGGTCGCGGCGGAGAAGATTCCCTCGGACGAACTCACGACCGTTGGGCACAGACGCCTCATACGGCTGAAAACGCCCGCCACCACCAGCCAGGTGCGCATCCGCATCACCGGTTCACGCCTGGAACCCACGCTGGCCGAAATCGGACTCTTCAAGCAATCCGTCTCCGCCTTGCCTCCCGCCATATCCGATCGTGATGCCAGCGGTTCAGTGACCCTCAGCAATGGCGGCGGCTGCAGAATGGTTTACACCGTGGATGGCAGCGCGCCGACGATCAACTCGGCGGTTTACAGTTCGCCGATCTCGATGCCGTCCAGAGGCACCGTGCAGGCGGCGTGCCTGTTGCCGGGCGGCCAGCTCGGCCTTCCGGCTTCCAAGTCTTTCGCCGGTCTGTTGCCGGTTGGCTGGAAGGTTGTCGGCGTGGACAGCCAGGAAACCGCCGGGGAAAACAACTCCGCATCCAACGCGATTGACAACAACTCGTCCACGTTCTGGCATACCCGCTGGAATGACGATTTGGCGTTGCCACATTACATCACCGTTGACATGGGCGCATCACACCGGATTGCCGGGTTTACCTATCTCCCCCGGCAGGACGGAAGCTCCAACGGGACCGTCGAACGCTACCGCTTTGAAACCAGCGCGGACGGAGTCAACTGGACAACCAATATCGCCTCCGGCACGTTCGCCAACATCCGAAACAACCCGTCGCTCCAGGAAGTCAACTTCACTCCCGTTGACGCTCGATTCTTTCGTTTCACCGCCTTGCGGGAAATCAACAGAAACGGCTGGACCAGCGCCGCTGAAATCTCCGTCTTGCCAGCCGGCGCGGGTGGCGAATAACGATCTGCATTTCTAACAATATGAGAAAGTTCAGAATTCAGAAACTCGTGTCGGGAACCGCCATTGCCGCCGTAACGGCCATGGGGATGATCTGCCATGCGGAGAATCCAATCATTCAAACGAAGTTCACAGCCGATCCGGCCCCGATGATGTCTGGTAACACGGTCTATCTCTACACCAGCCATGACGAGGACGATGCCAGGGGGTTCACCATGTATAACTGGATGTGTTATTCCACAACGGACATGGCCAATTGGACGGATCACGGCATTGTCGCAGGTGTCAAAGAACCCTATAAGACATTCAAGTGGGCGGATGGCAACAACGCATGGGCTCCGCAGTGCATTGAGCGAAAGGGGAAGTTTTACTTGTATGCACCCTTGCCGACCAAGGGGCGGATGGCAATCGGCGTGGCGGTTTCTGAGAGTCCCACCGGGCCATTTACTGATGCCATCGGACATCCTCTGATTTCCCGCGGCAACGGCGGCGATTACGACCCCACCATCTTCATTGATAATGATGGGCAGGCCTATCTCTATTGGGGCGGAAATGGTCCGTGTTACTATGTGAAATTGAATGAAGACATGGTCTCGGTTGATGGCGACATCCATGTGGCATCCATTGACTTCACGGGAACTCCACGCGAGGCGTCTTACACGGAAGGCCCGTGGTTATGGAGGGAGGAAAACCATTACTACCTGTGCTGGGCGTCCCGCTGCTGTCCTGAAGGCATCGGGTATGCCATGAGCGACAGCCCAACGGGACCTTGGAAGTGCATGGGGACAATCATGGATCCGAACTCCAAGTCCTCCGGGAACCATCCTGGAATACTTGATTACAAGGGGAACTCATACGTTTTTGGATTCAATTATGCCCTGCTCCGCCAGACGACAAATGCCCACTTTGAAAGGCGCTCGATCTGCGTGGACTTAATGACCTATAATCCCGATGGCACAATCCCAAAAGTTCCATGGTGGTCCCAAGCAGGCCCGCCTCAGATTGGCACTTTGAATCCGTATGTTCAAACTGAAGCGGCAACCATTTGCTGGTCAACAGGCGTCAAGACGGAACCCTGCAGTGAAGGTGGAATGGATGTGTGCCATATTGAAAACGGGGACTACATAAAGGTGAAGGGCGTTGATTTTGGTTCCGGCGCAAAATCCTTCGATGCCAGAGTCGCCTCGGCAACCAAGGGCGGGAAGATCGAGCTTCGCCTCGACAGCACCAACGGGACGCTGGTGGGAACCTGCAAAGTTCCGGGCACCGCCGGGTGGCAGACATGGGTGACCCAATCCTGCAAAGTCCGCGGCGCGGCCGGGGTGCATGATTTGTATTTGAAATTCACCGGCGACAGCGGCAGTCTGTTTGCATTCAATTGGTGGAAGTTCAAATCCCGCGCTGGCGAGGTACGGCAGTAGGCGGGTGATTTTCTGAATACGTTCCAAGAAGTGATCTGGCGGCCTTAAGTCCGCCGGCCCGTTTGCCGATATACCATGCAGAGGGCCGGGGATGTCAAGGACCCCGACCGCAAGAGTATTGTATCTTGGGAGCCTTTGTGCATCCAATGGGCCGCCGAAATGAGATTATTTAATTGCCTTGGGCGTGGTGGACGGATGGTGGGGCAGCGAGGCTGTATCCCATTGCTGGTCCTTGTCCAAGTGCTGCTCTCGGCTTCCGCCCTGGCTCTGGACCCGGACCGCAGCCTTACGCAGTACGCCTGCCGGACATGGGGCGTGCGGAGCGGTTTTCCGGGTGATGGCGTTAGCGCCATAACGCAGACCCGGGACGGATTCATTTGGATCGGCACCCGAAAAGGCCTGGTCCGTTTCGATGGGCTTGAATTCAAGCTCTTCCCGCTTCCCGCCATTCCGCAATTCCAGTTTTCGGGAATCTCGGCCCTCGCCTCCGCAGCGGATGGCGGCCTCTGGTTCGGCATCGAGAACGGCTCGCTGGGTTACTACCGGACCGGCCAGGGTTTCCGCGCGTTGACCAACGCTCCCTGGACGGGGCAGGGATTGAGCGTGTTTGCCCTAAGCGAAACCCGGGATGGAGCGCTTTGGGTGGGAAGCTCCAGCGGCGTATTTCGCCAGGGGAAGGACGGGGTCGTGGCGTCATTCCCTGAAGCGGTGGCTTGCATCTCCCTGCTGGAAGACTCGCGCCAGCGGGTCTGGCTGGGGACCGGCAGTAAAGGAGTGTATTGCTGGCAAGCGGGGAACCTCAACCCTGACCTGCACCTCGCACTCGATGCCGACATCGCCCGTTCGCTGGCGGAAGATCGGTCGGGCGGGCTTTGGGTCGCCACTCAGAACGATCTGCGGTGCTATGACTCCGCGCTGCAACCGCGGGCGGCCCCGTCAGTGGCCCCCTCACAATCGAAAGTGCTCTGCGACTCGCACGGGAGCGTTTGGGTGGGAGCCGGCAACAACCTCTACCGCTGGGCCGATGGCGCGCTTGCGTCCTTGTGCCAGACCAACGGCCTGCCCGATGACGAGGTGTCCGCGCTCTTTGAGGACCGGCAGGGAAACCTTTGGATCGGCGGACGGAACGGATTGAGCCTCTTGTCGGATGTGAAACTCCCGGTTTTCGGCCAGTATGAGGGGCTGCCAAAGGCGGGGTATGAGGGCGTCTGCGCCTCGGCCAAAGGCGGGTTGTGGGCGGCCACCAGCACGGGCGTCTGCCGTTTCAGCGGCAATACGGTCGTCAATTACTCGGCCGAATCGGGCATTACGAACACCTGGATAAAACGCGTGTTCGAGGCTCGCAACGGCGACCTCTATCTCATCAATGGCGAACCGGCAGTCCAGGTCTTGCGCGACGGAAAAGTCGTCGGGCGGTACACCCGCCAACGCGAATTGCCCGCGGGCCTGACTGAAGACCAGCAAGGGGTCCTCGTTTCGTTCGGGTCCGACTTGTTCAGAATCGAGGGCGACACCCTGAAGCCGTACAACTTCGGCACCAACACCACCCCGCCTTTTTGGTGGATCAACAATCTGGGGGTCATGCGCGACGGCACGCTCCTGGTGGCCAGCATCAACGGTGTATTTCGCATCCGGGACAAAACCTGGGAGCGGTTCGGCATGGAGAACGGGCTGGCGGGGAGCGAGGTGCTTTGGGTCTGCGAAGACGAACCGGGAGTCGTCTGGGCAGGGCTGGCCGGCGGCCTGGCGCGCATCCAAGGCTCGCGGGTGCAATGCTGGACCCGCGAAGATGGTTTGTTCGATAACCTGGTCCGCGCCGTCATTCCAGACGATTATGGCCGGCTGTGGATTCACTCCAGCCAGGGAATTTTCTCGGTCGGGAAGAGTAATCTGACGCAGGTGGCCGGGCACAAGGGGGATAAACTCCAGTGCACCGCTTACGACGGGCTGGACTCTGTCAAGACGACTGAAACGCGCGAAGTCGAGTACTCGGCTTGCAGAACCGCCGACGGTCGAATCTGGTTTCCCAGTCCGCAAGGGTTGATCATGGTTGACCCGACGCGTGTGTTCCCAAATACCAATGCGCCTCCAGCCCACATCGAAAGCGTAAAGATCAACCGCAGGGAGTGCGCCCTCTCGGGCCCGATTGTCAGCCCCCCCGGCAGCGGCGAACTGGAGGTCCAATACACTGCGCCCACCTTCGCTTCCCCCGAGAAGCAACAGTTTCGATACCAGTTGGAAGGCTATGAAACACAGTGGCGGGAGGTCGGCCTCCGCCGCTCGGCCTTCTACACCAACCTGCGGCCCGGCAAGTACCACTTCCTGGTCCAGGCCTGGGATCCCGAAACCCAATGCGGCGGAGCTACTGCCAGTTTTGACATGGAATTGCTCCCGTTCTTTTATCAGACGAATTGGTTCTACCTGCTCTGCGCCGCCGCGGCCATTCTGGCTTTGGCTGGGATTTATGCCTGGCGCGTCGGCTTCCTGAAACGAAAGCAGCAGGCCATGCAGGCCGCCCAGGACCGGTTGGAAACCGAGGTCCAGCATCGCACGGCGGAACTGCGGGAACGCACCCTCTCCCTGGAAAAGGAGATCGTGGAACGCAAGCGCATGCAACTGGAAGTCGAACGCGTTCATCGCAAACTCCTGGACGCCTCGCGCGCCGCGGGAATGGCCGAGGTGGCCACGGGCGTTTTGCACAACGTCGGCAACGCCCTCAATAGCGTCACCGTCTCCACCGCTCTGGTGACCGAGCGGACGCGGAACTTCCGCGTCGCCCTTGTCGGCAAGACAGCGGCGCTGCTCAAAGAGCACGAAGGCGATCTGGAACACTTTCTGACCTCCGACCCCAAAGGGCGGCAACTGCCGTCCTTTCTCACCGAACTGAGCGGGCACCTCGCTCGCGAACAGGCCGCCGCATTGGAGGAACTGCGCTCATTGCGGGAGCACGTCGAGCGCATCACGGAAATCGTCGCCATGCACCAATCCTACGCCTCACCCACCGGGGTGACCGCCGTCGAGAACATCGTGGAATTGCTGGAAGAGGCGCTGCGCATGCATGAGGCAACGCTGGCGGAACAGGGGGTGACGCTCTTACGGGAATTCGAGACATCCCTGCCCCCGATCGTAGTGGACCGCCACAAGGTGCTGCAAATCGTCCTTAACCTGCTCAGCAATGCCGGTCACGCCTGCGCTGATTCACGGCGCGACCACAGACAGGTGACCGTCCGCCTCGCCAGAACCGGGGAGCGAATCCAGATCTCTGTCGCCGATAACGGAATCGGCATTGCCCCGGAAGACTTGTCGCAGATTTTCCACCAAGGTATCACCACCCGGAAGAACGGGCACGGCTTCGGATTGCACAGCGGCGCGCTTGCGGCCAGGGAAATCGGCGGGGAACTGCGCGCGGAAAGCGCCGGACCCGGCCAGGGCGCGACCTTCATTCTCGAATTGCCAATCGAGGCGGGGAGATCGAATATGGGGCAGTCCTGATCTTAGCTGTGAAAGATTCTCCGCTACATCCACGGCGTTTCGCCGTCGTTTGCGCTTGGCGCATTGCCGCGTTTGCCGGTTTGACCTTCGGGGCGCTTGCGGCCGATTTATCGCGCGAAGTGATTCCCCTGGACCATGATTGGCGTTTCCAACTCGGCGACGTTTCCAACGCGATCGCGCCGGACTATGACGACCACGAATGGCGGCGCGTCGATGTGCCGCATGATTATGTGGTCGAGGGCGTCTTTGATTCGACCAACCATTTCGTGTATCCGGGCATGGACGCCAGTTGGTATTATCTTCACGGCTTCCTCCCGGTGCAACCCGCCACCTATCGCAAAACGGTTTTCATTCCGGCCGGCGCGAAGGGCAAATGCCTGTCGCTGGAGTTCGACGGCGTGTTCAGCAACAGCCGCTACTGGCTCAACGGCCAGGACATCGGCAGTCAATACAGCGGCTACACCAGGTCGCGGTTCGACATCACAGACGCGGCGGCTTGCGGAAGCACGAACATTTTGACCGTGCGGGTGGACCCGCGTTACGACGGCTGGTGGTATGAGGGCGGCGGCATCTATCGTCACGTCAGGCTCGTGATGCTCGATCCGGTCCACGTCGCGCCAGACGGGGTCTTCGTCGCGCCGACGGTTGCCGATCCGGGCGACGGCATTCAAGCGGATGCGATGGTCATAGCGACCACTGAGGTAACCAACACCGGCGCCGTCGCTGTCTCAGCAACTGTCTTGAGTGAAATCCTCGACGCCCAAGGCCAACCGGTCGCAGCGCAATCAGCGGCCCTTGCGCTGCCCGCCACGGCGGGTTCACAAGCAACGCAGCAGATCCCATTGGCCAAGGCCCGCCTTTGGTCGCTGGAGAGCCCCTGCCTTTATCAGTTGCGCAGCACCATTACGGTGTCCGGCAAGGTGGTCGATCAACTGACGACGCGATTCGGGGTGCGGCAGATTCGTTTCGACGCCGACCACGGCTTCTTTCTGAATGGCAGGCACGTCAAACTCCAGGGCGTCAATATGCACCAGGACCACGCCGGGGTCGGGGTGGCGGTGCCGGACCGGCTTTTTGAATGGCGGCTCGAACGATTGAAGGAAATGGGCTGCAACGCCATCCGTACCTCTCACAATCCCGTCACCCCCTTCCTGCTGGATGCGTGTGACCGCATGGGTTTTCTGGTCATTGCCGAAAACCGTCATCTGGGCGATACCTATGCGGATCAAACACCGAAAAACACGCGCGCCGTCGAACACCGCGATCTTTCCAGCCTCGTCATGCGCGACCGCAATCATCCGAGCATCATTCTCTGGTCGCTCTGCAACGAGCAGTGGATTCAGGGTTCGACCGAGGCTGCGGCGATGGCGCGCGCAATGGAACAGCGGGTCCACGAACTCGATCCGACACGCCTGGTCACCGCGGCGATGAATGGCGGATTCAGCGACCCGGGAGGTTTTATCAGTGTGCTGGATGCGATTGGCATCAATTACCACCCGGACGTGTACGCAGCCGTTCACGCCCGGTGTCCCACGAACCCGGTTCTGGCCACCGAGATTGCCAGCGAGGTGGGCACGCGGGGTTTCTACGGAACCAACAGATGGGAGGTCTATCAGGGCGACCGGGAACGCGGGTACGTTTCGGCTTACAGCATCAATGCCGGGCCGGGAGGCCAGACGGTGGAAGATGCGTGGCCGCCCGTGGCGACCAACGAGTTCATGGCCGGCGGTTTTGTTTGGAGCGGTTTTGATTACAAGGGCGAGCCGCGGCCCTTCGGATGGCCGGTCGTCAATTCCCACTACGGCTTCATGGACATCTGCGGATTTCCCAAGGATAGCTACTACTATTACCAGTCGTGGTGGACGGACAAACCGGTGTTGCATTTACTCCCGCACTGGAACTGGCCGGGCCGGGAAGGCCAGGAAATCCCGGTGTGGGTTCACAGTAACTGCCAGGAAGTGGAGCTTTTTCTCAACGGGGTTTCCCAAGGCAGGCAAACGGTGCAACCGTTCCGGCATCTGGAATGGAAGGTCAAATACGCTCCCGGCAAACTCGCCGCCAAAGGCCTGCGCAACGGACAGCCCATCGAAGCCGTCCTGGAAACCACCGGCGCTCCCGCTCAAATACGCTTGATCCCCGACCGTTCCGCGCTTGCCGCGGACAACGCCGACCTCGCCGTCGTTGGTGTTGCGGTTCTTGACGCTCAAGGCCGTGTCGTCCCAGTCGCCGATAACAAGATCACTTTCACGGTGACCGGTCCGGCCAAACTGATCGGCGTGGGCAACGGCGACCCCAGCAGTCATGAACCCGACAAGTCCGCCATCCGTTCCGCCTTCAACGGCCTGGCTCAGGCCCTCGTGCAATCGACCTTTGAGCGCGGCAGGATCGCAATCAAAGCCGAATCCCCCGGACTGAACGCCGCCAGCGTCTCGATGGACAGCCGATGAGCCAATAACCGGTTACGGCTTGGGCGACTCTGACGCTGACTGCAAGTCGCGATCGAGCGCCGCGCCGTCGAACGGGATCACGATGACCTTGCTGCCGTGGCCGTCGTTTCCCTTGTCCTGCTCTTTTTCGACATCAATCACGGCCAGAGTCATGGCGGCAACATGCCCGTTTTCGACATACACCGAGGGTCTTTCGGCCTTGTTCCAGTGGTTCACCGTGCCGTCGGGGTAACGCACAATGGCTTCGCGCGGATCGTAGGCCACGCCGCGGTTGGTCCAGCCATGGATGCCGTCGCGGGAAGTGAGGTGATACGCTTGGCGGGTGGACCAGGAATTGACCACGATGTGGTAAAGGCCGCCGGAATACCAGATACACGGGTCTTCGAGGTTTGGTATCCCCTTGGGGAAAACCGAGTCGCCCTGCGCCTTGTAAGGCCCGAGGATTCCTTTATCGCTGATGAGAATTCTGCCGTCACGTTCAGTGATCTCGAAACTGCCATCCGGCCGCGCCATGATCCCGACGTTGGAGCCGTGCCACCTTGGTTCGCCCTCGACCGTAATCGTGCCGAGGTGCTCCCAAGGTCCGTCGAGCGATTTTGAAACATAGACCTCACAGGGGCGGGTTTCGCTGATGACAACGGCGTAGCGGCCGTCGGGCAGCGTAAGGGCGGTGACGTTGTGCCCCCGGCCGCCGGCCTCGTTTGGCCAGCAGAGGCCTTTATCCACGTACGGTCCAAAGAGGGAATCGGAAACCGCATGCACCGCCACTGAGCCGAACCAGCCGCCGTGACCTCTGGCCTGATTCCAACGGCTCGCAAACAGGTGGTACTTGCCATCGGGGGCTTTGATGATCTGGCCGTCCCAGTAGTTGTAATTCGTGATTTTCGTGTCTTCCAGGCCGTTGCGGACCTCGCGCGGCAGGACGTTGGTTGCGCCCCAGGCGTCACGAAGCAATTCGCCCTGCGGAGGCGTGGGTAGAAAATAGCTGATAAAAGACTTCGGCTGGGTCGCGGGACCTATGTCCGGAGACGTGGGAGCCGCGCCAGGCTGTTGAGCCAGGGTTGGGAAGCTCAAGAGCGCCGTCAGGACGGCGACAAGGCAAACCGACAGGAGGCTCTTCGGCCGCCCATGTCTGCCGGGTGCCGCGTGGGTGGGGAAGGTCTGGCTTTTGCTGGCGGTGAACATGGCGCGATGGTGGCAACGGCCAGATGGATTGTCAATGGCCAGCCTGAAATCAGAGACCTTTAAGCGGCGCGAGAACTATCGACAAGTTTGCCAAAGCGTGGCAGCATCGGTCCATGCTTTTCAACTTCATCGACAACGGGCGGATTCTTCGGGTTGGATGCTTGCTCTTGCTTTGCGCTTCCGCTTCGGCCGTCGCTGCCGACACGCGGATGTTCGAGGCGGAATCGGCCGAACCGGTCGGCGGAGTATCCAAGGTGTCCGATGCCGCGGCTTCAGGAGGTTATCTTGTCGGCTTGGCCACGCCCGGCCAAGGCGTCAAGTTCGACGGCCTGCCGGCTGCGGGCAAACTGGCGATTCGCTATGCCTCGGTGGAAGTGGGCACGATCAGCGTCGCGGTCAACGACCAGCCGGCCCGCAAAGTCAACGTTCATTCATCGGGGGCGCTGACCAATTCTTTTCTCAATGCAATCATTGAGCTGGCGATTCCCGCCAATGCCGCGCTGACCATCAGTCTGGCGACCAATGATGTCGCGGTGAACGTTGATCGGATCGTTGTTGGCGACGGAGATTTGGGGCTGCCACCCGACATTTGGAACCTGCCGCCCTTGCCGGTGGCCGACGGCCCTTATTCTGCCGACTGGAGAACGTTGAGCCGGATTTACACCGTGCCGGAATGGTGGCGCGACGCCAAATTCGGCGCTTGGGCGCATTGGGACCCGCAATCCATGCCCGAGGATGGCGACTGGTATGCGCGCGGCATGTATCAGGAGGGCAGCGGGCAATACCGATACCACACCAATCACTTCGGTCATCCGTCGGAATATGGTTACAAGGACATCGCTCACAATTGGGTGATTGACCGATGGAAGCCCGATGAGTTGATGGACCTGTATGTCGAAATGGGGGCGCGTTATTTCACGGCGATGGGCGATCATCACGACAATTTCGACTGCTTCGATTCGAAATATCAGCCGTGGAATTCGGTGAAAGTCGGTCCCAAGGTGGACATTATCGGCACTTGGGAAAAAGCCGCGCGCCAGCATGGAATGCGTTTTGGCATCGGCTTTCACGCCTCTCCACCCCGGACTTGGGGCCAATTCATGCCGGTGCGTTACACCAGCGACAAAAAGGGGCCGAAGCAGGGCGTGCCCTACGACGCGCTGCAAACAATTCTGGACGGAAAAGGAAAATGGTGGGAGGGCATGGACCCGGTGGACCTTTATGGACCCGTTCACAACAATAAGGACCCGCTTCATTCACCCTTCGCCAACCAATTCATGTGGCGGGTGGATGACGCGATTTCCAAATATCATCCCGACGTGATCTATTTTGACGAGGCTGCGGGCGACACCCTGCTGGATTTGGGCGTGAAGATGGGGCTGGGTTTTCTCGCTCCGCCGCTCGTCGCAAACTTCTACAACAAATCCCTCAAGTGGAACGATGGGAAAATGGATGTTGTGATCAACCTCAAGTGCATCGGCGGGCGTTACAACAGCTTCAAAAACAACCCCGAACTGATTCCCATCGTGGAACGCGCACTTGTCAAGAGCACTGAAGCCGACATTGAGCCGCAAATCATGGCCTATCCATTCCAGACCGAAACCACCATCGCCGACTGGCACTACAAAGCCGGGCAACGATACATGGACGCGAAAAAAATAGTCGGATTGTTGATGCAGAACGTTTCGCGCAACGGCGCGATGCTGCTGAACCTCACCCAGCACGGCCGCGGCGATCTTGATCCGCAGGTAACCCGGATCGCCAAGGACGTGGGCGCATGGCTGAAGGTCAACGGCGAAGCTGTCTATGCCTCGCGGCCGTTTGAAGTCTGTCAGGAAAATTCAAACTCAATTTGCTACACGCGCAACAACGGCAACGTTTTCGCCGCGCTAATGAACTGGACCAACGGCCCGGTCACGCTCAATGCTCTGCGCGCCGGCGGAGCAACGCTGGGAAAAGTTTCCAAAGTCGAAATGCTTGGCTCCACGCTCGCGCTGACGTTCGTTCAAGACGATCAAGGGCTGACGGTGACGCCTGCCGAACCGGCGGAGCCGCTGGCGGGAATCACCAACCAGCAACTGGCCGCGCGCTGCCGGGTTCTGCGCATTTCACATGACAAGGGCTGGATCAATGACGACGACCCGGGGGCGGTTGCTCCTGGATGGGTTCGCCGCTGCAACCTGGGCTCCGGCGACTTCAATGACGACCTAACCATCAGCGAAACACCGGGTGATGTCTGGAGTTCTTCGTTCACCGGCGGCAGCATCTCGGTCATCGCTCCAAAAGAAGCGGGAGCCGGAAAAATCGAGATTCAGATTGACGGCCAAAGCCGCGCGACCGCGGATTTATCCACCACGGGCGGGCGCCAGGCACAACAGGTGGTGTTTGAAGTGGCCGGTCTTTCAGCCGGCAAACATTCCATTAACATTGTCAATCGTGGCCCCGGCCCGGTGGCCGTGGATGCCCTAATCGCCCGGTAACCTGAGGGTTCCGAACGGTGAATCAACGGCCAAAATACCCATGCAAGCTCAATCCGGCTTTAAATTTAGAAGTCACCTGATCGTTCTCTTCCTGGCGGCTGCCAGTGGGACATTGCCGGCCCGTCTTCCACACTGGCGCAGGCAAACTGGCTGCAATACCAGCTTGCAGTCTCTGCCAGCGACGGTCCAAGCAATCCCAACTATGACAGCGGCCTGGTGCAGAACACCAGTTTGTTGACAACCCACATCTCTATTTCTCCCGATGCGCAGGATGATGCCTATGCCAATGCCAGCGTCAGCTATGGCGCGTTGCAGTTGAATGCCGGTAGCGCGGTGAACAACAGCCCTTCTGATGGCAGCGGCTACTTGACATCTTTTGGCCCCGGTGTCGGCGGTGGCTGGGACATCGCGTTTCAGGACACCTTGACGCTCACCTCGCCAACGTTGCCGGTCAATAGCCCGGTGCAAGTGCAAGTGGCCTGTGTTTATGCGGGTTCCACCTCTCCCGGTATAGGCATCAACCAATTTGACGGTGCTGGCGACAGCGCCTCGGTCGGCATTCAGGTGAGCACTTATGCGGGAAACAACACCGTCACCGGCCCGGTCGGTGGGACCTTGCAGACCAACACGCTTACCTATGTGTGCAACGCCTGGACCGGAAACGGGGGCAATGACGGGGTCGTCATCATGCCGTCCATCACCCTCAGCGGCGGAGTGTATGATGGTGATGGATTGTCCATGTCCTTCTCCGTCGCTGCCAGCGTTGCGTTGCAGACTTATGTGGATGTTCTGACGCCGGGCGTAAGTTACACCTCGGCCAGCGGCACAGTGTATCCCACGCTGCTTTCTGCCGCGCCGCCCACGCTCGGCATCCAACCCGCCACCAACGGCGTCACGCTGCTCTGGCCGGTGACCACCACCACTTACCGGCTCCAGCAAAATTCCGACTTCACCACCGCCAATTGGGTTTCCAACACCATTCCCATCAACGTGGTCAACGGCACGAACCAGGTGACGGTTTCGCCGGCGACGGGGAATCTGTTCTTCCGGTTGATCAATCCTTGAACTTCGAAAGTGATTTGTTACCAGTGGGAAGCTGAACGTGGCGGCTCAGTCGGATACGGATGAACTGGAATGGCTGCAACGTTAAAGCTCCAGAGTTTCCCGAAGGAAAGTTTACTTTCATTTATTGTGTACAGCACGCTTCGGACCCTTTTCATTTTGATCCGCCCAGCGGTTAGCACGCTGGCGCAGACTGTGGTTTAGTAGCGCAAGGCCGGCGCATGGGTCAGGCAGGCGAGAGGGTGGTTTTCGTGAACGTTGTGCCATCCCGCCGGCTGGCGGCGGGAATGGCCAAAAAGAGCCAGCCCGGTCAAGGTCAGTCAAGGTCAGTCAAGGTAAAATGGGGATCATGATCCCATTTCACGGAAAATTCCTGGAGGGATGTAAATGGCTGAATGGGAACTGGTTAATAGATAAGGCTGAACTTTGCGCCCAAAGTTTTTCACGCTTGGGCCATGTCAAAACGATCTCGAAGCGGCTCATCGAAGGCGGCGCCCTCGTTGGAGAAGGCGGGATTAGCCTTGTTTGGAAACGCGAATTCGGGTTAGCATGAGGGCCATGCGATGAAAGGCAAAACCGTCATTCTGGGAGTCACCGGTTCGATTGCGGCCCACAAAGCGGTCGATTTGGCCAGCCTGTTGGTCAAGAGCGGGTGCGAAGTCCACGTGGTGATGACTGCCAACGCGCAGCGGTTCGTCACTCCGCTCCCGTTCAAAACGCTCTCGCGTCATGCTGTGGTGACGGACCTTTTTCAGGTGGAAGATGGCTGGAAGCCGGCCCACGTTGAATTGGCGGACGCGGCGGACATGCTGCTGATCGCCCCGGCCACGGCGCAGACGCTGGCCCGGCTGGCGCACGGGTTGGCCGATGACGCGCTGGGATGCGTGGCGCTGGCGCTGAATCCCGCGGCAAAGTTGCTGCTGGCCCCTGCCATGAACGGGAAGATGTGGCTGCACCCGGCCACGCAAGCCAACGTGGCCATCCTCAAGAAGCGCGGAGCTGAATTCATCGGACCGCACAAGGGCCTTCTTTCCTGCGGTTATGAGGGCATCGGGCGGCTTTGGCCGGTGGAAGAAATCGCCCGGCTCGCAGTCTCCCGCCTCCGGTGAACGAATCCCCTAAATCCACGGCGGACGATACTGGCGCGCTTCGCAAGCTGACCCGGTTGCTGGCGGCTCCGATTGTGGAGCCAAGCCAGCGGGCGGCGCGCATCAAAACGGTGGAAAAGGACATCGTGCTGCCCTTGCGGGCGCTGACGATTGTGATCCTGGGTTACTTTTTTTTCTTTTCGAATTGGTTTAACGCGCCGGGCGCCACTCTGACCAACTCAAATTGGGCTTTGCAACACGCCCGGCTGCTCAAAGGAGGATTTATCGCGTACGCCGTCCTGAACACCGCCATGGGCGCCGCGCTGATTTGGACCCGGAGTTTTTCCCTGATGAGAATCCAATGGATGGTTTTCGGTGCGGGTATTCTGGACGCCATAATGATGGGAACCCTGACGGCGCTGACCAACGGGTTCGACACATTGCTGTATCTGGTTTTTCCGGTGTTGATTTTGCACAACGCGATGGCCATCCCCGTTGCTCTTCCCCAGCTTTTGGTGAATTTTGTTGTCGGCCTGGCTTTCATGTTTGGCGGGATGCTCGACCGCGCGGCGATCTGGACCCGGACCTCCGACGATCTGCGGGATGCGAACCCCTACGAACGGATGATCGTGCTGGTGGCGTGGGCGTTGTGCTGCTACGGCATCCAGATGCTCTTTGAGAAGCAAAAACAGGCGGAGGCCGAGGCGACGGAATTCGCGGTGCGGCAGGAGCGTTTGCGCACCGCCGGGCGTCTGGCGGCGGAGATCGCCCATCAAATCAAGAACCCGCTGGGCATCATCACCAACGCCGCCTTCTGCCTCCAGCGCGCCACGCGCGAAGGAGAGATGGCGGTGGACGAGCAAATCGACATCATCCGGGAGGAAGTGGAGCGGGCTGACCAAATCCTCACCGAGTTGATGGGTTACGCGCAATTGGCCGAAGGGACGGTGGAGCGCCTCAATGTGACAGAGGAATTGGATGGCGCCCTTCAGGAAGTCTTCCCTCCCGCCGCCGGGTACGACGTGCGGATTCAAAGGGACTACGCCGCGGCGCTGCCGGCGTTGATGATGCAGAAGCGGCACCTGTCGGGCGTGCTGGTCAACTTGTTGCAAAACGCGCGCGAAGCCATGCATGGCCACGGCCAGATCAAGGTGTCCGCCAGATTTTCCGGGCAGGATTCGGTCCGCATCCTCATCGAGGACGACGGCCCCGGGATTCCGCCGGACAAAATCGACAAGATATTCGAGGCGTACTTCACGACGCGCGCCAAAGGAACGGGCCTGGGCCTGGCAATCGTCAAACATAACACAGAAATGTACGGCGGGGCCGTTACGGTCCATTCGGAGCTTGGAAAAGGCACGCGCTTTGATATAGAATTCCCGGCGAGAATTATCATGAGGTTGTCGAAATGAACTGGCCCCTTCCTCCAGTCTTGGTGGTGGATGACGAGAAGAACATGCGTCTGTCGCTCAAATCCATCCTCGCCGGGGAGGGCTATGATCTGCGCCTGGTCGAATCGGCCGAGGAAGCGCTGGGGGCGCTGGAGAAGGAGGAGTTCCTTATGGTCATCACCGACGCGCGCCTGGGCGGCGGGATGAGCGGCTACCAGTTCCTGGCCCTGGCCTGCAAGAAATGGCCCAATACACCCTTCCTGATGATTACCGCCTACGCCACCCCCAAGCTGGCGGTCGAGGCGATCAAGGCCGGCGCCATCGATTACCTGGCCAAGCCCTTTGCCCCGGAAGAACTCCTCCACGCCGTCTCCCGCTGCGCGGAATTCCACCGATTGAAGCGCGACAACGCCTCCTTGCGCGCCTCGGTGGTCGAACCCTACCAGATCGACCAGATTATCGGGCAGGCGCCCAAGATGCACGAATTGCGGCAGTTGATCCGCAGCGTGGCGCCGACGGACGCGACGGTTCTGATATTGGGGGAAAGCGGGACGGGAAAGGAATTGATCGCCGGGGCGCTGCACAGCCTGAGCCAGCGCCGGCAAAACAATTACATCCGAATCAACTGCGCCGCCATCCCCGAGAACCTGCTCGAAAGCGAGCTTTTCGGCCATGAGAAGGGGTCGTTCACCGGGGCGGTCAAGCAAAAGTTGGGGCGGGTGGAGGAAGCCCACGGCGGCACGATCTTCCTGGACGAGATCGGCGACATGAGCCGGCCGTTGCAGGCGAAATTGCTGCGTTTTTTGGAGGACGGCTCGTTCACGCGAGTGGGGGGCAACGATGAATTGCACGTGGACGTGCGCCTGATTGCGGCGACCAACCGCGATATTATTCAGGCGATCAGCCAGAACAATTTTCGGGAGGACTTGTTCCACCGCCTCAACGTCGTTCAGTTCCGGCCCCCGCCGTTGCGCGAGCGCGGCAACGACATCATCGTGCTGGTGGAGAATTTCCTGCAACATTTCAACGCCACGATGAACAAACACGTCCGCGGCGTTTCGGCGGCCGCGCGGCAGAAGCTGCTCTCCTACCATTGGCCTGGCAACGTGCGCGAATTGCGCAACGCCATCGAACGGGCGGTGATCCTGGAAACCACCCCCGAAATCCAGCCTGCCAGCCTCCCGGATTTCCAGTTGGAGGGGCGCCTGCGCAAATCCGACGGCTTCGTGATCGCGGCCAACGAATCGCTTGACGTGCTCATGGCCGATTTCGAACGCCAGGTCATCAACACCACTCTCGAAAACAACCGGTTCAACATTTCCAAGACCGCCGAGCAGCTCAAGATCAGCCGGCACGCCCTGCGTTACCGCATGCAGCGCTTGAATATCACCGACGCTGAGGAAGAGCCTCCTTCCGCCCCCGGCAGAGAAGGCTGAGGCGGCGGCCCCCGCGCATGACCGCTCAGAGCCAATCCATCACGCGCAAGAGCGCCTCCAATCTCGCCCTGGCCTTCGTTCTCCTGCCCAAGGCCAAGCGCGATGCCATGTCCGCCCTTTACGCCTTTTGCCGCAAAGTCGATGATGTGGCGGACGAAGAAACGGCCCCGCTGGAAACGCGCCGCGCCAGCCTCCGCGCCTGGCGCGAGGACATCCGCCTGGCTGTCGCGGGGGGCGCTCCGGCATTCCCCGTCAACCGCGAGCTCCAGCCCGTCATCGCCCAATACCGGCTCCCGTTCGCGCACTTCGACGAATTGATCCGCGGCGTCGAGATGGACCTGGACATCAAACGCTACCAGACTTACGAGGAGCTTGAACAGTATTGCTATCGCGTCGCCTCGGTTGTCGGCCTGTTGAGCATTGAGATTTTCGGCTACCGCAACCCCTCCTGCCGCGCTTACGCCATCCACCTGGGCAAGGCGCTGCAATTGACCAACATCCTGCGGGACGTGCGCGCCGACGCGGGACGCGGTCGCATTTACCTGCCGCTGGCGGAATTGGAACGGCACAAAGTCGCGCCGGAGGAAATTCTGCGCTTCGAGTACTCCGACCGATTCGAACGGCTGGCGGCAGGCGCGGCGGCGGAGGCCAGGAAACACTATGTTCTGGCGCGGCAAACGCTCCCGGCGGAAGACCGGCGGGCGATGATCGCGGCGGAGTTGATGGGATCGGTTTATTGGCGGCTGTTGGGCCAGTTGGAACGGGAACGCTTCAATGTGTTCAGCGCGGCGCCCGTGCGGGTGAGTCGCGGCCGGAAGATCCTCCTCATCTTCCGCGCCTGGCTCCGGCTGGTTTCGGGCGTTGCTGCGCCCAGTTATGGTCCCGTGTGAGCTTGGTTGATCGATCCGAAGACGCATCGCGCGATCAAACGGCTGGCAAATCGCTTCCCGAAGGCGGTTTGGGAGCGCAAGAAGTGGTGACGTTTTAACAAGCAAGGTGTGGTGAAAGCCCTCCGGATGACGGAAGTACATGGTAGTATTTCTAATGAAATTGAATGCAATGCAGGTGTGAATAAGCAGCACTTAACAATCAACTATTTATGACTCTGGTGCTCGCCCTGGTTCTGGTTCCCTTGCTCGCCGGTCTGGTTCTGCTGTGCTTGCGGGCGGACCTGCCGCGCCGCCTGGTGGTCGTGGCGGTCACGGGGGCGGTTTGTGTGGGCTGCGTCGCGCTGGCCTGCCTGCCTGCCTTGAACCTGGGGGAGCTGCCCGTCAGCCGCCATGCCGTCAACCTGGGGATGATGGCAGTCGAGGCTGTCATGGGACTTTACATACTGTATGTGGGCGTGCGGGCGAGGCATTTCCTGATCGTCGCTCTCATGCTGGCCCAGGCCGGCCTGATGGGGTGGTTTGAATGGACGGCGGGACCCGAAGCCAGCCCCGCCCCGGCGCTCTTCGTGGACAAGTTTTCCATCGTCATGGCGCTCATCAACGGCATTGTGGGCGGCGGCATCTGTCTCTACGCCGTCGGTTACATGCGCGAATATCACACTGAGGCGCATCGGGATGTGCCGGACCGGCGGCCGATGTTTTTCGCGCTGCTCTTTGTGTTCATGGGAGCGATGTTCGGCCTGGTGTTTGCGGACGAATTGCCGTGGCTGTTTTTCTTCTGGGAAGTCACCACCTTATGCTCCTTCCTGCTCATCGGCTACACGCAAACGCCGGAGGCCCGGAAGAACGCGCTGCTGGCGCTGGTCATGAACCTGTCCGGCGGACTGGCGTTCGCGCTGGCCATTGTCTGGTTTTACCATAACACCCACCAGTTGGGGCTTCAGGCGCTGATCCATTCGGGACACGCCGCCGCGCTGCTGCCGGCTGCGCTGCTCTGTTTCGCCGGGATCACCAAGGCGGCCCAATGCCCCTTCTCAAGCTGGCTGCTGGGGGCGATGGTGGCGCCGACGCCGGTTTCGGCTTTGCTCCATTCGAGCACGATGGTCAAGGCGGGCGTTTACCTGGTCTTGCGCCTGGCGCCGGTGGTGACGGGAACATCGGTCGGGCTGATGGTGGCGCTGGTGGGCGGGGTGACGTTTTTGATCGGCTCACTGGCGGCGATAACGACGCCTGAGGCGAAGCGCGTGCTGGCGCATTCAACGATAGCCAACCTGGGGTTGGTGGTTCTTTGCGGCGGGATCGGGACCTACGAAGCGGTGTGGGCGGGGGTGTTGCTCATCATCTTCCACGCGGTTGCCAAGTGCCTGCTCTTCTTGTGCGTCGGGGTGGTCGAGCACAAATTGCACAGCCGCAACATCGAAGACATGTCCGGCCTTATTGTCTATATGCCGCACGTCGCGGTGATGATGCTCATAGGGATGGCCGGGATGTCGCTGGCGCCCTTTGGGATGCTCATCAGCAAATGGGCCGTGTTGCGGGCCGTGGTGGACGCCTACCCCATGCTTTCGGTCTTCATTGTCTTCGGAAGCGCCGCGACGCTGTTTTTCTGGGTGAAATGGATGGGCAAACTCGTTGAAGTGGTCGCGCCGCGCCAGCGGGTCATCAAGGAAATCTCGCTGGACGAATCGGTCGCCCTTTATGGCCTTTCGGTGGTGACGTTCCTGGCCTGCCTGTTTTTCCCGCTTTTTTCCAAGCTGTTCATCGAGCCGTACGTGGCCGGCGTTTACGGTCACACGGGGTCGCTGGGCCAGGGCAACATGCTCATCATGGTGATCATGATGGCGGTGGTGATGCTCTTTCCGTTGAGCTTCCTGAGCCGCGGCCGCGGCGTCAAGGTGGTGGACCCTTATCTGGGCGGCGCCAACATCCAGGGCAGCCCAGGCTTCACCGGCTCGGGCGGGGCGTCCGAAACCGTGACCTTGCATAATTACTACATGGGTGGCGTGCTCAACGAAGCGTGGCTCTCCCGTGTCGCCGTGGCCGGCGGCGCGCTGATGCTCGCGGCGATGCTCGTTTTCGCTTTTATATGAGTCCCTGGCTCCGATTAATCGTGTATCTGGTTGCGGCTCCGGTCGTCGGCGGTGTGCTGTCGGGCTGGGACCGCCGTGTTTCCGCGCGGATGCAGTCCCGGCGCGGGCCGCCGATCCTGCAGCCCTTTTACGACGTGCTCAAGCTGTGGCAGAAGCAGAACCTGGCGAATCACCCCTCGCAAAACTACTACGTGCTGTTTTTCTTCCTGCTGGTCGTGTTCACCGGGGCGCTGTTCTTCGCTGGCTCGGACTTGCTGCTGGTGATTTTCGCGCTCACCACCGCCTCCATTTTCTTTGTCTTGGGCGCCTACAAGGCCAGTTCGCCCTACAGTTTTATCGGCGCGGAACGGGAGCTGATTCAAATCATGGCCTACGAACCGATGGTGCTGCTGACGGCCATCGGGATGTACATGGTCACCAAGACATTCTATATCGGGGGCATAGCCAATCACGGCGGGCTGCTGGTGCTGGCGCTGCCGGGTGTGTTTCTGGGCTTTGTATTCGCGCTGGAGATCAAGTTTCGCAAATCGCCCTTTGACCTCTCCTCCTCCCACCACGCGCACCAGGAATTGGTGCGGGGGATCACGACCGAGTTTTCGGGCCGCACGCTGGCGCTCATTGAGGTGGCGCATTGGTACGAAACGGTCTTTCTGCTGGGCTGGGTTTATTTGTTTTTCGCATCGTCCCCCGTCTTGGGGGTGGTGATGGCGCTGGGTGTTTACGTGTTTGTGGTGCTGGTGGACAACGTGTTCGCGCGGCTCAAATGGCAGGCGGCGCTGGGCAGCGCCTGGGCGGTCACAGCCGTTCTGGGCTTCGGGAACATTGTCGTTCTCTCCTTGCAACGATAGGAACTTTACCATGCGCGGCCTTAAACAATCGCCCTGGATTCTCCACTACGACGCCTCAAGTTGCAACGGCTGCGACATTGAGACGCTCGCCTGCCTGACTCCCATTTTTGACGTCGAACGCCTCGGCGTCCTCAACACCGGCAATCCCAAACACGCCGACATCTTCCTGGTGACCGGCGCTGTCAATGAGCAGAGCAAGGCCGTCATCCAAAACCTCTACCGCCAGTTGCCGGAGCCGAAGGTGGTCGTTGCCGTGGGCGCTTGCGCCTCCAGCGGCGGCATCTTCCGCGAGTGCTACAACATTTTCGGCGGAGTGGACATTGTCGTGCCGGTGGACGTTTACGTTCCCGGTTGCGCCGCGCGTCCCGAAGCGATCATCGATGGCGTCGTCAAAGGCCTGGCGGTGATGGAGGAGAAGCACGCCATTTTGGCGGCCGTCCGCGACGGCCTCGACAAGATCATCTATGCGCGGGCGGAGAAAGCCGGGGCGCTGCCCATCCACGCCATCCGCAAGGTGGCGGGGCAGACGGAAGCCGTGCTGCACGGGGACGACAATTTCCCGGCGCTGCAACAGACGCTGGAGGAACTGCAAAAGGAGTTCGACAAGAAGTACTTTTTCAAGGCGGAGGTGAACGGGAAGGTCATTGGGTCCGTCAGCGCCTGGCTTGACGGGGAGACGGTCAGAGTGGACGGGTTGGCGGTGCATCCCTATTTTGAGGGAGCCGGAGTGGCCGGGCGATTGCTGGCGGAATGCGAGGCGGCGTTTAGAGGGGTGAAGCGATTCGAGACGTTCATCGGGAACAAGAGCGAGCGGCAACTCAAGGTCCTGGAGGAAGCGGGCTACAAGAACTTCAAGACCGAGGTGTTCACGCCCAAGATCACCTGGATTCATCTGCGAAAGGAATTGAAATGAAACCGGAGCAAACCCTGGAAGAAATCCCGCTGGCCGGGCTGCTGGAAGGCGTTGGCGCCATGCGCGCCAAAGGCGGGCGCATGGTCCAGATTTGCGCCACCGCGCTCCCCGGCCAGTTTGAATTGACCTACAGTTTCGATTTTGACGGGCGGCTGGCCAGCTTGCGGGTCCAGCTTCCCGCCAGCGACCCGCGCGTGCCGAGCATCGCCTCGATCTATGCCTGCGCCTTTCTCTACGAAAATGAAATGCACGACCTCTTCAACATCAAGGTGGAGGGGATGGCGCTGGACTTTCACGGCAATTTGTACAACACGACGGTCAAATACGCCTTCGGCGACACCAAGGCCCCGGCCGCCAAACCACAGGCCGCCGCCGTTCCAAGCGTGGCTTGAACTTTATGGCCCGAACCATCATACCCTTTGGTCCGCAACACCCGGTGCTGCCCGAACCGATCCATCTCGACCTTGTGGTCGAAGACGAGAAGGTGATCGAGGCGCGGCCTTCGATCGGCTTTGTCCACCGCGGCCTTGAGAAGCTCGTCGAGAAAAAAGACTTTCTGGATTTCGTCTATGTGGCCGAACGGATATGCGGCATTTGCAGCTTCATCCACGGCCAGACCTACTGCCAGGCCGTCGAGGCCATCATGGACATCCCGGTGCCGCCAAGGGCGAATTATCTGCGGACGGTCTGGGGCGAACTTTCCCGAATCCACAGCCATCTGCTCTGGCTGGGATTGATGGCCGATGGGATGGGATTTGAAAGCCTCTTCATGCACTCCTGGCGCGTGCGGGAGCGTGTCCTGAACATCATCGAAGCCACCACAGGCGGCCGGGTCATTTTCGGCTCCTGCAAGATCGGCGGCGTGCGGCGGGACATGGACGCCGGCGCGGTCCGGGACACACTGTCCGAACTGGAGATCATTGAGCGCGACACCCGGGAGATCACCAAAGTATTCATCCATGACAATTCCGTGAAGAAACGGCTGGGCGGGGTGGGTGTGCTGTCGCGCCAGGAGGCCCTGGATTTCGGATGCGTCGGTCCCGTGCTGCGGGCCAGCGGTGTGGCCCAGGACATGCGCAAGCTGGGCTATGCGGCCTATCAGGACCTGCCCGTCGAGCCTGTCACCCGCACCGACGGGGATTCCTACGCGCGCTGCGCGGTGCGTTGCGATGAGATATTTCAATCCATCACCCTCATCCGCCAGGCGCTGGATAAGCTGCCCCCGGGCGAGATCGCCGTGAAGGTCACCGGCAATCCCAAAGGAGAGGTCATCATGCGAACCGAACAGCCGCGCGGCGAGGTGGTGTATTGCGTCAAGGCCAACGGCGCCAGAAACTTGCAGCGGTTCCGGGTGCGGACGCCGACGTTTGCCAACCTGCCCGCGATGCTCAAACTTCTGCAAGGCTGCGATCTGGCCGACGTGCCCGTCCTGGTCCTGACGATTGACCCGTGCATCAGTTGCACAGAAAGGTGACATGCCCTACTTCGAAATGTCATTCCTGGCTTTGAAATGGGCGCTGCGCAAGCCGCCCACCACGCAGTATCCCTTTGAAGCGCGAAAGGCCATTGCTGGCTCGCGCGGCCAGTTGATTTTCACACAGGATAATTGCGTCTATTGCACCGTCTGCGCCAAGAAGTGCCCCACCGCCGCCCTCAAGGTCGATCGCGCCCAGAAAAAGTTTGTTCTGGACAGGTTGCGCTGCATTAGTTGCGGCTGTTGCGTTGAAATTTGCCCGAAGAATTCGCTGGCGCTCTCGACCGATCACGGCTCGCCGACAACAAGCCGGGACAGCGAGATTTATCGCGGCAGCTAAGGGGGCGCCAAATCATGCGGCATGAATTTAACTTGCATTTTGGCGTCAATGGGTTAGCAATACTAATTCATATCAATCGTCGAATTAGTCAGACTTAGCACTATGAAGACGGCCACGGCAACAAAGACGGGCGCCAGAACCAAATACGCCTGGCGCGAATTGGACCGGGTTGAACCGCCCAAGCGTCCGGTGCCGGACCGGCTCTCGGACTTCCATGAGGTCTCGCGGCCTTACGACGAAGCGACCGCCAGCCAGCAGGCCAGCCGCTGCGTCCAGTGCCCGCATCCAAACTGCGTGGCCGCCTGCCCCCTGGAAATTCCCATACCCGATTTGCTCGCCCTCACCGCCGACGGCCAGTTCCACGACGCGGCGGAGCTTCTTTTCAACACCCAGAGCCTGCCAGAATTCATCGCTCACATCTGCGTGGAAAAACGCATGTGCGAGGCGGCTTGTGTCCTCACCAAAGCCTCCGAGCCAGTCCCCATCGGCGCGATCTCCCGCTTCCTGCTCGATTACGGCTGGACGCACGGCGTCAAAGAACCCCCTCCCGCGACCGCCACCGGACAGCGCGTCGCCGTCATCGGTTCGGGCCTGTGCGGCCTGATGGGGGCGGACGCCCTTTCGCGCCAGGGTTACGCGGTCACGATCATCGATAGCGCCAAGGCGCCGGGCGGACGGTTGGTCAACGGGCTGGCGGGTTTCAAGGTGGATCGGGCGGTGATCAAACGGCGCGTGCAATCCTTGCGGGAGCGCGGCGTTGAATTCCGCATGGGCGTTGTTTTCGGGCGGGACGTTACGACCGGCGCGCTGCGGCGCAGCCATGATGCCGTCCTCTTTGCCCTTGGCCGCACGGAAGCGGTGCCGCTGGAAATTCCCGGCGCGGAGTTGCGCGGCGTTTGCCAGGCTTATCCCTTCATTCTGCACCACACCTCCGACGCGCGCTTTCATGCCCTGCCGGTCAACGTCGAGGGCCGCCAGGTTGTCGTGCTCGGCGGCGGCGACACCGCGATGGACGCCTTGCGCATCGCCCTGCGCGCCGGAGCGGGCGATGCCTTGTGCATTTACCGCGGCGACGAGGCGGCCATGCCGGCGGACCCGAAGGAAATTGAAAACGCGGCGGAAGAGGGCGCGCAGTTTGTCTTCCGCAGCCAGCCGGCTGCCATCCTCGGCAACGCGAATGGCGAAGTGACCGGAGTGCGTTGCGCGCGCACTCAACTGGGCGCGCCCGATGCCGCTGGCCGGCAAGGCGTTCGCGCGCAGCCAGGGACGGAGTTCGACATTCCGGCGGAGGTGGTTCTGGTGGCCTATGGCTTCGCGCCGCCGCGCCTGCCGCCGTGCGATGATGTGGCCGGGCTGGCCGTGGGCCAAAACGGATGTCTGGTGGTGGATGCCGCCCAGATGACGAGCGTGCCGGGGGTCTTCGCCGCCGGCTCCATCGCCCGCTGGCCCGTCTCGATGATCGAGGTCATGCGGGACGCCCGCAAAGCCGCCGCCGGAATCGACCGCTACCTCTCAGCCCTGCGCAAGGTATAGCCACGGTGAAAGAATTAGTGGCGTGATGAGTCGGGAGCGTCCGAAGGAGCGGGCTTTTTCAGTCCCATTTTCTTCATGCGCGAAAGCAATGTGGTGGGCTTTAGTCCCAGGAGTTCCGCCGCCCCGTCCGCGCCTTTGATTTTCCACCCGGCGCTTTGGAGAACCGCGGCCAGATTCTCGCGCTCGCGGCGCCGCATTTCCGCCTCGGTGAAAAACTCCAGGCCGGCCTCTGCGCCAGGGTCCGGCGCGGATGAAATCGGAGGGGGCATGGAATCTGTCACTGGCAGGTCGAAGTGCAGGAGGCCGCCACGCGCCAGGATCACCGCGCGTTCAATCACGTTGCGCAGTTCCCGGATGTTGCCGGGCCAGTCGTAGGATTGGAGCCTCGCCATGGCCGCCCGGGTCAACCGGGGTTTGGGACATCTCAACTCCTTGACGGATAACTCGACGAAATGTTTCGCCAGGAGCGGGATGTCGTCCTTTCGCTCCTTGAGCGTTGTGACTTGGATGGGAAAGACATGGAGACGGTAGTAAAGGTCTTCCCGGAAGCGCCTGGCTGCCACTTCCGCCTTTAAGTTCCGGTTGGTGGCGGCGATGATTCGGACATTGGCGCGCCGGGTGCGATCTTCCCCCACGCGCTCATAATGCTTTTCCTGCAAGACGCGCAGCAGTTTGCCCTGGATTTCCAGGGGAACTTCCCCAATCTCGTCCAGGAAAAGGGTTCCGCCCTCGGCTGCTTCAAAGCGGCCGGCGCGGTCCTTGATCGCCCCGGTAAAGGCGCCTTTGACGTGGCCAAAGAATTCGCTTTCGAAGAGTTCTTTTGGAATCGAAGCGCAGTTGACCCGGACCAGCGGGCTGTCTTTGCGCGGACTGCGCCGGTGGATTTCGCGCGCGACAAGGTCCTTGCCCGTGCCGGTTTCACCGAGGATGAGGACCGAGGCTTCCGTCGGCGCCACCATGTCAATTTGGCTGACAAGCTGGCGCAAGGCGGCGCTTTGGCCGACGAGGTCGCCGAAAGCTTTGGCTGCCACCACCTCCTCCTGCAAGTAGGCGTTCTGCATTTCCAGTTGGGCCTTGAGCCGCTGTATTTCTTCAAAGGCGCGGGCGTTGGCGATGGCGGCGCCAATGTGATCGGCAAAAATCCGGCCCCAAGGCCGCATTTCATCCGTAATGTCGTAGCGGCTAAACCCTGTGATCACCCCCAAAACCTCGCCTTTGAAAATGATCGGCGCGCCGCCCACGGCGCGGATATTTTCTCCCCGCATCCATTCCAATCCGATCATCTCGCTCCCGGTCACATTCAAATCTGTCAATATAATTTGCTGCGCCGTCGCGGCCACTTTTCCAAACAAGCCCGCGCCCAGGGGTATCCGGGCTTTGAGATCATCAAAATGCGGGGCGGCGGCGCCGGCTCCCGCCAACGGCGCGCCTCTTGCCGCCACCAAGTGCAGGCACCGGCTTTGGTCCGGACATTGTTGTCTGAGCCGGCAACTGGCGCAGATGTCTCCCTCGTCAATCAGCCAAATCTGTGAGCACGCCATTTCAGGACGCCCCACGGCGCTGGCAACGACCTTCTGGAGCAGACTGTCCAGCGACTGCTCGTGGGCGATATCCAAAAGCAATTGCGCCGCGTAATTGGGATCAAACCGTCGATCACTGGCGGATTCCATAACGGGCCAATGCTGCCAGGACCCGTTCGAAAATTCAACCCCAGAACGGACGGTTTTTCAGACGTTCGACATTTCGACCCTGCGACATCGGCCTTTGGATTCTCTTTAGTCATTGTCGATAAGCATATTACGAAAACAAGGTGCCCATTGGTATGGTTACTGCTGGAAGGATATCAATTGGAAACTGTGAATACGAACCAGGATGGCAAACCAAGGGTTGATGTTGGCGAAGGAAACTTCGATGCGGAAGTCCTGAAGGAGGATCGGCCCGTTCTGGTCGCCTTCTGGTCGCCTTGGAGCAAGCCTTGCCAGATACTCAACTCCGTGCTGGACGAGGTTGCCACGGCGTGCTCCGGAGAGTGGAAACTCGTCAGGATCAATGCGGACAACCATCCCGCCTTGAGCCTGTCGTATGATATACAATCCGTACCAACGCTGCTCTACTTCGTTGGCGGAACTCTGCGCGCCATATCCGTTGGAACCGTCAGCAAGGAAGCCATTCATTCCCAAATGCAGATAGTCTCCCGGGGAGGCGATTCCACACCGCCTTCAACTCACAACCTCCCGGCGCGCCCCTCCAACCCATGAACAAAGACCCACGCACTATCGAATCCCTCAACGGCATCGAAATAATAACCGGCCAGCCGGCGCCGCAATCCAGTGCTCATCGCGGCCAGTTTGAAACCCATCAGCAGGAGAAACCCATGCTTGACGGCGAAGACAAGGCGGGGCCGCCGGCGGACAAGAAGCGCCCGAAGGTCTGGCTGCGAATCGTTCTGGCCGCCCTCGCGCTGGGAGCCGTTGTTGCCGCCGGCCTTTACTATCTCCAATTCATCGACCCATTCGAGACCACCGATAACGCTTCCATTGAAGGCCATGTCACGCAGATAGCGCCGCAGGTTTCCGGCCGCGTCGTGCGTTTGCTGGTCCAGGACAACCAGGAGGTCAGGCAGGGCGACGTGTTGCTGGAGATAGACGCCAGGGACTATGAGGCAAGACTCGCGCAAGCGCGGGCCGGCCTCGCGGCGGCCAGGAGCCAATTGGCCCAGGCGAACGCGCAACTTGCCGTTGACGAGGCCAAGGCCGGAGAGGAAAAGGCCGGCGCCACCGCCGCCGAAGCGGAGGCCAGCCGCGCCCAAGCTGATTTGAAACGCTATCAAGGCGTCGAAAGCCGCGCGGTTTCCCGCAGCCAGTTGGACCTCGTGGAAACGCAGGCCCGCTCCGCGGCGGCACAGGTGGAAGTGGCGCGCCAGAAAGTCCTCGCCGCCGAGGCGCAGGTCGGATTGTGCAAGGCGAGCATTCAAACGGCCTCTGACGAAGTCCGGCAGAGCGAGGCGGCGACTCTCCAGGCTGAACTCAATGTTTCCTATACAAAAGTGACCGCTCCCGAGGACGGCCGAGTGACGCGCCGCACCGTGGAACAAGGCGCCTTCGTCCAACCCGGCCAGGCGCTGATGGCCGTTGTGTCGCGTCCGTTCTGGATTGTCGCGAACTACAAGGAAACGCAGCTTGGCCGGATGCGGGTTGGCCAGCCTGTGAAAATCAAGGTGGACGCTTATCCCGGCCGCAACTTCAACGGCCACATCGACAGCATTCAATCCGGCGCTGGCGCCCGTTTCAGCATGTTCCCGCCGGAAAATGCGACCGGCAATTTCATTAAAGTGGTGCAACGCGTCCCGGTGAAGATTCTCTTCGACGCCATCCCAGACCCCCAACTGACGCTCGGCCCCGGCATGTCCGTCGAACCGAGCGCGCGGGTGAAACAAGGGATTTTCGCTTATGGCGGCCAATGAATCCCGGATCGGGGTCAATCCGTGGCTGATCGCGGCGGCGGTGATCGTTCCGACTTTCATGGAAGTGCTTGACACGACCATCGTGAGTGTTGCGCTGCCGAACGTCGCCGGCACCCTTTCGGCCACCAACACCGAGGCGACCTGGGTGCAGACCAGCTACCTGATAGCCAACGCGGTCGTCCTGCCGGCCAGCGCCTGGTTTTCGTCGTTCTTTGGCCGGAAGCGGTTCTTGCTGGGTTGCATCGCCATCTTCACGCTGGCGTCGTTGGGCTGCGGAATGGCGACAAGCCTGGGGATGCTGGTGTTCGCGCGCGTCGTGCAAGGCGCCGGCGGAGGGGCGCTCCAGCCCATTTCCCAGGCCATCCTGCTGGAAAGCTTCCCGCCCGCCAAACATGGCGTCGCCATGGCCACCTACGGCTTGGGGATCATCATCGCGCCGGTGCTCGGCCCGGTGGCGGGCGGGTGGATTACCGACCATTATTCGTGGCGCTGGTTGTTTTACATGAATCTCCCGATGGGCATTCTGGCCTTCTGGCTCATTCGCCGGTTTGTGTTCGACCCGGATTACATCCGGAAAAGCAGGCCGGAGCGCATTGACGGAATCGGTTTCGGGTTGCTGGCGCTCTGGCTGGGAACGATGCAAACGGTGCTTGACAAAGGCCAGGACGCGGACTGGTTCGCGGCGGCATGGATACGCTGGTTCTCGGTGGTTTCGGTGTGCGCGTTCGTTGGGTTCCTGATCTGGGAATTGCGCAGCCGCCATCCCATCGCGGACCTGCGCGTGTTCAAGAACCGCAACTTCGCCGTTGGCACCGTTCTGATCAGCATCGCGGCTGTCCTGGCCTACGGCCCAATGACGTTGCTCCCGCTCTTCCTGCAAGGTCTGATGGGTTACAGCTCGCTGCAAGGCGGGCTGGCCCAGGCGCCTCGCGGTTTGGGCAGCTTGATCGCCATGCCGATGGTCGGTCTGATGATCAACCATTTCGACAATCGGAAGTTAATCGGCGGCGGATTCCTCCTGAGCGGAGTTGCCACATTGATGTTGGGAGGCCTGAACCTGGAGTTCGCCCCAAACGATCTATTCTGGGCGAATTTTCTCCAGGGTGTCGGCCTGTCGTTCTGCATGGTGCCGCTGATGACCGTTTCGCTGGGCATGCTCAAAAAGGAGCAGATGGGCAATGCCACCGGCATCTTCGCCCTGGCCCGCAATCTGGCCGCCAGCATCGGCATCGCGCTGGTCACCACCGTGGTGACCCGCGCGGCGCAGACACATCAGGCAACGCTCGTCACCCATGTGACCCCCTACGACCTGGCATATCAATACACCGTTCAAGCCGCCCAAGGCGCCCTCGCGCCCCAAGTCGGAGCCATCCAGGCGCAAACCCTGGCCGGCGGCACGATTTACAAATCACTTGTCCAACAGTCCAGCATGCTCGCCTTCATCGACGACTTCCGCTGGCTGGCGCTGATGTGCTTTGTTGCCATCCCGCTGGCGCTGCTCCTCAAACGCGTCATCGCAAAGGGACTGGCGACCGCGCATTGAATGAGACATCATGAACGTCCAATTTATGAAACTGAACCTTCAACTGCCCCAAGCGGGTTTGGCGCTCGCGCTTCTCCTCCTTCCCGGCTGCACGGTCGGGCCGGATTATCACCCGCCCACCGCGGCCGCGCCGGCGCAATGGGCCGAACCGCTCGGCGGCGGTGCGACCGGCGCACCCGCCTCTCTTGCCGCATGGTGGAATCATTTCAATGACCCCGAACTGAACGCGCTGGTTGACCGGGCCGTCAAATCCAACCTCGACCTCAAGATCGCCGTGGCCCGCGTCCGCGAAGCGCGCGCGCAATATCAAGTCACCTCGGCTGACCCGTGGCCATCCGCCGGCGCCTCCGGTTCATACACGCGACAACAGCAAAGCAAGAACCAGCCGATCATCGGCGAGTTTCCCCTCCCGGCGAACCTCCCCTTTCAAAACAACGTCTATCAAGCCGGCTTCGACGCTTCCTGGGAACTGGACGTCTTCGGCGCCGCCCGGCGCGCCAACCAGGCGGCTGGCGCCGAAGTGGCCGCCGCGGAATTCAGCCGGCGCGACACGCTGCTCACGCTGCTGGGAGAAGTCGCGCGCAATTATGTTGACGCGCGCGGCTCTCAGCGGCGATTGGCGATTGCCCATCAAAACATCACGGCGCAGGAGGAGGACCTGGCCATCACACAAGACCGTTTCCAACATGGCCTGACGAGCGACCTCGATGTCCAACAAGCCGCCACGCTGCTGTCCACCACCCGGGCCGAAATCCCATCTCTGGAAAGTGCCCTCCAAATCTCCATCCACCAACTGGGCGTGCTCTTGGGCCAGCCGCCCGGCGCGCTCCTCACGGAAATGTCAACCGTGGCGCCCATCCCCGCCGCTCCGCCGGAGGTTCCCGTGGGCCTGCCTTCCGATTTGCTCCTGCGCCGCCCGGACATCCAAAAGGCCGAACGTCAACTGGCCGCGGCCAACGCGCGGATCGGTGTCGCCACGGCGGACTTGTTTCCCAAGTTCTCCCTGACGGGGGATGCGGGATACCTCAGCATCAGCGCTGGCGACTGGTTCGCGGGCGGGAGCCGATTCTGGTCCGTTGGCCCGACCGTGCAGTGGAAGGTTTTTGACGCCGGTCGCATCCGGGGCAACATCAAGGTCCAAAACGCGCGGCAGGAAGAGGCGCTGGCCATTTACGAAAAGACAGTGCTGGCTTCCTTTAACGACGTCGAGAACGCTCTGGTGGGATACGCCAAGGAACAAGTGCGCCGCCGCGCCCTGGAAGACGCGGTGAAATCCAGCCAGGAGTCCTTGCGCCTGGCCAATCAACTCTACGCCAACGGCCTGGCCAATTTCATCAACGTGCTCGACGCGGAACGCTCGTTGTATCAGACGCAGGATCAACTCGCGCAAAGCGAACGCGCCGTCTCCGCGAACCTCATCTCGCTCTACAAATCCTTGGGCGGCGGGTGGGAAACGGGCCCCAGACTGGCGTCCGCGCAAGGCCAGTGACTCCCAAGCCGGGGGAAGATAAGCCTCGCCGGCTCACAACCCCAATCGTTCCTGGCGTTCGCTTGGAATCGCTGAAAAATGAGCTGCGCCCGGCGGCTATTCCGCCACGACTTTGTGCTGGCGCGATTGCGTGGCGCGCTTGCGCTGCGTTTCGTTCAGGATCTTCTTGCGCAGGCGCAGGTTCTTGGGAGTGGCTTCGACGTACTCGTCCGGGCCGATGTATTCGAGCGCCCGCTCCAGCGACATCTTCAGCGGCGGGTCCAGTTGGATGCCTTTGCCGTCGCCTTGGGAGCGCATGTTGGTGAGCCGCTTGGCTTTGCAGGGGTTGACCGGGATGTCATTTTCGCGGGCGTTTTCACCGACGATCATCCCCCGGTAAATCTTCTCGCCCGGCTCGACCATCAGCCGGCCCCGTTCCTGCACCATGTTCAACGCGTAAGCCATCGCCTCGCCGTCTTCCATGCTTACCAGCGAGCCGTTCTTGCGGGCGACTATTTCCCCGCGGTCCGGCCCGTATTCGTGGAACAAATGGCTCATCACGCCCAGACCCCGCGTCATGTTGACCAGGTCCGTCTCGAACCCGATCAAGCCCCGCATCGGGATCAGCGCCTCAATGGTCACCTCGTTGCCGTGGTGGTCCATGTGGACGATGTCCGCTTTGCGCCCGGATAAGTTCTCCATGACCGGCCCCATGGATTCCTTGGGGATTTCCAGGAAAAGCTTCTCAATAGGCTCCAGCGTCCGGCCCTCTTTATCCTGGCGGTAAATGACTTCCGGGCGCGAGACCAGCACCTCATAGCCTTCGCGGCGCATCTGCTCCACCAGGATGGCGATCTGCATCTCGCCGCGGCCGGAGACGTTGAAGATATTCGGCGCGCTGGTCTGCGCAATCCGCAGCGCCACGTTGGTGCGGATTTCCTTCGTCAACCTCTCCCAGATATGCCGCGCGGTCACCAATTTCCCGTCCAAACCCGCCAGCGGGCCGTCGTTGACGGCGAATTGCATCTGGATGGTCGGAGGATCAATCGGCACGAAGGGCAGCGGCTCCCGCGTCACATTGTCGGTGATTGTTTCGCCGATGAACACGTCGTCGAACCCCGTCACTCCCACCACGTCCCCGGCGTGTGCCTCGGCAATCTCGATCCGCTGCAACCCTTCAAAGTGGAAAACGGCGGTGATTTTCCCCTCCGCCTTGCGCCCGTCGCCGTGCAGGCAGGCCGCGGCGTCCCCGACACGGACCCGGCCGCTGTAAATCTTGCCAAACGCGATGCGCCCCAGGTAATCGGAGTAATCCAGGTTGGCCACCAACATCTTGAATTCCGCCCCGGCCTTGGCCCGCGGCGGCGGGATGTGTTTGATGATCGCCTCGAAGAGCGGCGTCATCGTCGTGCTCTCGTCGGTCAGATTGACCTTGGCGTAGCCGTCCTTGGCGCTGGCATAGATTGTCGGAAAATCCAACTGCTCATCCGTCGCGTGCAGCGACACAAACAAATCGAACACCCGGTCCAGCACCTCGTGCGGCGTGGCGTTGTCGCGGTCGATTTTATTAATCACCACAATGGGTTTGGCCCCGGCCTCCAGCGCCTTGCGCAGGACGAACCGCGTTTGGGCCTGCGGACCATCGGACGCATCGACCACCAGCAGCACCCCGTCGATCATGTTCATGATCCGCTCCACTTCGCCGCCGAAGTCGGCGTGGCCGGGCGTATCGACGATATTGATGTGGTACTCCTTGTATTTGAAGGAAGCGTTCTTGGCGCGGATGGTGATGCCTTTTTCCCGTTCCAGGTCCATGGAATCCATGATGCGCTCCTCGCCAGAGATGGCCTGATTGGCGCGAAAGGTTCCAGACTGTTTGAGCAGACAATCCACCAGCGTGGTCTTGCCATGGTCAACATGGGCGATGATTGCTATGTTTCGGATTCGATCCATTTATAGAGCCACTCACTGTGCTCCCTCCCGCCAAAAAGTCAAGCGCCCGCCTTTCTCGGAAAACCAGCGCAGCGCGCTCAACGCGCATATTTCACACCCACAGACGCCGCGTGCCCTCACGCGGCGCTCTGATCGCCTATTCGCAGGGAGTGTGAAAGATGCGGGTCAATCCGCGATTGGGGGACTGAAACGCCGCCGGCGCCTGCGGCATAAAATCAAAGAGGCCGGATTTGGGTCCGGCCTCTCTGACTGAGAACAAACGTTTTGAAATCGTCTAGTCAACCAAGGCAGCGCCGCGGAACATTACGCTGACACACACACGGAAACCGCATTTCGCCCCGTCAACTGTGAACACCTTACCTCATCCCCAAAAACCCGCCAGTCACCAGTACTGGTGACAAGGCGCTCTGGCGACTTGACGGCCAAGCAATTGATTCTTCGTTGATTTTTACCGCTTGACATACGTTGCCACGCAATGTATTGTGGCGCTATGATAAACAAAGAACTCGTGGCGGCCTCCACCGAGCCGTTGATTTTATCCCTCCTGGCCGGCCGCGAGAGCTATGGATATGCCCTGATCCAGGAAGTGAAACGGCTTTCCGGCGACAAAATCGAATGGACCGATGGAATGCTTTACCCGGTTTTGCACCGGATGGAACGTCGAGGGTTGATCAAGTCGCGCTGGGACGAAAGGGACACGGGGCGGAAACGCAAATACTACTCACTCAAAAAGGACGGCAAAACGGCAATGGCCAGACATTACGAACAATGGTCGCTGGTTCATGGCGTGTTGTCCGGCCTGCGAAAGGAACAACATGTTTAACCTCGAACAGGCCATTTCAGAATGGCGGCGGCAGATGCTGGCGGCGGGCCTCAAGACCCCTGTGCCGCTGGAGGAACTGGAAAGCCACCTGCGCCAGGACGTGGAACAGCAGATGCAGTTGGGCATAAACGCGCAGCGGGCTTTCGAGATTGCCGTGGCGCGAATTGGCCAAGCCGATGCGTTGAAAACGGAGTTCGCCAAATCCGGCGGCTTTTTGGACTTTTTAGGCGTCAGCAAATCCGCCAGGATAAATCGTGTTCTCGGGGTGTTGTGGCTGGCAGGATGCTCATTGTCTTTCAACACCATCTGTCACCAGTATCCCATGGTTTCACGGGCCATGCCCGTTCTTGTGATGAGTATGAGCGCCATCTTCATATATGCGACTGGCGTAGTCGGCAGTGTTTTCCTGTTTCGTGGCGCAAAGTGGGGCCGCAGCATCGTGAGAACGCTTGCCCTTCTGATGGCGATCGCGTGTTTTGCGCAACTTTTGAGCTTTGGCATGACGGCAAAGTGGCGGGCGTGGTGTGGCGTTGTCGCCGCGTTTTGCCTGGTGACCATTTGGCTGTTACATGCGCCGGAGGATAAAAAACCGAGCACAGCGGCACAATAATGGAAGATCACGCAAAGCCGGAAACCAAGCGTGGCCGCGCAGACCGATACAGAATTTCGAATATGTTGATCGAGAAATGACCATGAGCCAACCAAACTCCTGGGGAGTTGCGAGTGCGTGTCCGGCCATTCTGTGTTCTTGCGCGGGCGCGCGTTAAGACGGTCCGCCACTTCCACCTGAAGTGGCCATGAGCCGAACCTACGGCAGCGACAGCCGGAAGAACATGGTGTTGGTCGCGGGCGAGATGGTGACTTGGTTGGTTCCGTTCACCAAGCTGATGGTGTTGGTGTTCAACGCCCAGTCGGCCGAGTCGAGCGTCGGGATTTGCTGGAGCAGATAATTCGCACTCGCCGACGGCCACGAAATGACCACGCCGGGGCCGGCGGGGGAAATGGACAAGCCGGCGGACTGAACTGCCAGCACGTTATCGTCCACAAAACTGTCGTTGTCACTTCCAACGTTCCGAAGAAAGTACATGGTATAAGTGATAAGCCGTGTTCCAACGGGAATGGCATATCGGGTGGAATAGTTTGACCAGGTAAGATCGTGCGAATCTATGAAAGGCGTGGAGTCGGTGCTGAGCAGGTTGGTGTTGCCGTCGAGAAACGAGATGATGACGCATGCCTCGTCGCTCGGCGTGCCCTGATCGAGTCCTTGTTCCCAGAACGAAACATTGGCCAGCAGGAAGCCCGAATCAATCAGAGCCGTCGTGATCCCGTCATTGCCCGGCAGGAACACTGTCTGGCTTAAGGTCCCCCACGCTCCGGTGTGGCCGTAGAAATCATAAGAACCGCTGTGAGGGTTGATCCCCGAATCAAAAGAGCCGTCGTCCACCCCCGGATTTGAAACCCCGCCCACTATCCAGTTGGCGGTGGTGCCGGCTTCGGCTCCAGGATTGAGCAGCAGGTTGGTTGTGAGCAGGTCCGCCCGGCCAAGATGAAGGGACCCGACAAAAAAAGTCAGAAATAGTATTCTCATTTTGCCACCACCATTTGCAGATCCGGACAATAGCGGCGCCAAATCAACAAAACAATCTGAAAAACTCCGGCGGCGGGCGCAAATCAGCTTTTGCACGGGAGGGCGGAGCGCCGCGACGCCCTGACCTGCTCGCGGGGAGAGTTTTGGGGCGTCGCGGCGCTCCGCCCTCCCGGACAAGGCTCCTTGCGATTCGGGCGTTCAAAAACAGATTTGCGCCCCCCCTTCAAGGCGCGATGGAGAGGATGGAGGGAGGCTTGGGCTCGGCTGTGCCGGAGCGGGCGCGGGCGGCGCGGATTTTCGCTTCCAAATCCATCAGAGTGATCCGGCGACGCGCGGCGAAGGCCTGCCCGCTTTGGGGATAAAGGCGAATCAACCGTTCCAGCGTTTCGCGGCCCGCTTGAAGCTCGCCCTGGTATTTGATCTGCCACGCCGCCGCCAACCCCATCCATTCCGCCGCCTGTTCCGCCGTTGCCTGGGGCATGGCCAATAGCAGTTGGAGTTGCTCGATGGCCGCGCCGGCCTTGTCCAGGCGTTCGGCCAGCAGCCGGGCCAGTTCTTCCCGCGCGGCCATATTGTCGGGATTTTGCTGGAGCTTGCGGACGCACTCGTTCGCCAGGGCCGCCGCTTCCTTCCGCGCGGGAAGGGAATGCGGCTCGCCAGCGGATTGGTCAAGGCTCTTGCCCAACGCGGGAAGCCGGATGGATTTAGGGGTGCGCTGGGCGATGCAATCCTCCCGGCTGGCGGGCAGGCGGCTGATGCGCTGGCGGGCCATGCGGCCCATGTGGGTGTCGGGGAAGCGCCGGCAGATTTCCTCCAAGGCATCGCGGGCGGCGGCGGGGTCGTCGGCCAGCTTCAAGTGCCAGTCGGCCAATTGATTGAGAGCGACGCACGCCTGGGAGGGGTTGGTCGCCGGTTGCGAGCAAGTGTCGCGGACGATGCGGTCCGCGCCGGCGACGTCGCTAAAATGATTGGCGTAAAGCCCGGCCAGCATCAACCAGCCGTTGAAATCGTCCTCCCAATGGTCCAATTCCTCGATGACGGCCCATTCGGCTTCCTTATACTTGTCACGGTTCATCTCGATGACCGCGCGGTTATAGGCCGGAGCCGTTCTTTCGCGGAACGCCAGCGGGATGGCGCTTTGAACGACCGGCCACAGCCAGATGACGCCCGCCACTCCCGCCGCTTCCCAGCCGCAGCCCCAGAGGATCAAGGCGCCCAGGGGCACGAGAAACGCCGACCAAAGAAGCACGTCATGGTTGAATTGGCGCCGATCCTCCACCTGATCCTCCAGCACCCGCAGCCACCATGCCAGCGTAAAGGTCGCCCAGTAAGAGCCAATGACGCAGAAGCCGGCCCCCGCCGCCTCCAGGAAGGCCTCCACCGTGGCGAGACCGCGCGGCGCGGCCTGGATTTGGATCATCAGCGGAGGAAACATCGCGGAGAAATCGGTGTTGAAAATCAGCCAGATCAAAAACGGCGCGGCCAGACCCTTGATCGCCCAGGCGCGAAACCAACGGCGCAGGTCCGCCGCCTGCGACTTGGGCAGCCGTTGCCACAGATTGTAACCAGGCACACACACTCCGGCGCCAATCACAATGATGCCGAGCAGGAACATCCTGAGCAGGATACACGATTCATCGGAAAAAAGCACCTGCTGTTTTGGTAAAATGGGCGCATCTCATTCTTTGAGCGATGCCAGGCAAAAGCCTCGCCGGGAGCCTAGCCATCTGCCATAAACGCCGCGGCAGGGCGCCTGTCCTCCGTGGCAGAACAACTCGAAAGAACATAAACATAGGGGTCAAACCGTACTATTGGCTTGTTCATGTTCTTTTCTCCATAGATATAGCGCTGCGTTGAGTGTTTGGCGCGTGCCCATGTGCAAGCGCGTCGCAAGCCAGCGGATCGGGACGG
>Ga0182014_10000058_pt1 | contig 106461 bp, 97 predicted proteins | sample 612S2DmetaG_FD_120489 | JGI IMG/M metagenome (GOLD analysis project Ga0182014, IMG submission 120489) | Permafrost microbial communities from Stordalen Mire, Sweden - 612S2D metaG | ecosystem: Environmental > Terrestrial > Soil > Wetlands > Permafrost | place: Sweden: Stordalen | collected... | reverse complement strand
TCGCTCGCCGTCCCCCTCCACCCGAACGCCCTGGGGGAGCAGGCCATGGCCCGTGCAATCGAGCAGGCCCTGCGGTAACGGTGACCCCAGCTCAGGTCCGTTAATGGGTATTCGAACAACGCGCGGCCAGTACGACGGTCCGGTACGGCGGTCCCTACGGCGGCCAGCCGGGTGGCGGTCCCTACGGCGGCCAGCCGGGCGGCGGTCAGCTAGGCTGGCTGGCTGCAGAGAGCGTGAGCGGGCGGAGAGAGCGTGAGCGGGCGGGGGAGTGTCGTGGCTGAGGTTCGGATTCCGGGATCCAAGTCGATCACCGCGCGCGCGCTGTTTCTGGGGGCCTGTGCGCCCGGTCTGAGCTACCTGCGGCGGCCGCTGCGGTCCGATGACACCGAGGCCTTCGCGGAAGGCCTGGTCGCGCTCGGCTACACCGTGCAGGACTCCGGCGACGACTGGGTCGTCATGGGCAGCCCCTCTGGGCCGCCCGTCACGTCGGCCGACGTCTACTGCCGTGACGCGGGCACGGCCGCCCGGTTCCTGCCCGCGCTGGCGGCCGCCGGAGCGGGCACGTTCCGCTTCGATGCATCCCCGCAGATGCGCCGGCGTCCCGTGGGCCCGATGGTCGCGGCCCTGCGCGCGCTCGGTGTGCCCGTGACGTACGCCGGCGCCGACGGGCACCTGCCGCTGACCGTGCTGGCCCGGGGCATGACCGGCCGCCGGGTCACGCTGGACGCGAGCGTCTCGTCGCAGTTCCTGAGCGCGCTCCTGATGGCCGCGCCGCTGGTCAACGGCGCTACCAGCGAGGGCCTGACGATCTCGGTGACCGGCATGGTGTCGGCCCCGTACGTGGACATGACCGTGCGGATGATGCGCCAGTTCGGGGCGCGGGTTACCCGCGACGGTGACGAGTTCGCCGTCTACCCCGGCGGGTACGCGGCCCGCAGCTTCGAGATCGAGCCGGACGCCTCGGCGGCCAGTTATTTCCTCGCCGCGGCCGCGGTGACCGGGAAGACGGTGTTCGTGCCCGGTCTGTACCCGGACTCGCTGCAAGGGGACCTCAAGTTCGCGCTCGTCCTGAAGCGGATGGGAGCGCGGGTCAGTTTCGAGCCGGACGGGGTCATGGTCACCGGAACCGGCCCGCTGCACGGCACCGAAGTCAACATGCGCGACATCTCCGACACGATGCCGACCCTGGCCGCCATCGCCCCGTTCGCGGACAGCCCGGTGCGGATCGTCGACGTGGCCAACACCCGGGTCAAGGAATCCGACCGGCTGGACGCGTGCGCCGTCAACCTGCGGAAGCTCGGCGTGCAGGTCACGACCGGGCCGGACTGGATCGAGGTCTGGCCCGGTACGCCCAAGGCGGCCGAGATCGAGTGCCGCGGTGATCACCGCATCGCGATGAGCTTCAGCATCACCGGCCTGCGGACGCCCGGGCTGACCCTCGACGACCCCGGATGCGTCCGCAAGACGTTCCCCGGGTTCCACACCGTGCTGGCCGACCTGTGCCGTGAGTGGGGGATCGGGCAGTGACCCCAGCTCCTCGGTGGTGTTAGCCCCCGGCGAGCGGTGAACCGGTCTCCAGCAGGGTCTTCAGGCCGCTGAGCACGAACATCCAGCCGGGGCCGGAGACGCTGGCCGCGGTCTTTGGTGCGCCTTCGAGCCGGTCGTGCGTGAGGGTCAGCTTGCAGTAGCCGCCATCCTGCGGCTCGATCTCCCAGGTGACCCGGCTTGGCTGTTCCCGGGCCATCTCGGGGTCGTACAGCGAGCGCCACTCGTGCACCAGCCGCCGGGGCGGATCAAACTCCAGGACCGGGCCGTCGCCCCAGGTCGAACCGTCCGGTCCGTGCGAGATGTGGCCGCCGGGCGTGTTCTCGATCCGTGCTCCGTGGAAGTAGCGGGCCGTGTAATCGGGCTTGGTGATGGCCTCCCAGACCTGTTCGGGAGTGGCCTTGATGAACACCTGGTAGATCTGCGTGGTCAGGTCAAGCGGGCCGATCGTCGCCGTCATGAGTCATCCTCCAGGGCGTGCTTGATGTTCGCGAGCAGCGAGGCCGGGCCCGCGGTGTACTTGTCGATCCAGCGGTCGTGGATGAGCCGGATCGGGACCGGATTGAGGAAGTGCAGCTTCTCCCGGCCCGACCGCCGGGTGACGATCAGCCCGGCGTCCTCGAGCACCCGAAGGTGCTTCATCACGCCGAAGCGGGTCATTTCCATGTCGGCTTCCAGTTCTGTGAGCGTTCGGCCGTCACGTTCGAAGAGCCGGTCCAGGAGCAGGCGGCGCGTCCGGTCCGCAAGAGCCTTGAAGACCCGGTCGTCGTCATCCATCGCTACGAATATAGGTGACCAAATAGTCACGTGTCAACCGGGTGCGTACGGCCCTTCCTGTCGCATGTGTAATAGTTTGGGTAAATGACGCCGTGACCGGAGACGGTGAGGCTGGTGACTTCATGTAACCGCCCAGACTGCGCCGGCGGTGTTATCGACGAGACGGGATTCTGCGGGAGGTGCAGCCGGCGCCCGCTAGCCGGGCCGCCTTCGCCGCACAGCCGGCCACCGCAGCCCGGGCGCCCCTCGCCGCGCACCTCGGCCGGATCCACCCGCGGCGCATCCGGGCCGGCGGGTCCCTGGTGGGGTCAGGGCCTGGTGGCCATCGAGCAGGCGCATGAGCCGGAGCCGGCGCTGCTGGAGGGCGCGCGGGTGCCCGAGCGGCAGCGAAGATGCGCCAATTGCGGAGAGCCGGTCGGCCGCGGCGGCCGAGAGGAGGGGAACTGCCCGCGGTGCCGGGCCTGGTTCGATTTCATGCCGCGGCTGCGGCCCGGGGACGGGGTGGACAACAACCGGTACAAGGTGCGGGGCGTGCTGAGCCACGGCGGCTTCGGGTGGGCGTACCTGGCCGACGACACCCAGCTCGGGCACCGGGTTGTCCTCAAGGGGCTCATCAACGACCAGGTGGCGGAGACCGTGGAGCGGGAACGAACGCACCTGACCGCGCTGGAGCACCCTTACATCGTGCGGATCTGGGGCTATGTGAGCGACGGCCGCTATCTAGTGCTGGATTACGCCGGCGGCAGGACGGCACGGCCAGTAAACCTGACCGAACCGCTCGCGCCCGCGCTGGCCCTCGGTCTCCAGCTCCTAGAGGCGCTCGACTACCTGCACGGCCGGGGGTTCCTGCACTGTGACGTCAAGCCCGCCAACATCGTCCGCGGCGCCGGCCGGCTGCGGCTGATCGACTTCGGGTCCGTGCGGACGGTCGGCGACCCGACGCCGATCAGCACGTTCACGGCGGCATACAGCCCGGAGCCCGGCGATCCCGAGTGCATGCGGCCCACCGCCGGCTTTGACCTGTACTGCGCCGGCCGGACCCTTCAGGAGATATGCCGCAAATACCTGGACGCGCGGGCCGATCTGCCCGGGGTCGAGTCGCTCCGGCTGCTCCTCGATCGCGCCACCCACCGGGAACCGGCGCGCCGCTTCGTGTCGGCGCGGCAGTTCGCGGAGCAACTGAGCGGGGTGATCCAGCAGGTCATCGGCCGGCCTACGGAGGCGCACCGGTCGGTGGTTTTCGCGTCGATGGCACATGCCCTGGACGGTGGCCTCGGTGAAGTCATGCCGCTTGACCGGTGGGCCGGGGCCCGCGTCACCGGGACGGGCCGCGTGCGCCTGCCCGCCGCGCCGTTCGGGCATCCCACGCCGGCGGAGGTGTCGGGAGCCTTGCCGGCGGTGCTCCCCGACCCGTGGGACGTGGCCACCGGGGATAGCGCGGCCGAGGTCGAGGCGCAGCTCGAAGCCTGTCACGCCGCTGTCCGGCAGGGCAGTCCGGCCACGGCGGCCGCACTGCTGGGGAAGTCGGCGCTGTCTGCCGCTGACTGGCGAGCCGACTGGTACCGGGGCCTGATCTTGCTGGCGGAGGCCAGGGCGGACCTGGCTGCGCGCGCATTCGAGAGGGTACGCGCGGCCGTGCCGGGTGAGCTGGTCCCCCTGCTGGCGCTGGGGCTGTGCGCGGAGCTGCAGGGTGCATCGGCGGATGCCGCCACGTGCTACACGATGGTGTCGGATACCGAAAGGTCGCTGATTGCGGCGCACTTCGGGCGGGCCAGGAGCCTGCTCGCCGACGGGCAGCGGGGTGCCGCGGTCGCCGCGCTCGACCGGGTGCCGCGTGAATCGCGTTTCGAGCGCGCAGCGCGGATCGCCGCGGTCCGGTCGCTGTCAGTGGTCATCACGGGCGGCGAGCGGACGGCGGTGCCGGAAACCGCGGACGTGGAACGCGCGCGTGGGCTGAGCAAGAACCTGGACCTCGACGAGCTTTCCGGCGCACTGCTCGACATCGAATTCGCCTACGCCGAGGCGGCCGGGGAGAACAGGGCCGGTGGGAACGGGGCCGGGGAGAACAAGACGGTGCCGCCCTCCGGCGCGGCCCGGGCCGAACTGGAGCGGGCCCTGCGCAGGATCGCCGCCTTCGCCCCCTCCGAACGCTCGCACACGGCCCTGATCGATGTGGCGAATAGCGTGCGCCCGGCAACGATCTGGTCATGGTGACGGGCGCTGCTGCCCCGTCATATCGCCTAGGCTGCCATGTGATGGCAACCACACTTGGCTTACTGCGAGGGCGCAGATGAGTGGGCAGGTGCCGCGCGATGAGCAGCGCGGATTGTGGTTCAACCTGACCATCGACGCGACGTGCGATCTGGCGCGGGACACCGACCGTGTGGGTGCCCTCGTGACGGTGCAGGCCCAGCCGGGCGAGCACGGCGCGGCTGCGGCGGCCGACCCCGCCATCGACGTCGCCGGCCTGCGTGCGGACTTCACCCGCCTGATGGAGCACGCGCGGCGGCTCCTCGTCCCGGAACCGTACCTGAGGCTCACGCTCGACCCCCGGTTCCGGCTCGAGGCCGTCCGGCAGATCCGTCCCACCGAGAACGACCTGACCGGCCACCGCACGCCCCGGGAGGGCGGCGTCGTCGACATCCCGCTTCTCGCGTGGGGGGAGGAGACCCGCGACTACCTGGTGGTGCTGCGGGTTGACCCCGGCGCCCTGCCGTATGACGACGAGGTGCGGGCGGCCCGGGTCGACGTCGTCGCGGCGCACCTCGGCGCCAGGGGAGGCGCCAGGGGAGGCGCCAGTGCACTGGTGCCCTGCGCCGCGGCCGCCGCCGTGACCGTACGGCGGCAGTCCTACCGGGACTCCGGGCCCGCCAACGTAACGGTGACACAGGCCGAGGATCTGATGCGGCTCGGCCCGCCGCCCACGGGGCGGGATCTGGCCGGGCCGGCACCGCCCGGCGAAGACGGACCGCCCGCCGGACGCGGGCCGCTCGCGGCCGAAAGGCTGGTTCGCCGCGTCTGCCCGCGCGGCCATATAACCGTCGCGCCAGTCGTCAGGTACTGCGAGGAACAGGGATGCGACCATGAGTTCACCGGTGATCCCGATCGCGGTCTCCCCCTGGTCTGAGGAGCCGGGCGTGGCGGGATCGTCCGGCCCGGCGATCCGGCGGCCGGCCGCGCCGTGGTACGCACGGGCGCACCCGGTGCGGTGGCTGCGGTGGCTTCGCACCGGCATGCTGACACTGATCCTGGTCGCCGGGCTGCTCTGCCTGCTGGTCGGCTACCAGGCGCATCGCGAGATCACCACGGCAACCGGCCATGGCGCCCAGGCGATCAGCGAGGTCCGAACGGCTTACACCGAACTCACCCGGGCCGACCAGGCGGTGGCGTCGAGTTTCCGCACCGGCGACGTCGCGCTGGTCGGTCCCGGCGCCATCTACAGCGACGACGTCACCGCGGCCAGCCAGGATCTGGTCCTGGCCGCCGGGGATAACGTGGCCGGCTTCGACGGCACCAACACGATTCAGTTCGCTGAGGGGCTGCTGGGCACCTACGGCGACCTGATCCAGCAGGCCAGCACCGACCTCGCCGGCAGCAACAGGACGCTCGCGCTGGCCGAACTGGGGTACGCCCACGACCTGCTCGGCCAGACGGGCGGCCTCCTGGACGTGCTGAACGGGCTCCGCCAGTCCGAGCGGGCGGCCGTGACGGCCGACCTCGGCTCCCGGTGGCTCGGCCCCGGCGACTTCTGGTGGCTGCTGCTGGCCCCGTTCCTGGCGATGCTGCTGCTCGCCGCCGGCACCAGTTACGTGCTGTGGCACGGTTTCCGGCGCCTGCTCAGCGTGCGGCTCACGTCGGCGCTCGTGCTGACGCTGGCCCTGGTCGCGCTGGTGGCCTCGCTGACCGTGCATGACGGCGGGCAGGCGAAGGCTTTCATCGGCGGCCGGCTCGCGTCGCAGGCCTCCCTGACCCCGGCGCAAGCGCCTCGTGCGACCGACGTCAGCTTCGCCTATTCCCCCTGGACCCTGGCGGCGGGCCTCGTCCTGGCCGGCGGCGCGGGCATCCTCGCCTTCGCGGCCTACTGGCCCCGCCTGGATGAGTACAGGTACCGGGCATGAGAGGGACGGCCGGCGCACGCGTGGCCCGGGCGATCGCGGCGGTGGGCCTGGCCGCGGCCGCCTGCGGATGCGGCGGCCCGGCGGGCAGCAATAACGTCACGATCATGGTCGCCTGGAGCGGTTCCGAGCTCGCGGCGTTCGAGTCGGTCATCCGGACGTTCGAGGACCAATCCGGGATCAGCGTGGACGTCGAGCCGACCCGGGCGCTCACGCAGGAACTCGACGCCGATCTGGCCGAGGGTGACCCGCCGGAAGTGGCCGCGCTGCCCAGCATCGGCGCGATCGGCACCTACGCGGGTCAGGGGGAGCTGAAGCCGCTCGACGGCCTGGTCGACACGGCTGACTACGGGCCGCCGTGGTCGGGCCTCATGCGGACGGGCCAAGGTGATCATGTGTACGCGGTGCCGGTCAAGGCCGACGTCAAGAGCCTGATCTGGTACGACCCCACGGTTTTCCGCCGTTCCGGCTACGCCGTGCCCGCGACCTGGCCGCAGTTGCTCACCCTCAGCAAGTCCATCGAGAATCACGGCGGCTCACCATGGTGCCTGGCCCTCTCGTCGACTCCCACCTCGGGCTGGCCGGGTACCGACTGGATCGCGGACATCCTGCTCGGCACCTACGGCCCGGGGACGTACCAGAAATGGGTGAGCGGTGAGCTGCCCTGGACATCGGGCCCGGTCCAGCAGGCCTGGCAGATGTGGGGCCAGCTCGTCGGGAGCGGCGACGCCGTCTACGGTGGCCGCGGCGCGGCCCTGAGGCAGCAGGTCGAGAGCGGCATCAATCCGTCGTTGACCAGCTGCTACCTGGCGCACGGCACGCTCGTGGACCAGGGTTTCTCGGTCAAGACCGGGCCGCCGGCACCGAAATTCGGCACGTCCTACGACTTCTTCCCGTTCCCGGCTTCCGGGACGGCCGCTTCCGGGACGGCCGCTTCCGGGACGGCCGCGTCCCGCGCCCCGGCTTCCGGCGCGATCCAGGTTTCCGCTGATTTCATCGGCATGTTCAATGACACGCCGCCGGCCAGGGCGCTGATCCGTTACCTGACCAGCACGGCCGCGCAGCGGAAATGGGTCAGTTATCCCGGCGCCGACGGGTTCTCCGCCGATAACCAGGTCCCGGTCTCGGCCTACCCGGGCCCGGCGACGCAGCGGATCGCCACGCTGCTCACTTCCGGGCAGCGGGAACTGTGCTTCGGTGCCGCCGACGCCATGTCCCCGGACCTGAACGCCGCCTTCGATCACGCGATCCTGAAGTACCTGACCGAACCTGCCGCTCTCAACTCCACGGTCCTCCCGGAGCTGTCCAAGGTGCCGGCCGACTCCAGGAGCGCGCCTTCCGTCTGCGGCAGGCTGCCGACTTCACCGGCGCCAGCAAGATAAATAGATCGGCGAGCACTCGCGCGGGTGACCCCGAGACGTTCGTTACCGGCCCAGCGAACCGGGCCGTCAGGCCCGGTGAGTGGCCGGTGTGTGGCGAGTTACCACCGCGCGGGCGCGGAGCGCATGCGGGGGGTTCCGGGGGGTCGCCCCCCGGGCCAGCACCGTTACGGCGAGGCGATCGCTACCGGCCCAGCGAACCGGGCCGTCAGGCCCGGTGAGTGGCCGGTGTGCCGGCGAAGTACCACCGCGCGGGCGCGGAGCGCATGCGGGGGGTCCGGGGGGTCGCCCCCCCGGGCTAACACCGCCCCGTCGAGGAGTTCCTGGCGTCCGAGGTCGAGCAGCAGCGCCGCTCCGGTATCGACGGCCTCGACCACCGGCCGGAGGGCCTCGAGGCCGGTGATCAGCGCCTGCGGCGGCACACCGCGCTGGCTGAGCAGGTTCTGCAGCCAGTAGAGGAAGTCGCCGAAAACCGCCTGGTCAGCGGCGAGCAGCGCGGCGGCCAGAAACTGGACGATGAACACAAGATCCTCGCGCGTGCGGGCCATCCGGTGTTCGTCATAGCCGGCCATCGGCGGAAAGCAGGCGGCGAGGCCGTCGAACGCGGCACCGCCCAGGGCTTCGGCCTGTGCGGTGAGACGAAGTGCTACCGGGTCGACCGGCGTCGGGTCACGGTTGACCGAAGGCGGCTCTGACCTCCAGCCCAGCAGGATCACCGCGGCGTCGGCCGCCGTGAGCGCCCATGCGTCCGCACCGAGGCGCTCGGCCCGGCGGGGGCCGTGGCCGAACGCCGGCCCACCCGCGATAACGGGGATCCCCTGACGGTGCGCGGCGTCGACGAGGCGCACCGCGCCCGGGAAGAAGATGGGAACGCTGCACGAGATCGCCAGCGAGCCGGCGCCCGAGCGGACGAGAAACTCCGCCACCACCTCGGCGGGCGTCGAGGCGCCGAGCACCGTGACGCCGACGCCCTGCTCGCGCAGCAACTCGCCGAACATCTGCGCGGCCAGCGAATGAAAATCACCCTCCGCGCAGGTGACCACGGTGAGACTACCGTCAGGCGGCTGGCTCGTCTCGCCCATGAGCATGTCCAGCGCCGCCCCGGTAACCCCGGAGGCGAGGTGCTCGTCGGCCGAGGTGAGCTCGTTGCAGTACCAGCGCTGGCCGACTTCGCGCTGAGCCGCGGCCAGCAGGTCCACGACGATCTGCTCCCGGGATACACGCCGGTCAAGCAGGTCAATCGTGAGCCGGACCGCCGGCCGCCGGTTGCCGAGGACGGCATCGCGGAGGTAGGTCTGGAGGTAGTCGCGCGGCGGCCGGTAACCGGCAGGCCGACGGTCCGTGGCCCAGATCCACTGGTCGCGGCCGGCGTCCTTGGCCTGGTAGAGGGCCTGGTCGGCCAGGTTCACCGCCTCGTCGGGATCGCCCGCCGACAGCACGATACCCGCCGAGAACGTGACCGGGCGCGGCCGTTCGGTCAGCCATTTGGCGCGCAGCCGCCGGAGAAAGGCGTTCGCGTCCCCTCCGGGACCGAGGATGACGAGGAACTCCTCACCGCCGAATCGCCCGGTGATGTCGCGGCTTCTGGCGGTGCCCCGCAGCACGCTGCCGAACACGCGCAGCACCTCATCGCCGGCCGTGTGCCCGAAATTGTCGTTGACCTGCTTGAAGTGGTCGAGGTCCAGCATGATCACGGTGTCGTCGGCGGAGAGCCTGCCGAGGGCACGATCGACCATGCGGCGGTTGACGAGGCCGGTCAGCAAGTCGGTCGACGCGGACTCGGTGAGCCGCTCGTTCTGCCCGCTGAACTGCAGGACATGCCGGGCATCGAGCAGGAAGGGCGCCAGATACCGTTCGAGGACGGCGCGCGCGGCGCTGCCGGGCGGAGCGGCGGGCAGCATCGGCTCACCGTTGCCGAACGAGACGTCGACCGGGATCACGCTCGGGTCGTCCGTTCCGGCCGGGACCAGCCGGCCGCCGAGCTCGTGGACCAGGTGCTCGGCGAGGCGCCGGGCGTCGCCGTCGGTGCGCAACCGGAGCAGGGAACGCGTCGCCTCGTGCACAACCCCCGGCACTCGATAGCCCGGCTCCGCCGGCGTTTCGGTGTCCTGGCTCATTCATGGCCCCCATCCGGTGCCGCGGCACTGTTTGACGCGCCGGTAACGACTTCCCCCGGGCCCGGTTAGCGATCTGGAAGCAGCGCGTAACGGCGGACTCCGGTGCCGCGCGGCCGGTCTGGCGCATGAGGAATCCGTGCGTGGGAAATCCGATGTTCCTCCGATCGCATATAATGGCGGAAACTATCGGCGTCGTCCCACCACGACACCATCTGGAAGACGCCTGGCCGCGTGATATCCCGCCAGGTCTCCAGCCGCTGGAAACCCGGAGCCTTTTCGACGAGGTGCAAACGCTCCCGGAACGCGCGCTCGAGAGTCTCCGCGCTCTCCGGCGAGATGGTAACCTCGCTGCTCACGACGAAGCCACAGCCGCCGTTTTGGCCGGTCACGTCGCTGTCAGGTGTCATAGTCACCTATCATAACCGGCGGCCAGATATCGGCCCGCAATCGGCTATGAAATCCTCTGCGGATACCAGTCGGTCATATTAGATCCTGCAGATGATTTTGAATGTAGTTTTGGGCGTCGCCATTTTAGGCTTACCAAGCGAATTGCCGCATTGTGGGCCAAAAGGGTCCATACGGCATTCTGGCCCGTTCCCGCCTCACCCGCTCGGGCTGCCCCCGCCCGGCAGGCCGGCCTTGCTCCGGTCGGGCAGGAAGAGCGGCCAGCAGGGTTCAACCGCTTCGAATAGGGCAAAGCGAGCGATCCGCGGTGCTTTCGGGCGGAGCGAGCGATCCGCGGTGCTTTCGGGCGGAGGAACGGGCCGATGGGGTGAGGAAGCCGGGCGAGGAAGCGGTCGCGGCGGCGGGGGAGCACCTCCGGAACTACCCGGGCGCCGGGCGCCGGGTGCCGGGCGCCGGTCCCTGCGGAGCGGCCACATATGGTCGCAAGTCCGTAGGTAGTGGTAACTTGACGCCGATAACCTAGTCACTTAGTCGGCATCATCGGTAATTGTGTCCTGATGGAGTCGTGCCTGGTGAGGAGGCCCCTGTGGCGCTTCCGGACTTCCTGGTGATCGGCGCGCCGAAGGCGGGCACGACGGCGCTGCACGCGGCGCTGGCCGGCCATCCCGCCCTGTATATGTCACCGATCAAGGAGCCGAAGTTCTTTCTCAGTGACGGGCCGCCGCCGACGCGGGGCGGCCCGGGGGACGCGCTGACCTACCGGGAGCACGTCTGGAAGCGGGCCGACTACGAGGCCCTGTTCGACGCGGCTCCGGCCGGGACGCTGCGGGGTGAGTCGACGCCGCTGTACATGTACGACCGCGACGCCATGCGCCGCATCCGCGACCTGATCCCGGACGTCAGGCTCATCGCGATCATCCGGGATCCAGTGGAGCGAGCCCACTCGAACTGGACGCACCTATGGTCGGCCGGGCTTGAGCCGGTGGGGGACTTCGTCCAGGCCTGCGCCGAGGAGGAACGGCGTATCGCGGCGGGCTGGGCGTCGTTCTGGCACTACACGGGGCTAGGCCGGTACGGGGAGCAGCTCGAGCACATCTTTACGCTCTTCCCCCGCGAGCAGGTCTACGTCATCCGCTACCGCCAGCTCGTGGACGAGCCCGCCGCGACCCTCGACGGCATCTTCGAGTTCCTGGGCGTAGAGCAAGGTGTGGTCACCGAGGTGCCGCGGCAGAACGTCACCGCTCATCCCGAGGCGACGCTGGCGCACCGCGCGGTCGCCCAGGCCCTGCGCGCCGGCTCGGCCATCGGCCGGTTTCTCCCGTGGGCTGCTCCGGACGCCGTCACGGGCAGGCTGGAGCGGTTCCTGCAGCGCCACAACCGGGAACGGCAGCCGCTCAGCTGGCAGCAGCGCCAGGAGCTTATCCCGCGGTTCGAGGTGGATCTGGAACTGCTCGAACGCGTCCTCGGCGCGGACTTCAGCGACTGGCGGGCGCCGCGCGACCGGTCGGGCGGGATGGTCGGCGCGCGCCCCGAGGGGCAGTCGCAGGCGAGAAACGGCCGCCCGGTTCAGCTGAGCTGACCCGCCGCCGGCCGGACGCGCCGCCGGGAGGGGACCCGCCGCCGGCGCTCGCGGCCGGGCTACCTCGCAGCCCTGTCCGCCGGCGTCGCGCCAAACGGGCCGCAGGCCCGTCGTTAACTGAACTTCGGTGCGCAGTTCGTGCGCGCCGTCGGGCCGGGTCATCTCGTAGTAGAGCCGCTTGCGCCCGTCCGGCAGCGGCAGAACGTCCAGGTAGCGCAGGCCGCCCCCGTGGTACGGCGACCAGGCCAGCGGTTCGGTGCCCACCGCGGCGAGCACCGATGGCTCGGTACCCGTCGCGACCCCGGTCCGTTCCTCGTAGTTCTGGGCGGCGGTGGCCCGGCCGTCGTAGTAGGCCACGATGGTGTCGCCGGCGAAGCAGACCGAGGTGACCCGGGCACCCCGCGAGTCCCAGTGCCCCGGCCGCCCGCTGAGCGCGACCCCATCCCAGGTCCAGGTCAGGCCGTCCGCGCTGGTGGCGTATTCGGTCGCCATCTGGTCCGCCTCGGCCGGATCGTCCAGGGGATGGCAGGTGACCCACATGTGCCATTCGCCGCCGTGGCGCATGATCACCGGGTCCTTGACGCCCTTTTTGGAGTCGCCCGGCAGTACCACCTCGCTGTGGCGGGAGTCGAACTCGGCCGGGTAGGCGGCCTCGACCACCTCGACCCGCCAGTGCTTCGTGCCCGGCGTCGCGCAGCTCAGGTACAGCCGCCAGGTCCCCCCGGGGGTCCGCACCAGGTACGGTCGCTCCAGCGAATCGGTGGCCATATCCTCCTTGTGGATCATGGTCAGCGGCTCGAATTGCTCTCCGCCGGCCGAACGGGCCACCGCGACCGCATACCCGCGGCCATGGCCGAGCGGCCGGCGCAGCCGGTAGGCGAGGAAGATCTCCCCGTCAGCGAACACGGCGGACGGGCCGCCCGCCCAGTATCCAGCCCCTTGTCCCGGCGGCTCTACCGCGACCGCTCCCGAACCGGGCCGCGGCAGGACGAAGGCGCCGGTCCGCGGGGGCTGGTCAGGCACGGAGCCGCGGGCATGCGGCGCCTCCTGGATGTCATCTGAGCCATGTTCACCTGAAACCACACCAGCATGATAGGCAATTGGCGTTGCCCTGGTGATGCCGCGCCGCAGGCCGTAACATAAAGGAACAAGATTGCGACTTTGTGTAATCAGAAGATGGCCGCCGGCGGCCTTGCGGGGACCGGACCGGCCCGGAGGATCTATCCCGCTATACCCCGGAGGATCTATCCCGCTATACAACGAAAGCTCCGCGGCACTCCAGCGGCACCCGCACATCGCGCGCCACATCCGGTGAACACGAAGCGTTGCCACGGCTGAGGGTTCTCGGTGGATCACCGGCCTGTGACAATGGGAGCATGAGTGACGGCGAGCCACGCCTCTACGGAGGCGTCGACACCAGCCCGGGGGATGTCGGTACCAGTCCCGGGGACGTTGACGCCGCGCCTGGGGACGCCTTGCCCGGGGACGCCTTGCCCGGGGATTCCTTGCCCGGGGATGCCGCCGCTGGCCCGGGCGGCACGGCCCCGGCCCCGGTCAACGGCTCCGGCCCCGCGACTGATGCGGGGCCCCGGCCGGAGGACCTGCCTTCGCTGCCGCCGAACCGCTACCTCGACCGCGAGGAAAGCTGGCTCCGCTTCAACCAGCGCGTGCTGGAACTGGCCGAGGACGAGCAGGTCCCGCTGCTGGAGCGAGTCCGGTTCCTGGCCATCTTCGCCGGCAACCTGGATGAGTTTTTCATGGTCCGGGTAGCCGGGCTGATGCGGCGGATGGCCGCCGGGCTCCCGGTCGAGGGCGTCAGCGTCCAGATGCCCAGCCAGGTGCTGAACCGGACCCTGGACTTCGCGGGCCGGCTGACCGCGCGGCACGCGGCCTGCTTCACCGACCAGATCCTGCTCGCGCTCAGCGTCGAGGGCATCGAAGTCCTCCGCTGGAAGGAGCTCTCCTCCGCCGAACGGGGCAACCTGCGCGAGCTGTTCCGCGAGCGGATCTACCCGGTGCTGACGCCGCTCGTGGTCGACCCGGCGCACCCCTTCCCGTTCATTTCCGGCCTGTCGCTCAACCTGGCCGTCATCGTGGCCGACCCGCGCACCGGCGCGACGATGTTCGCGCGGGTCAAGGTGCCGCCGCTGCTGCCCCGGTTTCTCGCCGTCTCACCGCAGCGGTTCGTGCCCATCGAGGACGTGATCGCCGCGCACCTGACGCAGCTGTTCGCGGGCCTGGAGATCATCGAGCATCACGCCTTCCGGGTCACCCGCGTCCGGGACCTGGAAGTGGACGAAGACGTCACCGAGGACCTCCTGCAGGCGCTGGAGCGCGAACTGCTCCGGCGGCGTTTCGACCCCGCGGTCCGGCTCGAGGTGGAGGACTCGATGTCCGGCGACGTACTGGACCGGCTGATCACCGAGCTCAGCGTGGACCGGCGCGCGGTCTACCGGGTGCCGGGGCCGCTGGACCTGTCCGGCCTGACCGCGATCGCGGACCTGGACATCGGCGAGCTGCGGTATCCGCCGTTCGTCCCGTCCTCGTCCGCCATCCCCAAGGACACCGACATCTTCGTGGCCCTCCGCGAGCGCGACGTCCTGGTCCATCACCCGTACGAGTCGTTCACGACCAGCGTCGAGCGCCTCATCGAGGCCGCGGCGGCCGATCCCAGCGTGCTCGCCATCAAGCAGACGCTCTACCGGACCAGCGGCGACTCGCCGATCGTGGACGCCCTGATCGACGCGGCCGAGCTCGGCAAGCAGGTGGTCGTGGTCGTCGAGATCAAGGCCCGTGGCGACGAGCGGGCCAACATCGCCTGGGCCAGGAAGCTGGAGGAGGCGGGCTGTCACGTCGTCTACGGCTTTGTCGGCCTGAAGACGCACTGCAAGGTCCTGCTCATCGTGCGGGAGGAGGCCGACGGGACGCTGTTGCGCTACTGCCACCTCGGCACCGGCAACTACAACCCGGCCACCGCCCGGCTGTACGAGGACTTCGGCCTGCTGACCACGGACCCGGCCGTCGCCGAGGACGTCACGGACCTGTTCAACCACCTCACCGGGTACAGCCGGCAGGACTCCTACCGGCAGCTCCTGGTCGCTCCCGAGTCCCTCCGCGCCGGGCTGGTCGGGCGGATCGCGCACCAGGCGGACCGCCAGCGGGCCGGCAAGTCCGCCCGCATCCAGCTCAAGTGCAACGCGCTGATCGACGAGGTCGTCGTGGACGCGCTGTACCGGGCGTCGCAGGCCGGGGTGCCGATCGACCTGTGGGTGCGCGGGATCTGCGCGCTCCGCCCCGGCGTGCCCGGCCTGTCGGAGACCGTCCGCGTGCGGAGCATCCTGGGCCGGTTCCTGGAGCACTCGCGGGTCTACTCGTTCGGCACCGGCGAGCACGACGAGGCCGATCCGGGCTCGATGGGCGAGGTCTGGCTCGGCAGTCCCGACCTCATGCACCGGAACCTGGACCGCCGGGTGGAGACGATCGTCCGCGTCACCGACCGTGGGCACGCTCGGGAACTGCGGCGGCTGCTCGGCCTGGGCATGGGCGACGGCATCGCGTCGTGGTGGCTGGACGCCGACGGGGTCTGGACCCGCCACAACCGTGGGCCCGACGGCGAGCCGCTGCGCGACCTCCAGTTCCTGCTGATCGCGGACCGCCGCGTGCGGACCGCCGATGGCTGAGCCGATGGCCGGGCACGCGGACCTGGGCGAGATCGAAGCCGCGGGCGCCATCGTATGGCGGCACGGGCCGGACGGCCCGGAAGTGCTGCTCATCCACCGCCCGCGGCGGGATGACTGGTCGCTGGCCAAGGGCAAGCGTGACCCGGGGGAGCAGCTTGCGCAGACCGCCGTCCGTGAGGTCGGCGAGGAGACTGGCGTACGCCCGCGCCTCGGGCGCCGCCTCCGGTCGGTACGCTACCTGGCCGGTGGCCGCCCCAAGCACGTGCACTACTGGGCGGCGGCGGACCCGGCGCCGCCCAGGGGTCTTCCGGCCTCGCCGTTCGTCCCGAACGAGGAGGTCGACGGGATCGAATGGCTCCCGCTCGAGCGCGCCTGCGAGCGGGTTTCCTACCGGGACGACGTGATCGTGCTGGAGGACTTCGCGCAGTGGCCGCACCGTACGGTGCCCTTCATCGTCCTGCGGCACGCCCCCGCGGGCCGCAAACAGGACTGGGACGGCGACGACCTGCTCCGCCCGCTCGACGCCCAGGGGCAGGCCGACGCGCTGGCCCTCGTGCCCCTGCTGGCTTGCTTCGAACCGGTCCGCGTGGTCAGCTCACCCGCGCTGCGCTGCACCGCGACGGTCGCGCCGTACGCCGGGCACATCGGCGCGCCGGTCGAGCTTGATCCCTCATTCGGCGTGCCGGACCGCCCCGGTAACTCTTCATCGGGCCGAACGGACGTCCGTGACCCCGTGCCCGCGACGGCACGCCTGCTGGCTGCCGGGGTCCCGACGCTGGTCTGCGCGCACCGGGAAAACATCCCGGAACTGCTCCGCGCCGCGTGCGGGTACCTGCACGCCAAACCGCCTCCGGACCCGTCCGTGTCGAAGACCGGTTTCTGGGTCCTCCAGGCCGCCGGCAGCACACTCGCGGGAATCGAGCGTTACGAGGTGTCCGCCTCCGGGCTTAGCCCGAAGTTACCGTCACTATGTGTAGATATCTGGGCCCTGACCTGCGATAACGCTGAACAGAGCAAGGTTTTTCTGCACAGAAAATTCGCGACTGTGACCGGCTACCATGATGGAAATTTGCGCTGGTCAGACCAGGTAGCCAGAAGACATGACCTTCGAGCTCGCGATGGCCCAGGTCAGCGCCGCGAGTGGCGTGCCACCGCCAAGTAACTTCGGCTTAGCCGTTCGGCCCGCCATCAGGAGTCCTGGAGGCCTCAGCGGCCCTACTGACCCCGGGAGTCTTACTGGCCACGCCGGTCCCAGGAGTCCCGCCGGTCCCAGCGGTGCTGAGAGTCCCGTCGGCCCCAGGAGTCCCGTCAGTCCCAGCGGTCTTGGGAGCCCCGTCGGCCCCAGGAGTCCCGCCGGTCCCAGCGGTGCTGGGAGTCCCGCCGGTCCCAGCAGTATCGCGAGGCCTACCGACTTCGGGGGTCTGACGGGTCTCAGGAGTCTCACTGGATCCGGGCGCCCCCGCAGTTGCCTCTGCCCCTGGCCTCGTGCCCGAGGTCTGCGCCTGGCGGCGCCTGCGCCGGCGCCACACCCACCGGACGATGAGCGCGACCACCAGCACCGCCAGCGCGATCAGCACGTACAGTGAATAGCGGGTGATCTGGTTGTAGATGGTCGTGATGTGGTTGCCGGCCAGGTACCCCAGGCTGACCCAGAGCCCGGCCCAGAGCGCGGCGCCGAGCGCGTTGAACGCGAGGAAACGCCTCCAGTGCATGCCGCTGATGCCGGCCACGATGCCGTTGGCCTGGCGGAGACCCTCGATGAACCGGGCGACCACGATGATCTTGCCGCCGTGATGCTCGAAGAAGCTCTCGGCCTGGTCCAGGCGTTCTTCGGTCAGGAACACGTACTTGCCGAACCGTAGCGCCAGCGTCCGTCCGCCGAAATGCCCGATGGCGAAGCCAATGTTGTCGCCGACGACCGCGGCGAGCGTGGCGATCACGCCGACCAGGACGACGTTCAGCCGTCCCGCCCCGGCGAACAGCGCGGCCGCGATCAATATGGTCTCGCCGGGCAACGGGATGCCGAAGTCCTCGACGCCGACGAACAGGGCGACGGCGAGATACCCGTAGTGGTTGAGGAGGGGCTCCACCGTGCCGAAGATCCCCGGTAGCGCGGGTGTGCTCATCCTCTCCTCAATTCCGGAAAAAGAAGTTATTAATCCCGGAACGATCTTGAATCCCGGATGATCATGCTTCCGTCTCGGGCTCGGTATCAGCCTGCTCGATGACGGCCGGCTGAGCGATGGCGGCCCCGTACGCTGCGGGGTTCTCGATGGCCGCGGCGATGGGCCCGGCGGCCAGGCTGCGCTGCCAGGGCCGTGCGCCGTAACCGGCCAGGGCCGCCTCCACCGCGAGCGGGTCGGGCGGATCGGGCGGCTCCCAGCTGATCCGCCGGACCGCGTCCGGCGGGAGCATGTTTTCCGCGGGCATGGTGTGCTCCGCGGCCAGGTCGGTCACGGTCGCGCGCACCGCCACCAGGCGCGCCGCGGCGGCGGGGTCCCGTTCAGCCCAGCGGTGGGTCGGCGGCGGCCCGCTGGCCACCGGGGCTCCGCCGGTGTCCGGGAGTGCGCTGTCCGGCAGGGCCCGCGCGCGCCGGATCGCGCCGAGCCAGTCCGGCAGATGCTTGCGCGCCACCCGCCCGGTGAAGCCGGGGATCTTGGTCAGGGTGGCGTTGCTGGCGGGCAGCGCCCGGGCCGCCTCGACGATGGCCGCGTCGGGCAGCACCCGCCCGGGTGAGAGGTTCATGTCCTGGGCGATCTTGTCGCGCTGTTCCCACAGCTCCCGCACGACCGAGAGGCTGCGCCGGCTGCGTACGCGGTGGATACCGGAGGTACGGCGCCACGGGTCGGGGCGCGGCGCGGGCGGGGCGGCGGTCAGCACCGCGGCGAACTCCTGCCGGGCCCAGTCCATCTTGCCCTGCGCGGTGAGCATGTCGGCGAGCGCGTCGCGCAGTTCGATGAGCACCTCGACGTCGAGCGCGGCGTACCGCAGCCATTCCATCGGGAGCGGCCGCGTCGACCAGTCGGCGGCCGAATGGCCCTTTTCCAGGTGCAGCCCGAGCACGGTCTCGACCAGCGTGCCGAGTGCCACCCGGGGGAACCCGAGCAGCCGTCCGGCCAGCTCGGTGTCGAACAGCATGTGCGGGCGGTAGTTGAGCTCGGCCAGGCAGGGCAGGTCCTGGGACGCGGCGTGCAGGACCGCTTCGGTCCCGGCGAGCGCGGCGTCGAGCCCGGACAGGTCCGGGCAGCTGATCGGATCGATCAGCGCGGTCCCGGCGCCCGCGCGGCGCAACTGCACCAGGTACGCGCGGTGCCCGTAGCGGTAGCCGGACGCGCGTTCGGCGTCGACGGCGACCGGGCCGCGGCCGGCCGCCATCGCGCGGATCACCCGCTCCAGCTCCCCGGCGGTCTCTACCACCGGCGGCAGGCCGTCCCGCGGCTCGAGCAGGGGCACGACCTCGCGCGTGTCTGCGGGCTGCGCGGTGTCCCCGAGGGCCTGATCTTCCGCGGTCACCGGATCTTCCCCGGTCACCGGCGCCGCCGCGGCCGTTGCTCAGCCCCCCGGCCCGGCGACGGCAGCGCGTGCGCGCCCAGGGCCAGCGGCGGCAGCCCCGCCGCGGCCGCCAGCGAGTCGCACCACGCGGTCACGTGCGCGGCCAGGTCCAGCCCGTCCGGATCACCGCCGCCCGAGTCCGGGTCCTTGCCCGGGTCCTTGCCCGGGCCAGCAGCCGTGGGCGACCAGGACGCACGCTGCTCGTATCCGTGAATCGGCGGCTCTTCCTCCTTGCCGCCAAACCCCTCGGTCGTGACCCGGGTCACCGTGCCGCTCGGGGCGTTGTAACCGGGTGTACGCGCGTCCAGGGCCTCCGTCAGCCACGTCCAGCCCACCTGGCCGAGCATCGGGTCGGCCGCGATCTCCGGGTCGACCTCCGCCCGCAGATAGCTGATCAGCCGGTAGCAGCCGTGCCAGCCCTCGGGCGCCGCCGGGTCGTACAGCAGCACGAGCCGTCCCCAGGCGATGTCCGCGCCGTCACGCCGAACGGTCGCGGCGGTCGCCGCGGCAAAGGGAGCGAGTTTCTTGGGCGCGGGCACGTCCTCGAAGGTGAATTCGGCCCGGAGGGCACCCTGGTCTTCCAGCCCGCCCTGAAAGGCGGCCACCGCGGAACCGAACGCCGCCGCAGCCACCTCTTCGTCGCTACGCTGCGACGTGTCCCGCGGTATTGGCAGCTTCCGCACGGGCTGGTCGGCCGATCTCATGTACAGAGCGTATGCCGCGCCCGCTGGTTCCTCACGCAAGTTCCGGCGCGAATACGGCCCTTAACGGGCATATGGCCGGGGCCGGTGAGGCTCACGCCGCACGGCCGGGACGGCGCGGCGCGTGATCGCGCAGCGGGTCTTCCTGCGGGAGGAAGCCCACGATCAGGGCCGTCCCGCAGGCACAGCACGCCCACTCGGGGCAGTGCCCGTCCGGTGAGTCGGGGCAGCGGCCGGCGCCGGTGTGGAACTGCTCGAACGGCTGCTCCCCAGCGCATCCGGGGCAGTACCAGGGCATCTGGCTCATGGCCCATGACCTCCTTCGGCGGCACTTTGCGGGGGTGAGCAAAATATTGGCACGCGTGTACGACAATCCGCGGGAGGCTGGGCGGCGTGTCAGTTGTCCGTTCTGTGAGACGATCCCTGCTGTGACGTCGCCTGCGAAGGACTCGCCGTTCCTGCGTGCCTGCCGCCGGGAGCCGGTGCCCTGCACCCCGGTCTGGTACATGCGCCAGGCCGGCCGCTCGCTGCCCGAATACAAGCAGGCCCGCGCGGGCATCCCGATGCTCGAGTCGTGCACCAAGGCCGACCTGATCACCGAGATCACCCTGCAGCCGATGCGGCGTTACCACGTCGACGCGGCCATCCTGTACAGCGACATCGTGGTGCCGCTGAAGGCGATCGGCTTCGGCATAGACATCAAGGCCGGCGTGGGGCCGGTCATCGACGAGCCCATCCGCGACTCCCGCGACCTGGAACGGCTGCGCCCGCTCGAGCCCGGCGACGTCCCGTACATCACCGAGGCGGTGGGCACGCTGGTGCGCGAGCTGGGTGACCGGCCGCTGATCGGCTTCGCGGGGGCGCCGTTCACGCTGGCCTCCTACCTGATCGAGGGCGGCCCCTCCCGTCACCACGACCGGACCCGCGCCATGATGTACGCCGAGCCCGGCCTGTGGAACGCGCTGATGGAGCGGCTCACCGCCATCACGATCTCGTTCCTGGAGGTGCAGGTCGCCGCGGGGGCGTCAGCGGTCCAGCTGTTCGACTCCTGGGTCGGCGCCCTGAGCCCGTCCGACTACCGGACGTTCGTGCTCCCGCACACCGGCCGGATCTTCGCCGCAATGGAGGGATACGGCGTGCCCCGCATCCACTTCGGGGTCGGCACCGGCGAACTGCTCGGCCTGATGCGGCACGCCGGAGCCGATGTCGTCGGCGTGGACTGGCGGGTCCCGCTGGACGAGGCCGCCAGCCGCGTCGAGGCCGGAACGGCCCTGCAGGGCAACCTGGACCCGGCGGTGCTGCTGGCGCCGTGGGACGTGGTCGCGGCGCGCGCCGCCGAGGTCCTCGTGCAGGCGCGGATCGCGGAGAGCCACATCTTCAACCTGGGGCACGGTGTGCTGCCCGATACCGACCCGGCCATCCTGGCCCGGCTCACCGACTTCGTGCACGAGCGGTCCGCCCGCTGAGCAGGAGGTCCGTCACCGGTGGGGGGCTACCGCCGACCTGCGGGAGTTGATCGAAGATCGGCTGGTCCGGGAGCAGATTCGGCATAACACCCACTATGCGGCGAACCTGATGGCCGCCACCCCAAGCCGGCGTCCGGCTGGGTCCGGGCGCTGCTGCAGTCGGTCCATGACCAGCCCGACAGCCAGCCAGCCCGACAGCCAGCCAGTGCACGCCCAGTTCGGCCGGGTGCCGGAAGCCCTGGACGGCAAGCTCCCAGCGGTCGCCGCCCATTTGGTGGCAGCCCGGCCTGACATCCTGGCGTTCACCGCGTTCCCGAAGGCGATCTCGCGGCAGATCTGGTCCGGCAACCCGCAGGAGCGGCTCAACTGAATGCCAATTACGATGGCCCGGTGCACCCCGGATTGCGCAGTCGGCAGCCCCAGGTTGACGTGCTGCGGGGGCAGCTAAACGCGCTCGGCGCCGGGCGTGGCAGCGTCGTGCTCGTCACCGGGCCCGCAGGCTCGGGGAAGACCACGCTGCTGGCCGAGGCCGCAAGCCTGGCCGCGGACGGCGGGATCCTGGTGTTCTGCGGCGGCGGGGATCCCGCCGCCCGGGCGGTGCCGCTCGGGGCGATCCTGGACGCCCTCGTCTCCACGGACGACCCGCCCGTCGCTCCCGCGCGGCTCCACGAACTCAGCCAGTCTCCTGACCAGCGGTTCTGGCTGCTGCGCGAGCTGCAGGAATCACTCGAGCAAGCCGCGCACCGAGCACCGCTGCTGGTTGTCGTCGATGACCTGCAATGGGCCGACGCCGCCACCGCCAGCGCCCTGGTCACGCTGTCCAGGCGGCTGGCCACACACCGGATCAGCTGGCTGCTGGCGCTGCGCCGCGGGGAGCTGGCAGACGCTGCACAGGACGCGGTCGACCGGCTGGAGGCGGCGGGTGCGTCCGAGATCCGGCTAGGCCCCCTGGACGAGACCGCAGTCGCGCAGGTCGCCCGTGACATGCTCGGCGGCGAGCCCGATGAGGCGCTGCGGGAGGTACTCAGCCGGGCGGACGGCCAGCCGTTCCTGCTGACCGAGCTGCTGCGCGGGCTGCGCACGGAAAACCTCGTGACCGTCGACGGTCACACGGCCAAACTCGCCGCGGGCGCGCGCCTGCCGCGCCTGCCGCGGCGGCTGGTCGACTCGGTGGCCGGCGAGCTCGCACGGCTGACCGGGCCTGCCAGGGACGCCGTGGAGATGGCTTCGGTGCTCGGGCACAGCTTCTCCCTGGATGAGCTGGCCGGGCTGCTCGGCCAGCCGCCGCTGGATCTGCGGAGCGAGATCAGGGAGGCGATCGCCGCGGGGCTCCTGACCGAGGAGGGGGACCGTCTCGGGTTCCGGCATGACCTGGTGCGCGAGGCCGTCGATGCCAGCCTGCCTAAAGCGGTGCGGCGGAGCATGCGCCGCACCGCGGTCGAAGTGATGCTCCAGCACGGGGCCTCGGCCGCCGACGTCGCGCAACTGGTCATGGATATCGCCGAGCCCGGCGACGTAGCCTCGGCCAGCCTGCTGCGGCGGGCAGCGGCGCAGATCGGGCAGACGTCCCCGGCGGTGGCAGCCCCCTTGTCGCGGCGTGCCCTGGACCTCATGCCGCACGGCGGGCCCGGGCGCGGCGAGGCAGTCGTAGCGGCCATCGACCTGCTCGTGCAGGCCGGCCGGGCCGCCGAGGCGGCCAGGCTCCTTACCGCGTCGGAGAGCGACCTGGCCGATCCCGTTGCAGAGGCGCAGGCGCGGCTGGGCATAGGCATGCTGATGGCCCAGTATGCCCCGGCAGCGGTCGCTGAGCAGTGCCGGGCGGCCCTGCGGCTGCCCGACGTCCCGCCGGCGCTGCGCGTCCAGCTGCTGTCGCTGCTGGCCTGCGGCCTGGACATCAGCGGCGAGGCAGACGCGGCGGCCGGGCCAGTCGCGGACGCGATCGCGGAGGCGACAGCTAGCGGCGACCCCGCTGCCGAGATCGTCACGTTCGTGCCGCGCGCCCTGCTCGCCTTCGCCCGGGGCGACTGGCGGGGAGCCATCGGCTTGGCGGGCGAGGCGGCCAGGCGCCAGCACGAGGCGAAGGAGCTCCGGATGTGGCTGCCGGAGACGTGGAAGTCGCTGCTGCTGATTTCGGAGTTGCGGCTGGAGGAGGCGCACGCGATCATCGAGGCCGGTACCCGCGAGGCTGAGAACATCTCCAGGAACATCCGGGTCTGGTCCATGCTGAGGTGCCGGGCACGGCTGGCCGCCGGGCAGCTCGCCGACGCCCGCGCCGAAGCCGAGGCGATCCTGGATATGTCCGACGAGATGGGTGACGGGAGCTTCGGCTACCTCAACCACATCGCCAGCTACGTCCTCGGTGACATCGCACTGCGCACCGGCGACCCCATCGCGCTGCAGACCGCCCGGCGGGATGCGGCGGGACTTTACGGCACGGGCAACGGCTGCGCGACCACCGAACGTCTCGGCGCGTGGCTCACCGTCCGTCTGGACGGCGGTCCCATCGGCCCAGACCTGCTCGACGTCCTCGCGCCCGGGTACGTGCACGCCTGCAGCCCGGTCGGCCATGGCGACGCGGTCGAACTGGTGCGGCTGCTGCTGGCGGCAGGGCAGCGGCCGGACGCCGCCTCCGTCACCGCGCGGCTGGAGAACGGCGCGGACGCGAATCCGAGCTTTCCCGGGCTGCGCGCGGCGGCGCTGCACGCGCGCGCGCTCCTTGACAATGATCCCGAACGGGCCCTGGCCGCCGTCCAGGCATACCGCGGCGACCCTCGGTCGCTGGTCCGCGCGGCGGCGTTTGAGGATGCCGGCCGGATGCTCCCGGAACGGGCGAAGGACGAGGCGGTCGGTTATCTGGACGAGGCGCTCAGGCTGCAGTCCGCCGCGGGCGCCGAACGAGACGCGGCACGTGTCCGCCGCCTGCTCCGCGACTGCGGCGCGCAGCGGGCAGGCGGGCGCCCGGACCCGGCCGCGGCGCACTGGCCGGAGCTGACCGCCTCTGAGCTCGCGGTCGTCCGGCTGGTTATCCGCGGCGCGACCGACCGTGAGGTCGCCCAGCGCCTTTACATCTCCGCGCACACGGTGAACTCGCACCTGCGCCACGTTTTCGCCAAGCTCGGTATCCGGTCCCGGGTCGAGCTGGCGCGCCGGGCCGGCGAGCGCCAGGCGGCGGAGTTACGGATGTAGCTCGCGAACTTCATGGTTTCTCTCCGTCATTGCGCGGTGAGTGCCAGTCTCGGCGTCCGCCGCGGTACGGCGCATCACTCATCCCGGCCATCCCCGCCACAGCGAGTCCGGGCGCGGTTAATCACTTGATCGAGTCATGCGCCGCGCGCGCGCCACGCGGCACGCTTGGCGGCATGCCCCATGTCCCCGTCGGGTCGGAGAACACGGGGGTGGTCGAGATCTACTCCAAGATCACGGCCCGGGCATGTCTGGCCACGCCTGGAGGAGCACATGACCGCACCATCCGTCCCCGTCGTCTTCATCCACGGCCTGTGGATCCACTCCGATGCCTGGCAGCCCTGGGTCGAGCTGTACCGCGCGGCCGGCTACGACGCGGTGGCACCCGGCTGGCCCGGCGACTCAGCCAGCGTGGACGACACACGGAAGAACCCGGCCGCCGTCGCGGGCAAGGGCATCGACGACATCACCGGCGGCTACCTCGACGTCATCGGCGCCCTGCCGGCCAGGCCGATCGTGATCGGCCACTCGTTCGGCGGCCTGATCGCGCAGAAGCTGCTGTCCGGGGGCATGGCCGCGGCCGCGATCGCGATCGACCCCGGCCAGATCAAGGGGGTCAAGCCGCTGCCGTTCGCCCAGATCCGCTCCGGGCTCCCGGTGCTGTCGCGGCCCGGCAACAAGAAGCGGGCGGTAACGCTCACGAGGAAGCAGTTCCGCTACGGCTTCGGCAACGCGCTGTCCGAGGCCGAGTCCGGCGAGCTTTTCGACCGGTACGCGATCCCCGGGCCGGGCAGGCCGCTGTTCGAGGCCTCGGCCGCGAACTTCAAGAAGTCGTCTCCCGCTGCCGTCGATACCAGGAAGCGGGACCGCGGGCCCCTGCTGATCGTCGGCGGCGGCAAGGACCACACCGTGCCGGAGGTGGTCGCCCGGGCCGCCTACCAGCTCTACTCCGGCTCGGGTGCGGTCACCGGTTATCACGCATTCCCTGACCGCGGCCACTCGCTCGTCCTCGATCACGGATGGCGTGAAGTCGCCGACCTCACCCTGTCCTGGCTCACCCGCCAGGACCTGTGACAACTCCCGCCGCCGGGGAAAGGACACTCGAATGCGCACGCCACTGAAGTCCGGAACACGAAAGGCGCGATTCGCGCTGATCGGCCTGGCCCTGGCCGGCCTGGCCGCAATCCCCGGCGCGGTCGCCGCCGCCTCGACGGGCAGCCCGTCGCACCCGGCGGGCAGCGACCCGGCCTCGGCGGTCAAGCCGACCATCGTGCTGGAGCACGGCGCCTGGGCGGACGGGTCAAGCTGGAGCGGCGTCATCACGCGGCTGCAGCAGGGCGGGTACACCGTCGACGTCCCCCCGAACCCGCTGCGCGGAGTCAGCAGCGACTCGGCCTACCTGGCTAGCTACCTCGCGACCGTGCCCGGGCCGGTCGTGCTGGCCGGCCACTCCTACGGCGGCTTCGTCACCACCAACGCCGCCACCGGCGACAAGAACGTCAGGGCCCTCGTCTACATCGACGCCTACATCCCCGCCCGGGGCGACACCATCAACAGCCTCACCGCGCAGTTCCCCGGCAGCCAGATCACCCCGGCCGCCCTGAACTTCGTCCCGTCCCCCGGCGGCGTCACCGACGCCTACATCAAGCCCGCGCTGTTCCGCAGCATCCTCGCCAACGACCTCCCGGCCAGCCAGGCAGCCGAACTCGCCGCTACCCAGCGGCCGATCGCGGCCAGCGCGCTGACCGAGGTGTCAGGCCCGCCGGCCTGGGCCACCATCCCCAGCTGGGCCGTGATCGGAACGGCCGACCATGCGATCCCGCCCGCGGCACAGGAATTCATGGCCGCCCGCGCGCACGCCACGGTAACCAAGATCAACGCCTCGCACCTGTCACTGATCTCCCACCCCGGCACCGTCGCGAACGTCATCGAAGAAGCCGCGCGCGCCACCTCATAGGACACCAGGCCAGTGAACGCCGGACGACGAGCCGTACGCGAAGTCGAACCGGCGTTCCCGGCACGTGCCGCCGCGGCGTCGGCTATGGCGTCAGGCCGCCCTGTTGCCGGAACTACCTCCTGCTCTCGACCGCATTCTCGGTCGTCACGGAGGTCTTCGCCGAGAACACCAACGCTTGACAAGTTTCTACGGCGCCCTTCTATAGCGCCGGGGTCTTTGGCCGGGCTTAGCTGGACTTCATGGGACATGATCGAAACACAGCAGTACGCGATCTTGCCTTCTACGGCGACAGGACCTGACCGAGAATCTCGGTGAACGTGGCCGCCGACTGGGCGCCCGAGACGGCGAGCGGGCCATCGAACGCGAAGAACGGGACGCCGGTGATCCCGAGTTCGCGGGCCCGCCGCTCGTCGCCGCGTACCTCATCGGCGAAGTCGTCGCCGGCCAGGGTCTGCTTCACGTCGTCCGGGTCCAGCCCGGCGGTCGCGGCCACCGCGGCCAGGGTCCCCGCCTCGAAGACCGGCTCCGCCCGGGCGAAATACGCACCGTAGATGGCTTCCATCAGCCGATGCTGGAAGCCCTGGGCCCGGCCCAGATGCAGCACGCGATGGATATCGAACGTATTGCCCAGCATCCGGTCGGTCCGGAAACCCAGGCCCTCCTCCCGGGCCAGCCCGGCCACCCGGGCCTCGGCCGCCTCGGCTTGGGCCATCGACAGCCGGTACTTGCTGGCCAGCATCTCCAGGATGGGCATGGTCTGGCCCGCGGGCCAGCCGGGGTCCAGCTCGAAGGACCGGTAGACGACCTCGACCTCTTCCCTGCGCCCGAAGCCGGCCAGTGCCTTGGTGAACCGGGCCGTGCCCACGTAACACCACGGGCAGACCACGTCGCTCCAGATGTCGACACGCATGAGTCCAGCCTAGGCTGGGCGCGTGAAGACGTCACAGTGGGCGGAACAGCCCCAGGGGAGACAGCCGCACGTGGTCATCGTCGGCGGCGGCATCGCCGGGCTTGCGGCCGCCTTCTTTCTGCGCGGGGAACCGGTCCGGGTCACCGTCCTGGAGGGCTCCCCACGGCTGGGCGGCAAACTGTCGGTGTCCGAGGTGGCCGGGATCGCCGTGGACGAGGGCGCGGAGGCGCTGCTCGTGCGGCGCCCGGAGGGCACCGGCCTGATCAGGGACGTGGGTCTGGGCGACCAGCTCGTCACGCCCGGCACCACGTCGTCGGCCATCTGGACCCGGGACGCGATGCGCCCGCTGCCGCGGCGCCAGTTCATGGGCGTGCCGGCGGATCTGGCCGATGACGGGGACCTGGCCCGCTCCGGTGTGCTGTCGCCGGAGGGCCTGGCGCGGGCCCGGCAGGACCTGGACCTGCCGGCCACGCCGCGGGACGGGGACACGGCCGTCGCCGCCTACGTCGGGGCCCGCTTCGGCGACGAGGTGGTCGAGCGCCTGGTCGACCCGCTGCTCGGCGGGGTGTACGCGGGCCGGTCGGAGGACTTGTCGTTCGAGGCGACGCTCGGGCCGCTGGCCGCCGCGGCGCCCGCGCACCGCTCACTGTCCGGCGCCGTGACGTCGCTGCTGCCCGCTGCGGGCGAGCCGGGGGCGGATCCGCCCACCCGGCCGGCCGTGTTCACCACGCTGTCCGGCGGCCTGGGGGCGCTGCCCGCGGCCGTGGCGGAGGCCTCCGGCGCGGTCATCCGGACCCGCGCCACCGTCCGGGAGCTGGCCCGCACCGCGACGGGATGGCGCCTGACCGTCGGGTCCGCCGCGGCGCCGGAGGAGATCACCGCGGACGCCGTCGTGCTGGCCCTTCCCGCGCGCCCCGCCGCCCGGCTGCTGGGCGGCGTGCCGGGAACGTCCGCGGCCGCCGCCGCGCTGGGCGGCATCGAGTACGCGAGCATGGCCATTGTGACCCTCGCGTACCCGCGCTCGCGCGTCCCGGCCATCCGCGACGCGGTGGCCCAGGGGGCGCCCCGGAGCGGCTACCTCGTGCCGGCCGTGGAGAAGCGCGCCGTCAAGGCGGTCACGTTCTCGACCGTGAAGTGGCCGCACCTGGTCCGCGCCACGGCGGCCACGGGAGCCACGGAGCCGGTGGACCTGATCCGGTGCTCCATCGGGCGGATCGGCGAGGAGGGCGTGCTCCAGCGCGACGACCGGGAACTCGCCGACCTGGCCGCCGCCGACCTGGCCGAAGCCACCGGCGCGCAGGGTGACCCGCTGGACAGCCGCGTCACCCGGTGGGGCGGCGGACTGCCGCAGTACACGGTCGGGCACCTGGACCGGATCGCGGCCATCCGGGCCGGGGTGGACGCCCAGCCCGGGCTGGCCGTCTGCGGCGCCGCTTACGACGGGCTCGGCATTCCGGCCTGCATCGCGACCGCGCGGACCGCGGCCGAGCGCACGCTCGGCTACCTGCGCGCCCGATCACGGCCCGCCGTGTGAATAGGCCGCCGTTGGAATGGGCCGCCGTGTGCAGGACCCCGGTGATGGCAGACAATGGGACCCATGGCTGCGAATGAGGAAGCGGGGCGCCCCGCGGGCGAGGCGGCCCGGCCCCGGGCCCGGGACCTGAACGAGACCATCCGGTACACGATGTGGTCCGTGTTCCGGGTGACGGACCACGCGACCCTCGACGAGGGCCCCGGCGGTCGCAGCGGGGTCGCCGACGGGGTGACCGCGCTGATCGACGAGGCGGCGGGCAAGGGGACGGTCACCCGAGGCTGCTACGACGTGCAGGGCCTGCGCGCGGACGCCGACTACATGTTCTGGTGGCACGCGACGTCCTCCGATGACCTGCAGGAGATGTACGCGCGCTTCCGCCGCACCCGGCTCGGGCGCGCCAGCGAGCCGGTCTGGTCGGTGATGGCGCTGCACCGTCCCGCCGAGTTCAACAAGGGCCACATCCCGGCGTTCCTCGCCGAGGAGGAGCCGAAGGCCTACGTGTGCGTCTACCCGTTCGTCCGGTCCTACGAGTGGTACCTGCTGGACCCGGCCGAACGCCGCACCATGCTGGCCGAGCACGGCGTGATGGCCCGGGAGTACCCGGACGTCCGCGCCAACACCGTGTCCAGCTTCGCGCTCGGCGACTACGAGTGGATCCTGGCCTTCGAGGCCGACGAGCTGCACCGGATCGTCGACCTGATGCGGCACCTGCGCGGAGCCGAGGCCCGGCGGCACACCCGCGAGGAGCTCCCGTTCTACACCGGCCGCCGCAAGCCGGTCCGCGAACTGGTCGCCGCCCTGCCCTGACACCCGGCCCGTCCCGGCACCCGGCCCGTCCCGGCACCGGCCCTCACGCGAGCGACCTGGCGCCGTCGGGCATCCTGGTGGGATGGCGGACGATCTCCGGGTGAACGGATGGCTGGTGATACCGGCCGGTGAGCTGCGCGAGCGGTTCTCGCGCTCCTCGGGGCCCGGCGGGCAGTCCGTCAACACCGCCGACTCCCGGGTCGAGCTGTCCTACGACGTCGACCGCTCGGCGGTACTGCCCGGCTACGCCCGGGAACGGATCTTGACCCGGCTCGGCAGCCGGCTGACCGACGGCGTGCTGACCGTGATCGCCTCCGAGCAGCGCAGCCAGCTGCAGAACCGCCGGGCCGCGCGCGGCCGGATGGCCAACCTGCTCCGCGAGGCGCTGGTCCCGCCGCAGCCGCCCCGCGTCCCCACCCGCCCCAGCCGTGGCGCCCGGGAGCGCCGGCTGGCCGACAAACGTCGCCGTAGCCAGGTCAAGCGCTCCCGGCGTCCGGGTTCCGGCGATACGGACTGACCGGCTGCAGGCCCGACTCGTAGGCGGAGATCACCGCGTGCACCCGGTCCCGCAGGCCCAGCTTGGCCAGCATGTGGGCGACGTGGGTCTTCACGGTGTGGTCCGAGACGTGCAGCACGCGGCCGATCTCGGCGTTGGACAGGCCGCGCGCCACGAGCGCCGGCACCTCACGTTCCCGGCCGGTCAGCCGGCCCAGGCGGCCGTCCGCAGCCCGGGTCCCGGCCGGCGTCCCGTGGCAGAACAGCTGGATCAGCCGCCTCGTGACGGACGGTGCCAGCAGCGCCTCCCTGGCGGCGACGATCCGGATGCCCTCGATCAGGTCTGCGACGGAGCGCCCGGAGACTCAGAGCCCGGGAACGGGGACCACGATGGCTTCCTGCGTGGACCGGGCGATCACGACCACGGCGTCGGTGTCGGGGGAGGGGTTCTCCTCACGGTGAGGCACGTGCGGCGGTACCCAGACGTAGTCACCCGGCTCGGTCTCCAGCCGGGTGACCTGGCCGGTGCCCGGGTCCCTGAACACGAACACGGGGTGGCCGGACACCACGTAGATACCCGTTTCCGACGCCCCGTGATGGTGGTCGCCCGAGGACGCGCCCGGCAGCACGACGGTGCGGCCCATCCACAGGCCGCTGGCCCCGACGATGTCGCCCGAGATGGCGGCGGACCGCTGCATCCCGGGCGTCTGCGCCGTGCCGCCGGAGAGCTCCCCGCCGCGGATCACGCGCAGCGCGGTCATGACTCCGCTGGCTCGAGCGTGAGCGAAACCGAGTTGATGCACCAGCGCTGGTCGGTGGGGACGTCGTAGCCCTCGCCCTCGAAAACGTGGCCCAGGTGGGAGTCGCAGCGTGCGCAGCGCGCCTCGATCCGCACCATGCCCAGCGTCCGGTCCTTGACCAGCACGACGGCGTCATCGCTGGACGGCTGGTAGAACGATGGCCAGCCGCAGTGCGATTCGAATTTCTCCGCCGAGCGGAACAGTTCCGCCCCGCATGCGCGGCACCGGTACACCCCGACCGTTTTGGTGTCGGTGTACTCACCCGTCCACGGGGCCTCGGTGCCCGCCTGGCGCAGCACCTTGTACTCCTCGGGCGCGAGACGCTCGCGCCATTCGGCATCCGTCAGCTCAACCTTTTCCATACCTACAGAAACGACCTGGCGCGGCCGGTTAATCCTTCGGAGGTGTCAGGCGCGGATGGGATACTCGGGACATGTTGCCGGAGGCGCCGTGGGGACGACTGGTCGGGCGGGACGCCGAGTTCGCCCGCTTGCGCACGCTCCTGGATGACGCCGCGTCCGGCCACCCCGTGGTCGCGCTGATCGGCGGGGACGCCGGGGTGGGCAAGACCCGGCTCGTGACCGAGATGACCGGGCTGGCCGCCGGGCGCGGGTTCACCGTGCTGTCCGGGCACTGCGCCGAGCTGGGCGAAAGCGTCCCGTACCTGCCGCTGGCGGACGCGCTCCGGGGCGCGGCCCGGACGCCCGGGGCCGCACCGGGGCTGGCCCGCGCCCTGGCCAGCCGCCCGCAGCTCGGCCGCCTGCTGCCGGAGAGCGAGCCGGCCGCCTCGGCCGGCGGGGACGGGGTCGGCATGGCCCGCCAGCAGATGTTCGGCGCGGTCCTGGGGCTGCTGGCCGAGCTCGGGGCGGCCGCCCCGGTGCTGCTGGCGTTCGAGGACCTGCACTGGGCGGACGCCTCCACGCGGGACCTGCTGACGTTCCTGAGCCGGGTGCTGCGCACCGAGCGGGTCGCGATCGTCGGCACCTACCGCACCGATGACCTGAACCGGCGTCACCCTCTCCGTCCTCTCCTGGCCGAGCTGCAGCGGCTGCCCACCGTGACCGCGATCCCACTGGGCCCCCTCGATCCGGCCGCCCTGGCCGAGCACCTGACCGCCCTGGCCGGCGCCCGGCGTCCCGGTCCCGGTCCCGGTTCCGCGGGGCCCGGGCACAGCCTCGATGCGGCCGCCCTGAACGGCATCATCACCCGCGCGGAGGGCAACGCCTACTACGCGGAGGAACTGCTCGCCGTGTCCGCGGATCACGGCGACGGCGAGCAGGTCCTGCCCGCGGGCCTGGCGGCGCTGCTGCTGAACCGGGTCGAGCGCCTGTCCGACGCGGCCCAGCGAGTGCTGCGGGTGGCCGCGGTGACCGGCCGGCGCGCCGGCGATGAGCTGGTCCGGGCGGCGTCGGGACTGCCGGTGGCCGAGTACGAGGACGCGGTCCGCGAGGTGGTCGCGCAGCAGTTGCTGGTCCCGGACGGCGCGGACGGGTACGCCTTCCGGCACGCGCTGCTGCGCGAGGCGGTCTACGGTGACCTGCTGCCCGGCGAGCGCACCCGGCTGCACAGCGTGCTGGCCGGGCTGCTGGCCGACGAGGAGCGGCTGGCCGCCAACCCCGGCACCGCCGCCGAGCTGGCCCACCACTACCTGGCCAGCCACGACATCCCCGGCGCCTTCGCGGCGTCGGTGCGGGCCGGGATGGAGGCCGAGCGTCTCGGCGCCCCCGCCGAGGCGCACGGGCACTTCGATCAGGCGCTGGCCCTGTGGGAACGGGTCACCGATCCGGAAGAGCTGGCCGGGATGGCGCGCGGGCAGCTCGCCCTGTACTCGGCGAGCAACGCCGCGGCCAGCGGGGACGTGCCCCGGGCCGTGCACCAGCTGCGCAGCCTGCGGGCCGCGCTCGCCGCCGGGCCCGATCCGCAGCCCGTGCTGGCCGCCAAGACCGGCGAGCGGCTCGCGTACTTCCTGGTGCAGATGGATCAGGAGGAGATGATCGCCGAGGCGGTCCAGGTGGCCCGGGCCACCATCGACGTGCTGCCCGCGGACCCGCCAACGTGGGAACGGGCGCGGGCCATCGCCACCTACGCCAACACCCTGCTGGCCGCCGAGGACCCCGCCGCCGCCGACTGGGCCGAGCGCGGCCTGGCCGCGGCCCGCGCCGCGCACTCCCGCTCGGTCGAGGCCGACTCCCTGGTCACGCTGGGCCTGCTCGGCCATCGCCAGGGGCGCGACGACGAAGCGATCAAGCTGTTCACCGCCGCGCACGCGCAGGCGCGCGAGGCGGGAGTGCTCGGTGTCGAACTGCGGGCCGCGACGCATCTGGCGCGGGCGCATCTCGAGCGCGGCGAGCTCGGCGCCGCCGCGTCCGTCGCTCACGAGGGAGTGCGGCGCGCCGAGGAGACCGGGCTGAGCCTGGCGCCGTTCGGCCTCGACGTGCAGCATCTGCATTTCCAGGCTCATTTCGCCGACGGTGAGTGGGATCACGCGGAGCAACTGGCCGACGGGTTCGCGGTCCGGGTCGCCACCATCCCCGAGGCCCTGCTGTCCGCCATGGCCCTGTTCGTCGATGTCGCCCGCGGCCGGCCGTTGGCGGCCGAGCGCCGGGTCTGGCTGGAGCCGCTGTGGTCCGCGGACCGCTTCTGTGCCTATATCGCGCGCGGCCTGTTCGCCGAGCGGGCGCTATGGCAGGGGGACACCGCCACGGCGCTGGTGGAAGCCGAGGCCGCCATCCGGGCCGACACCGCAGAGCATGAGCTGTACGGCTACGGCCCGTCGGTCATCCGGCTCGCGGTTGTGGGCCTGAGCGCGCGCGCCGAGCGCGCGCGCCGAGCGCGCGCGCCAGGCGCGCGCGGCGGGTGACGAGAAGCGGGCCGCTGCCGAGGTGGAGGCGGCCCGGGCGCTGCTCGAGCTGGCCCGCGAGGGTGCCGCCTTCGCGTTCCGGCCGCACTTTGCGCTCGGGCCCGAGGGTCGCGGCTGGCTGGCCCGCGGCGAGGCGGAGTTCCGGCGCGCCCGCGGCGAGAACGACCCGGCCGCCTGGCACGCGGTGCTGCGGGAGTTCGGGCCGTACTACCTCTACGAGGTGGCCCGCACGAGGTGGCGGCTCGCCGAGGCACTCGCGGAGGCGGGCGACCGTCCCGGGGCCGAGGAGCAGTGGCGGCAGGCCGCCCGCACCGCCGACCAGCTCCGGGCCGCGCCGCTGCGCGCGGCCCTGGACGACCTGGCCCGCCGGGCCCGGCTGGGCGGCACGGGCGGGCCCGGCGGGCCAGCCGGGCCGGGCGGTTCGCCCGCGGGCGGCCCGGCGGCGCATCTGGCCACCCTGACCCCACGGGAGCGCGAGGTCCTGCGCCTGATCGCCGAGGGGCGCAGCAACCGGGAGATCGGCGCGGCCCTGTTCATCTCGGTCAAGACGGCCAGCGTGCACGTCTCCAACATCATGGCCAAGCTCGGCGTCGCGAGCCGGACCGAAGCAGCGGCCATGGCGCTGCGGGACGGTATCGCGCGCAGCGCGTGATGGCATGGCGCGCGGCCGGTGACGGGCTGCGGGCCCCGAACGACCCCGGCCGTGCTCCGGGGCCATGGGCGGCCCTGGCCCCTGGCCCCTGGCCTTACCGGGCGGGCGCGAGCGCGGCCATGATCTCCCCGGCCCGCGCGGTCGCCGCGGTATGGTCCACGTCCGGGGACCCGATGAGGGGATCCCAGTTCAGGTCGTAGAAGACCTCCGTCACGCCCTGCTCGCCGAGCCAGGCGGTGTCCGCGCGGATCTGCGCGTAGCCGCCGGACAGCAGCAGCCGCTCACCGGTCTCGGGGGACCGCGCCTCCGCGCCGGCGCGGACCACCCCCCGGCAGATGATGCGGATCTCGCCGGAGTCGCGCCCGGCGTCCGCCGCGGCGGTCCGGACCACCTTGATGTCGTCCCTGATGCGGGACAGATCGGCCCGGCTGGACGTCATCCAGCCGTCCGCCATCTGCCCGGCCCGCTCCATCGCGGCGCGCGACATGCCGCCGAGAAGGATCGGGGGCCCGGGCCGCTGCACGGGGCCCGGATCCTGGCGCCCGGCCGGAACGGTGTAGAAGTCGCCGTCGTACCGGCTCAGCCCGCCGGGACCCGATCCATCCGGCCCCGGGTTCCACAGCGCCCGCAGCACCTCGATGAACTCCTCCGCCCGGGCCCCGCGCCGCGCCATGGAGGCCCCGGTAAGCTCGAATTCCTCGGGCATCCAGCCGATCCCCAGGCCCAGGTCGAGCCGGCCGCCGGACAGCACGTCGGCCGTGGTCGCCTGCTTGGCCAGGTAGGCGGGCGACACGAACGGCATATTGATCAGCGCGACGCCGAGCCGGATCCGGGACGTCTTTCCGGCCAGGAAGCCCAGCGCCACCAGCGGATCGAGCGTGCTGCGGTACACCGGCTCCATCCGGGAGCCCTCGGGAATGAGCAGCCGCTGGAAGGTCCACAGCGACGCGTAACCGGCCTCCTCGGCCCGCGCCCCGAAGCTGGCCAGGTCACCGGGCGTGGCCCACGCGCCCGATATGGGGGCGCCAAAACCAATCTGCATGGGCCCAACCCTAGTGGGGACTGATTCTCTCACTCTTGTCCACCGGGGCGAGGAGGACGGGCGGCTCCCGCCGCTGCTGCGACGGTGCTGCTCTGCCCTCCATGGGCAGTTCTTCGTCCGCAGCGCTCTGGCTGATGGCGGGCGGGACGCTCGTCAGCGGGGCGTGTCCACTGGATTAGCCCGGACACCGGGCAGAAAGCCTGCGGCGCCGGCCAGCCGAAAACTCTAAAATGACGCTCGTCTTATCCGTCTTACACGTCCAGGAACGCGCGCAGGATGCGCCGGACGGCGGCTAGCTCGCCGGGTGTGACAGCGCCCAGACGGTGATCAAGGCGCTGGTATGCCACTGCGCGGGTGTCTTCGGGCCGGGTGAAGGAGGGGAGCTTGCTCAGTCCGGATGACTGTGAGGTGATCGGAATCTGATGGCGCAGCCCGCGGTCCCGGCTCGTGATGGGTACCGCAAACACGACCGCGTGCGGCAGCGCCAGGTGCAGCGGGCCGGACACGATGAGCACCGGCCGGCGCCCGGCCTGTTCCGATCCGATGACGGGGTTCAGGTCGGCGAGCCAGACGTCGCCGGGCCGCAGCGGCTCGCTCACTCGTCGCCCAGCCCGTCACCTGCGGTGTGATCCCACTCGGCCAGTTCGCTGACGTAATCACCCCACTCCCGGGGGTCGGCCTGCAGCCGCGCGTAGTCTGCCCGGACACCTGCCCAGAAGCGGGCGTCCTCGGCCTTGTCGAGAGTCTGGGCCAGCTCGGCATCCAGCGTGAGGTGGTCTTCGTCCGCGAGCCTTTTGAGCCGGTCGCGGGTCTCCGCGGAAACCTTAATGGTAGTCATATCAGTCATACTCTGAGTATACCTACGCAGTGCGGGACTGCTCCGCTCAGTCGCGGTCCGGCAGCTGGCGGCCGTCCCCGGCTTGCGGTTGCGCGGCGACGCGCCGCATCCGGAGCATGAGGGAGGCCGATGGCGTGACCTTGCCTGACATGTAAGTGGACAGGCGCGGGCGGGAGGTGCCGAGCCGGAGGGCGAAGTCGTGCCGCGACAGGCCGGATCGGGCGACGAGGTCGCGTATCTCGCCCGCGATCTGTTCGCGCTCGGCGTCGGCGGTGTCCTGGCGGGCGCGCTCGATGACGGTCGTCAGGAGCTCGCTGGTGCCGTAGGGCCGGGACAGCTCGACGGCTTCGAGGACCTGCCGCGCGACGGGTCCCCAGGGGTCGGCGCGGCTGGCGGCGGCCAGCCGCCGCCAGTCGGGCAGGGTGCCACGCTCGACCGCCGCGAGGATGCCCTCGAAGGGCCAGGCCTCGACGGGGTCATCGACGGAGGCGGTGATGTTCCGGAACTTCAGCGCGCTCATCGTGTCATCTCCGCGGCCAGCGACCGGCACACGCCAGTGACGGTCCCCCAGGTGGCCCAGCGGGCGTCGAGGCCCTTGTAGCTGTCCAGCTGCCTGATCGTCCGCTGGTCCGCCGGACGGGGATCGGCGAGCTGGCGGGCGAGCTGCGTTGCGACGCCCTGCGCGTCGGGGCCGCGCTGGTCGGTGTAGTAAAGGTCGATGCGGGCGAGGACCTGACCGGACTGTGGGATCCCGTAGCGGTCGGACAGGGCGGCCACGTCAAGGTAGTCCCGGACCTGGTTCCGCCGGACGACCAGGTAGCCCTTGATCCGCAGGGTTTCCTCCGGCGTCGGTACGCGCAGCTTCTGTCCGGAAGGCAGCTCGACCTCGGTGACCTCGAGCGGCCTGCTCCGGATGAGCTGGCGGACGCCGGACTCAATGTCACCGAGCTCGCCGAGGATGATCTTGCCGGGGGTGACCCTGTTGGTGACCCATCCCTCGGTTGCCTCGATCGCCTCAAGGACGGTGTCGAAGCGCACGTTCAGGTCCGCCAGCACGTGGTCGTGATCGAACGACGTGCGGTGGCTGGCCCAGAGCGCTGCGGCCGAGCCGCCGACCAGGATGGCGTCGGGGACAACAGCCTGAAGGCGCGCAGCCGACTCAAGCACGCGCACCAGGTCGGGACGGCCCAGCCCCGGTACCATGTCCGACTTCTCGGGCATCGGCGTAGCCTCCTTCCCTCGGTCACTGGCGAGCGTATCACATCTGATACGAAAATATCACGCGAGGAATCTGCCGCCCGGCGACGGCCGCTCCGGTGACCCGAACCGGCGGGGAACCCCGAACTGGCTGAGAGCCGATCGGCCGCGTCGGCTACGGAGCGGCCCAGGCCTCGCTGTGCTCCCAGAGCAGCCCCGCGAGTTCCGCCGTGGCGACCGGGCTGGGCTCGCGCTCGCGGCTGCCGTCGTAGAAGCGGCCCGTCGCGGAGGCCACGTCGGGAGAGGTGGCGCAGTAGACGGGGGTGCGGGCGCCTTCTTCGGTGCTGGCCATCCGCCGGGTCAGGAGGGGCCGGATGGGCCACGGCACGCGCCGCCAGATGTCCGAGGCGACGACTCCCGGGTGCAGCGCGTAGGTGGCGATCCCGCGGCCGGCGGTGCGGCGCGCCAGTTCCTGGGTGAACAGCACGTTGCACAGCTTGGCGACCGCGTACTCGGGCAGGCCCGTGATGCTCCGGGTGCGCCGGCGCAGCGCGCCGAAGTCGATTTCCGTGGCCTGGTAGTGCGCGTCACTGGAGACCGTGACCACCCGGGCCGGGGCGTTCGCGGCCAGGCCGTCGAGCAGCGCGGTGGTCAGCACGAAGTGGCCGAGATGGTTGACGCCGAAGGTCAGCTCGAACCCGTCCCGGGTCAGCCCGCGCTGGCCCGCCACGCCGGCGTTGTTGAGCAGGACGTGCAGTTCCTGGCCGAGGGCGAGGAACTCCGCGGCGCAGCGCCGGACCGAGGACAGGTCGGCCAGATCCAGCTCGAGGAACCGGGCCGCGTCCCGGCCCGTCTCGGCCGCGATGCTCGCCGCGGCTGCCTCACCCTTGTCCCGGGACCGGCAGGCCAGGTAGACCCGGCCGCCGCGGCGGGCGAAGTCGCGCGCCGCGGCCAGGCCAATCCCCGTGTTCCCCCCGGTGACCAGGAACGTCCGCCCGGCCAGGTCATCCAACGCGCTCCTCCTCTGGCCGCACCGCGGCGGTGATCTCCAGCGCACAGCCCCAGGCCAGGCTGACCCCGCCACCGCCGTGACCGTAGTTGTGCCACAGCACGCGCCCGCCCGCCAGCGGCTCGGCCTCCAGCCGGACCTCGGGCCGGGTCGGCCGCAGCCCGACCCGGTGCCCCAGCACGGTGGCCCCGAGCACCCGCGGATCGACGGCGGCGCAGTCGCGCAGGATCCGTTCCGCCACCTCGGGCCGCGGCGCGGTGTCCCAGTCGTCCGGGGCGACGGTGCCGCCGAGCACGACGGTGTCCCCGTGCGGGAACATGCAGACCACGTCCAGCGGCGCGGGTGTGTGGTCGATGTAGAACTCCTCGATCCCCGGATTCGTGATCACCACCACCTGCCCACGGACCGGCGCCACGGCCGGATCCGGGACCAGTTCGCGCGCGGCCACCCCCGAGCAGTTGACCACTACCGGCGGTATCTCGCCTGTCCCACCGGTCCCTCCATGGACACCAGTCCCTCTGGCCTCGCCCTGAGGGCCGGCCCCATGACGCCCGCCGGTCACTTCGGCGAGCGATGTGACCGGATTCACGTCGATGCGACCGCCGGCCCGGTCAAAACGGGCCTGCAGGTATTCGAGGTAAACGGGCATGTTGACCAGGGGCGCGGTGTAACGCCAGCCGGACACGAAGCCGGGCGGCAGTTCGCTGGTGCCGCAAAGCCTCATGTCATCCAGCAGGTCGGTCCAGTCCGGGGGGTCCGCCGGGTACCGCGACACCTCCCGCCCGGTCAGGGACCGGATCCCGGTGGCCGGGTCGTTCTCGAGTTCGCGCAGCACGTACAGGCTGGTCCGGGCCCATTCGCGGGTCCGCCCGGCCGGCCCGGCCAGGACCGGGCCCCAGATCGCCCCGGCCGCGGCGGACGTCGATTCCCCCGGCGGCGCCGCTGTGCGGATACCCACGCTCAGGCCAGATTCGGCCAGGCAGATGGCGGTCGTGAGACCGACCACCCCCGCGCCGATCACCAGGACATCGAGTTCGCTGCCGCCCATGCCTTCGACGTTAGCGGGCGAAGGGCCGTTGCCGGAACCGGCGCAGAATCGCCCCCTGAACTGGCGGAACCGTCCCCGGACCGGCGGAACCGTCCCTGAACCGGCGGGAACCGCCCGCGAACCGCCGCACAACCGTCGCGGGATTTCGATCTGGCGACGAGCGTCTATAGGCTGGGCATAACCCCAACCCCAATTTGACCGGTGTATTGCCGCGCGACGGGTAGACAGGGACCAGACCACAACGGACCTCAGCGTCAGCGCGTGACCCATGAAGGGGGATGATGAGCGACCGGCCCCGCATCGAACTCAACACCGTGCAGGTCGTGGCGAGTATGGCCGCGGCTGTGACAGGTGCGGTGCTCACGTCCTACCTCGGTGACGGCGGGACGATCGTAGGCACCGCCGTGGGCAGCGGGGCCAGTACGGCCGGCTTCGCCGTCTACAAGCACTACCTGGCGCGCACCAAGGAAAAGGTGACCCCGGTCATCGTGCAGCGCGCCCGCCAGTGGGGCCCCGTCAGCACCACTCAGGCTCAGGCCCCCCGCGGCACCACTCAGGCCTCCCGCGGCTCGCCGGCCGACGGCGCCTCGCCGGGCACGCCGGGCACGGGACGTACGCAGGACCCGGCGACGCGCACCGAAGCCAGTCCCTACCGCGGGGCCAACGGCGGCAACGGGCCGACGGCCGGGCGCTACACCTCCGGCGGAGCCGCGGACGAGACGCGGTCCATGAACGCCGCGGACGCGCCCGCCTGGGACCCGGGCGACGGGCAAACCCGTGACTTCAGACGGCCCGGTTTCGGGCAGCCCGACTACCGGCGGCCCGACTCCGCCCGGGGCGACTTCCGGCGGCCCGACCCCGGACGGGGCGACTTCGGTCAGCGTGACACCGGATGGGGCGACGCCGGGCACCGTGACGTCGAGCACCGTAACGTCGAGCAGGCGGGCACCCCGACCGCGCGGCCGTTCGGCACGGTGCGGATGGGCAGCGACGGGAACGAGGTCAACGGTGGCCCGGGCGGGACCGGCGACTTCGCCGGCGACGGGCCCGGAAACGGCCGCCACGGCAAGCACGGCGCGGCCGGCGGCGGCGGGGCCCGTGCCCTCCTGCGCGACCATCCCGGCTGGGTCGTGATGGCGGCGTCCTCGGTGGCGGTGTTCGTCGTGGTGATGCTCGCGATCACGCTGATCGAGTTCGGTACCGGAAAGCCGATCGACGCGAGCGTGTGGGGCCGCAAGGCCTCCGGCACCACGCTGGGCGACGTCACCGGGAGCCACAGCAACGGGACCGTGGCCCCGACGGTCAGCCCCACGCCCACGCAGAGCGCCACTCCCGGCGTCAGCCAGACCGCTCAGCAGCCCAACTCCAGCCCGGCCCCGACCCCCACCCCCAGTTCGGTGCCCTCGGTGAGCCCGTCGCAGGGCGTCCCCGCGTCGGTCGCCCCCACCGCCCCCGCCCAGTTAGGCTCCCCGCCCGGTAAGGTCCCCGCCCAGTCCAGTAAGGTCCCCGCCCAGTAAGGCCGGGCCGCCGGCCACTGAGCGCACTCAATCAATAACCAACGGCTTCCCACGTCCGTTACCTCCACGTAAACTCCCCGTCGAGGCCCGGACAGGTGTCCTGTCTAGCGTCGGCGCGGGAAGGTTGACCGCGCCGCCCGGCCGGCCCGTCGTGTGGAGGATTGTGTGACTGACCACGTAGACCACGAAGGACACGCAAGCGCCCCCGGCCAGCCAGCCCCCGGCCCGGAACCCTCCGCCCGCAGCGCGGAATCCGCCAGGCGGGAACCGTCCGGTGCCCCCAGCCGGAGGACGTTCATGGTCGGCGGGGCCGCGCTAGGTGCGTTCGGTGCGATGTCAGGGCGCCGGGGCGGGCGGCTCACCACCGCGCAGGCCCGGCTGCTGGACAAGGTGACCGCGACCTCCGCGGCCGGCAACGCGTCGCTCGGCGACATCAAGCACGTGGTCATCCTCATGCAGGAGAACCGCTCGTTCGACCACTACTTCGGCACGCTGTCCGGGGTCCGCGGGTTCTCCGACCCGAACGTCCCCACCCAGACCGTCGGCGGGCGGACGTACCCGGTCTTCGACCAGTTCGGCTTCCAGCCGGGCTCCGGGCCGGACGCGAACGGCTACATGCAGCCCTTTCGCCTGCTGAGCAACCCGCCGCTGCAGGACGGCGAGACCACCAACGACATCACCCACTCGTGGGGCCCGCAGCACCAGAGCTGGAACAACGGCGCGCTGAACCAGTTCATGGCCGCGCACCTGGCCGCGGACGGCAGCCAGAACGGTCCCGTGACGATGGGCTACTTCACCCGGGCCGACCTGGCGTTCTACTACGCGCTGGCCGACGCGTTCACGATCTGCGATCACTACTTCTGCTCGGTGCTCGGCCCGACCGACCCGAACCGGCTGATGAGCATGTCGGCCACGATCGACCCGGCGGGCACGAACGGCGGCCCGGTGCTGACGACCTTCAGCGACCCGCTCAGCGAGTACGGCAAGCTGAGCTGGGAGACGATGCCGGAGCGGCTGCTGGCCGCGGGGGTGAGCTGGAAGGTCTACAACGACCCGCTCGGCCTGATCGGGCTCAACGTGCTGCCGTTCTTCAAGAACTACAACAACCCGTTCTCGGTCACCGGGTTCGAGCTGGTCTCCAAGGCACTGACCCCCAACTACCCGGCCTCCTTCGCCGCCGACGTCAAGGCCGGCACGCTGCCCTCGGTCTCCTGGATCATCCCGCCGCTGGCCGAATGCGAGCACCCGGCAGCGCCCCCGGAGTACGGCGAGTACCTCGTCCAGCAGGTCCTGAACACCCTGGTCTCCAACCCCGAAGTCTGGGCGCAGACCGTGTTCCTGGTCATCTACGACGAGAACGGCGGATTCTTCGACCACGTGCCGCCGCCCACCGCCCCCGCCGGGACCGCGGGGGAGTACCTGACCGGGACGTTGCCGGCCGCGGCCGACGGCTTCGCCGGGCCGGTCGGGCTCGGCTTCCGCACGCCGGCCCTGGTCATCTCGCCGTTCAGCCGGGGTGGCTACGTGGCCTCCGGGATCTTCGACCACACCTCCACACTGCGGCTGATCGAGACCCTGTTCGGTGTCGAGGTGCCGAACCTGAGCGCGTGGCGGCGCAGCGTGGCCGGGGACATGACCAGCGCGCTGGCCCTGGCCAAGCCGCCGGACACCAGCGTGCCGTCGCTGCCCGCGACGTCGCTGGGCGACACCACGGTGGCGGAGCAGGCCGTACTGAACGCGCTGGCCGGCACCCTCGACGTCGGCATCCCGTACCCGCTGCCGACGGCCAACTCCATGCCGTCGCAGGAGACGACGCCGAACCGCCCGCCGGTACCGAACTGACGGGCCCTCCTCAGGGTCCTCCTGGCGGAGGCTGACGGCGGACATCCGGACATCCGGCCCTACTCATCGGCCCTGCGGTGCTCCTGACTCGGACGGGCTCCGCGGGCCACAATGGTCCCGATGGAACTAACACCTGAGTCCTGGCGGAAGCTGCACGAGGTCTCCACGGCGAGCCTGACCAGCGAACTGCTCAAGCTCGGCTTCCGTAACACGTTCATGGCCGGGGTCCGGCCGCTGCGGGCGGATGTCCGGCTGGTCGGGTACGCGTTCACGCTGCGCTACATCCCGGCCCGCGAAGACCTCGACTTCCAGGTCGAGTACGACAACTGGACCAACCCGCAGCGGGTCGCGGTGGAAACCATCGGCCCGGACCAGGTCCTGGTCATCGACGCCCGCGGCCAGACCGGCGCGGCGTCGCTGGGTCACATCCTGTGCACCCGGCTGATGGCGCGCGGGGCCGCGGGCCTGGTCACCGACGGCGCGCTGCGTGACTCCCCGGCCATCGCCGGGCTCGCCTTCCCCTCGTACGCGGGCGGCGCGCACGCCACCACCAGCTCGGTGCTGCACCATCCGGCCGACTTCGGCCTGCCGATCGGCTGCGGCGGGGTCATGGTGCAGCCGGGCGACGTCATGGTCGGCGACGGCGAGGGCGTCGTCGTCATCCCGGCCGAGGTGGCCGAGGACGTCGCGGCGCGCTGCTACGAACGGGACCGGCTGGAAGCCTGGCTGCAGCGCCGGGTGGCCGGCGGCGCCAGCATCCGCGGCACCTACCCGCCCGACGAGGAGACCCTGGCCGAGTACGGTGCTGGCCCGGGGGACGACCCCCCGTAGCCCCCCGCATGCGCTCCGCGCCCCGCGGTGGTACTTCGCCGACACACCGGCCACTCACCGGGCCGGAGGCCCGGTTCGCTGGGCCGGTTACGATCGCCTCACCGTAAAGCTGTACTGGCCCAGCGCCGCTCTTGCTCCGCTCTGTCGCACAGAGTAGACAGGAACGATGGGAAGACAGGCAGCCGTCGTGCTTTACGTGCTCGCGATGGTCGCCGTCGTGGTCGGCCTGGACGTCCTGTTCTTCAGGCACCTGTTCTGGGAGCGGCTGATAGTAAACGTCGGAATTGTCCTGGTGTTCGCGGGGTTCTATTTGAGGTTCCTGAAGCGTCCATGAGCGCAGCCGTAGCCTGGGCCAAGCCCTAACCCGGGACCGCCGCTGCCGTCCGCCCGGTCTCCGACCGCCGCCCGGGGTCGTCCGATCGGGGGCGGACCAGGGTAAACGTCTCGAACTCGGTGTAGTCCGGTGTTCCCGGTGTTCACCGGTCCCGTTCTGCCGTCAGATGCGTTCCCAGGCTTCGGTCAGTACATTGCGGAGGATGTGCTCTATTTCGTCGAAGTGCTCCTGGCCGCAGATCAGCGGCGGGGCGAGCTGGATGACCGGGTCGCCGCGGTCGTCGGCCCGGCAGACCAGGCCCGCGTCGAACAGGGCCGTGGACAGGAAGCCGCGCAGCAGCCGTTCGGACTCCTCGTCGCTGAAGGTTTCCCTGGTGTCCTTGTTCTTGACCATCTCGATGCCGTAGAAGTAGCCGTCCCCGCGGATGTCCCCGACGATCGGCAGGTCGTACAGCTTCTCCAGGGTCGCGCGGAAGGCGCCCTCGTTGGCGCGGACGTTCCCGAGCAGGTCTTCCTTCTCGAAGATGTCCAGGTTGGCCAGGGCGACCGCGGCCGACACCGGGTGGCCGGCGAACGTGACGCCGTGCAGGAACGTCGCCGTCCCGCGGTTGAACGGCTCCATGATCGCGTCCCGCACGAGCATGCCGCCCAGCGGTGAGTAACCGGAGGTGAGGCCCTTAGCGAAGGTGATGATGTCGGGCTGGTAGCCGTACCGGGCCGAGCCGAAGTAGTGGCCGAGCCGCCCGAACGCGCAGATGACCTCGTCGGACACCAGCAGCACGCCGTAGGTATCGCAGATCTCCCGCACCCGCGCGAAGTACCCGGGCGGTGGCGGGAAGCACCCGCCGGAGTTCTGCACCGGCTCCAGGAACACCGCCGCGACCGACTCCGGGCCTTCCCGCAGGATGGCGCGCTCGATCTCGTCGGCGGCCCACCGGCCGAAGTCGGTGATGTCGTCGGCCACGAAGTCGGGGGCGCGGTAGAAGTTGGTGTTCGGCACGCGGACCCCGCCGGGTGGCAGCGGCTCGAACGGGTACTTGATGTCCGCGAGCCCGGTGATGGCCAGCGCCCCCATCGAGGTCCCGTGGTAGGCGATGTCGCGGCTGAGCACCTTGTACCGCTCGGGCTGGCCGGTCAGCTTGAAGTACTGCTTGGCCAGCTTCCAGGCCGACTCGACGGCCTCCGAGCCGCTGGTGGTGAAGAACACCCGGTTCAAGTCGCCGGGGGCCAGTCCGGCGAGCCGCTCGGACAGCTCGATCGCCTGCGGGTGCGCGTAGGACCACAGCGGGAAGTAGGCCAGCTGGGACGCCTGCCGGTGCGCGGCGTCGGCGATCTCGGTGCGGCCGTGCCCGACCTGGCTGACGAAGAGCCCGGACAGGCCGTCGAGGTAGCGCCGGCCGTGGTTGTCGAATACATACGGCCCGGAACCGCGGACGATCACGGGGATGTCGCTGTCGGTGTAGGCCGACATGCGGGTGAAGTGCATCCAGAGGTTGCGCCGGGCCGTCTGCTGCAGTTCGGCGTTGCTTTCGGGCGGGTTCGTCATCTTGTTCCCCATGAATAGGTCTGCTTGCGCAACTTCAGGTACACGAACGTCTCGGTGCTCGTCACCGACGGCACGGCGCGGATCCGGCTGAGGATCTCCAGCAGGTGGTTGTCGTCCTCGCAGACGACCTCCAGCAGGAGGTCGAAGGAACCGGCCGTGATCACCACGTAGTCGATCTCATCGATGTCGGCCAGCTGGTCGGCGACCTTTTCCAGGTCACCGTCGCACTTGACGGCGATCATGGTCTGCCGGCGGAAGCCGAGGGTCAGGGGATCGGTGACCGCTACGATCTGCATGACCCCGCCGTCGAGCAGCCGCTGTACCCGCTGCCGGACCGCGGCCTCGGACAGCCCAACCGCCTTGCCGATCGCCGCGTACGAGCGCCGGCCGTCCTGCTGCAGCTGCTCGATGATCCGCTTGGAGATCTCGTCGAGCACGACGGCGGGCGCCGGCAGCACCCTCGGGCCGTGTGCCATGGGGTCGCCTCCCTGTTGGCATCATGTGTGACATTCGCGGCTGGTGTCAACTAAATCCGCAGTCTGCTGCAAACATAACCACTGAATCACTTGTGTAGGGCATGATTCTTTGCGAAGGTCGTGAGTTGGGCTGTACAGCAGGCCCGTTCCGCGCGCAGGAGGCTGACGATGACCGAGCTGAAGAACTTCGTCGGCGGCAAGTACGCCGACACCCGTGACGGCCGCACCAGTGACGTCATCGACCCGAGCACTGGGGAAGCCTACGCGCAGGCTCCGGTCTCATCCGCGGAGGACGTGGACGCCGCGCTGCGCACCGCCGCCGAGGCCTTCGGGACCTGGCGGGACGCCACCCCGGCCGAGCGGGGACTGGCCCTGCTGAAGATCGCCGACGCGGTCGAGGCCCGCGCGGACGATCTCGCCGCCGCGGAGTGCCGCAACACCGGCAAGCCGCTCGCGCTGACCATGAGCGAGGAACTCCCGCCGATCGTCGACCAGCTCCGCTTCTTCGCGGGCGCGGCGCGCGTGCTGGAGGGCCGGTCGGCGGGGGAGTACATGCACGACCACACGTCGTTCGTCCGGCGCGAGCCGATCGGGGTCTGCGCCCAGGTCACGCCCTGGAACTACCCGCTGATGATGGCCATCTGGAAGATCGCCCCCGCCCTCGCGGCCGGCAACGCGATCGTCCTCAAGCCGTCCGACACCACCCCGGTCAGCACGCTCCTGCTGGCCGAGATCGCGGCGGAGTTCCTGCCGCCGGGGGTGTTCAACGTCATCTCCGGTGACCGCGACACCGGCCGCGCCCTGGTGGCCCACGACATCCCGCAGATGGTGTCGATCACCGGGTCGGTCCGCGCGGGCCGGGAGGTGGCCGTCGCGGCCGCGGCCGACCTCAAGCGCGTGCACCTGGAACTGGGCGGCAAGGCCCCCGTCATCGTGTTCGACGACGCCGACGTCGCCGCCACGGCGGAGGGGATCGCGGGCGCCGGTTACTTCAACGCCGGCCAGGACTGCACGGCGGCGACCCGCGTGCTGGCCGGCCCCGGCATCGCGGCCGACCTGACCGCCGCGCTGGCGGAGCAGGCACGCGGCACCAAGGTCGGCGGCCCCGACGTGGCGGACGCGTACTACGGCCCGCTGAACAACGCCGGCCAACTGGCCCGCGTCGAGGGCTTCGTCGAGCGCACCCCGGACCACGCCGAGGTTGTGACCGGGGGCCAGCGGATCGGTGACCGCGGCTACTTCTACGCCCCGACCGTGGTGTCCGGGCTGGAGCAGCAGGACGAGATGATCCAGGACGAGATCTTCGGCCCGGTGATCACCGTGCAGCGGTTCAGCTCCGAGGACGAGGCCACCGCGTGGGCCAACGGCGTCCAGTACGGGCTGGCCTCCAGCGTGTGGACCAAGGACCACGGCCGCGCGATGCGGATGGCCAAGCGGCTCGACTTCGGCGCCGTCTGGATCAACACGCACATCCCGATCGTGGCCGAGATGCCGCACGGCGGCTTCAAGCACTCGGGCTACGGCAAGGACCTGTCCGTGTACGGCCTCGAGGACTACACCCGCATCAAGCACGTCATGAGCTACATCGGCGAGTAGCCCCATGAACGTCTGGCCCGGGGATCCTGGAGAGGATCCCCGGGCCAGCGTGCCCGGCGCCTACCCCGGGAACGTGCGCGATGACGCCTTCGGCTCACTAGGTCGTGCGCGATGGCGCCTTTGGGCACGTTCGTTCGGCTGGACCACGGGCTACGGGGCTTCCGGCGGCACCGGGGGCGCGGGCGGCCTGGGAGGCGCGGGCGGCCTGGGAGGAGTGCCGGGCGGCTGCGGGAACAGCTGGCCCAGCCGCCGGCCGATCCGGTCCTGCACCTGTCCGGCCCGGTCCTGGAACCGGCCGATCCGTTCCTCCAGTCGGCCGGTCCGGTCCGCCAGCCCGTCAGACGGGTTCCGCGGCCCGTCAGCCGGGTTCCATGGTCGCCCCGCTCCGGCCCGCGGTCGCCCCTCGTCCCGGGCGCGGCCGGTCTCGTCCCACGCGGCGTCCGCTTCGTCCCACGCGGCGCCGGTCTCATCCCAGGCGGCGCGCGTCTCGTCCCACGCGGCGGCCTCTTCCGGCGGACCGGCAGGCCGCGCCAACGCCTCGGCCACTTCTTCCTGAGCTTCGTCCGCGGCATCCTGGGCCATCTCGGCCCGTTCCGCCGCCTCCGCGGCCGCGTCCTCGGCCTGGTCGGCCTGCTCCCGGGCCACCTCGAATGCGTGCTGGAGCGCCTCGGCGCGGGCTCGCATTCGCTGCTGCTCGGCCGGTTCGGCCCAGTCCCCGGCCTGGTCCGCGGCATCCGATGCGTGCATAGCCCGCTGTTCGGCCTGTTCGGCGGCTGCCTCGGCGCGGTCGGCCCGTTCCCGGGCCTGCCGCGCGGCATACTTCGCCCGATCGGCCGCCTCCTGGACCCGGAAGGCGGCCGTGCGGGCTTCGATGTCGGCCGCGCTCAGGCCCGCCGCCGCTGCCTCACGCGCGTACTGCTCCTCGGGTGACAGTTGCTCGCGGGCCGCCGTCGGGTCTGCGGCTGAGTCGCCTATGGGGCCGGGGTTGCCTATGGGGCCGGGGTTGCCTATGGGGCCGGGGTCGCCCAGCCGTGCGTCCCCGGCCGCGGTCGCGCGGCGGGCGACACTGTACGGTTCGCCGGTCTGTGCCATCCGCTCGCGGGCGGCGGTCTTCGGGGCCTTGTTCCGCGTCATGATCTTCTCTTCCCGGCGAGGCAGCCCGCGTCGGCTCGCCAAGACGAATGACCTGACAGGAAGGCGTCAAGACTTATGGCCTGACGAAATGTGCCCGCGAGGGGCATCACCGCGAGTCGGGGACCCTTGTCCTCGTCGCCGCCGGGGCGCGGGCCACCGGCAGCTCGGAAGCGGGCAGGCGGTGCTCTGCCACTGCCGGGATTCTACCATCACCGTGTGATGCGGGCCGCAATTACGTCCGCTCGGAACAGGAACCTAACCGCAGGAACGAGGCGCGATGATCCCGAATGAACCGGACGGCGGGGCTGACCGGGACCGGGCGGTCCGCGCGCTGGCCGGGGCGCTCCCGCAGCCGTTCTGGACGAGCCAGCCCGGCGCCCCGGCGCCAGCGCCCGCGCTGACCGGGCCGCTGACCGCCGACCTCGCGGTCGTCGGCGGCGGCTTTTCCGGGCTGTGGACCGCGCTGCTCGCGCGCGAGCGTGATCCGTCGGCCGACGTGGTCCTCATCGAGGCGGACACGACCGGGTGGGCGGCGTCCGGGCGGAACGGCGGCTTCTGCTCCGCCAGCCTCACCCACGGGATCGGCAACGGCCTGGCCCGGTTCCCCGGCGAGATGGCGCTGCTGGAGAAGCTGGGCGCGCAGAACCTGGCCGAGATCGGCGAGACGATCGCCGCCCGCGGCATCGACTGCGGCTTCTCGCCGGTGGGGGAGCTGACCATCGCCACGCAGCCATGGCAGCTCGACGACCTGCACGGGGAAACCGTGGCCGCCCGCCGGCTGGGCCACGACGTGACCGAACTGGACGCGGCCGGGGTGCGACGGGAACTCGATTCCCGCACGTTCCTGGGCGGGGCCTGGTACCGGGACACCTGCGCGATGGTCGACCCGGCGCGGCTGGCCCGCGGCCTGCGCCAGGCGTGCCTGGACGCTGGCGTGCGCCTGTTCGAGCACACGCGGGTCCGCGCGATCGCCGATGATGGCGCCGGCCTGGCGCTGATCACGCCCTACGGCCGCGTGCGCGCCCGCCAGGCCGCACTGGCCACCGGCGCCTATAAGCCGCTGCTGCGGCGGCTCGGGAACTTTTTCGTCCCGGTCTACGACTACGTGCTCGTTACCGAGCCGCTGTCCGCCGCACAGCTGGCCAGCCTGGGCTGGCGGAATCGGCAGGGCGCGGCCGACTCGGGCAATCAGTTCCACTACTTCCGGCTCACCGACGACGACCGGGTGCTGTGGGGCGGCTACGACGCCGTCTACTTCAACGGCGGACGGGTCAGCCCGGCGCACGACCAGCGGCCCGAGACGTTCGCGCGCCTGGCCGGGCACTTCTTCACCACGTTCCCCCAGCTGGAGGACGTGGCGTTCGAGTACGCCTGGGGCGGGGCCATCGACACGTGCAGCCGCTTCTTCGCTTTCTACGGGACCGCGCGGCGCGGCCGCCTCGGCTACGCCTGCGGGCACACCGGCCTGGGTGTCGGGGCCAGCCGGTTCGCCGCGAACGTCGTCCTGGACCTGCTGTCCGGGCAGCGGACCGAACGCACCGAGCTGGAGCTGGTCCGCTCCCGCCCGGTGCCCTTCCCGCCCGAGCCCGCCCGTTCCGCGGTCGTCCAGCTGACCCGGGCGTCGCTGGCCCGCGCCGACCGTGACGCCGGGCGGCGGAACCTCTGGCTGCGCACGCTGGACCGGCTCGGGCTCGGGTTCGACTCCTAGGGACGTCCGTTCGGCGGCAGCGAAGATTTTAACCGAAAGCCGTGTGCCCGCATCCCGCGCCTTCCCCGGCGCATGAAACGATCTCGTCGGAGCACAGTCCTTACCGGGGAACAGTGCCAGCCAGAAACAGTGCCGGCCAAAAGAAACAGTGCCGTCCAGATGAAACAGAGTTATCCAGGAAAACAGAGCTAGCCAGAAATAGTGCGGGCCGGCCCGACCAAGGAGGAGACATGTCAGCGGTGCCACTGCGGGAGCGGAAGGCGTGGCAGGCGCTGCAGCGCCACTATGACGAGATCGCGGGGCGGCACCTGCGCGCGCTCTTCGCCGAGGACCCGGGACGCGGGGAACGGCTGACCGCGGAGGCGGCCGGGCTCTACCTCGACTACTCCAAGAACCGGATCACCGACGAGACCATGCGGCTGCTGGTCGAGCTGGCCGAGGAGTCTGGCGTGCCGGAGCGCCGCGACGCGATGTTCCGCGGGGAGCACATCAACGTCTCCGAGGACCGCGCCGTGCTGCACGTCGCGCTGCGCATGCCCGCGGACGAGTCGCTGGTCGTGGACGGCGTCGACGTGGTCGCGCAGGTGCACGAGGTGCTCGGCCGGATGCGCCAGTTCTCCGACCGGATCCGGTCGGGGGAGTGGACCGGCTTCACCGGCAAGCGCATCCGCAACATCGTCAACATCGGCATCGGCGGCTCCGACCTCGGGCCGGTCATGGCGTACGAGGCGCTGCGCTACTACTCCCAGCGCGACCTGACGTTCCGGTTCGTCTCCAACGTCGACTCCACCGACTTCGCCGAGGCCACCCGGGACCTGGCCGCGGACGAGACGCTGTTCATCATCTCCTCCAAGACGTTCGGCACGCTGGAGACCCTGACCAACGCGACCTCCGCACGGGACTGGGTGGTGGGCGAACTCGGCGATGAGGCCGCGGTGGCCAAGCACTTCGTCGCGGTCTCGACCAACGCCGGCCGGGTCCGCGAGTTCGGCATCGACACCGCGAACATGTTCGGGTTCTGGGACTGGGTCGGCGGCCGCTACTCGATGGAGTCCGCGATCGGCCTGTCCATCATGGTGGCGATCGGGCCGGACCGGTTCGACGAGATGCTCGCGGGCTTCCACGAGGTGGACGAGCATTTCCGCACCGCGCCGCTGGCGGAGAACCTGCCGGTCCTGATGGGCCTGCTGGCCGTCTGGTACCGCGAGTTCTTCGGCGCCCAGACCTACGGCGTGATGCCGTACGCGCAGTACTTGAAGCGGTTCCCCGCCTACCTGCAGCAGCTCACCATGGAGTCCAACGGCAAGCACGTCACGCTGAACGGGCGGCATGTGGACTACGACACCGGCGCGGTGTTCTGGGGTGAACCCGGGACCAACGGGCAGCACAGTTTCTATCAGCTGATCCACCAGGGCACGACGCTGATCCCGGTCGACCTGATCGGGTTCGGCAAGTCGCTGAACCCGCTGCGTGATCACCATGACAAGCTGAACTCGAACGTGTTCGCGCAGGCCCAGGCGCTGGCGTTCGGCAAGACCGAGGACGAGGTGCGGGCCGAGGGAACGCCGGAACGGGTGGTGCCGCACCGCGTGATGGAGGGCAACCGCCCGACCAACGTGCTGCTGGCCGAGACTCTCACCCCCCGGCTGCTGGGCGCGCTGGTGGCCCTGTACGAGCACAGCGTGTTCACGCAGGGGACGATCTGGGACATCGACTCGTTCGACCAGTGGGGCGTGGAGCTCGGCAAGGTGCTGGCCCAGCAGATCATCCCGGAACTGGAGAGTGAGCAGGAGCCAGAGCTACGGCACGACTCCTCCACCAACAACCTGATCCGCCGTTACCGCTCGCTCAAGAAGCGCTGAAGAAGGGGAGGCTGACTTTCCATGCCAACTGACAAGCCGATGCAGCTCGGAATGGTCGGGCTCGGCCGGATGGGCGCGAACCTGGTCCGGCGGCTGATGCGCGATGGGCACCACTGCGTGGCCTACGACATCAACGCCGACGCGGTGAAGGGGCTGGAGGCCGAGGGAGCCAAGGGGTCCACCGACCTGGCCACCTTCGTCGGCATGCTGGAGAAGCCGCGTGCGATATGGCTCATGGTGCCGGCCGGGATCGTCCAGCCCACGCTGGACAAGCTCGTCCCGCTGCTGGACACCGGCGACGTCGTGATCGACGGCGGCAACTCCTACTACCGCGACGACATTACCCGCGCCAAGGCGCTCAAGGCCGACGGCATCCACTACATCGACTGCGGGACCAGCGGCGGGGTGTGGGGGCTGGAGCGCGGCTTCTGCCTGATGATCGGCGGAGAGGACGAACCGGTCGCGCGGCTGGATCCGATCTTCAGGACGATCGCGCCGGGCAAGGGCGACGCCGAGCCCACGCCCAGCCGGGCGCAGGACCCCAGCACCGCCGCCGAGGGGTACCTGCACTGCGGGCCGAACGGCGCCGGGCACTTCGTCAAGATGGTCCACAACGGCATCGAGTACGGCATGATGGCCGCGATCGCCGAGGGGCTCAGCATCATCGAGCACGCCGACGCGGGCAAGCACATGGACGAGGTCGACGCCGAGACCACCCCGCTGCGCGATCCCTGGGCCTACCAGTACACGATCGACGTCGGGGAGGTCGCCGAGCTGTGGCGGCGCGGGTCGGTGATCAGCTCCTGGCTGATCGACCTGACCGCCGACGCCTTCGCCAAGTCGCCCGACCTCAGCGACTACACCGGCCGCGTGTCGGACTCCGGCGAGGGCCGCTGGACCGTTCAGGCGGCCATCGACACCGGTGTCCCGGTCGGTTCCATCACCGCCGCGCTGTACGAGCGCTTCGAGTCCCGCGGCGACGGCGTGTTCACCGGCAAGGTGCTGTCCGCCATGCGATCCGGATTCGGCGGCCACCAGGAGAAGAAGGCGGACTGAGCAAAATGCCCAAAACAGCCCCGCGGCCCGGTCCGCGGCCGGACAACCATGTCATCGTGATGTTCGGGGCCACCGGCGACCTGGCCAAGCGCAAGCTGCTGCCGGGGGCGTTCCACCTGGCCGCGGCCGGGCTGCTGCCGGAGCGCTACCGGATCATCGGCTCCGCCCCGGCGAAGTTCGCGATGAGTGCCGAAGCGTTCCGTGAGCACGCGCGCCAGGCGGTGGAGCAGTTCGGCGAGGCCAAGCCGTCCGGGGACGCGTGGGACGCGTTCGCCGCGAACCTGTCGTTCGCCGCCGCGGACACCGGCAGCACCGCCCCGCTGGCGAGCGCGGTCGAAGAGGCGGAGAAGGAGATCGGCGGGAAGCCGCGCCGGCTGTTCCACCTCGCGGTCCCGCCCGCGGCGTTCGAGTCGGTGGTCGCGATGATCGGCGCGATGAACCTCGCGCCGGGCTCCCGCGTCATCGTCGAGAAGCCGTTCGGCCACGACCTGGCCTCGGCGCGGGACCTGGACGCCAAGCTGCACGCCGTCTTCGACGAGTCGCAGATCTTCCGCATCGACCACTTCCTGGGCAAGGAGTCGGTCGACAACATCCTGGCCTTCCGGTTCGCCAACGGAATGCTCGAGCCGAGCTGGAACCGGCAGCACATCCGCTACGTCCAGATCGACGTGCCCGAGACCCTCTCGATCGAGGGCCGGGCCGACTTCTACGACCAGACCGGGGCCTACCGCGACATGGTCGTCACGCACCTGTTCCAGGTGCTGGGCTTCATCGCCATGGAGCCGCCGTCCTCGCTGGACGCCAAGGCGCTGCGGCAGGAGAAGGCGAAGGTCTACGACGGGCTGCGGCCGATCGACGTGCGGCACGTGGTCCGCGGCCAGTACGAGGGCTACCGGCAAGAGCCCGGCGTGCCGCCGGACTCCCAGACCGAGACGATGATCGCGGTCCGCGCCGAGATCGACAACTGGCGCTGGGCGGGCGTGCCGTTCTTCCTGCGGTCGGGGAAGGCCATGGGAGCCAGCCGGCAGGTGGTGACGCTCGGCTTCCACGAGCCGCCGCTGCGGATGTTCCACATCGAACGCCACGACGCCCCGGCGGGCTACCGGAACGAGCTGGTCATCGACTTCGCCGACCCCGGGTCGATCACCGTCCGGTTCCTGGCCAAGGAACCCGGCCCCGAGATGACCCTGGGCGACGCGTCGATGGTGTTCCGCTACCAGGACTCCTTCACGCAGGCCAACTCGCTGGAGGGGTACGAGCACCTGATCCTGCTGGCCATGCTCGGCGACCAGTCCCTGTTCACCAGCTCGGACGGCATCGAGCGGCTCTGGGCGATCTCGGAGCCGCTGCTGCAGAACCCGCCGCCGGTCGAGACGTACGCCAAGGGCTCCTGGGGGCCCGAGCCCGCCACCGATCACCTGGTCGCGCCCTTCCACTGGCACCTGCCCGACGACGGCCACTGACCCGGACGACGCGGCAGCCGGGGACCGGGATGTGACCCGTGGCCCCCGGCTGCTCGCCGACGTCCGGCCGCTGCGGGAATCCCCCGCCTTCCGGCGGCTGTGGGCCGGGACGCCCCTGTCGTCCGTCGGCAGTTCGCTGACGAGCTACGCCGTCGTTCTCCAGGTCTGGGATCTGACCCATTCCTCGTTCGCGGTCGGTGCCCTCGGGGTGGCGCAGATGGTGCCGACTCTCACCGTCGCGCTGTTCGGCGGCTCACTGACCGACACGGCCGACCGCCGGACGATACGTGAGCCGCCCCGGGCCGGGAGTGCGCCCTGCGGGCTCAGCCGGCGCCCGCGGCCTCCGCGGCCGAGTGCGGGAAGCGGGTGGCGGAGAACGACATCGCGCCCCCCGGGACCATCCACGGCAGGACGACCACGGAGAACCGGCCCGCGCGGACGGCCGGATCCTGCTCCATGAGCTCCCCGGCGCGTTCGGAGCCGACGTTCAGCAGGCACAGTCCGCGGAACGCGCTGTCCGGCCCGCCGAGCAGGGGACCGGCGGCGAGCAGGAACCCGCTCTCGTGCAGGCCGGCGAGGTGGGCCAGATGTGCGTCCTGCAGCGCGTCCGCGTCGTCGTCGCTCAGTTGCGGGGCGTCGGGACGCAGGACGAGCAGGACGATCGTGAACCGGTCAAAGTGCATACGGCAGCCTACTGACCTCACGGGCGGCCTGGAAGCAGATGGCTGAGTGCTCTAGCCGGTTAGGCTGATGCCGGTTCAGACCAGGTTTGCGTCGTCGGATTCAGCGAAACGCGGTAGCCGCAGCTCGCCATAGGTCATCGCCGTACGACAGGACAAGCCCGGTGGCCGGGTCGGTGACGAGCTGGCAGTCGTAGTCACCCGACGTGTACTGCCAACGGTCGATCGCCAGGCGCCGATACCACTGCTCGCTGGCCACCACGTCGAGCTCAGGAAACCGCACCCACGCAGCAGTGAGGCCCGCCGTCTCGCCGACCTCGAGTCCCAGCCGGCGGATCGGAACGGTGTTGGTGGCAGGCGTCCGCCATTTGAAACTTGTTAGCGGTACGCGCCGCAAGCAGGCAATCCGGATCTGGGCCCATCTGCTCATGTCGGCAAACAGGCAGGTAGAAGCGTAAAACGGGCAAATAGGAGATATAGGTCACAGCGTTTTATTCCGGATTCGGATACTTTTTCGGGCTGAATCCTGGCATGGTTGGTGTCCAAGCACCCAGCGTGCGCAAAGTTGCCAAAGTTGCCAAAGTGGCCCGTCGCCCTGACCCTGCGACACGTGCGCACGCCGATGCTCAGCCGCCGCTCTCGCCGGCGGCGGGCATACGCCCATGGGGTGGACGCCGAGCACGCCAAGTGCACAACCGAAAGGTCATCTTGGCTACCAAAAAGACACCCAACCGCAAGCTCTCCGCACTCACCGTCGCGACATTAGGCGGCACGGTCGCCGTGGCCGCCATCGCCTCGGGCGCAGCAACCAGCGCCAGCGCCGCCACGGCGGCCGGCGCAACCGGGCCAGCCGCCGCGGCCGAGCCACACCAAGGTGCCGTCCTGGACGCCTTCACCAGGCCGCTCACCGTCGGCTACAGCTTCGGCGCGCTCGAACACATCTGGATGACCGTGGGCGGCAGCGGCAGGACCGCCTCCCATGCCGCCTGCATCGCCGAGCATGAATCTGGTGGCAACCCCAATGCCATCAGCCCGACCAACGACTGGGGCCTGTGGCAGATCCACAACGGCGGGCCCCGCATGCTCAACCCGGCCGCGAACGCCGCGACCGCCGTCCGCATGTCAGACAATGGCCGCAACTGGTCAGCGTGGACAACCGCCCGCATGTGCTAGCGCGACGGCAGTGATCATGAACGCGCGCTTCCTTCCATTCAGCTGTCCGGAATGGATAGGCGACGCTACCAAGAGGCGGCCGCGGGGACTTCCCCGCGGCCGCCCTCCATCCCGGCGAAAGCCCGTCAGCCGATCGAAGTCACCCGGGCTGGGTCACGGTACCGCTCGGCCAGATGTACAACCCGGTGTTCATCGGCACCGCCTACGCGATCCACGGCGACACCGACGTGCCGCTGCAGCCGGTCTCGCACGGTTGCGTACGGATCCCGATGGGACATTGCCGCCTTCGTGTTCATCGGCCTACTGGCCGTTGCGCTCCTGGTGCCGGAGGGTGGCCCGGCGGTTCCGCTCCGCGCGGTCGGCGTCAGCCTGTTCCTTGGTGATCGCCGCGTCCGCCGCGGACCCGCGCGCTACCCGGCCGTGCAGGTCGGCGCATTCCTGGCAGGCCGGCACCAGGCCGGCCACGGCACCGCCGTCGATGGCCGTCACCGCGGGCACGTGCTGCGCCTGATGGCCGGCGTTGTAACGGCAGACCTCGGTGTCCATTGGCTAACGGGCTCCTGTCTCCCCCCACGGCGCCTTCATGATGTCACCACCCGGCAGCGTGCCGCGCCCATGTCGGGCAGCCGAGGCCATTGCTTGACATCCTCCCCCGTCTGAGGGCGGGGGATTTCAGCCCGTTCCTACCCTGCCGGGAGGAGTACGGGTTGAGGTTCGCGGTTCACAGGCCCGGTATCCCGGACGCCTCCCCGCGCAGTCACCGCATGCCCTGCGGCGATGTTCCTGGCCGCGTTGACGTCAGCGTTGTCGGCGTTTCCGCAGGCCGTGCAGCGGAACAGGGCTTGGCTCTCGCGGCTGCCCGCTGCGACATGCCCGCACGCCGAGCACCGCTGGCTCGTGTACGCGGGAGGTATCTTCTCGACCCGGCCGGGGGCCTTGTCTTGCAGCCGGCGTACCAGCAGGCCCCATCCCGAGGCGAGGATGCCCCGGTTCAGCCCGGCCTTCTGCCGGACGTTGCGGCCTGGCTGTTCCGGGGTGCCCTGCGCGGACCGGGTCATGTTCGCGATCTTCAGGTCCTCGACCCGGATCACGTCGAACCGCCGTGCCAGGTTCGTGCTGGTCTTCTCACACCAGTCCTTGCGCCGGTCGACCCCGCGTGCTTTCAGCCGGGCGATTGCGCGTCGTGCCCGCTGGCGGCGGTTCGAGCCGTGCCTGGCCCGGGCCAGTTTGCGCGCCAGTCGCCGCATCCGCTGCTGCTCCCGCCCGGTCAGGGCCGGGCAGCACAGCAGTTCCCCCGTCGACAGGGCCGCGGACACGGCCACACCCCGGTCCACGCCGACGACTTCCCCGTTGCCGGGCGTCGGCACCGGTGCAGGAACCGCCGCGAACGCGACGTGCCACCGCCCGGCCCGGTCACGGGTTACCCGGAACGATTTGACCCCCTGCGGCACCGGCCGGGACCAGCGGAACCGTACCCACCCGGCCTTCGGCACGCGTACCTGGCCGGTGTTGCGGTTCAGCCGCCGCACATCACCCGGCTTGAGGTGGACGATGCGGAACCCCTCGTCCCGGCCGGCCTTCCGCCACGACGGGCGGCGGTGCGTGCCCGCGAAAAAGTTCCGCATGGCCTGATCGTGGTCGCGGATGGCCTGCTGCTGCACGATCACCGACCCTGCGGCCAGCCACGGGTTATCCGCCCGGGCCCCGGACAGCTGGCGGCAGCGCCCGGCGAACCCGGGCATCTTCCCCCGTCCCGGCCGCCAATGCGATTCCTGCTCGATGCACAGGTTCCACACGAACCGGGCATCCGCGCAGTGCCCAAGCAGCGCTGCCTCCTGGGCTGCCGACGGCGTCAGCCGGTACCGGGACATACCCCCACGGTAACGGCCGGGTACGACAATCTGCCCCGCTGCACAGAACACCAGATTCCTCCCCGACCCGAACGCCGGGGCCGATCAACGCCGCCGGGTACCTCGCCTACGATCGTGAATTGGTCGAAGCGCATCCCGGAAGCGAACGCGGCCGGGGGATCGGCGCCGCGGTTCCCCGTGCGCAGTCCGCGCCCGCCGTGGAGCGCGGCCTGCTCCCGGGCGAGGACAGCTAGCAGTGGACCCCGTGACCAGACGGAATGCGACGTATTGACACACGCGGCGGCCCCGGCATAGCGTCGGTCATATATGAGATCTCATACGCCACTGGCGGCCGTCCCCGCGGATCCCGGGCGCCCCGCAGCCGGGTTCCTGACCGGGGCGGCCGGGACCCTGCCGAACCGGTCGGTGGTGGTGCTCGACGCGATCAAGCACGCGATCCTGACCGGTGAACTGCGGCCGGGGCAGGGCCTGGTCGAGACGGACCTGGCCGGGATGCTGGGCGTGTCCAAGACCCCGGTGCGGGAGGCGCTCAAGACGCTGGCCGGCGCGGGGCTGGTTACGATGAGCCCGTACAAGGGCGCCACCGTGCGGGCGGTCGACGACGACCTGGTGCGTTCCGTCTATGACCTGCGCCTGCTGCTGGAGTCCGAGGCCGTCCGCCGTGCGGTGGCCCGGAACCACGGCCAGACCGCCGCAGCCCGAGACGCGCTCAACCGGGCGGCACGGGCCACCGACCGGGCCGACCGGAGCCTGGCCAACCGCGACTTCCACCGCGCCCTCTACCTCGGCTGCGGCAACGGCATGCTCGTCAGCGTGCTGGACGGCCTGCGGGACCAGACCGCGCTGGTGTCCGCGGCCGCCTGGCAGCGCGCGCCGAGCCCGACCTGGCAGGACGAAGCCGCCGAGCACGAGGCCATTGCGCGCGCGGCCGAGGCGGGCGCGGCGAACGACGCGTCTACGCTGCTCACACGGCACATCGAGGCGTTCCTGAGGCGGAACTTCCCTGCTCTCGGCGACCTGAGCGAGCCCACCGACCCCAGCGAGCCGAGAAACAGCAAAAATTTCGGAGACAGCGGAGACATCAATGCCCCTTGACCCGGCCACGGCCAGCGACCTGAAAGAGGCGCTGGCCACGGTGGTTGTCATTCCCGTGACGCCGATGCGGCCCGACGGCAGCCCCGAGTGGGGTACCTATGCCGACCTGATCCGGCGGGTGGTGGACGCCGGCATCACCGTCATCACCCCGAACGGCAACACCGGCGAGTTCTACGCGCTGACTGTGGCCGAGGCCCGGCAGGCCACTGAGATCGCGGTCAGGGCCGCCCGTGACCAGGTCGCGGTGGGCGCCCGGGCCCGGGTCCTGGTAGGCGTCGGGCACGACACGGCCAGCGCGGCTGTGGCAGCCCGGCACGCCCGCGAGGCCGGCGCCGAGATGATCATGATCCACCAGCCGGTGCATCCCTACCAGTCCGAGGCGGGCTGGGTGGCCTACCACCAGCAGATCGCGGACGCGGTCCCGGACCTGGGCGTGGTGCTGTACATCCGCAGCGAGCGCGTCACCGGCGCGCAGATCCGCGACCTCGGCGAACGCTGCCCGAACGTGGTCGGCATCAAGTACGGGGTGAAGGATGCCGTGCAGTTCGCGGCGGTGGCCCGGGACGCCGGGCTGGACCGTTTCACCTGGATCGCCGGGCTCGCCGAGCCGTACGCCCCCGGCTACTGGGCCTACGGCGCGCGCGGCTTCACCTCTGGCCTGGCCAACGTCAGCCCGTCGCTGTCGCTGTCCATGCTGGGCGCGCTGCGGGCCGGTGACCTGGCCGGGGCGATGGACACGTGGGAGCTGATCCGCCCGTTCGAGGACCTGCGCGCGGCCGGCGGGTCCGCGGACAACGTGAGCGTGGTGAAGGAGGCGCTGGCGCAGCTCGGCCTCTGCGGCCGGGACGTGCGGCCGCCGAGCCGGCTGCTGCCCGATTCCGAACGCCAGCAGATTGCGGCCATCCTGAGGTCCTGGAGCCTGCCCGGCCTTGACCCCGCGGAACGCACCGAGGCGGGAGCGCGGTCATGACGAAAACGCCCGAACAGCTCCGCAGCCACGGCTGGTTCGGCAGCGAGCGGATGGCGGGCCTGCGGTCCTTCAGCCACCGCTCGCGGATGCGCCAGCTCGGTATCTCGGCGGAGGAGCACCTCGGCAAGCCGATCATCGCGATCCTCAACACGTGGTCGGAGATGAACCCGTGCCACATGCACCTGCGCGAACGTGCATCGCAGGTCAAGCGGGGTGTGCTGGAAGCCGGCGGCTTCCCGGTCGAGTTCCCGGTGGCCACCCTGTCGGAGACATTCCAGAAGCCGACCCCCATGATGTACCGGAACCTGCTCGCCATGGACACCGAGGAACTGCTGCGCTCCTATCCGGCCGACGGCGCGGTGCTGATGGGCGGCTGCGACAAGACCACGCCGGCGCTGCTGATGGGCGCGGCCAGCGCGGGGATCCCCGCGATCTACGTGCCCGCCGGGCCGATGCTGCGCGGCAACTACCGCGGCCGGACACTCGGCAGCGGCACCGACATGTGGAAGTTCTGGGACGACGCGCGGGCCGGGCTGATCGGCGACTGCGAGATGGCCGACCTGGAGGGCGGCATCGCCCGCTCACCCGGCCACTGCATGACGATGGGGACCGCCTCCACCATGACGTCCGCGGCCGAAGCGCTGGGCATGACGCTGCCCGGGGCGGCGTCGATCCCGGCCGTCGACTCGGCGCACTACCGGATGGCCGCGGCCAGCGGGCAGCGGATCGTGCAGATGGTGTGGGACGACCTGCGGCCCGCGGACATCCTGACCCGGGAGGCGTTCGAGGACGCGGCGGCCACCGTGCTGGCCCTCGGCGGCTCGACCAACGCGCTCATCCACCTGATCGCCATGGCCGGGCGGGCCGGCGTGGAGCTCACCCTGGACGACTTCGACGAGATCTCCCGCCGCGTCCCGGTGCTGGCCAACATCCGGCCCAGCGGTCAGTACCTGATGGAGGACTTCTACTACGCGGGCGGCCTGCGCGCGCTGCTCGGCCAGCTCGCGAAGGTGCCCGGCGCGCTGCACCCCGGCCGGCGGACGGTCACCGGCGCCACGTTCGGCGAGCAGATCTCCGACGTGGCCGTCTACGACGAGGACGTGATCCGCTCCCCGGACCGCGCCCTGGCGGCCGAGGGCGGCGTGGCCGTGCTGCGCGGCAACCTGGCCCCCGACGGCGCGGTGATCAAGCACATCGCCGCCGAGCCGCGGCTGCTCAAGCACACCGGGCCGGCCGTCGTGTTCGACAGCTACCCCGAGATGCAGAAGCGGATTAACGACCCGGCGCTGAACGTCACCGCCGACTCGGTGCTGGTGCTGCGGAACGCGGGCCCCAAGGGCGGTCCCGGGATGCCCGAGTACGGCATGCTGCCCATCCCGGACTACCTGCTGGCCCAGGGCGTCCGTGACATGGTGCGGATCTCCGACGCGCGGATGAGCGGGACCAGCTACGGGGCGTGCGTGCTGCACGTCGCGCCGGAAGCGTTCGTCGGCGGCCCGCTGGCGCTGGTCCGCACCGGCGACGCGATCACCCTGGACGCGGCCGCCCGCGAACTGCGCCTCGAAGTCTCCGACGCCGAACTGGCGGAACGCCGCGCGCAGTGGCAGGCGCCCGCGCCGAAGTTCGAGCGCGGCTACGGCGTGCTGTTCACCGAGCAGATCACCCAGGCCAACGAGGGCTGCGACTTCGCCTTCCTGGCTCGGCCCGGCCACAACCCCGACCCGGAGCCGAAATGACCTGAGCTGTGACGGCCAGCGGCTCCGGATGAGTAATCCGCCCGGGATGCCCGGCGCCCCTGCCCCGCCCGGGCGGGGCAGGGGCGCGCTCACGTTGTTAGATGGTGGAAACCGACGATCGGGAGATGCACTGATGATTCAGGGGTTCAACCCGCGGACCGGGGAACCGGCCGGCAAGCCGCTGGCGGAGACGACCGACGCCGAGGTCGACGCGGCCGTGGTGGCCGCTGCGGCGGCGCTCCCGGCGTGGGCGGGGAGCGCGGGCGAGGAACGTGCGCGGGCCCTGGAGGCGGTGGCCGACGCGCTGGACGCGCGCGCCGGTGAGCTCGTCCCGCTCGCGGATGAGGAGACGGCGCTGGGGGAGACCCGGCTGACCGGGGAGGTGGCCCGGACCACGGGGCAGCTGCGGCTGTTCGCCGGGGTGCTCCGGGATGGCGGTTACGCCGGCGCGGTCGCCAGCCCGCCCGGCGGCGGCATGGCGGAGATACGGCGGATCAATCACCCGGTCGGGCCGGTCGCGGTGTTCGCGGCGTCGAACTTCCCGTTCGCGTTCTCGGTGGCCGGCGGGGATACCGCGTCGGCCCTCGCGGCCGGCTGCCCCGTTGTGGTCAAGGCGCACGAGGGGCACCCGGGGACCTCGGTGCTGACCGCGCAGATCGTCACCGGCGCCCTGGCCGGGGCGGGCGCGCCGGCCGGGACGTTCGGGCTCGTGCACGGGTTCGAGGCGGGTATCCGGCTGCTCACCCGCCCGGCGATCGGCGCGGCCGGGTTCACCGGCTCCACCCGCGCCGGGCTCGAACTGGCCCGGCTCTGCGCCGAGCGGGAGGTCCCGATCCCGTTCTACGGCGAGCTCGGCGCGGTCAACCCGGTCGTCGTGCTGCCCGGCGCGGCGTCCGGCCAGGGCGCGGAGATCGCGTCCGGTTACGCGGGCTCGCTGACGCTCGGCGCGGGGCAGTTCTGCACCAACCCGGGCCTGCTGTTCGTGCCCGAAGACGCCGCGGCCCTGCCGGGCGCCGTCGCCGACGCGGTGGGCGCATCCAGCGGCGCCCCCATGCTGTCCGAGCGCATCTACAAGGGCTACGAGGCGTCGCTGGCCGAGATCGAGGCGCACCCCGCCGTCACGGCGGTGGCGGCGGGGACGACCGGGGAAGGCCCGTGGGGCGCGACCCCGCGGCTGTTCTCGGCCAGCCTGGCCGAGTTCGCCGCCGACATCCCGGTCCTGTCGCGGGAGCGCTTCGGGCCGGCCGGCCTGATGATCTCCTACCCGTCGGCCGGCGACCTGATCCCGGTGCTGGCCCGGCTCGGCGGGAACCTCGTCGGCTCCGTGCACGGCGACGCCGGCTCGGCGGCCGACCTGGCGGCGGCCCGGCAGGTCGTGGCCGTGTTCGAGCGGACCGTCGGCCGGATCGTGTGGAACGGCTGGCCCACCGGCGTGGCCGTGAACGAGGCGCAGCACCACGGCGGCCCGTGGCCCGCCACGACCGTGCCCGCCTACACCTCGGTGGGCTCGGCGGCCATCCGCCGCTGGCTGATCCCGGTCGCCTACCAGGGCGTCCCGGCGGAGCTGCGGCCCGGGCCACTGGCGGACTGAACGGTGCCGGTATCGGCGTACCTGTACCCGTGGGACGTGGACGGCGACCCCGCCGCCGCGGACCGGATCGCCGGCCTGGGGGTCACCGAGGTCTCCCTGGCCGCCGCCTACCACGCGGTCCGGGCCGTGACCCCGTTCCATCCAGAACAGCGAGTGGTCACCCGTGACGCCGCCGTCTACTACCGGCCCGACCCGGACCGCTGGCGCGGGGCGCAACTGCGGCCGGTTGATCCCGGTGACGGCGCGGTCGGCTCGTTCGAGCGCGCCGCGGACGCGCTGCACGCGGCCGGCCTGCGGGTCAACGCCTGGGTGGTCGTCGCGCACAACGGGCGGCTCGGCGCGGCCCATCCCGGATGCGCCGTCCGCAACGCCTACGGTGACGTCTACCCGTGGGCCCTGTGCATCGGCTCCCCGGAGGTGGCCGGGTACGCGGCCACGCTGTCCGCCGAGATCGCCGCGCTGGGCTGCGTCGACGCCGTGGAGCTGGAGGCGTGCGGCTGGTACGGCTACGACCACGGCAGCGCGCACGACAAGACCGGGGGCATTCCGCCCGGCGGGGTCCCCGGATGGCTACTGGACGCCTGCTTCTGCCCGGCCTGCCGCGCCGCACTGCGCGACACCGGCCTCGACCCGGAGGCGCTGGCGCGGGCCGTACGGGCCGCGCTCGACGCCGGATACCAGTCGCCCGCCGGCCCAGCTCAGGATGGCCCAGCCGACGAGGCGGCCCAGGACGGACGGCCAGGCGACCGGACGCCGACTGCGGGCCACCTCACCGTGCCAGCGGATCCGGCCAGGTCGTTCGCCGCGGTGCGCGCCGCCACCGCCGGGTTCTTCCTGCGCCAGGTCCTGGCCGCGGTGCGGGCCGCCGCGCCCGGCCAGGACGTGTTCCTGCACTCCCACCCGGACCAGCGGGAAGCCGGATCCAACCCCGGCTACGACCCCGCCGTGCTGCTCGGCCCGGACGGCGCCGACGGCATGATCCTGGCCTGCCCCGGCCCGGCGGCGGCGTCCGCCGCGCTGGTGCGGCGCACCGCGGAGGAGGCTCCGGCGGGGTGCCGGATCGCGGCCACGTTCCCGGCCGTCACCGCGCTGGGGGCGGACACCAGCCAGCTGGCCGCCAAGGCGGCCGCGGTGCTCACCGCGGGCGCGACCGACCTGCGGCTCTATCACGCCGGGCTCGCGTCCGCGGCCGACCACACCGCGATGCGCGAGGTGGCCAAGGCGACATGACCCGCCGGCTTGTAGGGTGGACTGGGTGAGCCCGCAGATCGCGACCAGCACCACCGTCAGCCGGGACGAGCTGCTCGACTTCATCCGGCCGCGCCACCAGGCAATCGTGATAACCACCCGGGCCGGCGGCCGCCCGCAGGCGTCGCCCGTGACCTGCGGGGTGGACGCCGGGGGCCGGATCGTGGTGTCGACCTACCCCGAACGCGCCAAGACCCGCAACGCCCGGCGCAAGCCCCAGGTCAGTGTGCTGTTTCTCTCCGAGGACTTCGACGGCCCGTGGGTCCAGGTGGACGGGGACACGGAGGTCATCGACATGCCCGAGGCGGCCGACGCACTGGTCGACTACTACCGCGCGATCGCCGGTGAGCACCCGGACTGGGACGAGTACCGCGCCGCCATGATCCGCCAGGACAAATCCCTGCTCCGGATCACCCCCACCTCCTGGGGCCCCGTCGCCACCGGCGGCTTCCCCGCCCGGCTGGCCACGTAGCCCCGAGGGAAAACGGCCCCCCTGGCGCAAAGTTGGCAAACTATGCCGTTGTTCAGTGTCACGGTGCGGGAGCATGCCTACACCGGAAGTTTCTATAGCGACGTTGTCGAGGCCGAGACGGCCCGTGAGGCCATAGCGGTAGCCGCGGCCCGTGCCGCGCTGCGGCAGGTTTCCGGCCCGCTGGCCGGCACTGCAGTGCTGCCGGGCGCGCTCCCCGAGCCGGCGGAGGGCGGTGTCGTGCCGCCGCCGGCTGCCCCCGGGCCGGCCGTGCCGCAGGATGGTGCGGGAGCCGCGGCCGGGTACCGGGAGACGGCATCGCCGGGGGGCGCCGGGGCTACGCCGCCGGAAGCCCGCGGCGGGGAGCCGGCCGGGGCCCCTGCGGAGGCCGCCGGGGACGCGGCCCCGGAGGCCTGTGAGGAGGCGCCGACCGTGCTGACGGGACAGGTCACCGCACCCGAGGGGCAGGTTCCGGTGCCGCCGGAGGCCCCCGAGGAGACCTCGCCGGCACCGGTGGGCCAGGTCCCCGTGCCGCCCGCCTCCGGGCCGGCGCCCGCCCCCGCGCCGCCGCGCGGTTTTAGCGTTGTGGTCCGGGCACAGGCGGGCGCCGCGCCGCTCTACAGCGACACGGTCCAGGCCGGGTCGGCCACCGAGGCGCTGGAGGCGGCGGCCGCGCAGGCCGCGGCACCCCAGTCAGCCGGCCCCGAGACGTGGGCCGACCCCGAGGGCCGCCCGCGGTGCCCCGACGCCTGGATCTACTCCCTGCTGCACTGCGAGCGCCCGGCCGGGCACGAGTCGCCGCACCAGGCGACCGCGCGCGGCTACGGGCGGCTGGTGCAGTGGGTGCGCGATGCCCGCGGTATCGCCCACGCCGTGCCCCAGTCGCCCGTGCGCGCCCGGGCCGTCCCGCCCGCCAGCCCTCAGCCCCTCGCGGACGGGTCGTTCGGTTCCGGCTAGAATTTGCGCGCTTCCCCCGGCATCGTCACACCCAGCGCTCCGGACAATCGTCTGGTCGCGGTCATGCTGGCGCTGCACCCGGAACGGAGCGGGCCCCGGCCTTCGGCCTCTTTTAAAGGGGCCGTTGGGCCCTGGGAAGGGATCGGTGCCGCCCGCCATGGTCGAGACATTGGAGCCGTACGTGTGGAGGGCGGCGGGATGGCCGCGCTGATGAGCAGGGCGTGCAATGCAGGACGGGTCGCGAACGGTTGCGGCGGCTCGCCGGGGACGGCGCGCGCGGCTGGCGCGATCACGCTGGGCGTGGAGGAGGAGTTCGTGCTCCTGGACCCGTCCAGCGGCACGGCTGTCCCGGCTGGCCGGAGTTTGGTGCGGATGCTCGACGGGGAGCCGGGGGTGCAGCAGGAGCTGATGCGGTTCCAGGTGGAGACCGGAACCAGGGTGTGCACCGGCCTGGATGACATCGGTAACGATCTGCTGCGGCTCCGGCGGCTCGCTGCGGACGCTGCGGCGCATCTCGGCTGTCGCCTGGTGGCGTCGGGTATCGCGCCGTTCCGCACGCCCGGGCTGGCCGCGGTCACAGACCTGCCCCGTTACCAGAAGCTGGCGCAGCACTACGGTCCGCTGCTGATCGAGTCGGGCGGCACCTGTGGCTGCCACGTGCACGTCGGGGTGCCCTCCCGGGACCTCGGCGTCCAGGTGCTCGCGCGAATGCGGCCCTGGCTGGCCTCGCTGCTCGCCATCACGGTGAACTCACCGATCGCGGGCGGCCGTGACACGGCCTGGGCCAGCTGGCGGTACCCGGTCTGGTCGCGCTGGCCGACGGCGGCGCCGCCCGCCGTATGGCCCGATGCCGCCGCCTACGATGCGGCGATTCGTTCTCTCATCGGCCAGGGTGCGGCGCTCGACGACCAGGGCGTCTACCTCTACGCGCGACTATCCTCGCGCTATCCGACGGTGGAGCTCCGGGTCGCGGACGTCTGTCTCGACGCTGGCACGGCGGTGCTGCTGGCCGGGCTGACCCGCGCCCTCGTCGCGACCGCCCTGGCGGAGGCCCGCCGGGGGACGCAGATGGCCGCGGCGCCGGCTCCGTGGGTCGACGCGGGCCTCGCCGCCGCGGCCCGGCACGGGCTGGCCGGAACCGGAGTCGACCCGTTCACGGGGCAGATCGTCGATGCGCGCAGCCTGCGGTCCCGCCTCGTCGATCATGTCCTCGCCGCGCTCAGCGCCCGCGGCGACGCCGGGACCGTCATCGGGTTGCTGCACCGGCTCGATGACCATGGCACCGGGGCCGAGCGCCAGCGGGCGCTCTTTGCCGGGGCCGCGTCCCCGTCCGAGTTCGTCGGGGAGGTCGCCCGCGCGACGCTGGCTGGCCCCGAGCCGGCGGCTTCCGGGGCCAGGCCGCGGCAACGATCAAGCCGCCGGTGATGAGCGCAGCCCGCGCCTTGATGTTTCCTTAACACCAGCCTTCTAGCTCCGGGTGGCGCCGGGGCTTGCCTAGCCCGGCTGGCTGAGGCGGGCGGTGATCGCCGGGGCCGCCTCGCGCAGCCACGCCTCGGCGCGCGGCAGCTCGTCCTTGGCGCCGTCTTCCCATAGCTTGCGGAACACCGGGTCCAGCTCGGCCGAGGCGCGGGAATCGTCGTGATAGCAGCCTAGCCGCCGGTCTGGTCGGAGTAGGTGATGGTCCACAACGGGAACGCATGGCGCAGCGCGGCCAGGAGGAACCGTGATTCTTCATCGGGCACGTCGTCGTCGGGCAGCCTGAGCTAGTCGGCTATGCGGGGCGGGTCGCCGCAGGCGCGGGGCACCGGGTGGTCCCGGTAGTCGGCTTCAATGGATTCTTCTAGCCCGGCTATGGTGTCGGCGGTGACGAACCGGCGGGTGCCGCGGCGCAGCGCTACCCACCGGTCCCGGGTGCAGCTCACCGGGCCGGTAGGGGCGTCTCGCCGTAACCTGCGGAAGGCTCTCACTACGTCCGTTCGGGGGGAGATATTTAGTCCGGCGTCAGCCCTTGGCCAGGCTCTGGGCGAGCAGCGCGACGTGCAGGGAGGTGCGGGACTCCGCCGTATCCAGGTCGACGCCGAGGATGCGCTCGATCTGCTGGAGGCGCTGGTAGAAGGTGGGGCGGGCCAGGTGCGCGCGCTGCGCTGCCTCGGCCTTATTGCCGCCCGCTTCCAGGTAGGCCGCCAGGCACTCCATCAGCCGCGTCCCCCGGGCGTCGTCGCTGGCCAGCAGCGGGCCTAGCTCCCGTTCGGCGAAGGTCTGCAGCCGGGCGTCGTCGCGGAGCAGGTGCAGCAGGCCGCGCAGGCGCAGGTCGGGCAGCCGGTGGAACGGGCGGTCCCCGGGGCGGCTGATCGCGACGTCGCCGACCTGGCGGGCCTCCAGGAAGGACCCGCGGACATCGCGCAGGCTCTCGGTGGCCGTGCCGACGCCCAGCACGAAGGGCGCGCCCGATTCCCGGGACTGGCTGGCCGTCCGGCGGGGCCGGCCGGCCGCCTCGCCGCGCCGACGGGGGCCCTCGCCCTGCGGGCCGGGGACTTCGCCGGGCACCGGGCGCAGCCGCGGGTTCAGCCGCTGGCCCAGACGCTGGTGCAGCCGAGCGGATAGCGCCGTCAGCGCCTCGTCGGCGTCGGCGCGCGGCGGCAAGGACAGCAGCGCCCCGGCCCGAACGTCGTCCAGCGACCCGACCAGGGCCGGAACGCGCCCGTCGCGGCAGGCGTCCGCGACCGCCTCGGCGACTTCCGCGATCCGGGCGTGCGCCGAGATACCCGGCCCGGACTCGCGGACGCGGACGATGGCCGCGATCAGCTGGCGCCCGCTGACCGGGACCCCGAGGGCGCGCGCCCGCGCGCCCGCCTCTTCTGGGTCGGCGTGCGCGCCTTCCGCGATGGCGCTGATCAGCGTGCGGTGCGCCTGCCGTTCCAGGCTTTCCTGCTGGCGGGTGAGCAGCCGGCCGAGGGCCAGCGTGCTGGCGGCCCGCTCGATCAGCACCGTGTCCGGGGCGGCCGGCGGCCGGTCGCAGACCAGGATGACGCGCCCCCAGTCTTCTCCCCGGGCCCCGACGATCGTCACCAGCCAGCCGGCCGCCTCGTCGTAGAACGTCCGCCCCGGCGATGCCACCCCGAAACCAGCGGCCGGAGCCGCCCCGGAACCGGCGGCCGCGGCCGCCCTGGGCCCAGCGGCCCCGGTCACGGCGCGGGCCTGCTGCTCGAAACCGGCCAGCAGGCGGCGCGGGTCCGCCCCGGCGGGGGAGCAGGCCAGCACCCGGTGCGACAGGTCCTCCAGGATCACCGGGCGGCCGGCCAGCAGCGCCGCCTGCCGGACGATCTCCTCGGGCGGCGCCCCGGCGACCGACAGGCCGGTGAACGTCTCGTGCACCCGTTCCGACACCCGGAGCTCCGCGAGCTGCGTGTCGATGATCATGGCGTGCACGGTCTCGGTAATCTCCACGAACGGCACCTCGCGGCGGAAGATGATCAGCGGGACGCCGTGCGCGCCGGCCGCCTCCACCAGCGCGGGCGGCAGGCTCTCGTAGCGGCGGCCGAGTTCCACGGCCAGCCCGCTCACGCCCGCGGTGGCCAGGTCCGCCACGTACGCGGCGAGCAGGCCCGGCTCGTCCGGCAGCGCGATCCCGGTGCTCAGCACCAGCTCACCACCGTGCAGCAGGCGGGCCACGTCGGCCAGCTCCATGGCGTGCACCCAGCGCACCCGCGCGCCGAGCCGATGGCCGCCCGCCGGCACCTCGGGCCGTCCCCGGCGGACGATCTCCAGTTCCAGCACGTCGGCCAGCGTCGGCAGCACGGTCACCTCCGACGTAGTGTCAATTTTCCACGGATTCTCCTTACACTATGTTCTCCCCGCTGCCCGGGCGTTCCCGGCAGACTGGGAGCATGCCGGATCTGTATGCACGCCATCGCGCGGTCATCCCCAACTGGGTCGCGACCTACTATCAGCAGCCCATCGAGCTGGTCAGCGGCAAAGGCTGCCGGGTCACCGATGCGGCGGGCCGCAGCTACCTGGACTTCTTCGGCGGAATCCTCACCAACATGCTCGGCTACGACGTGCCCGAGGTGCGCGAGGCCGTCGAGCGGCAAATCGCCTCGGGCGTCGTGCACACCTCGACGCTGTACCTCATCCGCAGCCAGGTCGAGCTGGCCGAGAAGGTCGCCAGGCTGTCCGGCATCCCGGACGCCAAGGTGTTCTTCACCAACTCCGGCACCGAGGCCAACGAGACCGCGCTGCTGCTGGCCACCGCCGCCCGGCGCGCCGACCAGGTGCTCGCGCTGCGGAACAGCTACCACGGCCGCTCGTTCGGTGCGGTCGCGGTCACGGGCAACGCCGGCTGGAAACAGTCCTCACTGGCCCCGTTCGGCGTGCATTACCTGCACGGCACGGACCGGCAGCTGCCCGCCCACCGGCCCGGGTACTTGGACATGCCCGACGCCGCCTACATCGAGGCCTGCGTCGCCGACCTGCGCAACGTGCTGGCCACCGTGGCGCGCCCGGCCGACATCGCGTGCCTGATCGCGGAGCCGATCCAGGGTGTCGGCGGCTTCACCATGCCCCCGGACGGCCTGCTCGCCGCGTACCAGGAGGTGCTGGACGAGCACGGCATCCTGTTCATCTCCGACGAGGTACAGACCGGGTGGGGCCGCACCGGTGAGCACTTCTGGGGCATCGGCGCGCACGGGGTGACGCCCGACGCCATGACGTTCGCCAAGGGAACCGCCAACGGGTTCGCCATCGGCGGCGTCGTCGCGCGCGGCGACCTGCTGGACGGGCTGCGCGGCAACGGGGTTTCCACCTTCGGCGGCAACCCGGTCTCCACCGCCGCGGCCAATGCCACGCTGGACTACGTGCTCTCCCACGACCTGCAGGCCAACGCCGCCGCGATGGGCCAGATCATCATCCCGGGGCTGCGCGACGCCGCGGCCGGGTGCGCGGTCGCCGGGGAGGTCCGCGGCAAGGGCCTGATGTTCGCTCTCGACCTGGTTGACCCGGCGACCAGTGCGCCCAGTCCCGCGCTCGCCGCCCGGATGCTGGAGGAAACAAAGGCCCGGGGCCTGCTCATCGGCAAGGGCGGCCTGGGCGGCAACACCCTGCGGATGGCGCCGCCGCTGACCCTGAGCGAACCCGAAGCGCGGGAGGGCCTGGCGATCCTGATCGACGCGCTGCATGCCGTCAGTGCGGGCGCCGCCAGCGAGGAGGCTCAGCGATGAGCAAGCGGATAACTCATTGGGTCGACGGAAAGCCCTGGACAGGACCAGCAGGGCGTAGCGGCGAGATCTTCGATCCCGCCACCGGCACCGTCACCGGACACGTCGACTTCGCCTCGGAGGAGGATGTCGACGCGGCCGTTGCCGCGGCCAGCGCTGCCTGGCGCACCTGGCGCTCGGCGACCCTGTCCCGCCGGGCTGGCGTCCTGTTCGATTTCCGGACCGCGCTGCTGCGCCGCCGCGGGGAACTAGCGGCCGCCATCACCTCCGAGCAGGGCAAGGTCCTCGACGATGCCGACGGCGAGATCGCCCGCGGTCTCGACGTCGTCGAGTTCGCCTGCGGAATCCCCGCCCTGCAAAAGGGTGAATTCTCCGAGTCCGTGTCGACGCAGATCGACGTCACCTCGATCCGCCAGCCTGTGGGCGTGTGCGCCGCGATCACGCCGTTCAACTTCCCGGCCATGGTGCCGCTGTGGTTCACTCCCATCGCGATCGCCTGCGGTAACACCGTGGTACTCAAGCCGAGCGAGAAAGACCCGTCCGCATCGGTGATCCTGGCCGAGTGCTGGGCCGAGGCAGGACTCCCGCCGGGCGTCTTCAACGTGGTCCACGGCGACAAGGTGGCGGTCGACGCCATCCTGCAGCACCCGGACATCAAGGCGGTCAGCTTCGTCGGCTCCACGCCCATCGCCAGGTACGTGTACGAAAACGGGACCAAGGCAGGCAAACGCGTGCAGGCGCTCGGCGGCGCCAAGAACCACATGGTTGTGCTCCCGGACGCGGATCTCGACCTGGCCGCCGACGCCGCGGTGTCGGCCGGGTTCGGCTCGGCGGGGGAGCGGTGCATGGCCGTCTCGGCTCTCGTGGCCGTCGAGCCCATCGGGGACGAACTCATATCACGCATCCGGGACAGGGTGGCCGGCTTGAGAGTCGGCCCCGGCACCGACGAGCGGTCCGAGATGGGTCCGCTGGTCACCGGGCCGCACCGGGACAAGGTCGCTTCCTACCTGGACTCCGGGGTCAGGGAAGGCGCGACGCTGGCCGTTGACGGCCGCGTCCACCCGGTGATCGGCGGCTCCGCCGAGGGGTTCTGGCTCGGGCCGAGCGTGCTGGACCACGTGACGCCGCAGATGAGCTGCTACACCGACGAGATCTTCGGGCCGGTCCTCAGCGTGGTGCGGGTGCCGTCGTTCGAGGAGGCCATCGATCTGATCAACGCCAACCCCTACGGGAACGGAACCGCTCTGTTCACCACCGACGGCTCGCACGCACGGTACTTCCAGAGCGAGGTCGAGGTCGGGATGGTCGGGATCAATGTCCCCATCCCGGTGCCCGCCGCCGCGTACTCCTTCGGCGGCTGGAAATCCTCCCTGTTCGGCGACACCCACGCTTACGGCCCCGAAGGAGTGCATTTCTTCACCCGATCCAAGGTCGTAACCAGCAAGTGGCCGCGCACAGCGACGGCACACAGCCGAGTGGACCTGAATTTCCCGGGCAACCGGTAAGCACTGTTCTGGGTCTTATGGACCCGGATCAGGGCCGGCCACCGAACAGCGCAGGATAAAGGCCAGACCCATCCAGGCCAGGACGGGCCAGCACGCAGCCCCCAGATGCTCGCCCCCGCCGAGGCGGGCACTGGCAACTCCGCCAGGCTGCCGCCGCCGAGCAACGGCGGCGTCAGCCTCGGATTTCCCGTTAATTCATAGGAACCGAAGTAACGGAACGGACGTACGAGGGCCGTCCGGCGCGTTACGGGTTGCCCGCTCCCGGGGAGGCGCCGTTCGCGGCGGGCGCCGCCGGGGCCCCGGGGCTCGCCGGGGCGGCCGGGCTGGCCGGGGCGGCGGGCGCGTTCAGCTGCAACGAGGCCAGGATCGCCCCGACGTTCGCGGTGCCCAGGTTGTCCGGCACCGACACGTACAGCATGGCGGGCATCTGGCCGGTGCCCCGGTCCACGACCACCACCGCGTTGAGCGCGGTCTGCCACGCCAGCCCTTCGGCCGCCGCGTTCTGGAACGTCTGCTGGAACTCGACGATCCACGCCGGGTGCCCGCTGACCTGGAGTGGGTTGTTCTGCTGGGTGACGCTGTCGTGCGGGAGGCTGTTGTCGTACCCCGAGTCGAAGGTACCGGCCAGGGTCGTCGCCGTCTGCGGCAGGTCGGCGACACCGGTGTAGGGAACCTGCTGGCTCAGCAGCCCGGAGCAGGCGATCCCGTACCAGGGGGTGCCTCCCGCCGAGGCGACCGTGCCCGCCTGCGCGGCCTCCCCGGCGCTCCAGGAGAACTCTCCGTCGTTCATCCAGCTCGGGCAGCCGGCCTGCCAGGGGGCGGCGAGCGACGCGAAGGTCAGGCCGGACGTCGCGTCGGTCACCGGAGTGCCGGTGGTCGCCACCGAGGACGGGGTGGCGGACGGGGTGGCCGACGGTGCGGCCGAGGCCTTCGGCGCCATCGTCCGGACGGCCGAGGGGTGTGCCGCCGCGGCCGGGAGCTTGGCCGCGGGGCTCGATCCGAACACCGCGACCAGGATGCCGGTGATGAGCATGGCCACCGCGGTGCCGAGGGCCAGGCCCCACATCAGCCGGGTGCGGTTATGGAGCAGCGGCCCGGTTTTGTCGTTGCGCTCCAGCAGGGGAGTGTCGTCCTCGGTGACCGGCGTGCCGTGCGGCCAGCCGAATTCCGCCAGCGTCCCCGGCCCGCCGCGCTCCAGCACCCGGGTCGAGTTGGCCAGGGCCGGATTGTTCATCCCGGCCACCGGATACGGGATGCTCTGGAACCAGTCGGTCAGCGAGGGGTCATCGCCGTTGGACGGCGGGGGGCTGCTGGACGGCGGGGGCCCAGCGGCCGGCGCCGGGGAAGCGGCGGCCACGTATCGGTCCACGGGCGCGGACAGCATGGGCGAGGCTGAGGCCCCGGGGAGGTCTTCCGGGGCGCGGAAGAGGTCGTCGGGGGCCCGTTCGATGGCCCGGTGCCCACGATCGGTGACGGGCGCCCGCTCGATGGCGGCCTGCGGGATGTTGCCCGCGGGAGCGTTGTGCTCCGTCCACTGCGTCCCGTCCCACCAGCGCAGCAGGTCTGCCGCGTCAACGGGATCCTCGTACCAGCCGGGAGGCGGCATCTCCATGCAAGCTCCTACACCGATGTCACACTGCGGTCCCGCTGGCCAAGCTCGCACCTCCACCACCAGCCGGCGGCCGGTGTCGTCCCCGGAAAGTCCCCAAGGGCAAGCAGCGTACCGGATGTCCTCGGGCGAACGCTGGCAGAGCGGGCAAATGCGCGCCTGCGGCCCATCCAGGCCGACGGGCCGAAGGCCCGTCAAGCCGAGGGATCGAATGCGTCAAGCGGCGGCAGGGGGGAGGGCTGCGCGGTCGCGTCGGTGACGGGACGCGCCCCGGCCGCGAAACGCACCAGGTCCGCGCCGCATACCAGCCGCGCCGGGAAAGGGTCCGCGGCCACCCGGCGGCGCAGTTCCTCTTCGGGGAACTCGCGGCGGCTTCCGGCCAGCACCAGGTTGCCGAACCGGCGGCGGCGCAGCACCGGGGGCTCGGCGATCATGCAGCAGTTCGGGAACACGGAACCGATGGTGGAGACCTGGGCCTTGACGTGCCCGAGTGGCGGCCCATCGGCCACGTTCACGGCGTAGGTCCCGCCGGGCCGCAGCGCCCGCGCCGCCGCGGCGTGGCATTCCACCGTGGTCAGGTGGGCCGGCGTCCGTGGCCCGGCGAAGACATCGCTGATGACGACGTCGAAGCTGGCCGCGCGCACGGACTCGAGGACCTCCCGGGCGTCACCGATCCGGATCCGCAGCCGGCGCTGGCCCGGTTTCGGGCGGGTCAGCGGCAGATGCTCACGGACCAGGTCCATCAGCGCCGCGTCGCTTTCCGCGACCAGCTGGCTCGATCCGGGGCGGGTGGCCGCCACGTAGCGCGGCAGGGTCAGGGCGCCGCCGCCCAGGTGCAGCACGCGCAGCGGCTCACCGGCGGGCCCGGCGACGTCCAGCAGGTGCGCGATGCGGCGGATGTACTCGAACTCGAGGTACGTCGGGTCGTTTAGGTCCACCTGGGACTGCGGCGCACCAGCGAGATAGAGAATCCACGCGTCCGTTCGGCTGATATCGGGCACGAGCTCGGCCAGGCCGGAACTCAGCTCCCGGTGAACGGCGAGCCGGTGGCCACCGCTGCGCTGCGCCCGGCTCCCGGCCATCGCTACCACGTACTCCCCGCCGTACCTAACAGCGCGCCGAACGCGTCCTCCAGGATCGACAGGCCCTCTTCGAGCAGGGCGTCGCCGATGACCAGCGGCGGCAGGAAGCGCAGCACGTTCCCGAACGTCCCGCACGTCAGCACGACCAGGCCGGCCTCGTGGCACGCCCGGGCCACCACGGCTGCCGCGGCCTGGTCCGGCTCGATACCGCCCGGCTTGACGAGCTCCACCGCGATCATCGCGCCGCGGCCGCGGACGTCCCCGATGCAGGGCGTGGCCTGGGCCAGCTTGTTCAGCCGCGGCAGCATGACGTCGCCGATGTGCCGGGCCCGCCCGGCCAGGTCCTCGGCCACCATCGTCTCGATCGCGCCCAGCGCGGCCGCGCACGCTACCGGGTTGCCGCCGAAGGTGCCGCCCAGACCGCCCACGTGCACTGAGTCCATCAGTTCAGCCCGCCCGGTGACCGCGGCCAGTGGCAGCCCGTCCGCGATCCCCTTGGCCGTCGTGATCAGGTCCGGGACCACGCCCTCGTGCTCGCAGGCGAACCAGTCGCCGGTGCGGCAGAAACCAGTCTGGATCTCGTCCGCGATCAGCACGATCCCGTGGGCGCGGCAGAATTCGGCCAGCCCGGCCAGGAAACCGGGCGGCGGCACGATGAAGCCGCCCTCGCCCTGGATCGGCTCGATGATGACGGCGGCCACGTTCTCCTCGCCGACCTGGGTGTGGATCAGCCCGGTGACGACCTCCAGCGCCTGGGCGCGGCACGCTTCCGGGCCGCCCGGCCACCGCAGCGGGTACGCCATCGGCGCCCGGTAGATTTCGCCGGCGAACGGGCCGAACCCCTGCTTGTAGGGCATGTTCTTCGCGGTCAGCGCCATGGTGAGGTTGGTGCGCCCGTGGTAGGCGTGGTCGAACGCGACGACCGCCTGGCGCCCGGTCGCGTGCCGGGCGATCTTCACGGCGTTCTCGACCGCCTCCGCGCCCGAGTTGAGCAGCGCGGACCGTTTCTCATAGCCGCCCGGCGTGCGGCGCGCGAGCTCCTCGCAGACCTCGACGTATTCCTCATACGGGGTGACCATGAAGCATGTGTGGGTGAACCGGGCGACCTGCTCGCTGACCCGCTCCACCACGCGCGGCGCGGCATTGCCCGCCGACACCACGGCGATGCCCGAGCCGAAGTCGATCAGCGAGTTGCCGTCGGCGTCGACGAGGACGCCGCCGCCCGCGGCCGTGATGAACACCGGCAGCACATGGCTGACGCCCCGCGCGACGCTGCGCTGGCGGCGCCCGAGCAGCTCACGTGAGGCCGGTCCGGGGATCTCGGTGACGACGCGGCGCTCCTGGGGAAGTCCTGGGCCGCCTGGGCCGGAGAAAGGCGCGTTCATGGTCCTGACCCTACGTCTATCGTGGTCCGCGGGCGAGACGTGGCGCGGGGACCGGTGACCGGGCGGAAGGGAGTGGTCGAGACCATGTCTGAGCAGGACGCGAGCCGCGGCGTGATGTTCGGTGGCGTGTTCCGCCGCGGCGGCGTCGAGACTGGCGACCAGGCGTGGCTGCGGGCCATGCTGGAGGTGGAGGCCGCACTCGCCCGCGCGCTGGAGCGGGCCGGGCTCGCGCCCGCGGGCTCCGGCGTCGCGGTGACCAAGGCGGCCGTCCCGGAGCACTTCGACGTGGCCGAGCTGGGTGCCCTGGCCGCGCTGACCGGCAACCCCGTCCCCGCGCTGAGCCGCGCCCTGACGAAGCAGGTGCCCCGCACGGCAGCCGGTGCGGTGCATCGCGGCGCGACCAGCCAGGACATCGTGGACACCGCCGCCATGCTGATGGCTGCGCGCGGGCTCGACGTCATCGTGGCCGACGTCGCGGCCGCCGCCCGGGCCGCCGCCGGGCTCGCGGTCAAGTACCGGTCCACGATCATGATCGGCCGGACGCTGCTCCAGCAGGCCGTTCCGGTGACGTTCGGACTGGTCGCGGCGGGCTGGCTGGCCGCGCTGGACGACGCGGCGGTCGGGCTGGCGCGGATCCGCGCGGACCGGCTCGCGGTGCAGTTCGGCGGGGCGGCGGGCACCCTGGCGTCCCTGGATGACGCGGGCCCGCGGGTGGCGGCGCTGCTGGCCGAGGAGCTGGGGCTGCCGCTGCCGGTACTACCGTGGCACACCAACCGGCTGCGGATAGTGGAACTGGCCGGGGCGCTGGCCGGGGCGGCCGGCACGCTGGGCAAGATCGCGCGCGACGTCACCCTGCTGTCGCAGTCCGAGGTCGGCGAGGTGCACGAGGGCCCCGGGTCCTCGCCCGGGTCCTCGCCCGGGTCCTCATCTGGTGACGGCGGCAGCTCACCCCGGCGCGGTGGCTCGTCGGCCATGCCGCAGAAGCAGAACCCGGTCGCCGCCGTGGCCATCCTCGGCTGTACCAAGCGGGTTCCCGGCCTGCTCGCGACGGTGGCGGCCGCCACCGAGCAGGAGTACCAGCGGGCCGCGGGGGCCTGGCACGCCGAATGGGAAACGCTGGCGGACCTGCTCAGCCTGACCGGCTCGGCCGCGTCCTGGGCGGCCGAGCTGCTCAGCGGCCTGACCGTGGACACGGGGCGGATGAGCGCCAACCTGGCCGCGGCCAAGGGGCTGCCGCTCGCCGAGCACGTGACGTCGCTGCTGGCGGGCACGCTGGGCCGGGCGGCCGCGCACGATCTGGTCGCGGAGGCCGGGGCCCGCGCGGTGTCGGCCGGGCTGCCGCTCCGTGACGTCCTGCTCGGGCTGCCGCAGTCGGCGGAGCGGCTGGAAGCGGCGGGGATCACGGCCGAGCAGATCGAATCGGCCCTCGATCCGGCCGGGTACCTCGGCGCCGCCGCCGCGTTCGTGGACGCCGCGCTCGCCGCGCACCAGTCCGCAAAGGAGCAGGCTGACCGGCATGGATGACGCGATGAGGGCCCGGCAGGGCATGGCCGTCCGGCGCGAGGTTCTCGGCGATGAGCACGTCGACCGGGCCGTCGCGAGCACGACCGCGTTCACCGCGCCGTTCCAGGAGTTCATCACCCGCTACGCCTGGGGCGACATCTGGTCCCGGCCCGGCCTGACGCGGGCCGAGCGCAGCCTGGTCACGCTGGCCGTGCTGACCGCGCTGCAGCACGAGAGCGAGCTGGGCATGCACGTCAAGGCCGCGCTGCGCAACGGGCTTACCCCGGAGCAGATCCAGGAAGTGCTGCTGCAGGTCGCGGTGTACGCGGGCGTCCCGGCCGGCAATCGCGCCTTCGCCGTGGCCCAGCGGGCCCTCCAGGAAGCCCTCCCGGAAGAGCAGAGCCGCCCGGGTACTTCCCCGGACGTTCCTGCGGAGCAGTAGCACCGGGGAACTCGTCCGGCGCGGCGGGCTCCTCGGGACGTCCGTTAAGGAAAAATGCGAAGCTCAGCCAGACCGGCCTGCACCGGGCGCCGCGACGCCAGCCGACCCGCCGGCGCGCCCGTGACCCCCGTCACCCTCCTGACATCGACGTCGGCCCGGCCGGGCCGCTATCGTACGGATGTCGAACGAGTGTGCACCATGCGCCCGTCCCCCTCGTCCGGCTAAGCGAACGAGCGGCGGGTCCGGGGAGCGATATGGCCGAGATCGTGTCACTGGCCGAGGCGGTCGCGCTGGCCGTGCGGGACGGCGACACCGTGGCGATGGAGGGTTTCACCCACCTGATCCCGTTCGCCGCCGGGCACGAGGTGATCCGGCAGCGCCGGCGCGACCTCACGCTCGTCCGGATGACCCCCGATCTCATCTATGACCAGCTCATCGGGGCCGGCTGCGTGCGCAAGCTGGTGTTTTCCTGGGGTGGCAATCCCGGCGTCGGGTCGCTGCACCGGTTCCGGGACGCCGTCGAGCACTCCTGGCCGGGCCCGCTGGAACTGGAGGAGCACAGCCACGCGGGGATGGCGAACCGCTACGTGGCCGGCGCCTCGGGGCTGCCATTCGCCGTGCTGCGCGGCTACGCCGGCACCGGCCTCATGGCCGAAGGAATGGCCAGCGTCCGCCCCATCACCTGCCCGTTCACCGGCGAGATCCTCACCGCCGTGTCCGCGCTCAACCCGGACGTGGCCATCGTCCACGCCCAGCGCGCCGACACCAGCGGAAACGTCCAGCTCTGGGGCATCACCGGGGTGCAGAAGGAGGCCGTACTGGCCGCGGAACGCTCGATCGTCACGGTGGAGGAGGTCGTGCCGCACCTCGACCCGCGCCCCGGCAGCGTGGTGCTGCCGTCGTGGACGGTCAGTTACGTGGCCGAGGCCGCGGGCGGCTCCCGGCCGTCCTACGCGCTCGGTTACTACGAACGTGACAACGACTATTACGTGGCGTGGGACCCGATCGCCCGCGACCGGGACGCGTTCCGGCGCTGGCTGGACACCGAGATCTTCGGGATGGCCGAAACGATGGGGGGAAGGTAGGTGCCGGTGCCGGATTACAGCTCCGACGAGATGATGACGGTCTCGGCCGCGCGGGCGCTGCGGGACGGCATCACCTGCTTCGTCGGGATCGGGCTGCCCAGCGCGGCGGCGAACCTGGCCCGCGCCACGCACGCTCCCCGGCTGGTCCTGATCTACGAGTCGGGCACGATCGGGGCCAAGCCGGACCGGCTGCCGCTGTCCATCGGTGACGGCATCCTGGCTGAGACCGCGGACGCCGTGGTCAGCGTGCCGGAGATCTTCAACTACTGGCTCCAGCCCGGCCGCATCGACGTCGGGTTTCTCGGGGCCGCCCAGATCGACAAGTTCGGCAACATCAACACGACGGTCATCGGCGGCGACTACGCGGCCCCGAAGACGCGGCTGCCCGGCTCCGGGGGCGCCCCCGAAATCGCCGCTTCCTGTCGTGAGGTGATTGTCGTCGTACGGCAGACGCTCCGATCGTTCGTCGAGCGGGTCGACTTCGTGACGTCCGTAGGCTACGGGTCCGGCCCGGGCACACGCCAGCGCCTCGGCCTCACCGGCGCCGGCCCGCTGAAGATCATCACTGACCTCGGCGTGCTCGAACCGGATCCGGCGACGCAGGAGTTCGTGCTGACCGGGCTGTATCCCGGCGTCTCGGTCGAGGATGCCCGGGCGAGAACTGGCTGGGACCTGGCCGCCGCGGCGGAACTGCATACGGTGGACCCGCCCTCGGCGGCCGAACTGACTGCGCTGCGCGGCTTTACCGCGAGCGCGAAGGAATAGGAGCACGCATGACCTCTGGCTCGCTGGTCGTCCCGTCCTACGGCCGTCCCCGTGGCGTGCACCCGCCGCCGGACTACTCCGGGTACCGCTCAACCGCCCTCCGCCACCCGAAGAAGCCGCTGGTCCTGCTGCCGCAGCGGCTGACCGAGGTCACCGGCCCGCTGCTCGGCGAAGAGCTCATCACGCCCACCGACGGCGACCTGACCGGGCAGCACGACGGGGAGCCGCAGGGCCAGCGGATCATCGTGTGCGGCCGGGTGCTCGACTCCGACGGCCGCCCCGTGCCGGACACGCTGATCGAGATCTGGCAGACGAACGCGGCGGGCCGCTACCGGCACGCGCGGGAACACCACCCGGCGCCGCTCGACCCGAACTTCACCGGCGTGGGCCGCGCCATCACCGACTCCGGCGGCAACTACCGGTTCATCACCATCCAGCCGGGTGCCTACCCGTGGGGCAACCACTACAACGCCTGGCGCCCCGCGCACATCCACTTCTCGCTGTTCGGGCGGGCGTTCACGCAGCGCCTGGTGACCCAGATGTACTTCCCGGGAGATCCGCTGCAGCCGATCGACCCGATCTTCAACTCGGTACCGGACCCGAAGGCCAGGGAACGCTTGATCGCCCAGTTCGACATCGGCCTGACCCAGCCGGAGTGGGCGCTCGGCTACCGCTGGGACATCGTGCTGCGCGGCCGCGACGCCACCGTGTTCGAGGGCGGGCCAGATTTCGAGGGCGGAGAGGACCAGTGAGCGAGCCGATCACCCCCTCGCAGACCGTCGGCCCGTTCTTCGCCATGCGGCTGCCCTGGCCGGACGGCCCGTTCGTGGTACCGGAGGGCACGCCGGGCGCGGTCACCATCGCCGGGCGGGTCTACGACGGCGCCGGGAACCCGATCCCGGATGCGCTCATCGAGACCTGGCAGGCCGATCCGGAAGGCCGTTTCGCGCACCAGGATGACCCGCGTGGCGCGTCAGCGTCGGGCTACCGCTCGTTCCGCGGTTTCGGCCGTTGCCCCACGTCGCCGGACGGCTCCTACCGCATCGTCACGCTCAAGCCCGGCCCGCTGCCGTGCCCGGAGGATCCGGGAGGCGTGGCCGAGGCGCCGCACCTCGACGTGTCGGTGTTCTCGCGCGGGATGCTGGACCGCGTCGTGACCCGCATGTATTTTCCGGACGAGGCCGAGGCGAACGCCGCCGACCCGGTGCTGTCGTCCCTGCCCGAACCCGGCCGCCGGGCCACGCTCATCGCCGTCCCGGCCCCGGCCCCGGACGGGCCCGGCGCACCCAACGGGTCCCCCGCGGCGGGTGGGGCGAGCGCGGCGGGCGGGGCGGGCGGCAGCGTCCTCCGGTTCGACATCCATGTCCAGGGTGACCACGAGACGGTCTTTTTCGATGTCTGAGCGCCTGGCGGCCACGCTGGAGGGACCGGACGGCGCCCCGGTCGTGGCCCTCGGCACGTCGATCGGGACGAACCAGGGCCTGTGGGACCGGCAGGCCCCGGTGCTCCGGCAGCGGTTCCGGCTGCTCCGTTTCGAGATGCGCGGTCACGGGGTGCCCGGTGCCCAGTCCCCGGCCCCGCGCGGCCCGTACACGATCGCGGAACTGGGTACCGACGTGCTGACCCTGCTCAACGCGCACGACATCGAGCGGGTGGCCTACTGCGGCGTCTCGCTGGGCGGAATGGTCGGCATGTGGCTGGCCGCCAACGCGCCGGAGCGCATCACCCGGCTGGCGCTGTGCTGCACGTCGGCGTACCTGCCGCCCGCGTCGATGTGGGCGCAGCGAGCCGCGACGGCCCGGTCGGAGGGCATGGCGGCGCTCGTGGACCAGGTGCTGGCGCGCTGGTTCACCGCCGCCTACGTCCGGCGGTCCCCGGATTCCGTCGCGGCCGTCGCGGCCATGCTGAAGGGCACCGACCCCGAGGGGTACGCCGGCTGCGCCGAAGCGATCGCGGCCATGGACCAGCGGGCCGCGATCACCGCGATCACGGCGCCGACGCTGGTCATCGCGGCCGCCGAAGACCCCGCAACGCCGCCCTGGCACGGGGCCCGGCTCGCGAGCGCGATCCCCGGCGCGCGCTTCACCGTCGTCCGCGGCGCCGCCCACCTGGCCAGCTACGAGGCCCCGGGCGAGATCACCGCCGCGCTCCAGGCTCACCTGCTGTGTTAGCCCGGGGGGGCGACCCCCCGGAACCCCCCGCATGCGCTCCGCGCCCGCGCGGTGGTACTTCGCCGGCACACCGGCCACTCACCCGGGCCTCCGGCCCGGGGTCGCTGGGCCGGTAACGGTCGCCTCGCCGTAGCCGCTTGTGGCGCCCCCGCGTCATCCACGGTGGCTCCGAGGTCCCAGAGATCACACCAGTCACAGCCGCCCCCGACCGGGGCCGGCCTGACCATGATCGCCGTCGGTTTTCCGCAAATGCTGCGGAATAGCGGAATAGCGACGCCGATCAAGGAAGACGTAGCCGGCTCACCCGGTCGGCGGCGGGCCGGCCGATGCGGCATGCTTGGACGGGGAATCAGCCGTGAGGAGATGGAATGCTGCCCTGGTCTGCTGATCTGGCGGGACGCATCGACGAGCACACGATCACCAGCGAAGTGCTGTGCGGCAACCCGCTGGGCGACCCGACCGAGCGGCCGTTGCTCGTCTACGTCCCGCCGGGGTACGACAGCGATCGGGAACGCCGCTACCCGACGGTCTACGTCCTCCAGGGGTACACGGGGCACGTGGCCATGTGGCGCAACCGGTCGCCCTTCCGCCAGCCGTTCACCGAGACGGCCGATGCCGTATTCGCGCGCGGTGACGCGCCGCCCGCGCTCGTCGTGTACGTCGACGCCTGGACGTCCTACGGCGGCAGCCAGTTCGTGGACTCACCGGGTACCGGGCGCTACCACTCCTACCTGTGCGAGGAGGTGGTGCCCTGGGTGGACGAGCACTACCGCACCAGGCCGGCCGCGGCCAACCGCGCGATCATGGGGAAGTCCAGCGGGGGATTCGGTGCGATGATCACGCCGATGCTGCGGCCGGACCTGTTCGGCGCGCTGGCCACGCACTCGGGGGATTCGCTGTACGAGTACTCCTACATCCCGGAGTTCGCGAAGGCGGCCCGGCACCTGCGCGGCTACGACGGCGACATCTGGCGCTGGTGGGACGATTTTCGGTCGCGGGTCCCGTTCACCAAGTCCGAAGACCACGATCTGGTGATGCTGCTCGGGGTCTCGGCGTGCTTCTCGGCCAGCAAGGACGGCTCAGTTGACCTGCCGTTCGACCCCGCGACCGGACAGATCCGGCCCGGCGTGTGGCAGCGCTGGCTCGACTGGGATCCGGTCCGGATGGCCCCCCGGTACGCGGCTTCGCTGTCGGCGGTGCGCGCCATCTGGATCGACGCCGGCACCCGGGACGAATGGTTCCTCGACCTGGGCGCCGAAGCGTTCTACGCCACCCTGCGCGACATCGGGATATCCGACGAAGTGATCCATTTCGAGCTCTTCGACGCCAGCCACATGGGCGTCGACTACCGCTACCCGCTGTCCCTCGCGTGGCTCTGCCAGCGCATCGCGGACTAACCCCCCCCCCCGATCGGCGAGCCCCTCGCTGCGGGTCGCCGCGCCCCGGCCGGCCGGCCCGGAAGCGCCCGGAACGTCCTCCGCTGCCCTCCCCGCGAGTTCTTAAGGATCGGTAACCGGGCGGAAAGTCCTTAAGGATCGATGAACCGCGCCCATTCCTGGCGCGTGAACCGCTTGTGTAGGGACGGACGGTCAACGTGATTGGAGCGACATTGATGCGCATACGCGGCTGGGCAGTTGCCGGGCTCGGATTGGTGGTCCCGCTGCTGGCGGCGTGTGGTCCTTCCTCGACCACGCCCGGCTCCGCATACGGAAGCAGCTCGGCCACTCCCATGACCAGCGCTTCTTCTGGCTCGGCGTCCGGTATGGGTACATCCGGGACAACCTCCACCGGCATGTCCAAGACGGTGACGCTGAAGATAACGACCACCAAGATCGGCAAGGTCCTCGCCGATTCGAAGGGCGACACGCTCTACTGGTACTCGAAGGACATGAAGGGCGGTCCCTCGACCTGCACGGGCGGATGCCTGTCCGCGTGGCCGGCCGTGGCGGGCACGCCCGCGGCGGCCATGGGCGTCACGTTCGCCGGCAAGCTCGGTTCGGTCAAGGATGCCAATGGCACGGTCCAGGCCACCTACAACGGATACCCGCTGTACACCTACGCCGAGGACATGACGCCGGGGGACACCACGGGTAACGGCGCCGGCGGCGTGTGGCACGTGATCACCGGGCAGTACCTCACGATGTCTTCGATGTCGTCCGGTTCGGGCTCGACGGGCTCGACGGGCTCGGGCTCCTCTGGGTACGGCTCGGGCTACGGCACGGGCTCGAAGCTGTCCAGCTCCTCGGGTTCCGGCTCTTCCGCCGGTTCGGCCGCGCAGAACTCCACCACCAGTGGCAGCTCAGGCAGCGGCAGCTCAGGCTCCAGCGGCAGCACCGGTTCGACCGGCGGCTCAGGCTCGAACTACGGCAGCCCTGCGCCTGCTCCTACCCCCTCTATCAACGGCGGTGGCTGCATAAAAGGCGGCTGCTGGTAGCGACGACCACGGTCATCTGACCGGGGCCAGCCCACGCGCGGACGGGCCGGATGGGGTGCCTGACACCCAGTCCGGTCCGTTTCGCTGTCTGCCCGGCCGTGCGCTCAGCGGCGGCGCATCTATGATCGACGGGCAGCCGGAACCAAACCAATCGGCCTGAGGAGATCAGCCACGTGAGGCTTGCCACGATCAATACGACCGCCGGGCCGCGCCTGCACGTCCGGGCCCGCCGCGGCTACGTGGACCTGGCCGGGGCGACCGGGAATCCGCGCTTCGCGTCCGTCCGGTCGTTCCTGGAAGACGGCCCGGCCGCCTGGGACGCCGCCCGGCAGGCGGCGGCCACCGACGGCCGGGAGTACGAGCCGGCCGACTTCGGCCCGTCGGTCCCGGCCCCCGGGCAGATCCTGTGCCTGGGCCTGAACTACAGCGAGCACGTCCTGGAGGGCGGCCGCGAGATACCGAGCTTCCCCGACGCGTTCATGCGCAGCGGGGAGACGGTGCTGGCGCCCTATGCCGACCTGGTGCGGCCGGCGCTCACGCAGCGGTTCGACTTCGAGGGCGAGCTCGGGATCGTGATCGGCGCGGGTGGCCGGTACATCCCCGCGGACAAGGCCATGGACGCCATCGCGGGTTTCACCGTGCTGAACGATGCGTCCGCCCGCGACTGGCAGCGGGCCGCGTCGCAGTGGACCGCGGGCAAGAACTTCGACGGCACGATGCCGATCGGCCCGGAGATCGTCACCCCGGATGAGGTCAGCATCCTCGACGTGGCGCTCACGACGGTGCTCAACGGCGAGGTCATGCAGTCGGCGCGGACGTCGCAGATGATCGTCGACATCCCCAGCGCCGTCGAGTTCTTCTCGTCGTTCACCACCCTGCGACCGGGCGATGTCATCGCCACCGGGACGCCAGGCGGCGTCGGCTACGCCCGCAAGCCGCCGGTCTGGCTCGAACCCGGCGGCGTCATCGAGGTCACCATCGAGGGCGTCGGAACGATCCGGAACCAGGTCGTCGCGGAAGAAGGCGACCGCAGCGCCTGGCGATGGCGGCCGAAGCAGTAACGCTGTGCTTGTCAGCCTCGGCAACACCCACACCATCCGCCGGCCGTGCGTCAAACGCTCAGGGAGGAGCGATGGCCGAGCTAACTGTCCGCCAAAACGAGTTGGTCGTGACAATTAACCCACGCGAGAAGCGGCGCCTTACGTGGTCCGGGCTCCGGAAATCGAGGAGCAAGCTCCTCAACGGAATGGAGCTGCGAGTTCCGCTGGCCAAAGTGGCCGGGGTACATGCCTCGGATTCGGCGTACTGGGAACTGCAGGAACAGATGGATGCCCGCGACACCATGAGATCTTCGCAGACGAAAGTGACCTACGAGCCGTCGGATATGCAGCCCTGGATTGGCATTTTCCACGTGACGGAAGACGGGATGGAGGAGAAGAAGTTGTGTTTCATCCATGGCCAGTACAGCGAAGTGGTCATCGTGGATCTCGATAAGGGCAGCAAAGGCTCCCTTCACCAAGCTGGTAATCACCAGTCTTCCGGGGAAAAGCGAATCAGTCGCAGCTGGCATCAAGGCGGCCGCCGGGCTGACTTAACTTAGTCTCGATGGAGCTGCGTTCGCGTCATGGCGCGCTGAACTAACGCGCTTGCGCACAGGGGCTCTAGTTCACTTGACGGCAACTGGAGGATTCCGCTCATGTGGTTATCCCGTTGCTGTAGTCGTTATTGCTGACCCCTTTGGGTATGCCGTTGGTCGCGTAGTCGGCGACTATCTCTCTGCGGAGGCCATCGACCGTATCGGCTCGCAGCACCTTCGATCGGTTGTGACCCTCGCGCCCGGTGGCGCAAAACTCGCCGTCAATCTCTGCAATTGAGTAACTTTCTCCCCAGTTCCATCGCAGCTCTTCCAGCTCGTCTGGCCGCTCATCCTCCGCCATCTCTTCACGGACCCGCTTTCATGCCGTCCTGCCCGTGCTCGTCACGAGTCAGAGCAGGACCGTTATCCCTAGCTGGCTGGTTGTCGATAGGTAGCACTGCCGTTCAGGACGACAGCGGAACGTATCACCAATAGTGGAGGTGGCGTCACGCTCCGTAGGGCGCTGTGGCACGATGACTTCATGACTGGCACGAATGGCAGCAGTACGGGAGGCGTGGCAGGACACTTCGGGCGCCAGGTGCGGCGGGACAGGCTGGCGCATGGCTGGTCGATAGCCGAGCTGGCCCGGCGCGCGGAAATCGATGCCGCCCACCTGTCCCGGGTAGAGAACGGACGCCGCCCGCCCACGGCGCGGATAGCGGCCGCCCTGGACGACGTGTTCACTGAGCGGCGCGGCTGGTACTTAACCTGGCTAGAGGAAACCCGTACCGCGCCGGAGATCCCCGTGACGTTCCGCTCGTGGTCGGATTACGAGGACCGGACGGCGGCACTCCGCGTGTGGACCCCCGGAATCATCGACGGGCTCGTACAGGCCCAGGACTACGCGGCGGCTCTGATAGCCACGTCTCCGGTAGTATCTGACGACGCAGCAGCCGCCCGCCTGAAAGCTCGGATGGAAAGGCAGCGCCGCGTACTGGGCCGCGAGAAGCCGCCCAGCGTGACACTCCTGGTAGACGAGTCCGCCCTGTACCGCCAGGTGGGTACCGCCGAGGTCATGGCCGCCCAGCTATGCCGCCTGCTTGAAGTAGCCGCCATGCCGAGTGTGGTCATGCAAGTGATGCCCGAGGTAGCACACGCCTCCGTGGCGTCCGGTTTTCTGATAGCTGATGACGCCGTGTGGTGTGAGACCGTGATAACCGGAGGGACATACACAGACCCGGAAACCGTTACCACTACGGCGCTGCGCTTCGATAGCCTGCGGGCTGAGTGTTACCGGGCCAGTGAGTCACTGGCACTTATTGAGAGGCTGGAAAGTCAATGGACAACTGGCGTACGTCGTCCTACTCGTCCGGTGACGGGGGCCAGTGCGTAGAGGTCGCGTCAGGTGACGCGATCGTGGTACGTGACACCACGGACCGGCGCGGGCCGATGCTGGCATTCACCGCTGGCGCATGGCGCGCGTTCATGGCGAGCGTGAGGCAGAGCTAGACCGCACCAGCCCACAAGGGGCCGCTCCGCAAATAGGGCGGCCCCTTTGGCGTGCGCAAGGAATGGGGGACCGGCAGCCGGAAGCCTGCCGCCCGCGTTGAAGCCGGCGAAACCCGCCCCCACGATCGCCACGCGGTGCTCTTTCTGTGACTTCTTCTGCTCTTGCGACTTCGCCATTCTGGTTCCTCCGGTCAGCGGTTGGTCCTGGCATCCATGGTGCGCTTGAGGGCGGCCTGTCGCACCCGAGGAAGGGCGGCCCTCATCGGCAGCGCCCCGGTAATGGGCGGGGCGGCCGACCGGGCCGGGCGAAGCGGATCAGGAGTATTTCGCTGCCATCAGGGATAAGAACCGCGGCCGGGAAGCCCCGCGCGTCCGCTGCGTGCACGATCGGGAGCGTCCGATCGATGCCTCCGCCCCTTTCATGATCAACCCGACCCGCCGCCCTTGCCCGACTCCAGGCAGGGAATCAACGATCTAGGCGACCGTCACCGGGAGCGTGTCGAAGCCGCGCAGCAGAAGCCGGTCCATGCGGGTCGGTTCGCCCGCGGCGGCGATCTTCGGGAACCGGCTGAGCAGCCGGGGGAAAGCGACGGCGCCCTCGAGCCGGGCCAGCGCCGCGCCGATGCAGAAGTGCGCGCCGCCGCCGAAGCTGAGCGGCCCGCCGTCGGGACGCATCGGGTCGAACCTGGCCGGGTCGGTGAACCGGCGCGGATCCCTGTTCCCGGCGCCGAGCAACGTGGTCACCCCAGCCCCCGGGGATACGGGCACGCCGCCCACCGTCGTGCCGTACCCGATGCGGCTGGTGAGCTGGACGGGCGAATCGAAGCGCAGCACTTCCTCGACAAACGCCGGGGCTGGTATTGAGCCGTCCCGGACGCCTTCGCCGGCCGGCGGGTGCTGCAAGATGACCTGGAGGCCGTTGCCCAGCAGGTTGGTCGTGGTCTCGAAGCCGGCGGCGAGCAGCAGCGTCAGGTTGTGCAGCAGCTCGGCATCGGTCAGCCTGCCATCGCCGGCGTCGCTTACCGCGAGCAGGTCGCTGACCAGGTCGTCGCGGGGAACGGCGCGCCGCTCGGCCGCCAGCTCGGTGAAGTACGCGAGCAACTCGACCGCCGCGGCGTTGATCGCGGGCAGAGTCTCAAGGTCGCGAAGTTCAAAGACGCCGGTCAGATCCCTCGTCAGGGGCCGGAAGGATTCCCGGTCCGCCTCCGGGATCCCGATCAGCTCACAGATCACGGTGACCGGCAGCAGGTAGGCAAAGTCGTGCATGAACTCGATGACGGAACCATCCGCGCCGCGTTCCGCCATGGCGTCGATCAGCTCATCGGCCATCGCGGCGATCGCAGGCTCCAGGCCGGCGATGCGCCGTGCCGTGAACGTGCGAGCCATCAGGCTCCTGATCCGCGAATGCCGCGGCGCGTTCAGGTTCAGGAGCCAGTCCACCACCTGGACGAACACCGGATTCGCCGCCCATCCGGCGAAGTCCTTCTCGAGGGTGGATTTGTCGGAGACGCGGAAGCCCGGATCGCGCAGGACGGAGTTAATCGCGTCGTAACCGACCACCAGCACGTGGCCCGGGCCGAACTCGATCACCTCGCCGATGTCGTGCAGCGAAGCGTAGAGCGGATACGGATCTGCCCGCCCGGCCGGCGTGCCGAGCGCGGTAAGAATCTCCATCGTGTCCATGGTGTTGCTCCGTCCCTCGCCTCAGCCCTTCCAAGGCAAACCGGTGAGGCGTTCGTACACATCCACGTACCGGGCCCGCGTCGCCTCGACGATATCCTGCGGAATTGCCGGCCCGGGAGCGGTACGGTCCCAGTCGAGCGTGGCGGACCAGTCGCGCAGGAATTGCTTGTCCAGGGAATGCTGCGGCCGCCCGGGCGCCCACGAATCGGCCGGCCAGAACCGGGAGGAGTCCGGGGTCAGTACCTCGTCGGCGAGGATGATGGACCCGTCCGGCGCCCGGCCGAACTCCAGTTTCGTATCCGCGATGATGACGTCGCGTTCCGCGGCAAGGCCGGCGCCCCGGCGATAGATCTCCAGCGTCATGCGCCTGAGTTCGGCGGCCGTGTCCGCGCCGACTTCCTTGGCGGTTTCCTCGTACGTCAGCGGCTCGTCGTGGCCGGCGCTGGCCTTGGTCGTCGGCGTGAACACCGGCTCCGGGAGCTTGCCTCCCTCGAGCAGGCCGGAAGGCAGCGGCACCCCCGAGATGGTGCCGGACTGCTGATACGAAGCCAGCCCGAGACCGGCCAGGTAACCACGCGCGATGCATTCCACCGGGACCATTTCGAGGCGGCGGCACCGGATGGCGCGCCCGGCCCATTCCGGCGGAACGTCCGACGCGGAGACAACATGGTTGGGCACGACATCAGCCAGCCGACCGAACCACCACAGCGAGAGCTGGGTCAGGATCTTGCCCTTGTCCGGAATAGGTGTCGGCAGCACGACGTCATAGACGCTCACCCGGTCGGAAGCGACCAGGATGATGTCGTCACCGTCCGCGTACAGATCGCGGACCTTGCCCGAATGCACGAGTTCCACTAGCGCTCCCGGATGGCGGTGGAGGTCCGCAGGTCACGGCCCCCCCCCGGGGAAGTTTATCGATCCCCGGCGTAGCATCATGGCCATGGCGACGGAGGGCGGCACGATGACCGGCTCTGAAGCGAAGTACCTGCAGGTGCAGACCACGACGGATTCGCGGGCCGAGGCGATGGAGCTCGCCCGGGTGGCGGTCGAGTCCCGGCTGGCCGCGTGTGCCCAGGTCGCGGGGCCCATTGCCAGCACATACTGGTGGGACGACGGCGTCGAGCGGGCCGAGGAATGGCTGATCATGCTCAAGCTGCCGGCGGACCGTTACGATGCGCTCGCCGCACTCCTGACCGAACGGCACAGCTACGACGAACCGGAAATCGTCGCCACACCCATCATTCGCGGCTCCGATAGCTACCTGAGCTGGATCGCGGAGGAAACCCGGCCGGAGTCCGCCGACCATGTAACCGGCTGACCGCTCGACTGCTGACCTCATACCCGGCCGGCCACACCACCGGCTGGACGGCACAACCACCGGCTGGACGGCACAACCGGCGGCTGACGGCACAGCCGGCTGATCTAAATCGCGTGCGGTGGAACGTTCCACGTCAGGATGACGGGCATGTCGTGCTCGATCCCGAGCGTGGAGATCGTGCCGGTGTCCAGCCGGAACAGCCGTCCTCCCGAAGGATCGAGCTCCAGCCAGCGGGCGCTGAGAACCCGCAAGATGTGCGCGTGGGCGACCAGGGCGACGTTCCCCTCCGACAGCAGCGGGCGCACCCGGGCCAGTACACGGTCGGCGCGTTCACCGACTTGCCCGATGGTCTCCCCCGGGTGATCGGCGTCTCCCGGTATCACGCCGTCGCGCCACAGGTACCACCCGGGCCGTCCGGCCCGAATCTCCTTCGTGGTCCGGCCCTCATAGCCGCCGTAATCCCACTCCCACAGGTCCGGGTCGGGCGTCGCGCCGGACAGGCCGGCGAGCTCCGCGGTGCGTATGGCCCGCTGCGCCGGGCTGGTGAACGTGGCGATGATGTTCAGTTTCGCCAGCGCCGGGGCGAGCGCCACCGCCGAGGCCTCACCTTCGGGCGTCAGCGGAACGTCCGTGCGACCGGTGTGCCGGCCCTCACGGCTCCATACCGTCTCACCGTGCCGGGCCAGAATCAGGTTTCCCATAGCCGCCATTGTGGCGATCTACGGCAGGCACTGCGCGGCTGGGGCCCACCCGGACGCTGCCCGCTGCGCGAATCTGAGGGCACATGCATCGTTCTGATCACAAAGCTTGACCGGGCCACCGCCCGATGCTTATGTAAGAAAAGTTTCTTAACAATTAACTGGCCCGCCTGATTGGCCCGCCTGATTGGCCGCCTGTACCCGCACGCCAGCCCGGAGCGGCTGTGAGCCCTGGAGGGCATGACGCTGATGCCCGGCATCGACGACTACCCGGGCAAGACCGAGATCACCAGCCTGGCGGACGCGGAGTTTCACGCATCACGGAGCCCGGCCCCGGGTAATCAGCTGTTCATGGCCGACGAAACCGAAAGTCCCGTGCCGACCACTCCGGTTGCGGACGGCGGTGCCCGGCGGGTGCTGGTCACTGGCGGCAGCAGCGGGCTGGGCCTGGCGATGGCCGCCGCCCTGGCCGAGGCCGGCGCGTTCGTCGCGCTGACCAGCCGGTCCGGCGAACGTGCCCGCGAGACCGCCGCGAGCCTGCCGGGCGCGATCGGCCTCGAACTCGACGTACGTGACGAAACATCGGTCACCCGGGCCGTAGCCGAAGCGGAGGCGCGGCTCGGCGGGATCGACATGCTGGTCAACAACGCCGGGATCGGCATGCGCACGGTAAACCCGGGATTCCTGTCCGAACCGCAGGGCTTCTGGAACGTCTCCCCGGACGGCTTCCGGGCCGTCATCGACACCAACCTGACCGGCTATTTCCTGGTGGCGCGGGAAGTCACCGCGCGGATGCTGGCGGTCGGTCAGGGTCGCATTGTCAACATATCGATGAATCACTCGACCATGAACCGGACCGGGTTCGTGCCCTATGGGCCCTCCCGGGCTGGCGCGGAGGCCCTGTCACGGATCATGGCGGCCGACCTGAGCGGGACCGGCGTCACCGTGAATATGCTGCTGCCCGGCGGGGCTACCCGCACCGGGATGGTGCCGCCCGGGGTACCGGACCGGGCCCTGCTCGATCCCGCGATCATGGGACCGCCGATCGTGTGGCTGGCCTCGGCGGAGGCCAGCGGCGTACACGACGAGCGCATCATCGCCACGGAGTTCGGCGACTGGCTCCGCCGCCGGGTGTTAACGGGTTTATCTGGAATCGGGGACAACCTCTACGATCAGGACATGCCGCTACCCAGCGGGGATGGCCCCGACCCTGCCGTTGGTAGCGACCAGTCGGCCCCGGCCGGCGTGCCCGGGCCCGGTGCGGAGCCTGCCCCCATGGCGCCAGCCGGCGCGGGGCCCGAGCCGCCCGCGGCCTCAGCGGATGCGGGGCCCGAGCCGCCCGCGGCGCCGGCCACAGCGGAACCCCCGTCACTCCCCGTGCCCGCCGGCCCGGAGCCTGAGCCGCCTGCCTCGTTGACCGAGATGGACCCCGGGGCGCCTACCCCGCCGGCCGGAAACCAGTTCGCCCCGCATCCCTGGGCCCCGCCCAGCGTGACCCCAGCCGCCCCCGGTACGCCGGCTGCCCCGGGCATCCCGGCCCCGGGTACCGCCGTCCCGGCCGCCCGGGCTCGACACCGCCCCCGGTGGGCCGTGACGCTGGCCGTCGCCGTCGCCGCGGTCATCATGCTGGTTGCGGCATTCGGCGCGGCCGGCCGGGCGCACGCCGAACTGATCAGGAAGCCGACGCCGGCCGAACTATCCGCCGCGGCCGCCCTCGGCGAGGCGACCCGCTGGCAGCGGTGGCCCGCGGGACAGATTTTCCCGGCGGAACTGTCCTATACGAGTGACCTGCTGAACGACGAAACAGCGCAGCGAGCCGGGATAGCGCCGGGCGACGGCTGCGCCGCGGCCGTCGACACCGCGCTGGCCGCGCTTACCCGGCGTTACGGCTGCCGGGCGGCGCTGCGGGCCAGCTACCTCGATCAGCTCGGCGGCGTGGTCTACACGATCGGGGTGCTCGCGTTTCCCGGTCCGCGCGGGGCGGCCGGGTTCTTCAGTCACTATTCCGCCGACCGCAGTCCGGTCCTCGGGCTGCAGGCGCTGGCGCTACCGGGCACCTCGGCGGCCGCCTTCACCGACGCGGCGCGGCAGGCGGCGTCGGCCAGCCTGTACGGGTCCTACGTGGTGCTCACGGTGGCGGGCTACGCGGACGGCCGGTCAGCCGCCGCGACGGGAGAACGGCGCCCCTCCGCCTTCGCCCCGGCCACCCAGCTCGCGACCAGCATCGGCACGCCGCTGGCCCAGCCGGTGACCGTCCGGTGCGCCACCCGGGAATGGTCATGCTGACGCCCCGCGCCCCGGGCACGTCGCGCGCCCGGCACGCCTCTCTGGCCGCGGCCATCCTCGTCGCCGCGCTGCCCGCCCTGGCTGCCTCTTCGCCCGTCCGCCCGGCACCGGCCGGCTCACCCGTTCGCGCGGCGTCGGCCGTGCTGCGGTCCGCCGGCGTGGCACCGGGGGTTCGTTCCGCCGAGCAAGCCCAGCTCCGTGCGGTCGGCGTGGCCGCGGCGTGGCGGGTGACCCGGGGGAGCGGAGTGACAGTCGGGGTGCTCGATTCCGGAGCCGATCCCACCGTCCCCGACCTCACCGGATCGGTGACCGTGGGCCCTGACTACACCCGCGGCGCGGACCCGCCCGGTTACCAGCCGCCGCACCTGCACGGCACGTACATCGCCTCGCTCATCGCCGGGCATGGGAGCGGGCCCGGCGACGGGTCCGGGGTAATCGGCGTCGCGCCCGCCGCCAGCATCGTGTCGGTCCGGGTCATCCTCGACGATGAGGAGCCGGGCTTCACCAGCTTCCATAACGACACCGCCTACAACGACACGGTGGGCAACGGCATCCGGTACGCCATCCGCCACGGCGTCGGGGTCATCAACATGTCGCTCGGCGGCAGCACGCCGACGCGGGATCTGCGCGCCGCCGTCGCGGACGCCATCGCCCACGGCGTGGTCGTCGTCGCGGCCGCCGGCAACGACGCCATGGGCGGGAACGGTTTTACGCCCTACAGTTACCCGGCCTCCTACCCGGGCGTCATCTCGGTCGGGGCGGTGGGAGCCGACGGCCAGCGTGCGTCCTTTTCCGACCGGAACGCCTCCGTGGTGCTCTCGGCTCCGGGGGTCAACGTCATCGGCGCCGGGCCCGGCGGAAGTTACCTGGAAGGCAGCGGGACGAGCCCGGCGTCGGCCATCGTGGCCGGGGTGGCCGCGCTGATCCGCTCCCGGTACCCGGGGCTTAGCCCGGTGCAGGTCGAACAGGCCATGGTCTCTTCCGCCAGCCACCGCCCGGCCGGCGGCTACAGCCCCGACGTGGGGTTCGGCGAGGTCGACGCGCCCGCGGCCCTGTCCGCCGCAGCGGAGCTGGCCGCCGTTCATCCGGACCGCGGGCTGGCGGCCGGCCAGCGTTTCGGGCATGATCCCGGCCCCATTCAGGTCGTCCACCGCGACACGGCCCGGATCCGCGGTTACCTCGCCGCGGCTGCGATCCTGGCCCTCGCCGCCCTGGCCCTGCTGATATGGCTAGTTGTCCGGATCAGGTGGCTGTTGTCGGCCACACCTTAGAGCAGCTTGCGCAGCCGTAGCAGGTCGCGCATGCTGGCGTGGACCTTGACCCGGCCGCTCAGCCACGCCCGGGGGAAGGCCCCGAGGTCATCGGCCAGTTCGAGGACGACGTCGCTGAGCGCGGTGAGCCGGACATCGGCCGGGGGATCGCCCGGTGCGGCTTCCTGCACCGGTTCCGCGCCTTGCGCGCCGAACCGGGTCACGAAGGTGACGTTCAGGTCCGTTACGTGGCAAGAGAATGAGCGCCCGCTGAAGAAGGCATCGCGGTCTTTGGGGTCCAGCTCGGAAAGCCGGGCCGTTAGCTTCTCAAATGCCTCGCGGCATTCCTCGGCCGTCGCCATCGCGGCCTCACTCTCAGGATCGTCGAAACGGTAGCGTTTAACGCGGAGGTTAGCGCAGGCGGGGCGGAGAATGAGGCAGGGGGCGAAGGTAAATGACCGAGGAGGACACCGTGAGCGCGCAAGACGGCCCGGACGGCATCGCGGAAACAGGCGAAATGCCCGGGACTGACGGTATCCCCGGGGTTACTGGTGTGCCGGGGGTCACTGGTGTGCCGGGGGTTGCTGGTGTGCCGGGGGCTGCTGGTGTGCCGGGGGCCAGCGTCATGGCGGCGACGGGCGACGTGCGCGTGGATGCGGCGGTGGCGCGGCTCGGCGAGCTGGCGAACGCGCCGCTGGACGAGCACCTCGTCATCCTCGGGCAGATCCACGACCGGCTGCGCGAGCTCCTCGGCGAACTCGGCTCCGGCACGCCCGGCCCCCCCGGCTCGCACGGGACGCCATGACGGGACGGACGCCATGACGGGACGGACAGTGCGCAAGAGCCCGCGCTCCCGGCTCGATGCCGAACTCGTCCGCCGGGGCCTGGCCCGCTCCCGCGAGCAGGCGGCCGACCTGATCGCGGCGGGGCGGGTCACGGTGAGCGGTGAGGCCGCCGCCAAACCCGCCACCCAGGTCACCCGCGACGCGCCGATCACCGTCACCGAGAACGACGGGGATCCCGGGTACGTGTCCCGCGGCGGGCACAAGCTGGCCGGCGCGCTCGCCGCCTTCCCCGGCCTGACCGTGACCGGGCGCTACTGCCTCGACGCGGGCGCGTCCACGGGCGGCTTCACCGACGTGCTGCTGCGCGCGGGCGCGGCGCACGTGACCGCGGCCGACGTCGGCTACGGCCAGCTCGCCTGGGCGTTGCAGACCGATCCGCGGGTGACGGTGCTGGACCGGGTCAACGTCCGGTCGCTGCAGCCGGAACAGGTGGCCGGGCCGGACGGCCGCCGGCCGGATCTGGTGGTCGCGGACCTGTCCTTCATCTCCCTGGCTCTCGTGCTGCCCGCGCTGGCCGGCTCCGCCGGCGAGAACGCGGATTTCGTCCTGCTCGTCAAGCCGCAGTTCGAAGTGGGCAAGGGCCGTGTCGGCGCGGGCGGTGTCGTGCGCGATGCTGGGCTGAGGGCCGAAGCGGTCACCTCCGTCGGCGAAGCCGCCGCCGCCCTGGGCCTCGGAGTGCGCGGGGTGACGGCCAGCCCGCTGCCGGGACCGGCGGGCAACGTGGAGTACTTCGTCTGGCTGCGGCGCGGAGCCCCGCCGCTGGACGATGAGGATCTGCGGCGGGCCATGGCCGAAGGCCCCCAATGAGAGCGCACAGTGAAAGAGCACAGTGAAAGCCCCCAGTAACGGATAAGCGAAGCGAAGGACATTCATAAAATAATGGGCGCAATGAACGCCAGCGGCAGCAGGCGGACGGCTCTGATCGTGGCGCATACCGGGCGGAAGGATTCGCTGCGGAGCGCCCGCCTCGTCGTCGAGCGGCTCATCAAGGCCGGCCTGAACATGCGCGTCCTCGAGCCCGAGGCGGCTGACATCGCCTGCACGGGCGTGGAAGAGGTGCCGGCCGGCCCGCAGGCGGCCGAGGGGGCCGAGATCGTCATCGTGGTCGGCGGGGACGGCACGATTCTGCGCGCCGCCGAGCTGGCCCGCCCGGCCGGTGCGCCGCTGCTGGGCGTGAACCTCGGCCACGTCGGGTTTCTCGCCGAGGCGGAGCCGGATGGCCTGGCCGATACCGTCGACCGCATAGTCGCGCGCCAGTTCGTGGTCGAGGAGCGGATGACGGTCGACGTCACCGTCCAGCAGGACGGTGCCGTGGTCGCGCAGACCTGGGCCCTGAACGAGGCGACGGTCGAGAAGGCGGCCCGGGAGCGGATGCTCGAGGTGGTGACCGAGGTCGACGGGCGGCCGCTGTCCCGCTGGGGCTGCGACGGCGTGGTGTGCGCGACCCCGACCGGATCGACCGCGTACGCGTTCTCGGCGGGCGGCCCGGTGGTCTGGCCCGAGGTCGAGGCGTTGCTCATGGTGCCGATCAGCGCCCACGCCCTGTTCTCCCGGCCGATGGTCGTCTCACCCCGGTCGGTGCTCGCGATCGAGGTCATCGGCGGTTCGGGTCGTGGGCCCGAACCATCCGGTCCGGACGTCCTGGCCGAACCGGCCGGCACGGCGGCGGCGGGCGGCGTGATGTGGTGCGATGGGCGCCGTAGGGTCGACCTAGAACCCGGCGCACGGGTGGAAGTCCGGCGCGGGGCGCTTCCGGTCCTGCTGGCCCGGCTGCACGGCGCGGCGGACGGCGACGATGGCGGCGCCCCGTTCACAGACCGGCTCGTCGCCAAGTTCGGCCTGCCGGTGGCGGGCTGGCGAGGCGGACGGCTCAGCGGCAGGCCGGGTGCGGTCAGGGACGGCACAGAGGCGGAAGCCGTGGACGGCACAGAGGCGGAAGCCGTGGACGGCACAGAGGCGGAAGCCGTGGACGGCACAGAGGCGGAAGCCGTGGACGGCCCAGAGGAGACGGCTGACGGTCATGCTTGAGGAAGTCCGGATCACCGGTCTCGGGGTCATCGACGACGCGGTGCTCGAGCTGTCCCCGGGTTTCACCGTGGTCACCGGCGAGACCGGGGCCGGGAAGACCATGGTCGTGACGGGCCTGGGCCTGCTGTTCGGCGGGCGCGCGGACCCGGCGCGGGTCCGGCCGGGCGCCCAGCGCGCCGTTGTCGAGGGGCGGCTGCAGATCGAGCCGAGCGGCCAGGTGGCGCGGCAGGTGGACGAGGCCGGCGGCGAACTGGACGACGACGGCGCGGCCCTGGTCATCAGCCGTTCGGTATCGGCTGAGGGCCGGTCGCGGGCGCACGCCGGGGGCCGTTCGGTCCCGGTCTCCCTGCTGACCTACCTCGCCGACGACCTGGTCGCCGTGCACGGCCAGGCCGACCAGCAGCAACTGCTGCGGGCCGGCCGGCAGCGCGAGGCCCTGGACTCCTACGCCGGGCCTGACCTGGCGCACGTTCGCACCGACTACCAGCGGGCCTACGCGCGGCACCGGGAGGCGAACGCGGAGCTGGCCGAGCTGACCCAGATGGCCCGCGAGCGGACTGCGGAAGCCGAGGATCTGCGCCGGGCCCTGGAAGAGATCGAGGCGCTCGACCCGGTGGCGGGCGAGGACGCGCAGTTGCTCGCGGAGGAGGAACGGCTGGGCAACGCGGAAGCGCTCCGGGGCGCGGCCACCGCCGCGCACGAGGCGCTGCTGGGCGACCCGTCCGCCGGGGCCTACGACCACTCCGACGCGATCACGCTGGTCGGCGGGGCGCGGCAGGAGCTCGAGGCGGTGCGCCAGCACGACCCGGCGCTGGCCGGCCTGGCCGACCGGCTGAACGAGGCGTCGTACCTGCTGGCCGACGTCGCGGGCGAGCTGGCCTCCTACACCGAGTCGCTGGACGCCGACCCGGCCCGGCTCGCGGCCGTGCAGGAGCGCCGGGCCGCGCTGAACCGGCTCGTCCGCGCCTACGGCACCCGCGCCGCCGTCGAGACCGCCGCCGAGATCGCCGCCGAGATCGCCGCCCAGACGGCGGCCGCCGAGGCTGGGGACGGCGAGACGGGGGACGGCGAGACGGGGGGCGCCGGTCCCGCAGCCACATCGGATGGCATTGGCGACCTGGCCGCGGTGCTCGCCTGGACCAAGATCGCCGCGGCCCGGCTCAACGAACTGGAGGGCGACGACGAGCGGATCGCCGGGCTGGCGCAGGAGGAAGCCGAGCTGGCCGCCCAGGTGGCCGAGCTGGCCGGGACCCTGACCGCGCTCCGGGCCGATGCCGCCGAACGCTTCTCCCGCGATGTCACCGCCGAACTGACGGCGCTGGCCATGCCGCACGCCCGGCTCACCGTGGCGATGCGGCCGCTCGACGCGCCGGGCCCGTATGGCGCCGACGACGTGGAGATCAGGCTGGCCGCGCATCCGGGCGCGCCGCCCCTGCCGCTGAACAAGGGGGCCTCCGGCGGCGAACTGTCCCGCGTGATGCTGGCCATCGAGGTGGTCTTCGCCGGGGCCGATCCCGTGCCGACGTTCGTGTTCGACGAGGTGGACGCGGGCGTGGGCGGCAAGGCCGCGGTGGAGATCGGCCGCCGCCTGGCCCGGCTGGCCCGGCTGGCCCAGGTGATCGTGGTGACGCACCTCCCGCAGGTCGCCGCGTTCGCCGACAACCACCTGGTCGTGACCAAGGCGGGCGATGGCCTGGTCACGAGCAGCGGCGTGGTCCGGCTGGACCAGGGCGGCCGGGTCCGCGAACTGTCCCGCATGCTGGCTGGCCTGGAGGATTCGGAGTTCGGGCGGGCGCACGCGGAGGAACTCCTGGCCATGGCGGCCAAGGAACGGGAGCCCTGAAATCTTTGCAAGAAAATGACGGTCCTTGCAGTAAGCTTGCAGCATGGCACATCGGCTGGGTGACGTAGCGCGCAAGGCAGGGGTGAGCGAGGCGACGGTGTCTCGCGTGCTGAACGGCCGCCCCGGAGTGTCCGAATCGACCCGCGCTGCGGTCCTGACCGCTCTTGACGTGCTCGGATACGAGCGGCCGACGCAGCTGCGGGGGGAGCGGGCCCGGCTGGTCGGCCTCGTGCTCCCCGAGCTGGAGAACCCGATCTTTCCCGCGCTCGCCGAGGTGGTCGGGGGCGGCCTGGCCCAGCAGGGCTTCACTCCCGTGCTGTGTACCCGGACCGCCGGCGGGCTGTCCGAGGCGGCCTACGTCAACATGCTCATCCAGCAGCAGGTCTCCGGCGTGGTCTTCGCCGGCGGCCACTACGCGGAGGAGGACTCGCCGCACGAGCACTACCGCCTGCTGCGGGACCGCGGTGTCCCGGTCATGCTGGTCAACGCGGCCATCGAACAGCTCGGCTTCCCCCGGGTGTGCACCGACGATGTCGTCGCCGTCGAGCAGTCGTTCGGTCACCTCTGGTCGCTCGGCCACACCCGGATCGGCGCGATCGTGGGACCGGCCGACCACATGCCCAGCCGCCGCAAGATGGCCGCGCTGGCCGCGGAGGCGGAGCGGGCCGGGATCGAGGCGCCGGTCGAGCATGCACTGTTCTCCATCGAGGGCGGGCACGCCGCCGGCGCCCGGCTCATCGAACGGGGTGTGACCGGGGTGATCTGCGGGTCGGACCAGCTCGCGCTGGGTGCCGTGCGCGCGGCCCGGCGGGCTGGCCTCGGCGTGCCCGACGATCTGTCGGTCGTCGGTTTCGACGACTCCGCCCTGATGACCTGTACGGCGCCGCCGCTGACCACCGTCCGGCAGCCGATCGAGGCCATGGGCCGGACCGTCGTGGCGATGCTGGTGAACCAGATCGAGGGGGTTCCGGTGGCCCCCGAGGAACTGCTCTTCGAGCCCGAGCTCGTCGTCCGCGGCTCCACCGCCCGCGTCTCCGCCGAGCGTTAGGCCCCGGGACCCGCCCCCCAGCGCTGACCTGCCCCCCGAAGCGCAGGCTCGCCCGCGCCCGGTCCCAGTCCCGCACCGCCTCCGAGCGCCCGGTCCCGCACCGCCTCGGAGCGCCCGGTCCCGGCACGCGGGCGGCCGCAAGACGGTATGAGCCCGTGCCCGGTCGCTCAGCACCCCTCCCGCCCTCACCTGCGATGACTTCCTTATTTGCTAAGTCGTTATTTTGCAGCTTTCTATCCAGATATTGCATCCATATGCACTCCCAGGTACCGTCAGCGTCACCCTGGCTCCAGCGACGTAGAAGGTGCCCATGAAAAGATTCGGCCATCGGCCGGCCACTGTCCTTCACCGGCCGGCCGCCGTCCTTGCCCTCGCAATCATTGGCGCCGTCTCCGTGACGGCGTGCAGTTCCGGCAGCAGCAGCAGCGGCGGCACGACCGGAGCGGGTTCCGGCGGCCACGTCATGATCACGGTGGGCTGTGAGCCGCCCAAGACGCAGGCCGCGCAGCGGAACTTCTTCCTGCAGGACGTAGCCGCGTTCGAGAAGGCCAACCCGGACGTCACCGTCACCGGCGACGACACCAACCCGTGTGACGACCCCACGACGTTCGACGCCAAGCTGGCCAGCGGCAAGATGGATAACGTCTTCTACACCTACTTCACCGACGCGGCCAACGTGATCAGCTCGGGCCAGGCGGCAGACATCTCGAAGTACGCCGGGCAGGTCAAGAACCTGTCCAGCATTCAGCCCGACCTGGTCAACCTCTACCGGCAGGGCGGCGCCGCCGGCGGTGACCTGTACGGTGTGCCCGTCTCGAACTACACCCTCGGCCTGCTGTACAACACCACGCTGTTCAAGCGCGCGGGCCTCGACCCCACCCAGCCGCCCCATTATCGGCGTCATTTCGATATTCGCGGCGGTGAACGTCTGGAAGGACTTCCTGTGGCCGCTGCTCGTGCTGAACGAGCCGTCCGCCCAGACGATCAATATCGGCCTTTACCATCTCAGCAACGGAATTCCGGAGGACGTCTTTATCGCGGCGCTGGCGATCGCGTGCGTCCCCACGATCGTTTTCTTCCTTATCTTCCAGCGGAACATCATGGCGGGGCTGACCGCCGGAGGCGTCAAGGGCTGATGTGGGCCAGTGCTGATGCGGGCCAGTGCTGATGCGGGCCAATGCTGACGCGAGCAGTGCTGACGCGAGCAGTGCTGACGCGAGCAGTGCTGTCAGAGGACAAAGCTATTTCGGAGGAGCGAAATCACCGTGAGCGACCACACCCTGGCTTCGGTTCGGTCGGATGCTGCGGCGCCCCCGCGGCGCGAGCCATGGTGGCGTAACGCTGTCATCTACCAGGTGTACGTCCGTAGTTTCGCGGCGGGGCCCGCGCCAGGTGCCGGTCATGATGATGCCGGACGGAACGGGGCGCGAGCCGGCGCGGCCGGTGGGCCCGGCGCGGTCGGCAATCTGGCCGGAGTGCGCTCCCGGCTGGGGTATCTCGCCGACCTTGGTATCGATGCGATCTGGTTCAACCCGTGGTACCCGTCCCCGATGGCGGACGCCGGGTACGACGTGTCGGACTACCGCGCGATCGACCCCCTCTTCGGCACCCTGGACGAGGCGGAAAAGCTGATCGCGGAGGCACACGAACGGGGGATTCGTATCATCCTGGACGTCGTCCCCAACCACGGCTCGGATCAGCAGCAGTGGTTCGTCGACGCGCTCGCGGCGCCGCCCGGTTCCCCGGAGCGCGCCCGGTACATCTTCCGCCCGGGCCGGGGCGCCCACGGCGAACTGCCCCCGAACAACTGGATCTCGGAGTTCGGCGGCCCGGCCTGGTCCCGCACGACCGGGCCCGACGGGCGGCCGGGGGAATGGTACCTGCACCTGTTCACCCCCGAGCAGCCCGACTTCAACTGGGACAATCCCGACGTGCGCACGGAGTTCGAGGACGTGCTGCGGTTCTGGTTCGACCGGGGCGTGGACGGGTTCCGCATCGACTCGGCCGCGCTGCTGGTCAAGGACCCCGCCCTCGCTGATCATGGTGGCCCCGCCGGCGAGCCGGAGCCGAGTTCCGGCGGGGGCCCGGAGCCGAGTTCCGGCGGGGGCCCGGAGCCTTCGGGTGGCCATCCGTTCGTCGACCGGGACGGGGTCCACGATGTCTACCGGGCCTGGCGCCGCCTCGCCGACTCCTATCCCGGCGACCGGGTGCTGATCGGCGAGGTGTGGCTGCCCGACGTGGAGCGGATGAGCCGGTACCTGCGGCCGGGCGAGCTGAATTCGGTGTTCAACTTCGACTTCCTGCGGTGCCCGTGGGACGGGACCGTGCTGCGATCGGTGATCGATGCGACGCTCGAGTCGCACGCCCGGGTCGGCGCCGCGGCGACCTGGGTGCTCAGCAACCACGACGTGATCAGGAACGTGACCCGGTACGGCCGGGCCGATACGTCGTTCGACCGGCCCGGTTACCGCATCGGCGAGGACACCGACCTGGCCCTCGGCACCCGCCGGGCCCGCGCCGCGGCGCTGCTGTCGCTGTCCCTGCCCGGCGGGGCCTACGTCTACCAGGGTGAGGAACTCGGTCTCTGGGAGGTCGAGGACATCCCCGGCGAACTGCGGCAAGACCCGATGTGGCAGCGTTCCCAGCACGCTCACCTTGGCCGCGACGGCTGCCGCGTCCCGCTGCCGTGGTCCGGTGACCGGCCGCCGTTCGGCTTCCTGACAGGCCCCGGTGCCCCCGGGGGTACCGATGGCGCAGGCGTGCCCGGTGTCTCCGGCAGTCCCAGTGTCGGCAGTCCCAGTGTCGGCAGTCCCAGTGTCGGCAGTCCCAGTGTCGGCAGTCCCAGTGTCGGCAGTCCCGGTGTCCCCGGCAGTCGCGGTGTCCCCGGCAGTCGCGGTAACCCCGGCGATACCGGCAGCCCGCGCACGTGGCTTCCGCAGCCGGCGGGGTGGAAGGACCTGACGGTCAATATTCAGCTTAACGATCCCGGCTCGATGCTGTCCCTGTACCGGCACGTCCTGCGACTCCGGCACAGCGAAGACGCCTTCGCCGGGGACGAATTCCGCTGGCTGGCGGCCCCGGACGGCGTGCTCTGCTACCGGCGCGGAGCCGACGTCACGGTGGTCATCAACACCTCCGCGCGCCCGGTCGAACTCCCGTCGCACGACAGCATCCTGGCGGCCAGCGGTGAGGTGACGGGCGGGGTGCTGCCGCCGGATACCGGCGTATGGCTGCGGACCCGGCCGCCCAGAGCGTGACCGGCGTGTGGCTGCGGACCGGCCGCCCGTGTCCTGACCGGCGGATGGCACGGAGGGCAGCCCGAACGGTAAGACCGGCGTGTCGTCGCACGCTGTCCGTTCCGGGCTGCCCGCACGCCAGCTTTCTGAGCTGCAGGCCCACGCGAGCTAATGCACCCGGCGGCGAGGGAGGAGCCGACGTCTCCTTCCCCGCCGCCGCGTCTGACCCGGCTCACCCTGCTGTCCGGGCCCTGGCCCATCCAGCCGCCGCGCCCCCGCTTCACCTGGCCCAGGTTCAGCTGGCCCGGGTTCAGCTGGCTGCGGAGCGGGATGTTCGGCGATCCGCGCGGTGACCAGTACCGGCCGGTGGTCCGAACCAGCCGTCCGCAGCACGCGGGCCCTCTCCACGCCCACGCCGGGCGAGGCGACGCAGTAGTCGATCGCGCGGATCGCCCGGCGCGCCGGGAACGTCGCCTTGGGCGGGTCCGGCCAGAACGTGGCGCCCGGAAGCTCACCGGCCCACGTGGACGCCGGAGTATTGAAGTCCCCGCATGCCAGCCAGGGAGCGTCCAGTTGCCCGAGCAGGGCGGCGAACCGGCTCAGGGCATGCGCGCGGTCGCTGGAGTTGCTGGCCGGCAGGTGTGTGCTGATCACCCAGAGCCGGGCGCCGCCGAGGGTCACCCGGGCGCAGGCCGCCGTCCGCGGCTCGGATGGCTCGGTGCCGCGGTATCGCCCCGGCGAGTGAATCTCCCACTGCTGGACGGCGACCATGGGCAGCTTTGTCAGCAGGGCATTGCCGTACCCCAGGGCCGGGGGCGTGCCGCCGAACTCCAGCGCCGGGACGAACACTCCGTGATACCCGAGCCGTTCGCTCAGCTCAGCGAGCTGGGACGGGTTTCCCCACGATTCCCGGACCTCCACCAGCGACACCACGTCCGGTGCAGTCTCCCGGATCAGGCCGGCCACCGCCGCATGGTTCGGTGCCCCGGAACCGTCCCGCCACGAATGAATGTTCCAGTGCAGCATCCGCAGTTGCCCCGCCTGCCCCGGCTGTCCCACCCCGGCAGCCTAGCCTGTCCCGATCAGCGGATTCGGCGTCAGTTTTCCGCAGCCTCCCTCCCCGGTTCCCTGCCTGGAAACTCGGG
>Ga0182014_10000057_pt1 | contig 106523 bp, 89 predicted proteins | sample 612S2DmetaG_FD_120489 | JGI IMG/M metagenome (GOLD analysis project Ga0182014, IMG submission 120489) | Permafrost microbial communities from Stordalen Mire, Sweden - 612S2D metaG | ecosystem: Environmental > Terrestrial > Soil > Wetlands > Permafrost | place: Sweden: Stordalen | collected... | reverse complement strand
CTAAAGTCGTGCCCTGTTACAAAACCACTCGTTGAAAGACATTCTGCGAGTTTTTCCGCAGCCTGTTAAAGCCCGTACCCTTCAAAACCTTCCCGAAACACGAGTTTTTACGCAGCTTGTACAGCCGGACTGGAGAGCTGCGCTACAGGCTGTTTGCAGAAAATTTTTGACGGCGGCGCGAGCTTGCCAGTTTTGCTAGCATCGCCAGCTTCGCTGTTTGCTCCCAGCCCGGCCCGGATGTCATGCTCAAAGAATGACCATGAGAAGAACATTTGCCGCCGCCGCGCTGCTGATTGCCAGCGCTGTTGGCTGCGCGGCGCAGGAGCGCGGTTTTTGGCGCGCCGACAGCACCACGGCCAACGCCATCACCGGCGACATCACCATCTCCGAAGCGAAGCTGACCATCAACTTCGCTTCTTTTCCGCTGGCGTCAATTCGCGTGCTCAAGCCGGTCGAGGTGGCGGCGGCATTCGATGCCGATGTGAACTCCGGCGTAAATGGCGCGCTTTACCGCACCAGCGTGCCGGCGGATAAGCGCTTTATGCACCACAACACGCTTTGCGGCAGCGAGACGGCCGAGTGGATGGCGACCTACGTCACCGGCCGCACGCTGCACGTGGTTTTCTTCTCCGGCCCCAACCTGCCGGTCTTCACCATCGATGCGCTGACCAACTCGGCTGACCTTTGCGGGGCCTTCACGTACGCCCGCTGACCGGCCGCGAAAAGATTCCCGAATCCAGACTGCCAACAATCATGGCCGGCGGTGGCTCTTTCCCGAAGCCGTCGGCGCTGGTAGACTAAATAAGTCGTGGGGCTGTAGCTCAGCTGGGAGAGCGCCTCGTTCGCAACGAGGAGGTCGCCGGTTCGATCCCGACCAGCTCCACCAAAGTTTTCCGTGGCCAATTTGGCATCCAATTCTATTCATACCTACATTGCAGCGCGCGGATTTTTCGCCGCAGGCAGGCGTGTATACTTGAGCCGTTCCCGGAACTGAGAGCGGCCAGCGGCGTTCTTTTGGTCTGCCGCGCCCGCGCCCAGAGCGTCGTGCATCTCTCGGTTCGTGGATCATGAGGTAGAGGTTGTCCCAGGTTATTTCTCAGTTGGTTGCCCCAGTAACAACGCTTCGCCCGTTGTGTGTCGATCTGGACGGCACGCTGGTCAAATCCGACACGCTGGTTGATTCGCTGCTGGTGCTGGCGCGCGCGCATCCCAGGCGGCTGTTCGCGCTGCCCGGTAAACTGCTGCACGGCAAGGCAGCCTTCAAGGCATTCGTTACCCGCCACGTTGCGCTCGACGTGGCGCATTTGCCCTACAACCGCAAGCTGCTGCAATTTTTGCAAGAAGAGAAACAGCGCGGCCGGGCTATCTATCTGGCTACCGGCGCCAATACGCGGCTGGCCGAGCGGGTGGCCGAGCACCTGGGAATTTTTGCCGGCGTTTTGGGCAGCGATGGCGCGGTGAATTTGATCGGCAACCGCAAGCTCGACCGGATGCGCGCGCAACTGGGCGAGGGGGCTTACGACTACATCGGCAACGACACGCCCGATTTGCCGTTGCTGGCCCAGGCCACAGAGAGCATGGTGGCCAACCCGAGCTTTAGCCTGCGCCGTAAGATGCGCCAGCGCGGCCTGGTTCCGACGCGCGTATTTAGCGAGCGCGCCCATCCGCTGCGTTCGGTGTTGCGCGCCGTGCGTCTGCATCAGTGGGCGAAAAACCTGTTGATTTTTGTGCCGCTGCTGATGTCGCACCGGCTGCAGATGCTGCGGATTTCGCGCGCGTCGCTGGCTTTTCTGGCCTTCAGTCTGGCCGCTTCGGCCACATACATCATCAACGACCTGCTGGACATTGAAGCCGACCGTCGCCACCCGAAAAAACGTTTGCGGCCCTTTGCTTCCGGCGATCTGCCGGCCTTTGCCGGCGCTTGCATTGTCGTGGTTTTCATGTTGCTGGCCTTCGGCTCGGCTACGCTGCTGCCGCCCAAGTTTTTGGTCTGGCTGCTGACCTATCTGGCGACGACGCTGGCCTACACTTTCTTCTTTAAGCGCGTGGCGCTGCTGGATGTGCTGGTGCTCTCTGGCCTTTACACGCTGCGGCTGCTGGTGGGCGGCGCAGCCACCACCATTGCCATCTCCCACTGGCTGGCGGCTTTTTCCATCTTTCTGTTTCTTTCGCTGGCCTTCGTCAAACGCTTTGCGGAACTGGAAAATCTGCGCGCCGCCGGCGCCAAGCCGAAAAATGGCCGCGGCTACCTGGTTGCCGATCAGGAACAGTTGCGCGCCTTCGGCACCTCGAGCGCCTATGCCGCCGTGCTGGTTTTTGCGCTTTACATCAACGGCCGCGACGTGATGCACCTCTATCATCACTTTTCGCGACTCTGGCTGATTGTGCCGCTGATGCTGCTTTGGCAGAGCCGCATCTGGCTGCTGGCCTCGCGCGGACAACTGAGCGAAGACCCGGTTCTGTTCGCGATTACCGACCGCGTCAGCCTGCTGATCGGCGCATCGGTGGCGGTGATCGCGGTGCTGGCGCTGTAGCGCGTCCCGGCTACAAGAACACAGCCGCCGCGCGGGCGCTTATTCTACTGGTATGAATCTTGACGCGATTCAATCCGCTCTCCGTGATGCCGCGCTCGACGGCTGGCTTTTTTACGATCACCATCGCCGCGACCCGATCGCCGCGCATCTGCTTGGCCTTGACCCAAACGTTCTGATTACCCGCCGCTGGTACTACTTCATTCCAGCCACGGGCGAGCCGCGTAAGCTGGTGCATCGCATTGAGCAGAGCCGCCTGGACGCGCTGCCCGGCTCGAAGGCTCCTTATTCGAGTTGGCAGGAACTGCATGCGGGCCTGGAAGCGATGCTGGCCGGCGCGCGGCGCATCGCCATGCAGTACTCGCCGAACAACGACATCATGTACGTTTCAATGGTCGATGCCGGCACGGTGGAATTTTTGCGCTCGCTGGGCAAAGAGATTGTGACCTCGGCTGATTTGGTAAGCCAGTTCGAAGCGGTGCTCAGCGAAGAACAGATGGCCACGCATGCCGTTGCGCAGCGCGCCATCGACGCGATTGTCGCCGAGGGCTGGCATGAGATTGGCCGCCGTCTGCGACCGGCCAACAGCTCCGCCGGCACGCTTACCGAATACGATATGCTGCTTTGGCTGCGCGAGGCCATGGGCCGCGAAAATCTGGTTTGGGAGAGCGGTCCCGATCTGAGCGTGAACGCCAACACTTCGGACTCGCACTATGAGGCCACCGCCGCGCATTCCTCGCCGATCCGCGAGGGCGATTTTATGCTGCTCGACATTTGGGCGCGCACCGACTCGCCCACGGGCGTGTTTTACGACATTACATGGACCGGCGTTGTGGGCCGGGAGCCGACCGAGCGCGAGCAGCTCGTTTTTGAAACCGTGCGCAGCGCGCGCGACGCCGCCATTGCGCGGGTTACAGAGGCTTTTGCGCGGAACCTGCCTCTGTATGGCTATGAGGCCGACGACGCGGCTCGCGAGGTGATTCGCGCGGCCGGCTTCGGCGAGTTCTTCACGCACCGCACAGGTCACAACATCGGCCACGAGATTCACGGCCCCGGCGCGCACCTGGATAACTTGGAAACGCACGACGTGCGGCAATTGCTGCCTAACACCTGTTTTTCGGTTGAGCCGGGAATCTATCTGCCGGAGTTCGGCGTGCGCAGCGAGATCGATATGCTCACCCTTCCCGGCAAGGCGTGGGTGACCGGGCGTGTGCAGCAGGAGTTGGTGCGGATTTAGCGGTGTGTAAAGTGTGTGGTTGTATTTTCTACCCCACCCTAGCCGCAAAGAACGCGGCTAGAATGGGGCACCCATATTCGTAGGTGCTCACACTCGCATTATTTTGCGCCATAAGTGAAAAACTCTACTGGCTCTACTGGATCGAGCGCAGGTAGCTGACGATCTGCCAGCGCTGGCTTTCGGGCAGAGTGGCCCAGGCGGGCATGCCTTCGCCGGCCTCGCCCTGGCGCAGAAACCATTCAATGTCGCCGTCGGTGGCTTTGCGCAGTTGCGCGCCGCGCAGGGTCGGCGTTTTTCTTCCGTCGCCGCGCGCCTCCGCGCCGTGGCAGGAGAGGCAATGCTCGCGATAGGCGGCGGCTCCGGAAGTTACGGCATCGGCGCGGCCCGCAATGGGATTGGCTCGCGCATGATCGGCGGCCGGCACGTGTTCCCAACGATGTACAAAATACCAGCCGATCAGCACCGCGAAAATTCCGTAGAAAACGCAGGCTGGAACCAGAGCCCGCGCATCGGCCGGTCCGCGCCGGAAGACGAGCCAGAGAAAGAGCATGGCCGCCAAGGTTGCCAGCCCCGAAATTTCAAGCGAGCGGTCGAATTGCCAGCGGGTAAAGAAGAGCCCCAGCGCGCTGGGTATGGTGGCCTGAATCATCATGGCGCCGGAGATGTTGGCCAGAGCCAGCCGCTCCTTGCCCTGCCGCACCCAGATCAGCGCGTTCATGGTTTCGGGCAGCTCGGTGGCTATCGGGCTGAGCAATAGCGCCGTCATTTGCGGCGGCCAGTGCAGGAACGCGCCGATTGAGCCCAACTGCCGCACGAAGAGTTCCGAGGCGACGCCGATTACCGCCAGCGCCAGCAGCGTTTGCGTGGCCGCCCAGCCGGGCGTCGAGGGTTTTCCGCCGAGAATTTTCAGCGGTTCGAGGTTTCCTTCCGAGGTCTCCGCCTGCTGATTGCCCATTTTGCTCATGGCGTAAAAGCCGTAAGCGACAACGAGCAGCGCGCCGAAGAGCGGCTTGAATGGGAAAGCCGTTAACCCCAGCGTGAAGGTGACGGCAAAGATCAACAGAAAGAGGCCCTGGTCGCGGCCCAGGCGGCGATGGTCGATCTGGACGCGGTAGTCTTTGCGATCGAGTCCGCGGCGGTTGAGCATGAGAGCCACGCCGACGATTGCGTAGGCCAGGGTGGAGAGCACCAGCGGGCCACCGAGCGCCGCGCCCACGCCGAGATCTTTTTCCGCCGTAGTGCGTCCGAAGACCACGGCGATGAAGGTTACGCTGCTTTCAGGTAGCGCCGTGCCGATGGCGGCCAGCACAGCGCCGACGGCGGCCGAGCCCAGCCGCATGTGGCTGCCGCACCACTCCACGCCGTTGACAAAATACTCGCAGGCCCAGTAGATCGCTACCGCCGAAAGAAGAAATAAGAGGAGAGTAACGATCACTTGCGGCCTGCCCATCGAGCGAGATTCACAACCCGGCGGCGACGTGAACCCCTGGGTTGCGACTCTTTAGTCTATTGCATCAATCGATGGACGAACTCTTCGGCCTCCGGCCTTTCCGTCGTTCCGATTGCGGAGAGGGCCGGGGCGCGTTGCGGGCTATTCGTTCCGAATTGCCTGCATGGGGTTAATGCGCGCGGCGCGACGCGCGGGCAACAGCGTGGCAAACAGGGCCACGGCGGCAAGCAGTAGTGTGGTGGCCGCCAGGGTTGTCGGCTGCAATTGCTGGGTTTTACCGAGCAGCGCGCGCATCCAGTGGTTCAGCGGCAGGGTCAAAGCCAGTCCGGCGGCGACGCCGCAAAGCGTAATCCACCCGGTCGAGCGCAACAGCAGCGCAAAGATTTGGCGGCGCGGCGAACCTAATGCCAGGCGGATGCCGAACTCATGTTCGCGGCGGCTGACCGCGTACGACATTACGCCGTAGACGCCGACGCAGGCCAGCACCAGCGCCAGCACACCCAGTGCGCCCATCAGCGCGGCGGCCGTGCTTTGTCCGGCGACGGCCTGCGAGGCTAGCGTTTCCACCGGCGTCACGTCTGAAACCGCCAGGGTCGGGTCAATCGAGTAGACCGCCCGCCGCGCCGCGTCGGCGATTTCTAGCGGGTCGGTTCTGGTGCGCACCACGACGCTCAGATCGCTCATTGTTCCCGAGTACTGAGCAGCAGGCAGATAGGTTTGTATCCCCGCCGGTTTGGCGACGCCGTTGCTGCGGATGTCGCCGATGACGCCGACGACCTCTTGCCACCTGCTGCCGGCCGCTTGAATGTGCTTGCCGATGGCGCTCTGGTTGGGCCAGAGCTTGGCGGCCATCGATTGATTGATGACAACGACCAGAGGCGACTGGTTTGTATCTTGCGTGGTAAAGAGACGCCCTTGAAGCAGTGTGGCGTGCAGCGTGTCTAAGTAGCCGTCGGTAACAAAGTACATATCGGTGAAGATCGGGTGAGCGCTGTCGCGCGCCGGGCCGCCTTCGTAGATGAAGTCACTCGACTGCACGTTGCCGCTGAATGGCGGCATGTTCATTGCGCCGGCCGACTCGACGCCGGGAATCGAGAGTAGCTTTTGCCGGAGCGCGATGTAGAAGTTGCGCTGGTTTTCGTCTTTGGGATAGCGCAGATCGGGCAGAGAGTAGCTCAGGTTCAGCAGATGATCGGTGTGCATCCCAGGGTCGGTATGCAGCAAGTGGACGAAGTAAAAACTCATCTGCAGGGCGCCGCCCACCAGCAGCGTGGCGAAGGCCATCTCTGCCGCCATCAGCCCGGCGCGGATGAAACGCTGTTCCCGGCTGTCGCTCATGGTGCGCGTATCCTGCTGCGCGACGTGCTTGGCCGAGTGGCGCAGAATCCGGATGGCCGGCGCGATGCCGAAGAGCAGGCTGGTGGCTATCACCAGCGCCACGGAGAACAGAAGAATGCCTGGGCTCAAATGCACTTCGGCCGGAGCTTCCAGCGCCTTGGGCCAGGCGCGCACCGGAATATGCAAGGCGCAGAAGGCCAGCGCCAAGCCGACTGCTCCGCCCGCAGCGGCCAGCAGAGCGCTCTCGACAAAACATTGGCGAGCCAGCCGCCACGGGCTTGCGCCTAGCGCCTGCCGGATGCCGAACTCGCGCATGCGCCCAGTGGAGCGCGCCAGCATCATGTTGGCGAGATTCACGCAGGCGATCAGCAAGATGAACGCCACCGCGGCCAGCAGCACCTGCATCACCGGCCGCAGGTCGCCGAAGAGCGCGCTCGACAGCGTCACCAACTGGACGCCGTGCTTGTGATCGGGAAATTGCTTGTCGATCTGCGTCTGTAAGACGGCCAGATCGCTTTGCGCTTGCGTGAGCGTCACGCCTGGTTTCAGCAATCCAACAACGAACAGGTAATTCGTTCCATGAATCTCCCACGGCGGAGCGGCTTCGAGCGGCAGCCACGCCTGTGCCTTGCGCCGGATGCTGGGCGTCATCTCCGGCATGACACCCACCACGCTGTAGCTCTTACCGTCCAGTGCAACCGACCGTCCGATCGCGGAGGTTGGGTTGCCGAATTCCTGGCGGGCGAAGTCGGCGCTCAGAATTACAGTCTGCGCTGCGCCTTTTTTCTGCTCCGCCGCGCTAAAGTCGCGACCGGCAACGGGCTTCATTCCAAACATCGTGAAGAAGCCACTGGAAATCCGGGAGGCCGAAATTCTGGAGGGCTCCCGCGGGCCGTTATAGGTTATCCGATCGGGAAAGACCGCCGCCATCCGCGAGAAGCTCGTATTACTGCTTTTCCACTGCTCGAAGTCGGGGTAGGAAACGGAAAAGTAGCTGTCGGTCGGATAGACATTTTTGATGGCCACCATACGGTTTCCGGCGGGGAAGGGCAGGCGGAGCGCGCTCGAAATCAGACTGAAGATGGCCGTGGTCGCGCCCATGCCCAATGCCAGCGTGGCGATGGCCACGAGCGTGAAGCCCGGAGCCTTTTTCCATTGACGCAGCGCGTACCGCAAATCCTGAAGCACGATTTTTGCCTCCTTGGGGCGAATCTTCCACTGGGGTAATTGCAATTACGCCGCCAAAGCGCAAAAAATCCATCTATTTGATTCGATGGTACTTACTGTCGGCCAAGAAAAAATCGCCGGGGAGAGGGTGTTCGGAAGCGAATTGGAGTGTTCGCAAACGAACAGCCGACGCGGACTCACTTGTTTTCGCCCGCTTGCGGTATAGTCAAGAAAGCAATGACGCCGACCACGAACAAGCCCGCCGATGGCGCGGCCAAGCAATCTTCAGCCGGATTCGTCTATCTTCCCCTGGTGGCCGGATGGCTCATCCCCGGCGCGGGGCATTTTTTGCTGCGCAAATGGGTGCGCGGGGCGCTGCTGTTTGTTTCGATCGTCTCCATGTTCGCTCTTGGCCTGGCGATGCAGGGCAAGATCTATACCGGCGCGCACGAGGTTCTGGACATGCTCGGCGTGGCGGGCGATCTGGGCGGCGGTCTGCTTTATCTGATCAGCCGCGCATTGGGTCTGGGCGCCGATCCGGTGCAAACCACGGTAGCCGACTACGGCACCAAGTTTATCGTCGTCGCCGGGTTGCTGAACATTATTGCCGCTGTTGACGCGCACAATCTGCGCACGGGGAGGAAGTCCTAATGCTGCATCCCTCCCATCTGGCGGCAGTGATTTTGTTTGCGCTTTTTGCTTCGGTGGTCTTCGGCATCACCATGCGCGAAACGCCGCGGCGCATGATCCGCTACGGCGCTTATTGCTTTGTGCTGTTTGTGGGCTCGGCCGTGCTGCTGAGCTGGGTAATGTTTTTCATCGCCCGCTAAATTCCCCTCCGCTTTAAAAAAACTTCTGAACAGATCGCGCATCTTCGCCGTCTTAGCGAATGAGCAGGCAGTTAGGATGAATCGACGCCCAGCATCTTGCCTGGGGCGTTTTGCGTCGGGCCGCGAGAAAGGAAAGCGCGTTTTGACCACGAGCGAAGAGACGGAGTTTACGGCGTTCGTTCAGCGTCAATCGCGTTTCGTCTTTCGCGTCGCCTATGCGGTTCTGCTCAACGGCCACGATGCTGAAGATGTGGCGCAGGAGACATTTTTGAAGCTCTATCGCAATCGCGGCTGGCGTGGGCTGAACAACGAGCGTGCTTTTCTGGCTCGCGCGGCCTGGCGAATCGCCGTCGATCATCGCCGCCCGGCAGCGCGCAAGGAGGATTCGCTGGAGGAGATTGAGCCCGCTATTGCCGATCCGCCTTCGCCGCGGCCGAGCCCGGAAGAGACGCTGCTGGCGGCCAACCAGCAGGCTGTGGTGCATACGATGATTGACACGCTGCCGGAGGAACTGCGCTTGCCGCTGGTGCTTTCGGCCTTCGACGAGCTTAACTCGCGCGAGATCGGGCGCATTCTCTCGATTCCCGAGGGGACCGTGAGAACGCGATTGCAGCGCGCACGGCAGATGCTGCGGCAAAAACTTTCTACGCTTGAGGAGGTCCGATATGCGTGAAGAGGGCAATCTCGACCGGCTGATCGACGAGGCGCTCGCCAGCTACGCCGATGCCGGTCCCGGACTGGAAGAGCGCGTCCTGGCGCGTGTTTCCGCCGCGCAGACCGCGCCGCGCCGCTGGCGGCTCGCCTGGGCAGTCGCTTTGCCCGTCGCCGCCTGCGTCTCTCTGCTTCTGTTTGTGCATTTTGCCGACAATCCGCATCGCGCGCCCGCCGGGCAAATTGCGCGCGTTGTTGTTACGCCGCCGCAGCCACAACCGCGGCCGATAACCGCCGCGCCGCACGCCGCATCGCCGAAGGTTTCTGCTGGCGCAACGGCGCGCAGAGCGATGCCCGAAGAACCGCCCAAGCGCGAGGTTTTTCCCATGCCGCAACCACTTTCGGCGGAAGAGCGCGCGCTCGTCGAATTCGCCACGCAGGCGCCGGAGGCCGAACGCAAGGCCTTCGTCGAAGCGCAGAAACAATCAAACGAACCGATCCAAATGGCCAACATTCAGATCGAAGCCATTCACATTTCACCCATCGAAGCGCCGCCATCGGGCGCGAAATAAGGAGAAGATCATGCGCAAAATCGCTGTTTGCAGTTTATTGCTCCTCACGCTGCCATTCGCCGGCAGGGCCTTTGCCCAGGACGAGTCGAATACCCCGGCCGAGAGTAAGGCTCAGGAAACCGCGAAGGTCGCGACGCCGCCGGTGCACTACTATCACCTCGATTTAGTCGTCCAAGAGCTGGGCGCGGACAAAAAGCCCGTGAACAGCCGCAGCTACTCGGCCACGGTCAGCACCAGCCGCCAATATTCTGATATCCACCTTCGTACCGGGGCCAGGATTCCGATCGCAACCGGTTCCTATTCGGCTGCGAATGGGAGTGTAAGTGGGCTCGTGAACACGCAATTTCAATATGAGAATGTCGGCGTGAATATCGATGTCCCCGAGCGCGCGGATGAAGTCGACAGCCAGCTTGCATTTTCTCTAATCGTAGATGTCACCAGTCTGGCCGCGAGCATACACGTTGGCGGCCCCAACGGCATCGAAGAACCTGTAACCCATGACAATCGCTGGAAAGGCCCGGTCCTTATTCCTATTGGCAAGCCCACGGTGGTTTTCTCCTCTGAAAATACCGACAATAAAGGCTCAATGCAGATTGTGGTGACGGCGACCCGGCTGTAATTCCAATTTGCAAGGAATATCGCCAGGCCTTCGGGCAGCGTCGCAATGCCGCTGCTCGAAGGTTTGTTTGCCGGCCGGCCCGCCCGCCCCTCTCGTTTGTCCGCCGAACTATAATCGGCCCATGCGTCTGCTGGCCGATTCCCGGCATCGTTTGATGGTCCTGCTAGCGATTGGATCGCTGCTGATCTTTGTGCTGCTGGGCGCGCTGCAGTGGTTCAACACCGCGGGCGTGGATTTTTTGACGCCGGAGACCTACGGCCAAACGCTGCTGTTTACGGCGCTGGAAGGGCTGCTGTTCCTGCTGCTGCTGCTGCTGTTGGTTCTGCTCTTCCGCAATCTCTTCAAAGTGTATGTGGGTGAGGGAAGCAACGCGCTGGGGGCGCGGCTGCGCTCGCGGCTGGTGCTGGGCGCGGTGATGATCGCGCTGATGCCGGCGGTGTTGATGTATTCCTTCAATTACCTGCTGATGAACCGCTCGTTGGAACGGTGGTTTTCACCCAGCGCGGCGCAGTTGCGCGACGACACCACAAACATGGTGCGGGGCATGGCGCAGTACCTGACCGAGAATGCGCGGGGCGAGGCCGAATCGATTGCCGCCTCGGGAGCGGCGGACCGCGATTTGCCGCAGCTTGACGCGGAGCTGCGCTTGCATCGCATTACGCTGGCCGGGGGCTTTGCTGTTGTATATGACCAGAACCGGCGCGCGCTGGCCGGCTTTCAAGCTCCACCGGAGATGAGCGCGGCCAGCCGGCAGCCATGGATCGGCGACGGCGAATCGGCCGGCGTAACGCCGCTACAGGGGGCGTTAACGGCTGTTCTCTTAGCCGAAGCTCCGCACGCCGACGAGCAGTCGATAAACATTGCCGGGCAACGGTACGCGCTGGGCATGTCGGCCACCGCTTCAGGCAAAGTGGTTATAACGGCGCTGCCCATGCCTGAGGGACTTAGCCGCGCGTCCTCAAGCATCAACTCCGGCATGGCCGAGTACTGGCAACTTTTCCACTCGCGCAATCGCATCCGCACCATCTTCTTTTTGTTTTTGCTGCTGCTGACGGTCTTCGATTTTTTCTTCAGCGTGTGGCTGGCGCTGTTTTTGTCCAAGCAGATTACGCGCCCGGTGGAGGCGCTGGCCGACGCCATGAACGAAATCGCCAGGGGAAGGTACGGGCGGCGCGTGACGGCGATGGCGACCGGGGAGATGGGCGATCTGGTGCACTCGTTCAATCACATGGCGGGAGATTTGGAGAGCAGCCGCCACGTGGCCGAGAGCGCGAAGGCGCAGTTGACCGCGGCGAATCTGGCGGTGGAAGAACGGCGGCGGGAGCTGGAGACGATTATCGAAACGATTCCCTCGGGCGTGGTTACGCTTGATAGCGCCGGCGTGGTCTTGCAGGCCAATCGGGCCTTTGCGGCGCTGATGGGAATCAAGAAGAATGCGCCGCAACCGGGTGCGAGGATTGAGAACCTGCTGCCGGCCGAGTGCGCCGAGGATCTGGCGGGGACGATCCGGCGCGGCAGCCGCATGGGCGCGGCCTCGACCGAGGTGGAGTTTCACGCGCATGGGCGCACGGTGCATTTGGCGATTACCAGCGCGCGGCTGGAGTTGGGGCGCGGGCAGGTGGGTTCGGTGCTGGTGGTCGAGGACACGACCGAGCTGCTGCGCGCGCAACGCCAGTTGGCGTGGAAGGAAGTCGCGCAGCAGGTGGCGCACGAGATCAAGAATCCGCTGACGCCGATTGCGCTTAGCGCCGAGCGCATCGGGCGGCATTTGGACCGCGCCCAACCCGATTCGCCCAACATTATTCGCAAGTGCAGCGAAGTGATTTTGGGCTGCGTGGGCACGCTGCGCACGCTGGTCGATCAGTTTTCGGCGCTGGCGCAGTTTCCCGCGCCGCAGCCGCGGGCCTGCGATATCAACCAGATTGTGGAAGCGGCGCTGGCGCTATTCAGCGGCCGGATCGAAGAGATTACGGTGCAGCGCAACTTGACGCCGGAGCTGCCGCCGGTGATGGCCGATGCGGAATCGATTCGCCGCGCGTTGGCTAATCTGATCGACAACGCGGCCGAGGCGATGCAGGGCAGTCTGCTGCGCGTGCTCGGGCTGCGCACGGCGCTCAGCGAAGACGGCGCGGCCATTGAAGTGACGGTTTCAGACACGGGCAGCGGATTGACCGACGAAATTCGCGAGAGGCTGTTTTTGCCCTTCTACTCCACCAAGCGGCGCGGCACCGGGCTGGGGCTTTCGATCGCCGCCAAGATTGTGCAGGAGCACGGCGGCTCGATCAGCGCCGAGCCCAACGAGCCTAAAGGCGCGCGCTTTCTGGTGCGTTTGCCCTTGATGGAAGCCTCGGCGGAGCCAGCGTCTGCCGCCGCGGCCGAAAAATCCGCGAAAGGAATCGCTTGATGAATCACATTCTGGTGGTGGACGACGAAAAGGAAATCCGCAACTCGCTGGAAGAGATTTTGCGCGAAGAGGGTTATGGCGTGGGCAGCGCGGCCGATGCCGACGAGGCGCTGACGCTTTTGCGCGACTCGCCCTACGACGTGGTTCTGCTCGACATCTGGCTGCCTGGCCGCGACGGCCTTGAGGCGCTAACCGAGATTCGCAAGATGGCGGCCGAGACTCGCCCCGAAGTGGTGATGATCAGCGGCCACGGCACGATTGAAACGGCGGTGAAGGCCACCAAGCTGGGCGCCTACGACTTTCTTGAAAAACCGCTATCGCTCGATCGCACGCTGATCGTACTTAAAAACGCGGTGGAGGCGCGGCGGCTGCGCTCGGAAAACCAGGAGTTCAAGCGGCAGTTCAGCGCCGCTTCTGTGTTGACCGGCGGAAGCATTCCGGCGAAAGCTCTGCGCCAGCAGATCAAACTGATGGCCCCGACCAATGGAAGAGTGCTGATCTACGGCGAGTCTGGCACCGGCAAGGAACTGATTGCCCGCTCGATTCACGCTGAAAGCGCGCGCCGCGACAACGTTTTTGTAGAGCTGAATTGCGCCGCCATTCCCGAGACGCACATCGAGGCCGAACTCTTCGGCTATCGCCACGGAGCGCGGCCCGGCGGCCCGCCCGAACAGCAGGGAACGCTTGAACGCGCCGACGGCGGCACGCTGTTTTTGGATGAAGTGGGCGACATGAGCCTTAAAACGCAATCGAAAGTTTTGAGCGCGCTTGACGATCAGTTATTTATGCCGGTCGGCGGCACGCAGCCGCTGCGCGTCGATGTGCGGCTGATTGCCTCGACCAACAAAGATTTGGAAGAAGAGATCGCCAAGGGCAACTTCCGCGAGGATCTTTTCTACCGCCTGAATGTGGTGCCGTTTTTTGTGCCGCCGCTGCGCGAGCGCAAGGCGGATATTCCGCTGCTGGCTCATGAATTCTTGCAGGAGTTCGGACGCCAGTACGGGCGGCCGCGCATGGAGATCGCCGAGGACGCCATCGACGTGCTGGTCCATTATCATTGGCCGGGCAATGTGCGTGAGCTGAAGAATGTTATCGAGCGCGTGCTGATCTTGAATCCCAGGGTGCAGCGCATCGAGCGCAAGCATCTGCCGCTGCTCACGCACAAAACCGGAGCGCGTTCGACCGAGGATTTCGCCAGCCTGCAACAGGCGCGCGACGCCTACGAGCGCGAGTACATTCTGAAGAAGATCGAGGAAGCGCATAACAACGTCAGCCACGCCGCCGAGCTGTTGGGGCTGGAACGCAGCCACCTCTATCGCAAAATGAAGGCGCTGGGGATCAGCGTGCGGGAGTAGCGGTTTTTACCGCGCGCCTTCCCGTTTCAGGATCGGGCCGATGGAGCTGGGGTTTTCGGCCATCGCCGGGTCGACGCGAAAGTCCCAGACCGACTCGTTGAGCTGCGAGGGCGAGATGATTTCGATCAGCGCGTATTCGCCGACGGTGAGCTTCTGCTCGGGCACGAGCTTCAACCAATGTTTGCCGGGAAGAATTTCGGCCTTGGCGGGAATCGTGTTTTCATCCTCGGTGACCGTGCCCTTGAGGCTTACGTGAATCGCGCCGACGACGCGCACCGCGCGGCGTTCGTCCACGCGCACGATGGCGAAACCCGACTGCGCCGAATGCGCGCCGTGCTTGCCGTCGACTGCCTTGGCGCCGCTGGTGCTCACGGTAAGAGGATGTGAGAGAACCGGCTCGCGCTCCTCTTCGATGCCGAGTGAAATATAGATGGCCGGATCGTTGACGTGCAGATGGATTTTGGCGTGCGCGCCATCGAGCTCGAGGCTGGCGCGCTGGGTGGCCAGAGGATTGAAGACCGCAACGCCTTTGCGGCTTTTGGCATTGGTCGTCAGGTCGCTTGGGACAAGCTCGACCAGCTCGGGTTTGCCCTCGAAGGTGTCGAGCACATAGACGCTGTCTTCGTCGGGCAACTCGAGGCCGGGCGCGACCTCGGGGCTCCGCGCCTTCTGCTCCTCGCGCTCTTCGATCTCTTCCTTGTCGATCGATTCGGCCTCTTTCATCGCCGGCGAGGCTTCTTCGGCGCTCAGATCGGCGTGCGTCTTTTCCCACTTGCGCGTCGCATCCCAATCGACCAGATCGGCGGGCATCTCCTCCCAATCGCTGCGCTCCTGCGAGAGGTAGCGCACGCGCGCGCCGACGATCTGGTATTCGCGCGCCAACTGGTAGGTGCCGTCTTTGAGGATGAGGCGATGGTTTTTGCCCAGGCCGGGAAGCGCCGGGTTTAACGAGAGCGGCTTGGCTTTTTGCTCGCTTTGAGTTTGCTCCGGCACGCTCTGGATGGTGGAATCATCATTTTGCGCCGTGGCGCAGGCGGCCGCCGCCAGAAGCAGGGCGCAGACAAAGAGACGCGAGTGAGAGAAAAAAGACATTGCAAAACAGTTTAGACGCATTTCGGCTGCTTCTGTCTGCGCGCTCCGGCTTGGCGGGGAAAGCAAAAATTTGTTCCGTTCAAAGCGCCTCTCCTCTTGCTATAGAGCCAGTGCGGGTCCGGAGACGGGGAGCTGTCATACACGGCGCTACAGGCCTTATTGCGCGCTAATCGTTACCGCCTTGCGCGCCGTCTACAATCATGAGAGATGGCTGACACGCTCTATCTGAGTCTCTGGTACCCGAATCTGCGCCTGGCCGGAATGGCCGACAAGCTGGCGGCGGTTTTGGCGAGTTTTGCCGCGCATGGCGGCGACGCACGGGTTTATGCGGCTACCGTTTGGCCGGTCGACTGGAGCGAAACGCCGGTCTTTGAGCGCGTTTGGGGACGCATGAATCTTGCGCCCGGCCCGGAGCAAGATCAAAAACAAATCCAGAAACGCGGCCTCGATCCCCGGCTGGCCGTCACGGAGGCTTTGGAACTGCTGCACGACGATTTCGCCTACGAGTTTCAGATCGGCTGGTCGCTCTGGGAGTTGGAAGCGGATGCGGCGGAATCTTCTGTGTCGGCGGCGGAGCCGCGCTGGGCGCGCGTTTCGCGGCTGGTGCGCGTTATCGGTTACGGACCGCTCTTTGACAATAGCGCCTACGAGCAGGAGGGGCACATCCGCATCGACTTCGGCGCCGACGCGCCCTTTCTCGCCGAAGGGGCCGATCTCGAAGCAATCGGAGCCAAGCACATCGAAGAGAATGTGCGCCAACTGGTTGGACTGGCCGGAGCCGTGGAAAAAGCCTCGGGCGCGACGGCGCGGCTGTTGTGGAGCGAGTTGGGCGAGAGTCTGGCCGAGCGGCTGGCGGCACGGCTGGGAGCGGGGAACTGATCGTGCGTTTGACCATCGAGCGAATCCGGACGCTGGTGCTGGTGGCGGTCGTGCTGCTGCTGGCGGCGCTGGGGCTTTTTCTGGCCAAAGCGAAATGGAAAAATCTGCTGGTGCGCAAGGATCTGCCGCAGCGGCTGGGGTTGAACATTCAGCAGGAAGCCAACGGGTACACCTTCGTCCACGCCTTCGGCGCGCACTCGCAGTACAAGATTCACGCCTCCAAAGAGATTCAGCTTAAAAACGATCACGTGGAACTGCACGATGTGCAGATCGAGCTTTACGGCGCCGATGGCAGCCGCGTGGACCGCATTGCCGGCGACAAATTCGAGTTCGACCAGAAGACCGGCATCGCCACGGCGCAGGGTCCGGTGGAGATGCAGTTGACGCGGCCGGTGGCGACGCCCAAAGAGGGCGAAAATATCGATCTGTCGAAGATGGTGGCGAATAAAGAGGACCCGCGCCGCCAGGTACAGGTGAAGACCAGCGGCTTGGTTTTCGACCGCAACAGCGGAGTGGTGACGACCGGCCAGCGGGTGAATTTTTCTATGGCGCAGGGGGCGGGCAGCGCGATGGGCGCAAAGTACGACGCGCAAAGCGGCCATCTGGTGCTGGAGCAAGCGGTGGAGCTGACGGTGCGTCGCGGCAACGAGCCGGTCTCGATCCGCGCACAGCATGCCGAGTTTGACCGCGACTCGCAAATCTGCTGGCTGCGCACGGCGGTGGCCAGCTATCGCGGCGGAGAGGCCAACGCGGGCCAGACTAAAATTCTCTTCCGCGAAGAGGGCTCGGCCGAGCGGCTGGAGATGAGCGGTGGCCTGGTGCTGACGACCGCGACCGGCTCGCGGTTGGCCGCGCCGGTTGGCGCGATGGATTTTGACGAGCACAACCAGCCGCATCACGGACATTTGGCCGGCGGGGTGACGATGGATTCGGCCCGCGACGGCCGCACGTCGCATGGCACGGCGTCCACGGCGGAGTTGGAGTTCACCTCTCGCGGTCTGCTTCGCCATGCGCGTCTGGAACACGGCGTTACGCTCACGAGCGAAGAGAATGGGCCGCAGCGGCACGTTAGCCGTAGCTGGCGCTCGCCGGTGGCCGATCTGGATTTTCGCGGCGGTGCGGAGAAGGGTCAGGTTGAGCCGGAGAAGGTCTACGGCACGGGCGGCGTGGTGGTGACCAGCGAGATTCGCCGCAAGGGCGCGCAGCCGGAGCCCTCGCGCATGAGCGCCGATGAGATTACCGGCTGGTTCGGGCCAAATTCGGTGATGCGTTCGATGTCGGGCGCGGGCCACGCCGGAATCGAGCAGAGTACCGCCGACGGCGCGCACCAGACGGGCAGCGGCGACCGGATCGAGGCGCGCTTCGCTCCCGCATCCGGCGCGAGCAAAACCAAATCCGCAACCAAGAAAAGCGGCAACTCTTCGGCCGATCAGGTGGAATGGGCAGAACTCGACGGCCGCGTTGTACTTTTCGAACAGCCTGCGGCTGGCAAGCCCGTCGGCAAAGTTGCAAAGTCCACTGGCAAAGCCGCAAAATTCGGCGCGCAGCCGCAGGCGCCAATGCGCGCCACCGCCGGCAAGGCCGTTTACGAAGGCGGCGGCGAGTGGCTGCATCTGACGGTCAACCCGCGCGTGGTGAATGGCGGCCTGGAGCTGACGGCTGAAAAGATCGATCTTTCGCGCCAGTCGGGCGACGCTTTTGCCCACAACAACGTGAAGGCAACCTGGTCGGAAACAAACACGGGCGGCAAGCCGGGGGGCAATTCCGGAGAGAGCTCGATGAACTTTGGCGGCAAAGGGCCGGCGCACGTAATTGCCAACGAGGCGCAACTGAGCCATGCGGCCGGCGAGGCGACCTTCCACGGACATGCGCGGCTGTGGCAGCAGACAAACTCAGTCTCCGGGCCGACGATCGTGCTCAACCAGGAGGAGCAGACGCTCGTGGCCCGCTCCAGCGACGCGGCCGAGCCGGTGCGGACGGTGCTGCTGAACGCGAGCCAGATGTCGGCAAACAAAAAATCCGGGGCAAAGCCGACTTCGCCTTCCGTGATTCGCGCGCACGGCGGCGACCTATGGTATTCCGACAGCGAAAACCGTCTGGTGATTCACGGCGGCGGGCTAGGGCCGGTGATTGCCGAAACCGGCGCGGTCACCTCGTCGTCGAACGCCGTCGAGCTGCATATGCTTCCAGCCGGCAGCCGCGGCAATACCGACAATCAGTCGCAGGTGGATCGGATGACGGCCACCGGGCATGTGCTGCTCACCGCGCAGCACCGGCGCGGAAGCGGCGAGCAGTTAGTCTATTCGAACGCAACCGGCGACTATGTACTCACCGGCAGCGCCGCCGTGCCACCCAAAATGAGCGATCCCGAACAGGGGAATGTGACCGGCGCGGCTTTGATTTTCCATAGCCGCAATGATAGCGTCAGTATCGAAGGCGGCGGCCGCGGCACACAAACCGTAACGGCCGTCCCGGAAGCGCGACGGAAGTAGCGCGGAGCGAACCAGGTATCTTCATGGAGACATTGATTGCCGAGGACATCGGCAAAAGTTATAAAGGGCGGCAGGTCGTCCGGGGCGTCAATCTGACGATCTCTCGCGGCGAAGTGGTCGGGCTTCTGGGTCCGAACGGAGCCGGCAAAACCACCAGTTTTTATATCATCGTCGGCCTGGTCACGCCGGAGTCCGGGCGGGTGCTGGTCGACGACACCGACATAACCCGTCTGCCCATGTACCTGCGCGCGCGCAACTTCGGCATCAGCTACCTGCCGCAGGAGCCGTCGGTCTTTCGCAAGCTCACCGTCGAGGAGAATATTCTGGCCGTGCTTGAGGCGCAGCCGCTGGGCAACCGCGAGCGCCGCACCCGCTCTGAAAAGCTGATCAACCAGCTCAATCTGGGGCATATACGCACCACGCTCGGCTATGCGCTTTCGGGCGGCGAGCGCCGCCGCGTCGAGATCGCCCGCGCGCTCTGCATTCAACCCAACTTCATTTTGCTCGACGAGCCTTTCAGCGGCATCGACCCGATCGCCGTGCTGGAGCTGCAGAAGATCATCTTCGATCTGAAGGCCAGCGGCATCGGCATCCTGGTTACCGACCATAACGTGCGCGAGACGCTCAGCGTTACCGACCGGGCCTACATTATCGCCGAGGGGCGGATCTTCCGCGCCGGCACGCCGCACGAGCTGGGAAATGATGTTGAGGTCCGTCGCATTTACTTAGGCGAGGGATTTTCGCTGGCTTAAGGCAGGTGTAAGACACTGAAGAGTTACCCCTGGCTGTGGTCTCCGTCATGGCGCAAGGTTACGATCGGGCGATTGATTTTCATCCAGGGATTCCGAGTTGGATCGAAGCCCAAACCGGGAACAGTGTCTGGAATCCGGGCATTTTGTTTCATAAGATTTTTCTCGTACAGTTAAACTCGCATTGAGTCAAAACGGGAAGAACGCATCTATGCCGCTGCTGCAACCTAAGCTGAATCTGAAAATCGCGCAACGCCAGATCCTCACGCCGGGGCTGATGCAGATGGTCAGTGTTCTGGCCCTGAATAAGATCGAGCTCAGGGAGATGATCGACGCCGAAATGGTCGAAAATCCCGTACTGGAGGAGATCGACGAGTCGGTCCCCATGCCGGACGAGGTGACCAAGCGCGAGGAGATCCTGGAGCGCAGCGCGGCCGATGAGGTAGCACCGCCGAAGGATGTCTTCAGCGAGATCGATTTTGGCTCGTATTTCCAGGAGTATCTCGACCCTGGCTACCGCACGCAGCCTGAGTACGAAGAGAGCGATAAGCCTTCATTCGAGAACTTTCTCTCGCAGCCGACGACGCTTACCGATCATCTGGAGTGGCAGTTGGGGGCGTTGAAGCTGGATTCCTGGCTGCGCGAGGCAGCCGAGTTTATCGTCGGCAATCTCGATGACGGCGGCTATTTAGCAACTTCGGAGGAGGAATTGGCCGCGGCATATGCCTCCATGCCGCCAGACCAGTCCGCGCCGGAACTGGCCAAAGCCCTCGATCGCATACGGCACGCCATCGAACTGGTGCAGCATTTGGACCCTGCCGGCGTGGGGGCGCGCGATCTTCGTGAGTGTTTGCTCATCCAAGTCGCCGCCCAACAGCAAGAGTTTGGCCATTTGTATGGCAAGCAAGATGAGGAACCAGCGGAGAACCCTCATCGCGGTTTTCGCGCCGAGGCCGAGGCGAAAATCGAGGAGCGTCGGCGTGCCATGGAAGTGGCGGCGCTGATTGTGGACCGTCACTTGCATCTGCTGCAGAAGCGAGACTTGAAAGACCTGGCCCGCGCCGCGCAGGTTACGCCCGAGGAAGCGCATCTGGCCGTCGAGTTTATCCGCACCCTCGACCCCCGTCCCGGCCGGCAGTACAACCGCGAGCAGACGCGCCTGATCGAGCCCGACGTCTTTTTCGTCAAGCGCGGCGGCGAATGGGTGGTTTCAATGAACGAGGAGAACCTGCCCAGCCTGCGCTTGAGTCAACGCTACCGCCGGATGCTGGCCTCGACCGACACCGATAAAGAGGTCAAGGACTACGTTAAGGAGCGCTTTCGCTCGGCCATGCAGTTGATGCGCAACATCGCGCAGCGCAAAAGCACCATCCTCAAAACTTGCGAGGTGATCGTGCGGCGCCAGCAGGATTTTCTGGATAAAGGCGTGGAGGCGCTGCGGCCGATGATGATTAAAGAGGTCGCCGAGGAGATTGGCGTTCATCCGTCGACGATCAGCCGCGCCGTGGCCAACAAATACGCGCACACGCCGCAAGGGGTGCTCGAGCTGCGCTTCTTCTTCTCAGAGGGCTCGAACGGGCCGGAGGGCGCCGACACGACGCTGCTGGTGCTCAAGCGCAAGGTCCGCAAACTGATCGAAGAAGAGGATCCGCGTCATCCGCTCACCGACGATCAACTGGCGGCGCTGTTGCGTTCGCATGGCATTCAGCTTACCCGCCGTACTGTCGCCAAGTACCGCGAGGATATGAACATTCCTTCTACCCACCAGCGGCGGAAGAGAGATTAGAGCAAATTCCGCGCCGGATCGAGCATTTTTACCAATCGTGTATAGAACTCAGGATCGTCGAGTTGACGCGAAGATCAGTGAGCGGCAACCTTCAACACGATTCGGCACTCTACATCGTTGGTAAAAATGCTCTACAAGTCAGAGAGAATTTCTTTGCCTTGGGGGATGCGCTTGCGCAGGCTTTCGGCGGTCAGCTCATCTACGTTGCGCAGTTCGGGAAAGACGGTGGACCAGAGGCCGGCCACGGTGAGCGCGCCCAGGCCGCCGATCACCACGGCGCGCACCGCTCCCCACCATTGCGCGGTCAGGCCGCTTTCGAACTGGCCGAGTTCGTTCGAAGCGCCGATGAAGAGCGAATTGACGGCGCTGACGCGGCCGCGCATCGCCGGTGGCGTGGCCAACTGTAGCAGTGAACCGCGGATGATGACGCTGATCGTATCCGATGCGCCGACGATGTAAAGCGCGATCAGCGACAGCCAAAGGCTGTGGGAGAGCCCGAAAACGACGGTGGCCGCGCCGAAGACCGAGACGCCGGCGAAGAGCCAGCGGCCGGCGCGGCGGCGCAGCGGAAAGCGCGCCAGAACAAGCGACATGGTGACGGCCCCGGCGGCGGGAGCGGCGCGCAGCAGGCCGAGGCCGCGCGGGCCTTGATGCAGAATCTCGTGCGCGAAGATGGGCATCAGCGCCACCGCTCCGCCCAGCAGAACGACGAACAGGTCGAGCGAGAAAGAAGCCAGCAGAATGCGGGCGCGGCGCACGTACTCAAAGCCGGCCAGCAGAACCTTGAGCGAAACGGCGCGGTGATCGAGGCGCTCTGTGCGCACGCGGAGCGTTCCCACCCAAGCCAAAAACCAGATCAGCGTGGCGATGGCGAATAGATAGACGATGGCCGCGCCCTCCAGCCGCGCGGCTGAGGCAAAGCGCGACAGCGGCAGGGTAAAGAGCAGGCCGCCGAGCGCTGGGCCGGTGATGTTGGCGAGCTGGAAGATGGCGCCGCCCCAGGTGACAGCGTTGACGAAATGTTTTTCTGGAACCAGGTGCGGAATAAAGGCCGAGTTGGCCGGCGAAGAGAAAGCGCGCCCCATGCCGATGACAAACAGCACGGCGTAGATGGAGAGAATGCTATGCGTATCGCGCCAAGCCAGCAGAAACAATGCGCAGGTGGCGAGCAGTTGCAGCGCGTAGCAGATCAAAATAACCTTGCGGCGGTCGAAGCGATCGGCGACGTGGCCGGCCGGCAAAAGAAAAATCAGGCCGGGCAAAAACAGCGCCAGGCCGGTGAAGCCGAGGTCGATGGCGCGATGCGTGATCGAGTAAACCTGCCAAGCAACCGCGACCGCCTGCGCTTCGGAGCCGAGAACGGCCATGCCGCGCGCGAGTTGATACCGCCGAAAGTTGCGGAAGGCGAAGGCCTCAAGTCCGCGACGCGGCTGTGGGGAAGCTGGTTGCATGAGTCTATTTTCAGGGTATACCTCGATGTTCGCCGCCAGGCCGATAACGCGCGCGGCAATGTGGACGGGTCTCACGCCCGGTTCACGACGGCGTAAGTTAACGATCGCGCGGCCCGAAAAAAACGGCGGCGATTATTCGTCAAGCGGCTGCGTGTAAAATTTTTTGCCAACTCGATTCTTTTCAGCGGTGCGGGTAACGCGCCGATTTGCATAGAATTTGCCTCGAATTCCCTATCCTTGTTGATAGCCTGACAAACGGACGGCTGCGGCGGCGACCGGGTAGTTTCCTTCCCCTTCCCCCTGCGCTTCTCTCCATCAACTCCCCCTTGAATTTCGGCCGGGGCCGGTCGGCGGAGAGCCGCGCGCCTGCGCTTCCGCCGCAGCCGTCCGTTTGTCTGGCGTTAGCGTCTCTCTACTGGGCGCGGTGACTGGAAACACGACAACATCCTGGTTTTGAGAGCGCTTTTCGACCATGTACACGGCCGGCTGCGAATGCCGGCCCGTGCGGAACAAATTGAATGACTACTGCCGCCGCGCGAGTCGCGGCTCCGAAGGAGCTTTTGTCATGAATGTGATTGCGAATATTTGGAAACAACCGAAGACCTCGGTGGCGGGAGTGTTGATTGCCACGACGACGATTACCGGAGTGCTTTCGCAGCAGGGGATCACGCTAGGCACGGCGGGAACCGGCACCGTTGTTTCGCTTATCTCCGCGCTGGCGACGGCGCTTCTGGGGCTGCTGGCTAAAGATCCCGGCGCAAAGAGCGGCCACGCACCGGCCAAGCTGGGCGCATGGTTGCTGGTTGCGCTACTGATGGCGGGTTCGCTGCCTACGGCTGGCTGCTCGGCCGCTACGGTCAACAAAGTCGTCAGCGAAATCGATGCTTATCTGCCGACGGTGGTGAGCCTGATTAACGAAGCGCTGACGATTTATTCGGCGGTGGGCGCATCGAGCGCGACTACGAGCTCGACCAACGTGACCACGGCGCTGGCCACGGTCGAAACGGATTTGACGAATCTGAAAAAACCGGTCTCCGATTATCTTTCGGCGGCGTCGAGCGCGAGCAAAACCACGGCCTGGACAAACGTCGAAGCGCTGGTGGATACGGCGGTCAATGATGCCGATACGCTACTGGCCGCAGCTAAAGTCAGCGACCCGAAAAGCCAGGAAACCGGAACGGTGGTGATCGCGACGCTCGACGCCGCCATGCATACGATCGATTCATTTGTGACCAGCGCGCAGTCGAAGACCGAAATCAGGGCGAAGCTGAACGGGCGCAAAGCGAAACTCGCAGAAGTGGAACGCTCGTGGAGCCCCGCCGATAAGCAGCAAATTGCCGCGGCTACGGGCGTGTCTTATCCGGTGCTTTTGCATGCGGCCGAGGGAATGGGATTTTAGAGCACTTTCACATTTGCTTCATAAAAAATTCCCTGAAGTATTTTGCGGAGTTGCCGGGCCCGCGCGTGGAACGAAACCTGGAGCATCTGCGCGAAGAGATCCTTCTCATAGCGATTGCAGCGGTGTTGAGCGGAGCCGAGAGTTGGAACGACATCGCTGCGTGCGGCGAAGATCTTGACCGCAAACGCGCAGGCCACCCGGCGCAGAACTTCTCCACCCTCAACCGCATCGCACTCCACCTGCTCAAACAAGACAAATCCTCAAAACAAAGTATCAAAGGAAAACGACTCAAAAGACGCCTGGAATCACCCCTACCTCCTCAACTTACTGGGAATTTGATATGCGCCGGCCCTGGTGTGTACGAGAGCTGTTGCGGACGCAGCCTCCACGAGCTAGTACACTAAAAAGTTCCCCCCTCTCGCGGGTAACCAAGCAGGAGTTTATTATGGCGTCGATTATTCTTCCGGCAAATCCTTCTGAATCGCGGCCTGGACGTTTCGGCGTCTACGGCGGTCGCTACGTGCCGGAGACGCTGGTGGCGGCGCTGGACGAGTTGGAGCGCGCCTACAACGAAGCGAAAAAAGATCCGGCCTTCCAGGCTGAACTGTACACGCTGCTGACCGAGTACGCCGGCCGGCCCACGCCGCTGACCTTTTGCAAGCGGCTGACCGAGGAGCTGGGCGGAGCCAAGATTTATTTAAAGCGCGAAGACCTGCTGCACACCGGCGCGCACAAGATCAACAACGCTTTGGGCCAGGGATTGTTGGCCAAGCGCATGGGAAAAAAACGCATCATCGCCGAAACCGGCGCCGGACAACACGGCGTGGCCACGGCCACGGTTTGTGCGCTGCTGGGGATGGAATGCGTTGTCTACATGGGCGACGTGGACATGGAGCGCCAGGAGCTGAACGTGCTGCGCATGAAGCTGCTGGGCGCAGAGGTGCGCGGCGTTTCGGCCGGCTCGAAAACTCTCAAAGATGCCATCAACGAGGCGATGCGCGATTGGGTCACCAACGTTCGCACCACCTTCTACATCCTGGGCACGGCCTTTGGCGCGCACCCTTATCCGACGATGGTGCGTGACTTTCAGAAAGTGATCGGCGAGGAGATCAAGAAACAAATTTTAGTGAAAGAAAAAAGACTGCCCGACGCGGTGATTGCCTGTGTGGGCGGCGGCTCAAACGCCATCGGCGCTTTTTACGAGTTCATTCCCGACCGCGAGGTGCGGCTGATCGGCGTTGAGGCTGGCGGTTATGGCCCGAAGTTAGGCGAGCATGCAGCGCGTTTTCGCGGTGGCCTGCCGGGAGTGCTGCAGGGGGCTTTTTCGTATGTGTTGCAGGACGAGAACGGACAGATCGCGCAGACGCACTCGGTTTCAGCGGGTTTGGATTACGCATCGGTCGGCCCCGAGCACGCGATGCTGCATGACCTGGGCCGCGCCGAATACGTGGCGCGAAGCGATCAGGAGGTGCTCGATGCGGTGGTGAAGCTAGCGCGCACCGAAGGCATTTTGCCGGCGCTTGAAAGCGCGCATGCCGTCGCCGAAGCCATCCGTATTGCGCCGACGATGGGCAAAGATGAAATACTAGTAGTGAACCTTTCTGGCCGCGGCGATAAAGACATGGGTATTTTGGCCCGGGAGCTGAAGCTGTAGAGCTTTTCCGCTTGGCCGCGAAATCGCGGCGAGGGTGGAAAGTTGGTTTTAAAGTTTTAAGGCTATGCCGATACGTTTCGATCACAAACCGGGACTCGTCATTTATCTGACCGTCGGAGATCCGTCGCTCGAGGCCACGCGCGAGATTGCGCTGGCGGCGATCGATGCCGGCGCGGATGCGCTCGAACTCGGCGTGCCCTTCAGTGATCCGGTGGCCGACGGCCCGGTGATTCAACGGGCCAGCGAGCACGCGCTGGAGCACGGTACTTCTCTTAAAGACGTGATCGGACTGGCGCGTGAACTGCGCGCGGCGCGGCCTCAAGTCGGCCTGGTGATCTTCAGCTACTTGAATCCGATTCTGCGCTATGGCCTGAGCAAATTCGCCGATGATGCGGCCGCGGCCGGGGCCGACGGCGTGCTGGTTACCGACCTGATTGTCGAAGAGGCCGGCGAATATCTTGCCGAGATGAATCGTGTGGGTTTGTCGCCGATTTTTCTGGCTGCGCCCACGAGCCCCGACGAGCGGTTGCAGGCGATCGCCGAGCACTCCAAGGGTTTTATATATGCCATTTCCCGCACCGGCGTTACGGGCACGCGGCAAAGCGTGGCCGGCGACGCCTCCGAGCTTGTCTCGCGCATCCGTCGATGGAGCAAGCTGCCGGTGGCTGTGGGTTTCGGCATCTCCAACGCCGAGCATGTCGCTCAGGTTGCGGAGTTCGCCGATGCCGCGGTGATCGGCAGCGCGATTGTTGCGTTGGTGGAGCGCTCGACGCCGGAAACGGCAGCCGGAGCGGTGGCCCGATTTATCAAGGGCCTGCGTTTGCCGCAAGCGGCGCCGGCCCGGTAAAAGCGAGCCTTCAGTTTTCAGTTCTCAACTTTCAGCTCGTCTACGGCAGACAAAACTGCGGTGGCTTGCGTATGCTGAACCGAAAGCTAAAAAACCAGCTTCTTCCAGCGCAACATGAGGATGCAATGACCATCGAAGAATTGCGTAACCGTATCGATGTTTTAGACCGCCAGCTTGTGGAGTTAATCAGCGAGCGGGCCCGCGTAGTGCAGATGATCGGCCAGGTGAAAGCCGCCGCCGAACGGCCAGTTTATGAACCCGGCCGCGAAAAGATCATCTACGCGAATATTCGCGCGGTGAACGAAGGGCCATTGCCCGACATCGAACTCACGCACATCTACGAGCGCATCATTGACGTGATGCGGGCATTGCAGCGCAATGAGCTGGCTAGCGAAAAAAATGCCCAGACTGCCCCTTTCAAGGGCGAGTAGTCGGGCCCGGCGCGGGCGCGCAGAGCAAGCCTGTGCGGCGAAAATCGGCCGCGGGGTTGCCTGCCAAGGCGTCCGAGACAGGGATAAAGTGATGATCGTCGTTATGCAAGATAACGCCACCGAAGAACAGATCTATACCGTCATTGCCGCCATGGAAGAGGGCGGCGTCACCGTTCATCGCACCACGGGAGAGTTCCAAACCATTTTGGCCGGCGTGGGTCCGACGGCATCGCTCGATTTGGCGAAGTTTGAAATGCTGAACGGAGTTGAGCGAGTGCATCGCATTCGCGCGCCTTACAAGCTGGCCGGCCGCGCGCTGCGGCCCGAAGGTACGGTGGTCGAGTTCGCCAATGGCGCAAAAATAGGCGGTCCGCAGGTGGCCATCATCGCCGGACCGTGCGCGATTGAAGACCGCGAGCAGATTTTTAAGATTGCCGCTTGCGTTAAGGCCGCAGGTGGAGAGTTCTTACGTGGCGGAGCCTTCAAGCCGCGCAGTTCGCCCTACTCCTTTCAGGGGCTGGGCATTCCCGGCCTGGAGCTGATGCGCGAGGCCGCCAACGCCAATGGATTGGCGGTGATCAGCGAGGTGATGGAGATTGCGCAGATTGAGCCGATGCTGCCGCTGGTCGATTGCTTTCAAGTAGGCGCGCGCAATATGCAGAACTTCAATCTGCTGCGCGAGCTCGGCCAGGTGCGCAAACCGGTTCTGCTCAAGCGCGGCATCGCCGCCACTCTCGAAGAACTGCTGCTGTCGAGCGAGTACATTCTTTCGGGCGGCAATTACGAGGTGATTCTTTGCGAGCGCGGCATCCGCACTTATGAGACGGCGACGCGCAACACGATGGATATTTCCGCGATCCCGGTGCTCAAAAAGCTCTCGCATCTGCCGGTGACAGCCGATCCATCGCATGGCACCGGCCGTCGCGACATGGTTCCGGCGATGGCTAAGGCAGCCGCGGCGGCAGGGGCCGACGCGATTCTGGTCGAGATTCATCCCAACGCCGACAAGGCCGCTTCAGACGCCGCGCAGACGCTCTACCTCGACCAGTTCGAGAAGCTGGTCGGAGAGCTGCGCACCATCGCTTCGGCCGTCGGCCGGAGGCTGTAAGATGGCAGAAAAAGCGGAGCTGGCGGAGTTAGTGGAGCGAGGATCTTTGGCACTTTGCGCGTCAGCTCCGCCATCGAAAGGCATTCATGATCGAGGGCGTTTCTATTTTGGGCACCGGCCTGTTGGGCGCGTCGGTAGGTCTGGCTTTGCGCGCCGCCGGCTATAAGGGGACAATCGTCGGTTGGAATCGCGGCGCATCGGGCGGCAAGATCGCGCTCGATATGAAGGCGGTCGACCGGCTTGTCTCCGATCCGATCGAGGCCGCGCGTGCAAGCGAGGTCACGATTCTTGCCGTGCCGATTCTCGCTACCGTCGATTTGATGGAAAAACTAGCTCCGGCGCTTGGGCCCGATTGCCTGGTCACGGACGTAGGCAGCACCAAACGGTTGATTTCAGAAACCGCGGCGCGGCTCTACAACCGGCCGGATCGCGCGGCGTTTTTGCCCGGCCATCCGATGGCGGGCAAGGAGCGCGGCGGAGCGGACCTTGCTGACGCGAATCTCTTTCACGGCGCGGCCTGGCTTTTTACCGATGCGCACGATGCGCAACGCACGCCGCGCGGGGGCGAGTTGGTGAAGGAGTGGCGTGAGTGGGTTGTGGCGATGGGCGCAAAGACGATCGAACTGGAGCCGGCGCGCCACGACGAGCTGGTCGCCTGGGTCAGCCATTTGCCGCAGTTTGTGGCCACGGCGCTGAGCGCGATTCTAGAAGAGCAGGTGGGCGGCGCGCCGGAGCTGAAAGACGTTGGCGGCCGGGCATTGCGCGAGATGACGCGCCTTGGTTCGAGTCCCTTCTCAATGTGGCGCGACATTGCGCACACCAATACCGACGCCGTGGAGAAAACGCTTTTGGCGCTCGAAGAGCGGCTGGCGCTGCTGCGCGAAAATCTGCGCACGCCCGAGCTCCGCAATCAGTTCGAAGAAGCTAACCGCTTTCGGCGGGAGTAGCGCACCGCAGCCGGCGTAAAAATTACGCTTCAGTTTCTTTGGTCCGCGCTCCGCGCCAGTAAAGGAACAGGCCGATGAGGATCGAAGCGGCGGTGCCGGCGACGAGCTTCAATTCGAAGCCCCATTTGCTGGCCGCGTCGCCGGGCGGCACCAGCGAAACCAGAATTCCCAAAAGCACAATCACTATTCCCAGTCCGCCGCAGATCCAAACGCCCGGAATTCCGCCGGGGACGAGAACGGCGTGGGGATTGGCTTTGCGGTCTGGCCGGCGCGAGAGCTTGATGACGGCCGCGAACATGTAAAGAAACGGAATGAAGTAGAGAATAATTGCCGCGTCGATCAGAAATTGATAAGCGCCGCGCGTGGTCTCGTTGACCTGGCTTAGCAGAAGAATAGCGCCGGAAAGCCCGGCCTGCACCAGGATCGAGATCCAGGGCGTCTTCCAGCGCGGGTGAATTTTGCCGAAGGCCGCGGGCAGATAGCGATCGATGCCGACCTGGAAGGGAACGCGGGCGATGCCGGCAACAGTCGAGCCGACACCGCCGGCGTTGCCTACAGTGGCGACGAAGGCTGCGATCACGCCTAGAAATCCGAGACGCAGCAGAACCGCTCCGGCTGAGATGGCTTGAAAGACGCCGCTTTTTGGATCGATGCCCGAAGCCGGCTCAAGTGCCAGCACGGCGAAGGTTCCGGCAATATACATCAGAGCGATCAGCGCGCCAGCGCCAAAGACGGCGCGAGGCAGCGTGCGCTGCGGGTCGCGCACCTCTTCGCTCATGGTGGCGACCAGTTCCAGACCGGTAAAGGCGAAGGCGATCTGCGACCAGAAATTCACCGTGTCCCAATTCCACGTGGGACGCATGGTGGCCCATGTGAAGTGCGTGACCGAGCCGTGGCGCGCGCAGACGGCGACAGCTACCCCGGCCAAAATCACCAACGGCAGATAGGTGCCGACGCCGCCGGCGTTTTGCAGCCATTTGCCGATGTTCAGGCCGACGATGTTCATCACGACAGCGACTGCCAGCAGGGCAAGCGAAATCCCGAGCAGAAAAGTGCGGTCTTGCGCTAAAGCCGGGCCGCGCCCCGGCATGATGTAGGCGGCCATGGAGGCTGAGGCCAACAGAAGGCCGGGAAAATAGAAGACGGTGTAGATCCAATATGTCCAGCCGGCGATGAAGCCGTGGAAGGGGCCGAAGGCGTCGCGAGCCCAGGCGTAGAGGCCACCCTCTTTGGGAAAGCGCGAGGAAAGTTCGTTGATGACCAACGCGCCGGGGACGAAGAAAAAAAGCGCGGCCAGCGCCCAGAGGCTGATCGAGGACGGGCCGTTATGGCCGGCGGCCGCGACCCAACGCGGCCCCAGCACCGTGGCGATATTGAAAAGCAACACGTCCCAAAAGCCCATGGTCTTGCGCAACTGCGATTGGGAACCGCAAGCATCAGATGAAGAGGTTGTCATAAAAGCGCCTGGGACGAAAGAAAAGTGCAGAGGCCGGATTACTCGGTTTCTTTTTCCGGCGTCGGTTCGGGCACTTTCAACTGTGCCGGATCGGTGGCTTCAAAGCCTTCGGCTTTGGCCGCTTCAACCAGAGCAGTGGAGGCGCTGACGAAGGTAATTTCTTCGTCCGGATACATTTCGCGTGCCACTAGCGCGGCGCTCAACTGTAACGCGTCGAGCCAGCGCAGTGTGGTGTGGTCTAGCAATTGCTTCGTCGCCTCTAGAACACCGGGGTTCAGCGGCAATTGCACCAGGCGAGCGGCTTCGGCGCGGAGAAGATCGAGCGCGGCGGCAGCGGCTTCTGGCGTAATCTGCCCGCCCCGTTCGCGCCGGCGTATCGCGGCATAAATCTCCAGCGGCGTCGCCGCCGAAATCAGTTTGCGGTTATCCTCGATGCTCTCCATCAGCCGAATCAGAGCATCCGTATCCGGCTCACGTACAAACAGCTTGGCGAAGGCCGTAGCCTCAAAAAAATAAAAGCTCACTCTTCCTCCCGTCCTTCTTCGATGGCCGCCGAAACCGAATCGCCCTGGGTTTCAACGGGCTGGAAGCGCTGTGCTTCCTCGGGAATCCCAGCCTCGGCGCGGTTGAGCCGGATGGTGGTGGTGGGATATGCCGGGGTTTTGGGGTTGGCGATCTTGCTCGTCAGCACGACGCCGCGCTGGATAGCTTCGGCCAGCACCGTCTGCCGTGTGTCCGGATGCTGATTCCAGCGATAGGCTTTGCGCGGCAAAAAAGAGTCGCGGAACCATTTGAGCGCGATAAAGGCATGGCCTCCGCGCTCGGCCTCGGCCAGGGCAGTGCATAGCTCCTTGACGTGCGTGTCCATATCGGCCGGCAGCACGATTTCCGCTTCTTCGTCTTCCTCTTCGGTTACGTGCGCGCTCCGGTGCGTGGCCGGCTCCCCGCCTTCGATGTGCTCGAAATAGATGCGTACCTCGTCGTCTTCCGGCGACCAGTCATCCGCCGAAGCGTCGCGGCGCTTGCTGCGACCATTTTCACTGCATAGCTCTACGATGGCCTGATAGCCTTGCGGCGCTAAAAACTTGAGCGCTCTCGCCAGGCCAGGATCTCGCGAGTACGCCAGTTCGTTCAGCGCTCCTTCGATGATTTCCTCGGCTTCCGGTATACTCAGACCAATATTTTCTACACTGCCCTGAGCAGCTCTTTTTGCTCTCATATTTTCTCCCTATACCTCGCTAGCAGCCGCAGAAACAGCAGCTTTGCGGGCCGATTAATGTAATACATGGCCCAAAACTGCCCTACGCCTGATCGGTCGGCCGATCATGATGCAATTCACTTTCAAAATGCCAGCGACGGGAAAGACAAGTAATATTTTCAATTCTTCGCGATAAATACAATATCGACGGGTATTGCCTCATTTCGATGTTGTACCCTTTTGTTCTTACTACTTATCTTAATCTCGGCATAGCCTTCAGCGTTTAACTCGTCTTTTCGGGGTTTCATCGCTGCGGCAGACATCTCGTTTATTCCAACGGATTACCCAAGGCATTCATCTTTTGAAACTACCGCTTAAAAATTTTAACGCAAACTTAGTATCCTGTAATATCCCGGTGTCAAGCATTTTGATAATTTCCCGTGGGATTCTACCCGTCACATTCTAGTGGTTACCTTTGGCGCTAAAGCCCGTAATATATATATATGCGCCGCAATTTGCCGTTTTTGCTTATCTTTTGCCTTGTTCTTGGAAGTTCTCTTTCGCTGCGCGCCGATAGCGAGCCCTTCGATCTAACCGGTCCGAAGATCGATGTGCACGTTAAGCGTGGCAGTGTAACGTTGCCAATTTCTCAAACGCCGAACCTGCTGGCCGGCGACCGGCTTTGGATTCATCCCGATCTGCCGGAAAACCAAGCTGCCCATTTTGTCCTGGTGGTAGCTTTTCTGCGTGGGTCCACTAACCCACCGCCGCCGGATTGGTTTACGCGGGTGGAAACCTGGAGCCGCACGGCCCGTAACGAAGGCGTCTTTATCACCGTGCCCGAAGGCGCGCAGCAGGCGGTGCTATTTTTAGCGCCGGAGACGGGGGGCGACTTTAAAACCCTGCGTGCGGCGGTGCGTGGCCGGCCCGGTACTTTTGTGCGCGCCACACAAGATCTGCAGGCGGCCAGTTGGGAGCGGATAAGGTTGGAAGCCTATCTGGCGGACGTTAAGATCAGCTCGCAGTACGACCCTGCCGAGCTGAAAACGCGCACGGAGATGGCGGCCCGCAGCTTGGGCATCAAAATCAATGAAAGCTGCTTTCAAAAGCCAACCGACCAGCAGGCGGCCTGCCTGTCGCAGATCTCCGAAGGCATGGTGCTCGACGATACGGGTTCGGCATCGGTTGTCAGCCAACTGACCAGCGGGGACACGATGGATCTGATGAACAGAATCAGTTCCACCTCCGTGGGCGGCAACGGCAGTTACAGCGTCTATATCGGCGCTATCGTCGATACGGTCAGGATACTTTCTTCGCTGCACACGGCGCACTTTCAGTACATTCCCGCGCTGGCGCTGCCGAAGACCGACACGCTAAATTTGCGGCTGAATATGGCGCCCTCATTCCGCGATCCGAAATCGGTGGTTGTGGTGGCGTTACCGCCCGTCGGTCCCGTGCGCCCGGAGCCGTTGCATCCGGTCAATCCCGCCGATAGCTTCTGCGCGCCCAAACCGGGATTAGTGCTTTCCGCCGAAGGCGCGCCGCTGGTTTTCGCTACGCAGTATGCGCACGATCTTGTTCTTCACTTCGAACCCAACGCCGAAACGCATGGGCCGGCGCTAGACCTGCCCTTGGTCGCCAATTCATCGAAGGGCGGCTTGGTTCCCACGCAGCCGATTCCCACGCTGCCGGGCGGCGAATTAACCGGCGTGGTGCGCGGCAAGTGGGGCTTCGATCATTGGGAAGGACCGCATTTCCGGCTGGTTTCTCCGGTGTCGGGCAAATGGACGCTTGCCGCCGCCGATCGCACGGCGCTGGTGGTGGGCCGCGACGACCTGTTGCACATTGAAGGGCAAAATACGGCCTGCGTGGAAAAAATCGAAGCGCAAACCGCCGCGCATCAAATGCTGCATTTAACCTGGAAATCGCCCAAACCCGGCGCGCTAGAGCTCACTGTTCCGCTTAAGGACGCAACGCCGGGGCCGGTGGAGATCTCGATCTCGCAGTTCGCGCTGGCCAAACCGGACCAGCTCACGATCGTTGCCTATGAGGAGGCCGCTTCGCTGCGCCGGCTGACGCTTCACGTCGGCGATAAGACGGCTTTGCTGCAGGGCACACGGCTCGACCAAGTTGCCGGCGCGAAGATCGATGGCATTGCTCTAACGCCCGCGGTTCTGAATCGCGTCGATAACTTCGATCAGTTGTTGATGAACGCCACGACGTCGACGGCCAGTCTCGCCTCCGGCAAATCCTATGAGGCGCGCGTGGAGTTAAAAGATGGGCGCGTGCTGAAGACGCCTGTTTCCATCGATCCGCCCCGGCCCCAGATCTCGCTGCTCAACGCCGGGGTGCAAAACGATGCCGCCGCTTCGCCGTCTCCCGTGCAGCTAGGCAATACGAAGGACTTCCCCGTCGACAGCCAACTGGTTTTCTTCCTCAAGTCCGAGCAGCCGTCGAACTTTCCCCGCGACGAAAAAGTCGAAGTGGCGGCGGAAGATTCCGGCTTTCACACCACGCTGGCGGTGAGCGACGGCAGTCTCATGCTTGAAGATGCGCACACCGCCGTAGGCCGCTTTAAGCCCCTGGTGCGCTTCGGTTCTTCGGCCTTCGGCTCGCTGCGGCTGCGGGCCATCGCCGCCGACGGCGCAACCGGCGATTGGCTGCCTTTGGGGATGCTGGTGCGCTTTCCCAGCTTCAAGCAGTTGCGCTGCCCCAAGCTGGCCAATAAGCCTTGCCAGTTGATCGGCGCCGACCTGTTTTTTGCCGCGTCTTTTGCCGCCACGCCGGCCTTCGACAATCCCATCGAGGTTCCGGCGCAGTTTACCGGAACGCAGTTACTCGTTCCCCATCCGGCAAACGGCACGCTTTATCTCAAACTGCGCGACGATCCCGAGACCGTGCATACGCTTACGTTGCCGGTCACGCCGCTGCTTCCTGCCATTGTTCCGGCGGGCAAGTCCTCTTCTGAGGTCGGTCAGCCTGGAGCACCTTCGGGTGAAAGCGCTTCGGATCAGCATGACGAGAAAGCGGAGACCACTGCCGCAGCCACGGCCGCTGCTGCGGTGGATGCTACCCGGGAAGAGGCGAAACAGGGTGCAAACACAACTCCGCCTAGCCCGAATCAAAAATAAGGTTCGCGGCTAGGCGGGAATTGATAAGAATATGGGCGCTCTCGATTAGTTGAAGAAGGCCTTGTTCTTTTCGGCGAACTCCGTCTTGTCGGCCGGCAGTTCGTCAATCGAAAAGATGGCGTTTTGCGGGCAGATCGAAGCGCAGTTGCCGCAGTCAATGCACTCATCGGGATTGATAAAAACCTGCGTCGCGCCGGCAGCCGCCGGGTCGCCCTCGGCAGGCGCAATAGCCGTGGTGGAACACTCTGGGACGCAAACAAAATCCTTTATACAGGCGTCGGTTACAACATAAGCCATGGGAAAATCGCTCCTCTACAGGGGGGCGCTCTAAGGCGCGCCCTATATGGAGGAGGCTAACCAAAGCGACCGGCGCCAGCCGTGATGCCAATCACTAACCAACCCTGACGGGGAAGAATCGGCCGGATTCGGGAATGTCTCTACCTGATTACGGTACGGCGAGAGTCTCAACCCTTTTGTAACCCACTTTTGACCTCTTGTTTGCACAAGCCTGTCAGCCTGTGGCCATGGCCTCTACTCTCAATCCTCCCCATTCTCACTCGTCTTGGGCGCGGAGCTATTGCTGGTCCTGCTGGAATTGGAAGTGCGCGCTGATGAGCGCGACGGCTCGCTCCCTGATCTATCTGATGGCTCTGGCGCATCCTGGGCAACGCGGCCGCCTCTCGATCATTCTGGTGGAGATTGTCTACGTTACGCTGACGGCCGGAATTTATGCCGGAATGCAACAGCGGGCGCTCGGCCTGCGCTCCAAATTGCTCGGCAACGCCATCGTGGTTCTGGGCGTTCCCGCATTGGCGCAATGGCTCGACTGGCTGGCGCATCGGGCCGTGGGCGCAGCCGCTCCGGCGCGCGCTACGCTGGTGGTCAGCTGCTTCGCCGCGCTCTCGGCGCTTTTTCATCTCTTCGTCATGCGCCGCGGAGTTTTTCTCTCCGGCCAGGGCCGTTCGCTCGTCGAAGACTTCCGGCGCATTCCCCGGCTCGTGGTCGGCTTTGTCGCCGCGCCGTTTATTTTTTTCATTGCGCTGGGCGGCCGGCTGACGGGCTCCGCCGAAACCGGAACGGCGCTCTAAATTTGTGGCTCGTCGTTGTGGATGCGGACTTTGATTTTGTCGCCTTCGCTGAATTCATCTGCCAGTATTTTTCATCCACGCGCGCGTTCCGGCAAAGCGACAGGATTCCGAGGCGACCTTCGCCGCCGCTTCAAGCGCCGGAACGAAATCCATTCCGGAAGAAGCAAAAAAGCAGTACGCGCCGTGAAAAATGTCGCCGGCGCCCATCGTATCGATTACGGGAAGCCGCGGAACGGAAACCGTGCCCGCATCGTTGCCAAAAAAATAATCGACGGGCGCGGCGCCATGAGTGATGGCGAAATTCGCGACGCCGCGATTTTTGATGAAGCGGACGAGATCTTGCTGGCCGGAGCAGTTCGGCGGCAAAAAATCGGCCGAGCAGATGGCGGTGTGAAGCTGACCAAGAAGCGCTTCGGTTCCGTCCTTCCAACTGCCGCCATCGAGAACGACGGGGAGGCCGCATGTGTGCGCTGCCTCGGCCCATGCCTGGCAGGCTTGCATTGAGTGACCGTCGACCAGAACGATAGAAGCCTGCCTGCAAAGATCAAGATCAACCTGCGCGGGCGGCGCGACGATGCGCTCGGCGTTGGCCGAAACGACGTTGCGGCGTCCGCGACGATCGACGGCGACCGATGAGAGCGCGGGCAGATCGTCGAACTCCGGATAGAGATCGATGAGCCGGATTGAAAACCGTTGCAGTTCCTGACGGACGAGTTGCGTGAGCGGGTGGCGGCCCAAGGCCGTAACCAGTGTCGCCTGGCCGCCGAGGTGCGCAAAAGTAATGGCCGCATTCGTCGCCGGTCCGCCGACGAAAATTTGTTGCGTGCGCGCCGCGATCTTGGTGTTGGGGGCGGGGAACTCGTCCACGTCGTAAACGAGGTCGAGGGTCGCGAGTCCGACAAAGATTCCTATGGGCATTCGGCGTGCGCTCCAGAGAAAAACGTCTATCTGTTATTTTCGCCGAGTCCGCAAGGTTTACTCCAGGCAGGCGGCGATCACGGCCAGTGCGGCGATGGCGGCGGTTTCGGCGCGCACGATGCGCGGGCCGAGCGAGACGGCGCGCCAACCGTTGGCGTCGAAGAGCGATTCTTCGTTGGGTGCCCATCCACCTTCGGGTCCGATGGCGATTTCGAGTGAGGGCATCTCCTTCTCGGCGGCCGCGGCGGCTTCTTCGACGGCGCAGCGCAAGGTGGTGGTGCGTTCCTGCTCGGCGAGCACGATGCGCGTGGAGTTAGAAGCGACGCGTGCGTATTCGATAAGCGGAAGCGGATCGTGAATCAGAGGCACATCGGAGCGGCGGGCCTGCTGCGAGGCTTCATGCGCGATGCGCCGCCAGCGCTCGGCGCGCTTGAGCGCCGCCTGAGCCAGATGCTTTTCCGTGCGGCGCGCGATCACCGGCGCAATGGCGGCGACGCCTAACTCGGTGGCCTTCTCGATCGCCCATTCCATGCGGTCGAATTTGTAAACGGAGAGAACCAACGTAACCGGCAGCGCGGGATCGGCATCGAGTTCGGCGGCGAGGTTGAAGCGAACTTCGCTCTCGCTGCCGGCAAGGGAGACGGCGGCGACCTGCGCGTGAAAAACGCGACCGCCGGCGACAACGTCGGCCTCCATGCCCGGCTGTGCGCGCAACACGCGCGCCAGATGTTCAGCCTGCGCGCCAACCAGCGTGGCAGTGGCTTCGTCCCAGCGTTCGGCAATCCAGCGTCGGCGAGTCATGGTGTGCCTCCGTACTTCAAGCAGTGTACGGCCTGACGTGTACATGCAAGCAAAAACACGAAGGGGAACGCTCTTAAGCGTTCCCCTTTGTGTTGCCTTTTGGTTGGACGATCGCTACTTTTTCTTCGCGGTCTTCTTTACGGCCTTCTTCGCCACTGCCTTCTTGGCGGGCGCCTTCTTGGCTGCTTTCTTGGTTGCCATTTGCCTATTCTCCCTTTCGATGGGTTGCATCGATGCTGCAATCTAAAAAATTGCAGTTGAAGAATGTATAGATTCACGCAAGATCGATGTCAAGAAAAAAACGACGTACAAGTAAAAAAAAGATCAACCCGGTTTCAGCAATGAACTCAATCGAAAAACGCATTGCGAAGCGAATGCAAAACGCCAAGCGAAATTCTTTTGCGCGCGGCTGCGTAAAGAAGTTCACAGCGCGCGGTCGTGCATGAAGCAGATCGCGCGCAACCGCATGAATACTGGATGCGCGCATGTCCGTAACAAAGCCTTCAACACGCAATGGCGTTCAGCGCTAATCCCGCAAGACTGGTCTCTTTGTAGCGCGATTGCATGTCGAGTCCGGTGAGGTACATGGTGTGGATGACCTGATCGAGAGAAACTTTATGGACGGACGGCTCGTTCAGCGCCAGACGCGAGGCCAGAATCGCATTGGTCGCGCCCATGGCGTTGCGCTCGATGCAGGGAATTTGCACCAGGCCGCCGATGGGATCGCAGGTCATGCCGAGGTTGTGCTCCATGGCGACTTCGGCGGCGTGTTCGATCTGTCCATCGTCGCCGCCCAGAGCAGCGGTAAGTCCGGCGGCGGCCATCGAGCAGGCCACGCCCACTTCGCCCTGACAACCGACCTCGGCGCCGCTGATCGATGCGTTCTCTTTATAAAGAGCGCCGATGGCCGCCGAGGCGAGAAAGAAGCGGAAGATGCCTTCGCTGTCTGAAGCGGGAACAAAGCGGCGATAGTAGAGAGCGACGGCGGGCATAACGCCGGCCGCGCCGTTGGTGGGCGCGGTAACGACGCGACCGCCGGCGGCGTTCTCTTCATTGACGGCCATGGCGAAGACCGTCACCCAATCGAGCGGGATCAGCGGATCGTTTTGCCCGTTACTGGAGTTGCGCGCGCGCAGGCGCTGGGCCAAACGATGAGCGCGGCGGGGAACATTCAGGCCGCCGGGCAGAATGCCTTCCGTCGCCATGCCTCGCTCGGCGCAGGTTTGCATCGTTTGCCAGATGTTTTCAATGCCGGCGCGAACGCGCGCGGCGAGCGTCTCCGGCGACGCCTCCGGCTCGGCGGCGCGCAGCAGCGCGCACTCGTTGGCGAGCATTACGCGGTCGATCGACAGCCCGTGGGTGTGCGCGATTCCAATCAGCTCGGAGGCGCTGCGGAAGGGAAAAGGAAGAGCGCGATCGGGTTCGCCCACCGGCAAATGCTCTGCTTTATCCTCGGCGATGAATCCACCGCCGACGGAAAAGAAAGTGCGCTCGACGAGAATTTCACTCTCCGTGGTAAAGGCGGTGAGTCGCAGACCGTTGGGATGCTGCGTGTGCGCGTTGGGAGGAAACATCTGGTCGCGATGGAAGATGAGATCGTGCGGTTCATCGAAGGCGACCGGATGCGATCCGGCGAGAGCGATACGCCGCGAGGAGCGAATGGCGGCGATCGTGGATTCGATGTTTTCCGGATCGATGGTGGCCGGTTCGTAGCCCACCAACCCGAGCAGAATCGCGCGATCGGTGGCGTGGCCGGCGCCGGTTAAGGCCAGGGAGCCGTAGAGATCGGCTTGCACGCGCGCTGTACGGTTGAGCAGCGCTCCCAGTTCCCGCGCAAAGCGGCGGGCCGCGCGCATCGGGCCGATGGTATGCGAACTTGATGGGCCGACGCCAATTTTATATAGGTCAAAAAGACTTGTAGTCACGATGCGATTTTATAGGGAATCGGTAAAGGATGAAGTAAATGCCGACGGCTTATTTCTATTCCAGAAATTCGCGCACAAATGAATTGTCGGAGTGGAAGAGTTCGTCGAGGGAGCCGTCGAAGATGATCCGGCCTTCGTCGAGCATCAGGAAGGTGGTATTGGGATCGGTTTCGCCGACGGGCAAGGGAACCATGCAACCCTGCGCGGCGTCGTAATGGTGGTTGCAAAGCGCGAAGGCGTCTTGCAGACGGTGCGTAACGAGCAGCGATGGCGTGGCGTTTACGTCGCGCTGCTTGACGATTAGTTCGATGATGGCGGTGGAGGTGACTGGATCGAGACCGCCGGTGGGCGAGTCGTAAAGAATCAACTCGGGCTGGTGAATGAGCGCGCGGGCGATGGCGACCCGCCGCCTCATGCCGCCCGACAGGCTGGCGGGATAGAGAGAAAAAGTTTCTTCCAGATCGACGAAACGCAGCGCGTCGCGGACGCGGGCGTCGATCTCATCGTCGGGCACACGTTCCTGGATCAATTGAAAGGCGACATTGTCGCGGACGGTGAGCGAGTCAAAGAGCGCGCCCTCTTGAAAGACCATGCCGGCGCGTGCGCGCAACGGAAAAAGTTTTTCTTCCGGCAGTCGCGTAATGTCTTCGCCGAAGATCTCGACGCTTCCCTTTTGCGGGCGAAGCAGACCGATGATGAGCTTCAGCAGCACGCTTTTGCCTACGCCGGCCGGCCCGAGCAGAATGCGCGTTTCGGTCGGAGCCACGGAGAAGCTGACGTCTTCAAGCACCGGCGGGCCGTCAAAGGCCAGCGAGACGTTGCGCAGAGCGACAATGGGCTGCGGCTCTGGAGCTGCGGGTATGGATGCGGCATCGTGGTTCATATCGAGAAAAGGTAAAGCAAGATGCGCGTGAGGACAAAGTCCACGGCCAGAATCAGCACCGAGGAGTTGACGACGGCTTGAATGGTGGCGCGGCCCACGCCTTCGGTTCCGCCGGTGGTCCTCATGCCGTAAAAGCAGCCGACCGAGCCGAGGATGTAGCCGAAGAAGAGCGGCTTGACCAGCCCCTGCGCGATGTCGGAAAAGTGCAGATGCTCGTAGACCATGTGGAAGTACTGCAGGCCGTTCTGGTGGTTGAGAAAGACGGTGACGGCCGCGCCGCCCAAAATGCCGCAGGCGTTGGCTATGATGGTCAGCAGCAGCAGCATGAAGATGCTGGCGTAGATGCGCGGAGTAACGAGCTTGCGCATCGGATCGACGCCCAGCGCGCGCATGGCGTCGATCTGCTCGGTGACGACCATCGAGCCCAGTTCGCTGGCCATCGAGCTCGAGTTGCGGCCGGCAACCATGATGCCGGTCAGAATCGCGCCCAGCTCGCGGATCATGGTGAAGGCGACAAACTCGCCGGTAATGACCGCGGCGCCGAAATTTGCCAGCGTGGAAGCCGATTGCAGCGCTAGCACGCCGCCGGTAAAAAAACCGGCAAGCATGACGATAGGCAGCGAACCGACGCCGATGATGTCGGCTTGGATGAGGAAGTCGGCCCAATAGATGGGCGGACGGAAGAGGTTCATAAGCGCACGGCTCGAGAACAGGGAGTAATCCTGCACGGTGAGCACGATTTGCTTGGCGGTACGGTCGATCGAATTAAACGCCATGATTTACCGGCCTGTGAATGAGCGCGTATATGCCGCTTCCGAGAACAGAATACGGCATTTCGGCGATCTTTGACTCCACCGGATACGATGTTTGATGCGCGACGCGCATATACAATCGAATCTGTATGATTCGTTTTTCCACTGCCGGCGAGTCTCATGGCGAGGCGCTTATCGCGCTTGTCTCTGGCGTGCCGGCCGGCGTGCCCATCGATCTTGAATTTGTCGATCGCGAACTGTGGCGGCGGCAACAGGGTTATGGCCGCGGCGGCCGCATGAAGATTGAAACCGACCGGGCGCATGTGCTCTCGGGCGTGCGCCATGGCAAGAGTATCGGTTCGCCGATTGCCATCGAGATGGTGAATCGCGATTGGAAAAACTGGCAAGAGAAATTGCCGGTCGAAGCCGGCGATCCGGCCCAGCACAGAGCCGTAGCCTCGCCGCGGCCCGGTCACGCAGATTTGGCCGGCGCGCTCAAGTACAACTTTCCCGAGGCGCGTTATGTGTTGGAGCGTTCTTCGGCGCGCGAGTCGACGGCGCGCGTGGCCGCCGGCGCTATTGCCAAGTCGCTGCTGCGCGAGCTGGGCATCGAGATCGCCAGTCATGTAATCCGCGTAGGCGGCGTGGAGCTGGAGCGCGAGGCGGGCTGGGATGAGATTGCGGCGCTGGCGCAAAAAGAAGAGGTCGTGCTGGGCTGTGTTGACGCCGCGACCGAAGAGCGGATGAAGGCCGAGGTAGATGCGGCCTCTAAAGCCGGCGACACCGTTAATGGCGTTTTTGAAGTTGTTGTGCACGGCGTGCCCGCTGGCTTGGGTTCGTACGTAAATTGGGACGAGCGGCTGGACGGGCGACTGGCCTGGGCGGTGATGAGTGTGCAGGCGGTTAAGGCCGTCGAGATTGGCCACGGCGTAGTGGCGGCTTCGGAGTTCGGCTCGCGCGTTCACGATCCGATTCATTACGCTGCCGAAGAAATTCCCGGAAGGCCGACGCGCTTTACCCGGCCGCGGAACAACGCCGGCGGCATTGAGGGCGGCGTTTCGAATGGCGAGAATATTGTTGTTCGCGGTTACCTGAAGCCCATTTCTACATTGCGCCAGCCGCTTGAATCGGTGCGCTTCGATACGCGCCAGCCGGCCAGCGCAAGTTACGAGCGCAGTGACATTTGCGTCGTTCCCGCCGCTGGCGTGGTTGCCGAGGCCATGGTTGCCTTGATCTTGGCCGGCTTGGCGCAGGAAAAATTCGGCGGCGACTCGGTTGAGGAAATGAAACGGAACTATCAGGGATACATCGAACAGATACGGAGCTTTTAGTAGACGGAAATGAACCTGACGATTGTTAAATATCCAGACCCGATCTTGCAGCAACCCGGTGAACCGGTCACCGAGTTCAACGATGAGCTGCGCCAGTTGATTGCCGACATGTTCGAGAGCATGTACGCCGGCCAGGGCGTCGGGTTGGCCGCGCCGCAGGTTGGCGTCTCCAAACGCATTGTCGTTATCGACCTCAGCGGTGGCAAAGATCCCGAAACGAAAATCGTCCTCGTCAATCCCGAGATCATCTCGAGCGAGGGCAAGCAGTACGGAGAAGAAGGCTGCCTGAGTTTCCCTGAGATTCGCGAGCGGGTTTCGCGCGCGGCCAAGGTGCGCGTGCGCGCGCAAGACGGTTACGGCAAGTGGTTCGAGCAGGACGGCGAGGAACTTTTGGCGCGCTGTTTTCAGCACGAAATCGACCACGTTGACGGCATCGTTTTTCTTTTCCGCATGAGTCCGCTCAAGCGCAACTTGAACCAGCGCAAGATTCGCAAGCTGCAAAACGAAGGCGCGTGGTAAGGCGACTATGACGGCGGCAGGCAAATTAAAAATAGTTTTTTGCGGCACGCCGCAATTCGCCGTGCCCACGCTCAATGCCTTGCTGGCCGCCGGGCATGAGATTGCGCTCGTCGTTTCGCAGCCCGACCGCCCCGTAGGCCGCGACCGCCAACTAACCGCACCGCCCGTCAAGCAAGCCGCGCTGGCCGCCGGACTTGAAGTTACGCAGCCGGAAAAAATTCGCAACAATGAAGAGTTTCGCGCGCGGCTCGAGGCGATCGCACCCGACGCAATCGTCGTCGTGGCCTACGGGCGAATCATTCCGCCCTGGATGCTGGCGCTGCCGCGGCTGGGTTGCATCAATCTGCACGCATCGCTGCTGCCCCGCTACCGCGGCGCGGCGCCGATCCAGTGGGCGGTGGCAATAGGCGAGGCCGTCACCGGCAACACGACCATGCTCCTGGAAGAAGGGCTCGACACCGGGCCGATTCTCATGCAGCAGAAAGTCGAAATCGGCTCCGAAGAGACCGCCGCCGAAATGTTTTCCATTCTTGCCGAGCGGGGCGCGCCGCTTGCCGTTGAAACTCTGGCCGCTCTCGCTCAGGGATCGATTCATCCTCGGCCGCAGCGCAATGAAGAGGCGACGCTGGCGCCGATTCTCAGCCGCGAAGACGGACGGATCGATTTTGTCGCGCGCACGGCGCGGGAAATTTTCAATCGCTGGCGCGGCTTCCAACCCTGGCCGGGCTCATTCACCGCGCTCAAAGGCAAAAAACTGATCGTGCATCGCATGGCCGTGGCCGATCAATCGGCCGTCGCCGAGCCGGGCAGTGTACGCATTGAGAACCATCGTCTCTTCGTTGCCTGCGCTGCTGGAAGCTGGATCGAACTTCTCGAAGTGCAACTCGAAGGCAAAAAGCGGCTGGTCGCGGAGGAGTTTCTGCGCGGCAATCTTCTGGCCGCGGACGGAAGGTTGGGGTGAGCGCCGCGCCTACAATCTCGGCTGCGCGCAAGTCTGCCTTCGCGATTCTTCTGGAGCTTGAGCGTGGCCGCGCGCACGCCGATGAACTATTGCGCGCGCCGGCCGTGAGCGCGCTCGCGCCGGCCGACCGCAATCTGGCCACGGCGCTGGTGTTGGGTACGCTGCGCTGGCAGATTCTTATCGACGAACAACTCAAGGCTTTTCTTAAGCGGCCGAATGCCAAGCTCGACGCCGAGGTGCGGATCGCGCTGCGTCTGGGCGCCTTTCAATTGCGCTTTCTCGATCGCATTCCCGCGCATGCCGCCATCGGCGAGAGCGTCGAGCTGGCCAAGCGTGCCGGCCATCACTTTGCGGCGCGCATGGTGAATGCGGTTTTGCGAAAACTCAATGGCGCCGCTCCGCGCGCGGATGCTTTGGGAAAAAATTCCGAAGAGCTGGCTCTCTCTCAGGCGCATCCATCGTGGCTGGTCGAGCGCTGGGCTAAGTCTTACGGCTTGGAGGCCGCGCGCGCCATTTGCCGCCACGGGCAAACGCAGCCGCCGCTGGCCGTGCGCATCGAAAGCGCCGCGGTCGAAAGCGAATTGACGGCGGCGGGCGTCGAACTGGCTCCCGGAGCGCTGCTGGCCGCAGTGCGCGTCGTTGTTGGTGGTGACGTTGCGGCAACCGATGCCTTCCGCGAAAACCGCCTCCGCATTCAGGACGAAGGTTCGCAGTTGGTCGGCGAATTGGCCGCGCACGTTTTTTGCGACTCGGATAAAAAAGCAGCAAAAATTCTCGACGCCTGCGCCGCGCCGGGCGGCAAAACGCTCATTCTGGCCGAGCGCAACCCAGAGGCGAGCATCGTGGCCTGCGATGTAAGCTCCAAGCGGCTCGATCAGCTCAAGGAGCGGCTCGCAAACTTCGCCGAACGAATCGAATTCCGGCTCGCCGACGCATCAGAAATCGAAGAGAATTCCGCCTTCGATCTGGCGCTGGTTGATGCGCCGTGCAGCGGCACCGGAACCCTGGGCCGCAATCCGGAGATTCGCCACCGATTACAGCCGGAAGATCTGGAGCGTCAGGCCGCGCGTCAGCGCACGATTCTTGGCGCGGCCCTGCGCGCGGTGCGCGTTGGCGGGCGCGTCGTTTATTCCACCTGTTCGCTGGAGCCGGAGGAAAACGAGCAGACGATTGCGGCTGTTCTGGCGGAAAACGCCGATGCGCGCCAGATTTCTTTTGCGCCAGCGATCGAATCGCTGCGGCAGGCGGGTATTTTGACCGATGACGGCGCGGTGCGGCTTGAAAGCTCACTCACGGCGGAGGGCGCGCTGCGTCTGCTGCCGGGGATTGTGCCTACCGATGGATTTTTTGTCGCGCTGCTGGAACGCGCCGGCTCTTCTACTTCGCCACGGTCAGCTTGACCCGCGTATCTTGGTCGATGCGCGACCCGGCGGCGGGCGATTGCGCGATGACCGAGCCGGGCTTGACCGGCGCTTTGATCGGTGCATCGCTTTTGCCCACCGGCGCGATCGGCGCATTCACAAAACTGATCGGCGCAAGTTTGATTCCCGCTTTGGCCAGCGTCGCTTCGGCGCTTACCGCCAGCAATCCAGTCATGTCGGGCATCACGTAGCCGTCGGGCGCCTCGGCGCTGGATGCGGCGACCAGCAGGTTCACGCTGGGCTGCGCAATCCCTTGCGCGTGGGCGGGAGGATCCTGGGCCAGCACCGTGCCCTCGGCGACGTTGGCGTAAGGCAGGTGGATGATGGTGCCGACGCCCAGTCCGGCGCGGCGCAAATTGAGCGTGGCCACGCGCTCTTCGGCGCCCACGGTGTCGGGAACATCCACTTTTTGCGGTCCGAGGCTTTCGGCTACGCGGACGCGCCATCCGCGGCGCACCACGGTTCCTGTGGCGGGGGCCTGCGAAAGAATATGTCCGGCGGCGACGTCGCCCGAGTAGTAGCGATTGTCCACGTCCAGGTTGAGTCCCATTCCGGCGGCCTGGCTGCGCGCATCGGCCACTGTCATGCCCTTGAGCGTAGGCACCTGTACCTCCGCGCCGTGAATGGCGAAGTGCATGGTGACGATGGCGGCCATCAGTCCCACGGCCACCAGCAGCATCAGTAGCGAGGAGACCTGAAAATAGTCGGCGATTCGGCGAGTGTTCACGGTTGCGAGCGGCCTCGGACGGAAAATTCCGCCTAACGGGTATTATCCGTCACCGGCTCGGGATGGATGGTGACGCGGGAGACCTCGGGGCATTCCAGCTTGAAACGGTCTTCGAGCGCGGTGATTAACTGGTGCACGCGACTCATGGGCAACTCGTCGGGCAGCGAGCAGTGGCAGGTAAGGGAAATGCGGTCGTTGGTGTGGCCGACTACGACGTCGTGCACGTCGGCGATTTCAGGCAGCGCCGCTGCCGCCGCGCGCAGCGCCTGCTCGATTTTGCGCTCCGCGGCAATGGCTTCTTCAGGCTGCTCGATCGTGGCCGGCTCGCTTTCGATGTGCGTAAGCACGGAGTCGATTTCGGGAACCTCGCGCAGAATTTCCGCTTCGATGGCAGAGACAAAATCGTGCGCCTCGCGCAGGTTGAGGTTTTCTTCGATTTCGATGTGCAACTCCACCTGCAGGCGGCCGCGGCGCGTTCGAATGCTCAGCTCATGCACGGAAACGTTGCGGCGAGCGGCCACGGCGCGCACGCGGTCGAAGATGCTTTCGGCGCGGGATTGTCGGGGAACGGTGTGGATGACGACATCGGCGGTGGGCAGAATGCGCTGCACGGCGGCCGTAGCCTCTTCCACCAGCTTGTCGGTGTGCTCGAAGGTGTAGCGGCGCGGCAGCGCGAGAGTCAGGTCGGCAAAGTAGCCTGGGCCGGCGCGGCGCACGCGGGCCCGCTCGACGGCGAGCACGCCGCCCACGCGCTCCACTTCGCTGACCAGTTGCCGATGGGTTTCGGCGGGAATCTCGTCCATCAGCGCGTTAACCGCCTCGCGGCCCAGCCGTATGGTGATGCGCAGAATCATCAGTGAAACGACGATGGCCGCCAGCGGATCGGCGTAGTCCAGCGCGCTGAAGTGCATCTGCTCGCCCAGCCAGGTAAAGCCCAGCCCGGCCAGAACCGCGCACGAGGCCCAGATGTCTGAAGCGAAGTGAAAGGCGTCTGTGGCCAGGGCCGGCGAGCCGGTGCGCTGCGCCACAATGTGCAGCTTGCGCGAGCGCCAAAAATCGACGGCGATCGATGTGAGCACCACCAGCACCGGCCAAACCGAGTGGTGCAGCTCGACCCGGTGGAAGAAGATTCTCCGCGTCGCCTCCCAGACGATCCAAATGCCGGAGAGCGCCATCAAAGAGGCTTCGCCAAGGGCGGAGAGATTCTCGATTTTGCCGTGCCCGTAGGTGTGGTCTTCATCGGCGGGCTTGTCGCTGACCTGCACGGAGAAAAAGGTAAGCGCCGCGCCGGCCAGATCGATGGCCGAGTGCGCCGCGTCGGAGAGCACGCCCAGCGAGCCGGAGAGCAGGCCGGCGACGAGCTTGAGCAGCGTCATGACCGTTGCCGCGACCATCGAAAGCGCCGCGACATGACGTTTATCCCTCGTATTAGCGGAGGAAACAGCTTGCGGATTGGCGGCGGGCGAATCCATTGCGACTTTTAGATTACCGGGGACGCTCGGCGGTGTACAAGCCGGCGATTCCGAAGGTGTAGGGCCGCCAGGCGCAGTTGGCGAAACCAGCCGCCTGCATCATGGCCAGCAGTTGGCCGGGCTGCGGAAATTTGCCGACCGAGCGGGGCAAATAGGCGTAGGGCACATCCTGGCCGCAGATGGCGCGCCCGATGGCCGGCAACACGCGATGAAAGTAGACGGCGTAGGCCTTGCCCACCAGGCCGCCGGGCTCGCCGAATTCCAAAATTCCCAATTGCCCGCCAGGCTTGAGCGCGCGGAAGAATTCTTCAAGGCCGGCCTGATAATTGGCTAGATTGCGAAAGCCGAAGGCGGTGGCGATCAGGTCGAGCGCGCCGTCGGCAATGGGAAGTTGAAGCGCGTCGGCTTCGATCGGCACGGCGTAGGGAGTGCCGGGCTTGCGCGCGTGTTCGCCGAATTTGTTGGCTCCGCGAGCCAGCATGGCGCGGGAAAAATCAGCCGCCAGGATCGGCTGCGATCCTCGCGAACGCCGCCGGAGCAGCGCTAGCGTCAGGTCGCCGGTGCCGCAACAAAGGTCGAGAATCGACGCTTCGGGGCGCGCCAGCACAGCGCGGAAATGCCGGGCCGCACGGCGTCGCCACAGGCGGTCGATGTTGGCCGAAAGCAGATGGTTGAGCAGATCGTAGCGCGGCGCAATGGAGTCGAAGATATGGCGCACGGCCTCGGCCGCGCCACTTTCGTCGGCCGCGCCCATCGGCCTGGCTCCCATTGCACTCATCTCTTTTGCTGCCTCCGTTTTGCTGCCTCCGTTTAAAGCGCAACGTCGCGATCGGAGCGCAATTTTGCGCGTTCTCCTATGCTATCGCGTTTGCCGCGCGGCCGAGTGAAATGCATTCGTCGCTTTACGCGTCTAGAAAAAGGTATAGGCTTGAAGTTGCAAATGGCTGGCTCTCTTCTCTGCACTCTCCGCGTTAACTTTCTAACCGTTTTCAACGGCCCGCTCAGGGCGCGCGTTCTCCGGCGTGCAGACCGCATAGTCCGCTTTGCGTAACGAGGCGATGAAAAAGACACTCCCCCAAGATAGAAAAATATCCAGCGAAACACCGGAGCGTATTCCGCTGGCCGATCTTCTGGTCTTTCATCATCTGGCGCGTTCGCTCACCTCCAGTTTCGATTTGGATACTATTCTGCGCACCATTCTTGAACACATGGAGCAGATGGTCGAGGCCGAGCTATGGATGCTGCTGATGCTCGACGAGGCCAGCCAGGAACTCTACTACGCAATCGCCGGCGGTCACGGGCAGGAGGCTTTGCGCGGATTGCGCGTGAAGGTGGGCGATGGCGTGGCCGGTTGGGTGGTGCAGCATGGAGAAACGCTGATTGTGCCCGAAGCCGCCGCCGATGCGCGCGCCGTGCACTCCCAGGCCGCCACCAAGCGCGCCGTGCGCTCGGTGATCGCCATGCCGCTGCGGGGACGCACGGGCACGCAGGGCGTTATCGAGATTCTTAATCCGCGCGCCGAAATGTCGGACTATACGATCGCCTTTCTGCACATTCTTGCCGATCATGCGGCCATCGCCATTGAAAACGCGCGCGACGTGGCGCGGATTCAGCAGTTGACGATCACCGACGACGCCACGGGACTCTACAACGTGCGCCACCTGTACAGCGTGCTGGAGAGCGAACTGAAGCGGGCGAAAAAACAGAAGCGGCCGCTCAGTCTGGCCTTTCTGGATCTGGATCGCTTCAAGTTGGTCAACGATGCGCACGGGCATCTGGTCGGCAGTGAATTGCTCGACCGGGTTGGCCGCCGGTTGCAGGAACTGAGCCGCAAGCAGGATCAATGTTTCCGCTACGGCGGCGACGAGTTCGTCATTCTGATGCCGGAGACCGACGCCAAGGATGCATTGACGCTGGCGAAAGTGCAACTGCGCGCGCTGATGGAAACGCAGTTCCGGATGAAGAGCGGACTGAAGCTGAACGTAAGCGCCAGCGTGGGCCTGGCTTCCGCTCCCGACGACGGCGCGCAGGTTCACGAGATCATCGGCACCGCCGACGCGCGCATGTACGCGGTGAAAAGCCACGGGCGCGGACACGTCTGCGGTGCGTGAGTCCTGTCGCGAAGAATAGCCGATTTTACCCGCGCCGCAAGCCGCCTCGTCCGCTTTTTCATTTTGCTTTGCTTGACGCCAGGCGCGACAATAGCGGAATGAATCGGCTTCGTCTTCCCGTCTGCGGGCTGCTTCTTTTTGCCTTCATGCTGCCCGCGCTTCACGCTTTGGAAAAACAGCCTGCCGGCGTCTACCGGGCGCGGCGCGCGGCCTTGGGCGCTAAGTTGCAGGGTGGAGTCGCGGTGCTCTTCGCCGCCGAAGAGTCGCCGCTTGACTTCATGCCTTACCGGCAGGACTCGAACTTCTACTACCTCACCGGCTGGACCGAGCCGGGCGCGGCGTTGATGATTGTTGGCGCCTCGCCGCAGGGCGCCACACCGCGCGCCTACAAAGAGATTCTCTTTCTGCCCGCGCGCGACTTGCACATGGAAAAGTACACCGGCGTAAAAATGGATGCCGCCACGCCGGATGCGCCCCAAACGGCGGGCGTTGACGCCGTCGAGCCGATGGCTTCGCTGCCGGCCGAGCTTGCCTCGCTCGTCGCCGCCGATCGCGCTCTCGGTCGCAATCTCTGGACGCAACCTGACGCTCCGGCCGCCAAAGCGCTCGTCGACTTTACCGCTACGGCGCTGGGCACAACCGCCCTGCCTCAGCCGCGCGACGTTACCACTCCCACCGGACAGTTGCGCCTGTTCAAAGACGCTAGCGAAATCGCGCTCATCGAAAAGGCTTCCGAGGCTTCGATCCTGGCCCAGCGCGTGATGATGCAGTGGTGGGTCAAACCGGGCATGACCGAGCGCGCCATCGCCGGCGCCATGACCGCCGTTTGGATGGAGAACGGTTGCGAACGACCCAGCTACTCGCCCATTGTCGGTTCCGGTCCTAACTCGACCGTCCTTCACTATTCGGCCAATGACCGCACCATGCAGACCGGCGAACTGCTGGTGGTCGACGCCGCCTGCGAGTATTCGATGTATGCCGCCGACATCACCCGCACCGTGCCGGTCGGCGGCCACTTCACCGCGCGGCAGCGGGAGATTTATGAGATCGTGCTCGGCGCGCAGCGGGCGGCCATTGCAGCTTTTGCGGTCGGAAAGTCCACCATCAACGACCGCGACCGTCGCGATCCAAATTCGCTCGACACCGCGGCCTACAACTACATCAACACACACGGCAAAAACCTGCACGGCCAGCCGCTGGGCCCGTACTGGCTGCATGGCCTCGGTCACACGGTCGGCATCGACGTGCACGATCCGGCGAATTACCCGCAGGTGCTCAAGCCGGGAATGGTCTTCACCATCGAGCCTGGCGTTTACATCCCCGAAGAAAATCTCGGCGTGCGCATCGAGTGCGATTTTCTGGTTGGCGCCGACGGCAAGCTCATCGATCTGGACGCCAAGCTGCCGCACACTGCCGACGAAGTTGAAGCGGCGATGCGCGCGAAATGACGAAATAAGAGGAGCTATGGACCCACGCGACGCAATGGAAGCCACACAAGTGGACACGCTCAACAGCGCGTTTGGCGAGCAGCTCATGGCCTGTCTGGACGAGTGCGCCCGCGGCCGGCGCGGCCTTTTCTCTGAAATGATTGGCGAGCAGGAGTGGCCCGAAGCCGCGCGGCTGCGTCAGTTGGCGGTGGCGCTGCAAGCGGTTCTGGCACAGCAGGAGGAGCGTAACGCACTCTGCGACGAGTTCCTCGACCTGTGCACGATGCACGGCGAAAACCACCCCGGCGAGCCGCGTTTGGCGCGCACATTTTTAGAAAGAATCGAGCGCGGCGAGGTCGGCACGCCGACCGAAGAAAAACTCTGGTAGCGCCGCCGCGCAATCGAATGCCCCATCCCGGCCGCGCTTGTGTTCTCGCGGCCGGGATGGGGCATTCGATGTGCTGAATTTGGAAAGCAGCTAGAAGCGCACGCCGAAGGTTACGGGAATCAGCTTGGTGTCCGCGTTGACAGTGGTCACGCCCAATCCATTGGCGCTGCCGATCACGGCCGGCGTAAACAGGTCCAGGTAACGCGCCTCGACGAAAAGCCGCATGTGGTTGCTGTCGCCGAAATCGCCGCCCACGCGGCGTTGGTAGCCGGCGCCGATATTCACGCCTCCCTGATTCGACGAAAAGTGGCCGACTACGGCGCTGGTCGTTCCTACTTCGCAGTAGTAGTAGCAGTACTCGGTCTCTTCGACGTCGGTAAAGCTGGTCACCTTGCGGTAAAAGCCGCCGCCGCCGGTGATGTAAAAGTCGTTTTTCGCTTTGGGGAAGAGGTCTACAACCGGATCGATGGTGAACGACCAGATGTGCGCATGGCCGCCGTCGGCGCCGGCTTCGGCGATCAGGTAGCCCGGCAGCTTGGCGTCGATGAACTGGTACTCGGCCAGCGCGGAAAGATACTTGTTGAACTTGAATCCCGTGCCCACGGTAAAGTTGCCGCCGTAGGTAACCGAGCTGCTTTTGGGAGCGTTGAAGCCTCCGCCGAATTCGTAAGTCAATTTATGCAGCAAACCGCCGCGTTTTTCGCCGCCGCCATAATTACCGCCGTACTGGCCGCCTTCGGCAGCCGCAGCGGAACCGCTTTCAGACAAAGCGAAAGTAGTAAAAGGCGACATGCCCGCTTGGCTCGACGAGTAACCCTGCTCGGGCGTTGCAGTTGTTTGTGCGCTCGCGGCAATACTCGCAAGCAGCACCGCGCAACCAACAAAGCTGGCGCGCATCGTCAATGACATCCAACGGGAAACTGACATATCGGGACCTCAATAATCGAATTTTTTTCAATGCCGCCGGGTATGAATGCCCTGGCACTTGGTTAGACACGAAATTGGCGAGAAGGTTGCTCCCGGCCAAGTCGAGCGTTAAAAGCAAAGGCCGGAGCGATAAGCTCCGGCCTTTGCCTAACTTCGTTAGTTCCGCTATCCCTGAATGTCGAACTGTTCGGGGTGCAGCGTCGGATCGCTCTTCAGCAGCAGACTGCGTCCGATCAGTTCCTCGAACTCGATCATCCAGCGGGCGTTGTTGGCCTTGAGCGCCTTCACCGTCTCGGGATGCACGCGCAACGTCACATCGGAATTCTCGAAGTGCTTCCGCATCTTGCGCATCTCGATGTAAATTTCGTTGCAAACCGTTGCCGGACTCTTGACCATGCCGGTAGCCTGGCAGGTGGGGCAAGGAACCGAGAGCGTGCGCTCGAGCGACTGCTTAACGCGCTTGCGCGTGATCGCTACCAAGCCAAAGTCGTTAAACTGCAGAACCTTGGTTGGCGCGCGATCGCTCTTGAGCGCCTCTTCAATCGCCGCCATCACCTTGAAGCGGTTTTTGCGCTCGTCCATGTCGATGAAGTCGATGATGATGATGCCGCCCAGGTCGCGCAGGCGGATCTGGCGAACGATCTCCGGCACCGCGTCGAGGTTAGTCTTGACGATCGTATCTTCGAGCCGCGCCGACTTGCCCACGTACTTGCCTGTGTTGATGTCGATGGCGACCAGCGCTTCGGTCTGATTGATGACGATCGAACCGCCCGACTTGAGCCAGACCTTGGAGTGCAGCGCCTTGGAGATTTCGTCTTCGATGCCAAAGTGCTCAAAGAGCGGCGTCTCTTTGTTGTAGAGCTTGACGCGGCGCACCAGCGTGGGCGAAAAGTGGTTGAGGAAGCGCACGATGCGCTCGTAGTCGGCCTCGGAATCGACCCAGATGTTGGCGAAGTTGTCGCTCACCTGATCGCGCAGAATGCGCTCGATCAGCGAGAGATCGTGATAGATCAGCGAGGGCGACTTCGACGCCTCGGAGCGCTGCTTGATGTCGTTCCAAAGATTGATCAGGAAGCGCAGATCGGCGCGCAGCTCTTCTTCCGAAGCGCCTTCGGCGGCGGTGCGCACGATGAATCCGCCGGCAGCTTCGCCGCGCTCGTGCAGCAAAATCCGCTTCAGCCTGTGACGTTCTTCGTCGGAGGCGATTTTGCGGCTGACGCCCACGTGCGTGACCGTCGGCATGAAGACCAGGAAGCGGCCCGGCAGCGCGATATGACTGGTGATGCGTGCGCCCTTCTTGGCGATCGGCTCCTTGGCGATCTGCACCAGAATCTCCTGGCCAGGCTTGAGCAGGTCGGAGATGATGGGCAGATTCGAGGTCTGCGCCGTGCGGCGCGTCATTCCGCGGCGTCCGTCGTGACCTTCGTGCCCTCCGCGTCCGCGGCCGCCACGGCCGCCACGCTCACGGCGTCCACGTCCAGAGCGACTTCCACTACTCTGTTCTTCGTTCTCTTCGCCGCTTTTTTCGTCGAAATTCTTTTGAATGCTGTGATCGAGATGCGCCTCTTGCAACATCTCGCCCAGATCGCCTGTGCGGAGCTTGTTGGGCAGCGTCTGCTCCTCGTAGTCGTCCAGCTCTCTGCCTGTTCCGGGCTTGCGGCGACGCTGATTAGAGGATCTTTCAAACTCCTCTTCCTCGATCACCTCTTCCTCGACCACGCCCTTACCGGGCTTGTAATTCGAGGCGGGCTTGGCGGGCTTTTCCTCTTCTTTTTTCTTTTTGCCGAAACCGAAAAGCCGGAATCCGCTGGGCGAGGTGGGATCGATACGGAACGAAGCCGATGCATCCGGTTCCTCGTCGTCCTTCTCATTCTCCGGCGCGTCAAGATCGGTCTCCTCGAACTCCTCGTCTTCGAATTCTTCTTCGTCGCCCTCTTCTTCGTCGACTTCGTCAGAGGCCAACTCCTCGACGTTATCGGCGCCGATGACCTTATCATCGAAGTCGCTCTCCTCGAAGGCCAAGTCCGTACCGCCGGCGATCTCTTCGATCGCTTCTTCTTCCACCGCGCCATTTTTCGGCGCGGCGATTGGCGTTTCTTCGCTTGCTTCCGGCTGGCGGTCGCGATGGCGCGAAAGTGATTCGCCGGGCAAAAGTCCGCTGCCGTCCCATGTGATCGGTGTTTCGATCAGCGTCGATGGCTTGAAGGTACTGGCCGGCTTGCGCACTGGCGCGGGCTCCGGTTTTGCCGACTCAGCCGCCGGCTCGCCGCTATATTTTGAAAGGGACTCACCGGGCAGCACAAAGGGCTTCGGCTCGTGATGCCGACGCGGCTCCGGCGCAATCGCTACCGGCTCCGACGCATGAATTTCGGGAAGACTCTCGGCTTCTTCCACCGGCTCGGCCACGACTTTAACTGCCGGCTCGGCCGCGGGTTGTTGTGGAGCTTCAGCCTGCGCGTTGCGCTGGCCACGGCCGCCACGACGACGACGGCGTCCACGCCAGCGGCGCGCACCGCGCTCTTCGTCCTCTTGTTGTTGTGATGAAAGCTCAGCCTGTTGGGGAGCGGCAGGCGTTACAGTCTGCACGGTCTCCTCAATCAAGACCTCTTCTTCGACAGGCGCTTGCTGCCGGGGAGCGGCCTTGGGTTCCTGGCGCTGGCTGCGACGTTCCTCTTGCCGCGGCTCTATTTGTCGTGGTTCGGCTTGCCGTGGCTCGGTGCCGTGCGGATGCCGGACCTCGCGCGGAGGCTGGCCGGCATTGCTTACCGCGGCCTTCTCCAGTTCGTCGGTCTCTTCCTGGTCGTCGAGCTCAATGAAGTCGGTTACGTAAAGAAACGCGTCCCGCTCCAACCCGATATCGACGAAGGCCGATTGCATGCCGGGAAGAACCCGTGTCACGCGACCGTTGTAAATGGAACCCGCCAGGGTGTACTCGTTTTCGCGTTCGTAATAAATTTCCGCGAGTTGATCGTCCTCTAGAATTGCAAGCCGTGTTTCATGCGGCGTGCTGGAGATGCAAATTTCCTTTGCCATCGTACCTTTCCGTCCGGCGGCTCAAGGCGGCCGGCTCAAGCGGCGAGGTCTGATGGAAACGCGTTAAATCGGCAGGGGATGGGGTAAGCAGAGTGTTTGCAGGGGGCACAATCAACCGTATGGGCAATGTGGCCCTTCCAAATGGCGGCGTGAACCGATGCGAAAAAGCCGTATGGGCTGTTGTTTGCACCGATCCGGTTGCAGAGAACCTGTGGCCGTCTAATCCGGGGTAGTTAATCAGAACTTCTCGCCGAGCCGTTCGTCCCGTGGTCTGTGCAGGAAATCCACGCATCGAGCAAACCGGAAATTTACTTCTCCAGCTCTCCACACGATCCCTGCAATGTGCCAGCCACGAGCCGAGCCGCAACCCGATCCTTATCGGTAGGGTCAAGCGGCCTAGCCGTCTCTGCGTGCTCATAAACCCAATCCCGCCGTGCGCGATCCATGGGGGACCATGCCGGCTAAATACTTGATGAACTATCTCTTGCGTCCGGCTAGGCTATTCAACAGGCCATGCCTCGCGCAAGTTAATCTTTTCCCACGCATCTCCATCCCAAGAGGATCGAGGTGCGTCAGTTAACGAACCGGCGCATGCGGACATTCATAATCACACCCAGCGTCAGGAACGTGAACAACACCGAAGATCCACCATAACTCATTAAGGGTAAAGGGATTCCGGTGACGGGCATCAACCCGATAACCATGCCGACATTGACCGCGATCTGAAAGGTCAATGCTGCCACGTATCCCATAATAATGAGAGAACCAGGCAGGTCGGCCGCGGTTTGAGCGTTCTGAATCAAACGCATCAATATTAAAAAGTATAGCAGCAGGACAAAAAACGCGCCGACAAAACCGTGTTCTTCGCTCAGCGCCGCAAAAATGAAGTCGGTGTAGGGAATCGGCAGAAAAGAGCCCTGCGTCTGGCTGCCGTTTTCCATGCCCTTGCCCCAAATGCCGCCGGAGCCAACGGCAATCTCCGACTGCAAAACCTGATAGCCGGCGCCGCGCGGGTCGTTCTGCGGATTGACGAAGCTGGTCAATCGCGCCTTTTGGTACGACTTGAGAAATTTGCCGCTGGTCCAGATGCCGCCGACCAGCGTGGCCGCGACGGTGAGCAAAATCAAGCCCTGGCGAAGATTAACGCCGCCCAAAAACAGTCCGGCAACCAGAATCGGCGCGTAGGTCAGCGTGGTTCCCAGGTCGGGTTGTTTGAGCACCATGAGCATGGGAAGACCGACCAGTGCGAAGGCCTTGAAGATCTCCTTCCAGGTCACGCTGCGTCCGCCCAGGTTGGCGAAGTAGCGCGCCACGGCCATAATCAGCACCAGCTTGACGAATTCGGAAGGCTGCACCAGCATCGGGCCGAGCTTGATCCAGCGCCGGCCGCCCAGCGCCTTGTGCCCCAGCGGCGATAGAACCGCGAGCAGGGCCAGCAATCCCGCGCCGTAGGCCCACGGAGTCCAATCCAGCACGCGATGGTAGTCGATTTTAGAGAAGATAAACATGCCGACCACGCCGGCGGCGATCCAGAAGACCTGCCGGCTGCTGAAGCTGGAAAACCTTGTGTGCAGCGTGGCCGAATGCACCTGGACGACCGAAACCGCGCACAACAACAGCACCAAGCCGAGCAAGGCCCAATCGAAATCGCGAAAAGTTAAGAATCGGCGCATGGCGGTTATGGATCCTTCCGGCGCACGGGCAGTGCCACGGCCGTCTCGAACGGCGTAATAAAGGTCAGCGCCAGCGGCGTCGGCCGTTTGGTTTCCTGTTTCGGCGCGGGCTTTGCGATGGGCGCGTTGGCCGCCACAATGCCGTGGCCATCAACGTAAAAGTGTCCGCCCCGGATGCGCGCGGGCGCGCCCTTCTTCGTTCCCGGAACGCTCCAGACCGCGCCCACCTCGACCGGCGCGGCCGGCTCCGCCGGCTTTGCCTGTGGCAGATTGTTGGCCAGACGGCGCTTCTTGTTCACGTAAGCCTCGACCACCTTGGCGGCGATGCGCGCCGGGTAGTAACTGAATTCGCCATTTTGCCAAAGCACGGCAATCACCAGCTCGGGATTGCGCCGCGGCGTTACGCCCACGAACCAGACATTTGGATTCGTGCTTCGCCCTTTATTGGTGCGGCTCAAAGCCGCGTGGCTCATTGATTGCGCGGTTCCCGTTTTGCCGGCGAAATCGATTCCCTCCAGATGCGCCGAACCGGCGGTGTGGAAGGCGCCCGGCATCGTTACTTGCGCCATGCCGTCGGTGATGATCGTCCAGTTATCGGGATTGATGGGAACGTAGGCGTCGCCCGAGCCGGGCAATGTATCCAGAAGCGCCTTACGATAATCGGCCGGCAGTTGATCGGGAAAAACCACATGCGGCCGCACCAGATGCCCGCCCGAAGCGATGCCGCCGATAATGCGCGCCAACTGAATCGGCGTAGCCTCGACGGCGCCCTGGCCGATGGCGACATCGAGCGTTTCGTCGGGATACCAGCGGTGATGGAAGTTTTTAATCAGCCACTGCGGCGAGGGCATCAGTCCGGCCTGCTCGCCGGGCAGATCGACGCCCGTTCTCTGGCCGTAGCCGAAGGCGGTGGCGTACTTCGCGATGCGGTCGATGCCCAGCTTGTCGCCCAGCATGTAATAGAACGTATCGCAGGAGTAGGGAATGGCGTTGTAAATATCTACCGCGCCGTGGTGCTCGTCGCAGTGGTGGAAGTATCCGTACGGTCCCCAGCCGCCGGAGCAGTTGATGCGCATATTCTGCGCGATCCCTTCCTGCAGGCCGGCCACCGACATCAGAATTTTGAAGGTCGAGCCCGGCGCCAGTTGCGCTTGAATCGCCTTGTTCATTAGTGGATGGTCGGGATCGGTAAGCAGCTTGTTCCAGTCTTCGCGGCCGATTTTGACGGTGAAGGCGTTGGGGTCGAAGCTGGGGTGCGAGACCATCGCCAGAATCTCGCCGTTGCGCGGGTCCATGGCGACGATGGCGCCGGTGCGGTCGCCCAGCGCCAGCTCGGCGGCCTTCTGCAAATCGTTGTCGATGGTGAGCCGCAAATCCTGTCCGGGCTTGGCGTGCTGAATGCCGAAGTTGCCCACTTCGCGCCCGCGGCTGTCGACGACCACGTCGCGGCTGCCGTCTTCGCCGCGCAGCAGCTCGTCGTAGGTCTCTTCCACGCCTGCCTTGCCCACCACATCGCCCGGCTCGTAATAAGCAAAGCGCGGATTGTTCAGATCCTCTTCGCTTACCTCGCCCACGTAGCCGATCAGATGCGCCGCGAAGCCGTCGCGCGGATACAGCCGCCGCTCCTCGTCGATCGTCTCCAGCTCCGGCAGCTCGTTGCGATGCGCCTCGATAAAGGCCTGCTCGTCGGCGGTGATGTCTTCCTTGATGGGAATCGGCTGATAGCCCGGCTGCAGCCGATAGCGGTGCAGCGTGGCGCGCAACTGCTCCAGATCCAGATGCAGCCCTTGCGCGATCAGCGGCAGATCGGCATCGATATTGCGATTTTGCTCGCGCACCAGAAAGCAGGAGACCGACGGATAGTTATCGACAACGACGCGGTACTCGCGGTCAAAGAACTTGCCTCGCGGCGCCAGAATCGGCTCTTTGCGGATGCGGTTCTGCTCGGCCAGCACGCGGTAGTTCTCCATGTTGAGCACCTGCAGACGCCACAGGCCCGCGACCAGTCCCAGCATCATGAACAGAATGCCGTACTGCACCGTCGCCAGTTTGACGAACGAGAGCTTTTCACCGTGATTGTTGCTGCTTGTTTCCATCGTTTCGTGTTCAGAATACTGCCGGCCGGTTTACTTGCCTCAATGAATCGCTTCGCCGTTGCGCCCGATTTCCGTGCCTCAATCCCTGACTTGCATCCGGTCGAGCAGGGGAAAGAGCACCAGCACGATCAACGTATTGCCGACGGCGCGGAAGAGCTCGGTCAACCAATTCCACTCCATCGGCAAACCGAGCAAGAAGCGGTTAACAAACAGATAGATTGCGCTGGAAAGCCAGGAAAGCGCAAAGCCGAGCAGCAGGCGGATCGTCTGATTGTCAACCTCGATGCGGATGCCTACCGAACCAGCCAGAAAACCGGCGATGGTTTTGGCCAGACCGTTGATGCCGATGGCGCGGTGCGAAAGCGCATCCTCGAACAGGCCCATCGCCATGCCCAACAGCGTGCCCTGCATCGGATTGCGGCGGCCCAGCGCGAAGTAGATGGTGACCACCAGCGGCAAGTCAAACCAGATATAAGGGCCGATGATGCGCGGCAGCCAGGCCTGCAGCACCAGCGCGGCCAGTGGCAATAGCACATAAATCAGCAGAGGATAGCGATGAACCTCAACATCGCGTCGGGAGTCGTTGCCAAACCATGACATAGGCTAAGGATTCCTCCGCGGCGCGGCTGGCGTCTTGGGTTTCGCCGCTTCCGGCTGGGCCGCTCCATTACGCGGATGCGCTACGGCCGTCGCTGACGGACTCTTGGTTCGCGGCTTTGTCTCCGTATCGTCCTTCGTTGTTTCTTTCGGCTTAACTTCGGTCACCGTCGCCGCGCTGGGCGAAAAACGGTCTGGATGCAGCGGCTGCGGCGGCTGCGGCACGGAATTAGGTGGCGTGCTGTCGTTCAGCGGCTGCTTGTCGGCGGGCAAGTTGGGATCGGTCAGGCCGGGCAGCTTTTCGCCCATCATCTCGGAGGCTTTCATCTGATCTTTGATTGCCTGATCTTTGATCGCCGCGGCTTCGGAGCCCTTCTCGCTTTCGCTGGTCGCCAGATCCTGTTGTTGCTGGGTTGAGAAGCGCGGCTCGGTCGAGGTAATCACCATCACCTCGTCCAGCCGGTCAAGATGCGCCGCCGGCTTCAAAATCACGTTGATGAATCCGTCGCGGTCCGGATCGCGCACAACCTTTTCCACCACGCCCACCGCCAGCCCGCGTGGAAAAACCATGTCGCCGCCGGCGGTCAAAACGCGCTCGCCGGGCTGAATGCGCTGGTCGGCCATGATGCTGACGATCGCCAACCGGCCGAGCGCGTCGCCGCGCAGAATCCCGCGAATTCGCGTGCTTTCTAAAATTACTCCCGCTCCGCTGGTGGCGTCGTTAATCTCCAACACCTGCGCCGTATGCGAAAAGACATCGCGCACCTTGCCCACGATTCCGTCGGCCGTAATCACCGCCATGTCGGGCTTCAAGCCGTCGCTCGAACCTTTGTCGATGTAGAAGACATGCGAGCGGTCGCTGCCCGCCGAGCCGTAAACCTGCGCGGGAATTGTCGTGTAGATGTACTTCTGCTCGAAGCCGAGCATCGTTTGCAGCCGCTGGCCTTGTTTGGCATCTTCAAGCAGTGAAGCCTGCTCCAACCGCAGCCGGTCAATTGTTTTCTGCAAATCCTGATTCTGCTGGCGAACGCTCCACAGCGCGAAGTAGTTCGTCCAAAGATTTACCACGCCCAGCTTGGTTGAGTGGATCAACTGCTCGGGGGGCGAGATGACCGCGTTGGCCCACAGACGGATCAGCCGCACGCCTTTTTGATCCACCGGGTCCAGCGTACTTTGCCCGTTGTTCGTCCGGCGCACCTGTACCGCAAGCCCTACGATTTGTGCCACCAGTACAACCAGCAGCACCACGAGATTTCGGTAGCGGACGATGAACGATTCCATAGCGCCAGTGAACAGTTGTCAGTAAACAGTGAACAGCGAGCAGCTACAGAATAGACGGTTCCCTCTGTTCGCTGCTCGCTGTTTGCTGTTTGCTGTTTACGGGTTAGTCGATCTTGATCTTACGCAGCAGCCGGAAGTCTGACAGCATTTTGCCGGTGCCCAGCACGACCGAGGCCAGCGGATCGTCGGCCACCGAAACCGGCAGCCCGGTCTCTTCGCGGATGCGCTTGTCCAAATTCTTGATCAGCGCGCCGCCGCCGGTCAGTACGATGCCGCGATCGCTGATGTCGGCGGAAAGTTCGGGCGGGGTCCGCTCCAGCGCCACGCGAATCGCGTTCATGATGACCGCGATGCACTCGCCCAACGCTTCGCGAATTTCGCTATCGTCGATGGCGATCGTCTTGGGTACGCCCTCGATCAGGTTGCGGCCCTTGATCTCCATCGTCAGCGGCTTGTCTAGCGGGAAGGCCGATCCGATCTCGATCTTGATCTGCTCGGCCGTGCGTTCGCCGATCAGCAGATTGTACTTCCGCTTCAGATAATTCGTGATGGCCTCGTCCATTTGATTGCCGGCCATGCGCACCGAGCGCGAATAGACGATGCCCGAAAGCGAAATCACCGCGATGTCGGTTGTGCCGCCGCCGATGTCAACCACCATGTTGCCCGAAGGCTCGGTAATCGGCAGCCCGGCGCCGATGGCCGCCACCATCGCCTGCTCCACCAAGTAAACCTCGCTGGCTTTGGCGCGATAGGCCGAATCTTCGACCGCGCGCTTTTCCACCTGCGTGATTTCAGAAGGCACGCCGATCACGATGCGCGGATGCACCAGCATCTTGCGGTTGTGCGCCTTCTGGATGAAGTAGTTCAACATCTTTTCGGTGACTTTGAAGTCGGCGATGACGCCGTCCTTCATCGGCTTGATGGCCACGATGTTGCCGGGCGTGCGGCCCAGCATCTCTTTGGCCTCTTTGCCTACGGCCTCTACTTCGCCGGTGTTTTTGTTGATAGCCACGATCGAGGGCTCATTGACAACAATGCCTTTGCCGGCCGCGAAGACCAGTGTGTTGGCCGTGCCAAGATCGATGGCCAGGTCGCTCGAGAACATGCTGAACAGCGAGCGAATCCCATGGGACCGCGAGGAGCGCGAAGGATAATGGTTCGAAGACATGGAAAAGCAGATCTACCTCAAGCCTAAAGTCGAAACTACCACATAGCTATTGTACGGCCATGGGACTGAGCTCACGAAAATCCACCAAAATTGTCGTCTAAATGCTTCCGCGACGCATCGCGAACAGACGGCAAATCATGAATTCCCTTTAGTTGTTTTACGCCTTTGCCGAGCATAATCTTCGTCAACCGGTAAACAACAGTTCCTGGAATGTAAACTTTCGGCCCAATATGCAAAAACGGGAGAGCGCTGTTGTGCAAATAGGTGCCGGGGCCGGAAAGCGAAATCGGATCGGGCAATCTGCGCGCTACTCACGCTTCATTTCGCTGCACCACCTCACGATGCTGCGTCCACCCAGTTCGCTCGTTCGAAAAAACTCGCCGTCGAACCACAAAGCACGGCGCGGCTGCCGCATCAGTAAAAACGCACGCGCAGGCCCACGCTCACGCCCACCGAATTCATGGCGCCGTAGGTGAACTGCGGCCAATCCTGATATTCGAAATCGACGGCGCGAATGTAGACCCGGCGCCGCCAGTGATAATCCAGCCCGCCGCCCGCCGTCGCGGTAAAGTAGCGCCCTTGCGCGTAGTTGTAAGGAAAATTGAAATCACCGAAGCCCACCAGCGCCTTGGCGTATGGCTGCCAGCGGCCGAAATCAAGGTGATAGCGCGCGCCAATCGAGTAGCTTTCGGCATGTACGTTGGCCCGCTGATGATATTCCAGCCAGCGGCCCTCGGCTTCGAGCCCCACGCAGCGCTTCGTATCCGCATCGACAAAGGCCGAGTAGCCAAGCATTTTTCGCTGCCCGTACTCGAGCGTGTAGCCGGAAGCCATTGCGCCAGCCGAGAGCTGCAATCCGCCCATGTCGCCGGCCCAGGTCACCTGCGCTTGCGCCGCCGGGGCAAAAAGCAGCAGCGCCACGGCTCCGCCTACAAGTCGTGCGAACCATCTGTTCGCGCCCGGCTCGCCCATGCCCGACTTGCCGCATTTGCGCATCAATCTCATCGCCCGCCGCATTCTCTCCATTGCCCGCTGCACTCTTTCGCTTATTCTTTTCGTCTGCCCGATTTCGCCCCGCCGTCTACTTGGTAATCACCAGCGAGACGCTCTGGTAGTGAATCACGTTGCTGTTGGTGCCCGTGCCCGTTACCTGAATTGTGTAACTGCCCGGCGCGGCCGAACTCTGCGAGAAGTTGCTGCAACCGGAGACGGCAAAGGTCGCCGCCAAAAACGCCAGCGCGAAGATCATCGTAAAAATTCGCGAATTCCGCCGCCGCAGCCGCCAGAAGATCCATCCGAAGCCGAGGCTCAGCGGCAGAAGCAATCCGGCCAGAGCCACTTGCTGATTGGCCGCGCGGCGGTTCATCGCCGACGAGCCGCCGCTCAGCGGATTGTTGGTGTCGATCGTCAGCGTCACGCTGGCCGTGCCGTTGGCCGGCAGCGTAATGCTGGCGCTCGAAAAGTGGCAGGTCACCGCCGCCGGCAGCGACGAGCAGCCCATGCCGATCGTGTCGGTAAAGCCCGAGTTCGAGCTCATCGTCACCGTCACCGTAGTGTTCTGCTTGGTTGCCACCGTCACGCTCGAGGGCGAAACCGACAGATTGAAACCTACCGCCGTTCCTGAAACCGTCACCACAGAAGAGGTCGATGCGCCGTGGTAGGAATCTCCGCCATAGACGGCGTAAATGCTGTAACTCTCATTCGCGTTCAAGTCCGGCGTCAGCGTTGCCACGCCGCTTGAATCGAGCGTCGAGGCACCGATCGCCGTCGTGCCGCTATAAAAAGTAACGGTGCCGGTCGGCGTCGGCCCGGTGCTCGCGTTGACCACCGTCGCGGTCAGAATCACCTGCGCGTCCGCTCCGGTCGTCGAGGCCGTGCCCAGGCTGGTTGTGGTTGAAATCGTGCCCACCGTCTCGCTGACAACCGGTGAAGTGCTTGCGGCGTCATTGGTGTCGCCCAGATACTGCGCCGTAATCGAATAGCTGCCCGCCGCCAGTTGCGAATAGCTGAGCGTCGCTTTGCCGCCGCTCAGCGTTCCGGCGCCGATTACGTTGCCGTTAGCCAAAAAGTTCACGCTGCTGGTTGGCGTGCCGCCGTTGCCGCTCACCGTCGCGGTAAACGTAATCGAAGAAAGCACAATCGCCGGGCTGGGCGAAGCTGAGACCGTCGTCTGCGTCGTCGCCTGATTCATCGTCAACGCCGTCTGCGCCGATGCGCTGCTCGTGGCGTTGGTGTTGCCCCCGTAGGTGGCCACAATTTCGTAGCCGCCGGCAGAAAGCGTCGGCGTAATTGTTGCCGTGCCCGCTGAGCCCAGCGCTGCCGAGCCCAATGTCGTTGTTCCCGCGGTAAAGATTACCGTGCCGGTGAGTGGCGCCGTGCCTGAACTCAGCGTCACCGTCGCCGTAATCGTCTCGGCCGTGCCGCCAATGCCGGGGCTGGGCTTGGCCACGACCGAGGCCTGCGTCGCCGCCTGATTCACGATCTGGCTGAGTGCTGCCGCCGTTGTGCTCGCCGCATTGTAATTGTCGCCCGCGTAGCTGGCCGTGATCGGATGCGTGCCCACGATCAAAGTCGAAATCGCGAAGCTCGCCTGCGCCGGGCTGCCTGAGAGCGTTCCGGTTCCGATCTGCGCGCCGTTGTCGTAAAACTTCACCGTGCCGGTCGCCGCCTGCGTTGCGCTTGAGGCCACCGTCGCCGTGAAAGTCACGCTTGTGCCGTAATTCGAGGGATTCACGCTCGACCCGACTGTTAACGTTGAGCTCGCCTGCACGTCCTGGTTCACCGTGGCCGAGGTGCTGCTCGCGACCTCGCTGCTGGTATCGCCGTTGTATTCGGCTGTCATCTCATGCACGCCGTTGGCGAGCGTCGAGGTCGTATAGGTCGTCACGCCGCCTGCGTTGATCGCCTGCGTCGCGAGCGCCGTTGTGCCGTCGTAAAAAGTCACCGTGCCCGTCGGCGTTACGCCGCCGCCGCTCGACGAGACCGTCGCCGTAAAGGTCACGCTCGCCCCCACCGTCGAAGGATTCAGGCTCGAGCTCAACACCACGCCGGTTCCCTCGTTGACGGCCTGCGAGAGTGCATCCGAACTGCTGGCCGAGTGCGCCGCATCGTCGGTGTTGTCGTAGGAGGCCACGATCGAATGCACGCCCACAGCCAATGCCGAGGTCGCGTAGCTGGCCAACCCCGAGGAATTCACCGCCAGCTTTGAGGCCAGCGTCGTCGTGCTGCCACCGAAGGTGTCTTTAAGCGTGACTGTCCCGGTTAAGCTGCCCGTGTTCGCGCCGGTCGTCACCGTCATCGTAAAAGTCACCGACTGGCCGTAGCGCGAGGGATTGGGATTCGAACTGATTGTCGTCGTTGTCGAATTCACCGGCTCGGCCACGCCTACTAGCTGGATTGCCAGCGGCGAGTTCGCCGCCGCCACGCTGGCCTGCGCATCGGCGGCGATCGTGATCTCCGGCGTCTCGGTCGTGTTCGCCGTCAGTGTCGGCGTCAGCGACGGCGCAAAAACCGCGCCCACTACGCACGTTCCATCGATTGCCAGCGACTCGGCCGCCGTGCAGCCGTTCGTCACCGTTCCATCCACCGCCGAATTGGTTCCGGCCGTAATCGCGGTCAGCGTCAGCGCCGCGTTGCCGTCGTTTTCAATCGTCTCGTCGTCGGTCGCGGAGGTTTCCCCTTGCCGGATCGGCGTTGCGTACTTAACCGCCGCATAGTTGCCCTGGATTTCGCGCACCACCATGTTGAGCGTGTCGGTCACGTAGAGATTGCCGTCGCCATCCAGAAACAGGCCGATCGGCCCGTAAAACTCCATCTCGGTGAAGACGCCGCCGGAGTAAAAATCGCCGCATCCGTTTTCGGCCACCGTCGAAATCAATCCCGTCGATGAACTTACTTTGCGCACGGCCGCATTCTGCGTCTCGGCGATGTAGACGTTGCCGGCCGCATCCACCGCCACGCCCTCCGGCAACCAGACCGAGGCCGTGGTCGCCGCTACCGGCGTCGCCCCGCAGGCCGTCGAGCCCGCGTTGCCCGTGCCGGCAAAGGTCGAAATTGTGCTCGCCGATGTGATCGCTCCACTAACGGCAGCCACCTCGCGAATGCGGTGGTTGGCCGAATCGGGAATGTACATGTTGCCGCTCGCGTCGAAGGCCACCGCATAGGGATAATTCAGCTCCGCGCTGGTCGCCGCGATGCCGTCGCCGTTGTAGGCGCCGGTTCCGTTGGCGTTTGCAAAGCCGCTGCCGGCCACCGTCGTAATCACGCCCGTCGAGGCAGTGACTTTGCGGATGCGATGATTGTTCGTATCGGCGATGTGGAGATTGCCGCTGGCGTCGACTGTCACGCCCTCGGGAGAATTGAGCGTCGCTTGCGTAGCCGCGCAGCCGTCGCCCACCGCGTCGGTATGTCCACCGCAAACCGTACCGGCCGAGTTTCCGGCCACCGTCGTAATCTCGCCGGTCGCGGCCAGAATTTCGCGCACCGCGTTGTTGCTGCTATCGGCAATGTAAAGATTGCCCGCCCCGTCGATTGCCAGCCCGACGGGCGTGCTTAGCGTCGCGCCGGAAGCCGCCGCCCCGTCGCCGGTGTAGGTGGGATTGCCGTTGCCGGCGATGGTTGAAATGATCCCCGCGCCCGCGCAACTCGTTCCGTAAATTGTCGCGCTGGTCGCGCTGGCGCAGACCATGCGGATTCGGTTGTGTCCGGTGTCGGCGATGTACATGTTGCCGGCGCCGTCAACCACCACGCCGCTCGGCAAATCGAGCTCGGCCGCCGTCGCCTGCGCCCCGTCGCCCACCGAGGTGAAGAACCCGAACTGGCCGGCTACCGGCAGCACGTTGCCCGAGGCGAGTACGCCCAGTCCGCCGGTGCCGCTTCCGGTAAGGTAGGCCGTTCCCAGAACCGTTCGCACGCTTGAAACCGTGCCCACCAGCACCACGGCGCCCAGCCTCGGACCCGGCCGCGAGGGCGTAAAGCTCACCGACTCGGTGCAGGTGCCGTTCACCGCCAGCGCTGCCGAGGTGCAATTCGAACTTCCCGTTCCCACGGCGTAATCGCCGCCCGGCGCGCCCAGCGTCAGCACCTCCACGCTTGAAACCGTTCCGGCGGCCGTCGCCGTCACCGTAATGCTTTGCGTAGCCGTCGCGCCTACCGTCTGCGAGCCGAACTGCGCCCAGAGGCCGAGCGGAGAAAGCAGCAGCGCCGCCAACGCGATGAGCCAGCGCGTCGCGCGCCCAGCCGTGGCGCGAATGGTCCATGCGCCAACTGCCGTGCCGCCCATTCCGGCGGAGGATGGAGAGATTCCGGTTTCTTTCAAAGAAACTTCGAAGCGGCGATCTTTCCGGCCGAGGGGGTAGTCTTTCCGGTCCGTAAAGCAGTGCATGTACGGTCTCCGTTCGCGATTTTTCGGGTCTGGTTCCAGCGCTCGGCGTGCCTCATGATTGTTCGGAACTTGCTTAAAGCTGGCAGGGGAGTGCTGCCGTACCGTTACACACTGGAGCGTGAATACACGGTGCATCCCGAGGCCCCAACTTCTTTCGGGAACCTTATGCTCCTTTAATTACCTTGGTTTGAGATTGAAATACAGATCAATATTGCGCAAAATTGCGATTGCGCAATATTGCGCAATCGGCGCAGGGAGTGGCGTAAGAGTAGTCGCCGCCGCCCGGTGCTCCCGGAGTTGCTCCCAGGCGGAAAGCCGCCCGCCGGCGATCGTCGAGCCGGCGCGGCCGGTCGCTATACTGCCTTCATGCAGCCTGTTAGCGTCGTAGTGACCGAATTGAACGAAGGCCGGGAGATCGAGCGGGCGGTCGAGAGCCTTCTGGCCCAACAGCCGCCGGCGACAGAAGTGATCGTCGTTGACGGCGGCTCGACCGATGGAACATGGGAGTGGCTGCAGGCCGCGGCCAGTCGCGACCGCCGTCTGGTGGCGATCCGCGACGAAAGCTGCAATCTGAAGCATTCGCTGGGGCCGGTTTCGCGCGGCCGCAATGTGGCCATCGCCGCGGCTTCATCGCCGATTGTCGCCTGCGCCGACGCCGGCTGCGCCTACGCGCCCGACTGGCTCGCGAATCTGACCGCGCCGCTGGCTTCGGGCCAGGCCGAATACGCGCTGGGCGGCTCGCAACTGGATCCCGGCAACTGCACGGTTTGGGACATTGCCTCGGCACCGTTTTTCAGCGTCAAGCTGGAGGCTGTCGCGCCGACCAAGTCCTGCACGGCGCGTTCGATGGCTTTTACCAAATCACTTTGGGCGAAGATCGGCGGCTTTCCCGAACAGGTGCTGGTGGGCGAAGACACGCTCTTCGATCTGGAGGCGCGGCGGCTGACCGAGCCGGCCTTCGTCGCCAACGCCAAGGCGCTCTACGGGCCGCGCAATAGCTTTTATTCCGCCTGCCACCAACTGGCCCGCTACGCCACCAGCGACGGTCAGGCCCGCGTGCGCTGGAAGCGGCTGTTGCGCAACGCCGCGCGCTGCCTGGTGGACCTGGCGGCGCTCGCCAGCCTGCGTTGGACCGTTATGCCGCTGCTGGTGATTCTGGCGCTGCACGGCTGGTTTGCGTTTTTCCGCGACTGGCCCGAGCTGCGCCGCCGCGGCTGGCGGGCCGTGCTGGCGCGATTTGCCTTTTCGTCGGCCGTGCCCTGGGTTATCGCCGTCAACCACCTGCGCGGATTGCTTTCTGGCAAGCGGCTGACGAATTGGCAGAATGACGGCAGTGCGCAGTGCGCAGTGGACAGTGGACAGTGGATTGTTGTTTGTCGCGGCTGCTCAGGCGCGAGACGGCACCACGTAAAGCAAAATCGCAAAATAATGCGCGACGCTGCCGGCCAGCACGAACAAGTGCCAGGTGGCGTGGAAGTAGGGCCGGCGATCGAGGGCATAAAAGATGACGCCGAGCGTGTAAGCCAGGCCTCCGGCGGCCAGCCAGAGCATTCCCTGCCAGCCAATGGCGTTGATCAGCGGGCCAATTACGAAGACCGCCAGCCAGCCCTGAATCAGATAGACCGCCGTCGAAACAAAGGCTAGCAGGCCGTGGGTGAAGTGCTTCATGAAAACGCTTTTTGAAACGATGCCGATTGCCGCCAGCGCCCAGACCACGGCAAAGAGCACCCAGCCTCGCGCTCCGCGCAGCGAAACCAGCGTGAAGGGCGTATATGTGCCGGCGATCAGGACATAAATCGCCGAGTGGTCGAGGATGTGAAAGAAATCGCGGGCCGGGGTAAGCGTCAGCGAGTGGTAAAGCGTGGAGCAAAGGTAGACCAGCACCAGCGAGAGGGAAAAGATGGTGCAGCTAACGACCAGCCGCGCCGAGCCGCGCGTCGAGGTGGCGATCAACCACGTTGCGCCGACGATGGCCAGCGCGGCGCCGATGCCGTGGGTAATCGAGTTGGCCAGAATGTCGCCCAGTCTGGGATACGCCATCACAAGATTGATGATAGCTGCCTGGACGGGGAAGGGAAGTTGGTGCGCGCGCCGCGTTCCAAAATGGGCTACCGCTTCCAGGTTAGGAATTTGATGCCGATTCTGTCGATTTTGAGTGAAGGAGTTCTTGAGTATCCGCCTGTCGCTGGATAAGTTGCAAGATAAGCAGCAGTGTCTTTCCGCGGCGGAATGGATTATGACGGTTGAAGCGGCGACAAACAGGCCGGATGCACAGGCGCGGGAGCGTAGAAACGGAACGCGCCCCCAGGTGGACATTACGGAACGACTGATCGAGCTGGCGCACGGTTACCAGCTCATACTCGATCGGAATCCGCAGCAACCATCGGCGCTGGTGGGCATGAGCCTGGTGGCGATTGCCAGCCACCAAGCGATTGCCGCCGTCAAGATGGCGGCGGCGGCGGCGCAGGCGGCGCCGCAGACGGGCACCGCCTGGGTGGCGCTGGGGCTCTCGCTGAAAACCGTGCGGCGTTTCGAGGAGGCGCGCGAAGCGTACATGCAGGCCATCCGGTTGGATGGGATGGACCCATTGGCGCGGCGCGCCATGGGCGATTTGATGATCGTCGCCGGCCACCCGGAAGAGGCGATTCGCGAGTTCGATCTGGCGCTCAAACGGCAGCCGGGACTGGTTTCCGCGCACATGGGGATGGGCAGCGCGCTGGCCTACCTGGGGCGGAACGAAGAGTCTCTGGAGCGGTACAAGAAGGCGCTCGATTTGCAGCCGAGGCTGCCGGAGGGCGAGTTTGCCATGGCCTTCGTCCTGGCCCGTCTGGGGCGGACGAAAGAAGCCGAAAAACACTATCGGCGGGCGATCAACGAGAAGCCGGACTTTGCCCAGGCCTGGCTGAATCTGGGCAGCCTGCTGCGGGATGAGGGCAACGAACTTTATGCCGAGGCGGCGTTTGAGCGGGCCGTCACGCTGCAGCCCAACATGGCTTCGGGCTGGGTACATCTGGCGTCGCTCGAGCGCGACCGCAAGCATGTGGAAAAGGCGCAGAAGTTGCTGTTTCGGGCTCTGGCCATCAATCCGAACCGCATCGAGACGCTGATGGCCTGGTGTCACTTTCGCGCCGACGAAAAAGATTTTGCCGGAGCCTGGCAGTGGCTGCGCTGGGCTTATGCGCAGAATCCCAATCATCAGGAAGCCGTCAACATGCACGGAATCCTGCTACATCTGGAAGGCCGCTTTGAAGAGGCCGTCGAGGTTTTCACGCGGGCCGAGGAGTTGGGCAGTACCGCGGCGGCCTCGAACCGTGGCAATTCGCTGCTCGATCTGGGGCGGATGGAAGAGGCGCTCAAGGCGCAGGAGACGGCGGCCAAGCTCGATCCGCTTAGCGCCGGCGCGGAATACAACCTGGCTCTGACGCAGTTGCGGCTGGGGCATTGGGCCAAAGGCTGGCCGGGTTACGAGGCCCGCTGGCGCTTTCGCGAGGTGCACCGGCTGCCGCGGCTCTTCAAGCAGCCGCGCTGGAAGGGCGAGGCGCTGAACGGACAGTTGGTTTTGCTGCACACCGAGCAGGGATTGGGCGACACGATTCAGTTTTGCCGCTACGCCATGCTGGTGGTGGCGCGTGGCGGCCGGCCGGTTTTGCATGTGCAGGCGGCGGCCGAGCGGTTGCTGCAATCGCTGGCCGCGGTGCGCGCGGGGCTGGCGGAAATCGCCGTCATGGGAACCGAGCTGTCGCAATTCGACTACGAATGCCCGCTGCTGAGCATGCCGGCGGTTTTTGGTACAACGACGGAAACGACGCCGTGGACGGGCGCGTATCTGGGGGCCGATCCGGCGCTGGCCCAAGAGAAGCGGTTGCAACTTTTCTCGCTGAGCTCAGGGCCGCGCGTGGGGTTGGCCTGGGCCGGCAATCCGAACTACAAGGCCGACCGTCATCGCTCGACGCGGGTCGAAACGCTGCTGCCGCTTTTGCGCGCCGTCGATGCCACTTGGATCTCATTGCAGAAAGGCGAACCCGCCAAGCAACTGGCCGAGCTGCCGCGCGAGGTGAGCGTCTGGGACGGTTCGAGTCACGATAAAGATCTGGCTGAAGCAGCGGCCATTATCGCCGGCCTCGATCTGGTGGTGACCACCGACACCTGCATCGCGCATTTGGCCGGCGCCATGGGCAAGCCGGTGTGGGTCATGCTGCCGTATCTGCCGGATTGGCGGTGGATGGAGAAGATCGAAAGCTCGCCCTGGTACCCGACGATGCGTCTTTTCCGGCAGAAGAAAAAAGGCGATTGGGCCGAGGTGGTCGAGCGGCTGATTGGCGAGCTGCGGAATTGGAATCGCGCTCAGTTCAAGCTGTCGGAGTTCTTTCCGCTTTGCGCCGTGCCGGCTACTCACTCCTCTCCTTTGTCCATTTGAAGCGATTTTTTCGCGTCAACAAGCGGCATTGGTTTGGTCAAAGACGCTTGAAATTGCCGCGCTCCCGCCCTTTCACAAAGGAATTGTCGCCCATAAAGATTTTTCTTGACGGTCTTTTGCTCTATAAAGTAGAGTACTCTGTATTGATAGATTGACCGCGGCAAAGAAGGAGTGGAAATGACGGTTGAAACGAACGAGAAGGATCTGGCGGAGCGGGTGAAGCTGATCGAGAGCATGATGACCGAAGGCAGGCAAACGACCGAAGGCTGGGGATGGACGTTTGTGTTGTGGGGCGTGGCCTTCTACGCAGCGATGGCCTGGTCGGCATGGGGGCCGAAAGCCACATTGGCTTGGCCGGTGACGATGATTGCGGCCTTTGTACTGACAGGCGTTATTGCGAGCCGAAGAGCGCGCAGCCGACCGCGGACAACAATGGGCCGGGCGCTCGGTGCGGTATGGATGGCCACCGGAATTTCAATGTTTGTCCTTCTAATTGCGCTCGCGGGAGAAGGCCTATTGGAGACGCAAGCGTTCATGGGGATCTTGGCGGCGATGCTAGGCGTAGCCAATGCCGCCTCCAGCTTCATTCTCAAGTGGAAAGTGCAGTTTGGCTGCACCGTAATCTGGTGGGCGACATGCTGGATTTGCGTGGTTGGTACGGACACGCAGGGAACGGTCACACTTTTGATAACTGTTTTTCTTTGCCAGATTCTATTTGGCGTTTACTGCATGATCTCCGAAGCGCGGGCGCGGCGGAGCGAGGAAATTCATGCCTGAGCTACCGGAGTTGAATCCCATGGTTCACGGAAAACTGCGTCTGGCGCTGCTTTCGCTGCTGGCGGGAGTGGAAACGGCGGAGTTTACCTGGCTGCGAACGAAAACCGGCGCGACGGACGGCAATCTGGGAGCGCAGTTGATGAAGCTAGAAGAAGCCGGCTACGTGGCGATGAAAAAGAAATTCGTGCAGCGGAAGCCGCAGACGATCTACCGGCTGACCGAGAAAGGGCGAACGGCGCTGAGCGAATACATCGCGGCGCTGAAAACGCTGTTGGGCGGCGCAATGTAGGCAGTGATTAATTGGCGGCGACGCTTTCCGTTTCAAGGCTCGCCCGCAGCTTCCGCATAATGCCGAGATAAAAGGCGAGATTGTGAATGGTGTTCAGCGTGCCTGAGAGCGGCTCGTTGGCCTGGATCAGGTGGCGCAGATAGGCTCGGGAGTAGCGGCGGCAGACCGGACAGTCGCACTTCGGGTCGGGCGGGTTCTGGTCCTCGGCGAATTGGCGATTTTTGATATTCAACCGGCCTTCGCTGGTGAAGAGCAGTCCGTGGCGCGCGGCGCGGGTGGGCAGTACGCAATCCATCATGTCAACGCCCAGCCGGGCGTATTGCTCGATCTCGTCCGGATAGCCGACGCCCATCACATAACGGGGCTTGTCTTTAGGCAAAAGCGGCAGCGTTTCGGCGATCATCTCGAGGGTCAGCTCGCGCGGTTCGCCAACGCTCAAGCCGCCGATGGCGTAGCCGTCGAAATCCATTTCAACTAAGCGCTCGGCCGACTGGCGGCGAAGGTCGTGATACATGCCGCCCTGTACGATGCCGAATAAAGATTGCGTGCGATCTTCCATCCCAGGTCTCAAAAACGAGACCTGGGGCACCCTAGAGAGTGAGTCTTGCTTGGTTTCGGAGGCGAGATTCTCCTCTGAGTGTTGGGCTGCTCCATTCGGCGATTGAAACCAGGGAACCTCGCGGCAGTGAGCGCGGAAGTGCGTGAGCGAACGCTCGGCCCAGGCCAGGGTGAGGCGAAGGCTTTCTTCGGCGCGGGCGCGGGGAGCAGGGTACTCGGTGCACTCGTCGAAGGCCATGCAGATGTCGGCGCCGAGGGCGATCTGGACGTCGATCGAATGCTCGGGGGTAAAAAGATGGCTTGAGCCGTCGAGATGGGAACGGAATTGAACGCCGTTGTCGCTGACCTTGCGCAGGGCGCTGAGCGAGAAGACCTGAAAGCCGCCCGAGTCGGTAAGCATGGCACGGGGCCAGCTCATGAACTTGTGCAGGCCGCCCATGCGTCGGATGGCTTCGTGTCCGGGACGAAGATAGAGATGATACGTGTTGCCTAAAATAATTTCCGCGCCGAGAGCTTCGAGCTCGCCTTGCGTGACGGCCTTGACGGTGGCCTGGGTGCCGACGGGCATAAAGACCGGGGTTTCGACGGTTTGATGCGGAAGATTAAGACGGCCGCGGCGGCCGCCCGATGGGCTTTCGGCGAGAAGTTGAAAGATCGGGGTCACGAAAAGATTTTAGCGGCCCAGTGCTCGTTTTCGATGCGGGAGGCGGCATTGGCGTCTTCGGGCAGGCGGGCGGCGAGCTGAGAAACGGCGAGTCCGGTGCGCGGATCGCGCAGCTCGGGCGCGATTTCATTGAGTGGGACGAGAACGAAGGCGCGCTCGGCGAAACGCGGATGAGGCAGCTCCAGTTCCGACTCGTGGAGAACCAGATCGCCGTACAAAATCAGGTCGAGATCGAGCGGGCGAGGGCCGTTGAGAACCGCGTCGATGCGTTTGCGGCCGAAGTCGCGCTCGATTTCAAGAAGTTTTTTAAGTAGCTCGCGCGGGGCCAGCGAGGCTTCAAGCAAGAGAACGGCGTTGACGAAGCGGGGCTGGTTGACGAAGCCGACCGGGGCGGTGGAGTAGAGCGAGGAGCGGGCGACGATGCGGCCGCTGCTGGCGAGGCGATCGGCGGCGGCGGCCAGCGTAGCCTCGGGCGGGCCGGCGTGACTGGCGAGGTTGGAACCGAGAGCGATAGCAGCTAAAGGCACGCATATTAGAGTAGCGGAGTTGGCGGGAGCGCGTGGAACGAGCGCTTGATTTTCCCGGCGTCGAAAATCAAATTGGGTCGGCCGGCCGCAATGGGCGCGCCGTTTTTCGAGTGTGGCGAACTTTTTCCGCGCGCGCTGCGTAAATCTTTGCATCCCGAAAAGCGAAGTTTTGCGGAATAGAAAGTAGCAGAGGTTTATGGCAGTCCCTTGGAAGCCCGATTTCGAACAACTCGTCGATGAGCATCAGGCGATGGTCTTTTCGCTGGCGCTGCGCATGACCGGCGACCGCGGCCTGGCCGAGGAGATCGCGCAGGATGTGTTTCTGGAGCTGGACCGGAATTTACGGAAGATCGAGTCGGAACAGCACGCGGTGAACTGGTTGCGACGGGTGGCGATGAGCCGGTCGGCCGATGCTCTGCGGCGGCGGCGCGTGCAGGGCGTGCATCTTTGGGTGGAGCTCGACGAGGGAGCCGGGGCGCGGAGTGAAAAGAGCGGTTCGCCGCTGGGCGCGCGGCTGGAACGGCTGCTGGCGACGTTGCCCGAGGCGCAGAGAGCGGCGCTGGTGCTGCGCTACCAGGAGGAGTTGACGCCGGAGGAGATTGCCGAGACGCTCAATGCGCCGCTGGCGACGGTCAAAAGCCATTTGCAGCGGGGATTGAAGCTGCTGCGGGCCAAGGCCGAGAGTTTGAGGGAGTTTGTGCGTGGAGATTGAAGAGATGGACGAGTTCGAAGGCGAGCTGAGCGAAGCGATGACGTTGCGTCCGGCGCCGCCGAGCTTGAAGAACAAGATCATGCAGCGGCGCTGGCGCGAGCGGGCCGAGCGGCAACGCAGGCGCGTGGCTTGGTGGCGCAGGATCGCGGCCGCAATCGTGTTGGCCGGGGCGGTGGGTGGCGGCTTTGCGTGGCGTTACCGGCAGCAGCAGCGCAAAGGCGAGGAGGCGCGGCAGCAGGTATTGACGGCGCTGCGCATTACCAATCACGCGCTCAATGTGATGAACGCGCAATTGCAGCAGAACAATCAGCAAGAGCAGTAAGGAGAGGGAATGAAGAATCGGATTGGATGCATGATATTGGCCGTGGCGGCGTTAGCTGCTTCGGCGTGGGGACAGGGCGGGTTGCTGCTGCCGGTGCCGGTGGAAAAAGCGTTGGCGGCGCGGGCGTCGAATGTGACCGAGGTGACGCTGAACAAAAACATGCTGGATTTCGCGGCTAAATTCATGAACGGAAAAAATCAGAATGAAGCCGCGGCCAGGCAGTTGATCGCCGGGCTGGACGGCATTTACGTGCGCGAGTACGAGTTCGACAAAGAAGGTCAGTACTCGTCCGATGAGATCGACAAGCTGCGGCAGGCCTTTGAAACGCCGGAGTGGACGCCGATTGTGCATACGCGCGAGCACAAGGGCACGGAGACGACCGACGTGATGATGAAGCAGGTCAACGGCGAAACGCGCGGAATGTTCGTACTGACGGCCGAGCCCAAGGAGTTGACGATTGTACTGATTCTAGGGCCGATTCACATGGACCAGTTGGGAATGCTCAAGGGATTGGGCGGGCTGGGTTCGCTGAGCGCGGTTGAGAAGAAAGCACACGCCGAAGCGAAGACGCAGCTCAAGGGCGGTAAAAAAGGCGGTGACCAATGAGTCGTCACTTTTGGATTCCTCTCGGCTGCGCGCTGCTCTGTGTCGCGATCGTGGTTCCTTGGGTGGCGCGCGCGGCCGGCGACGTGAACGGCTTCGACGGCGTGGTGGGCACGATCGAGAGCCGCTACCACGCGCGCGCCACGCGGGTTCCGCTGCTGGGGTTGGCGAGCATGATCGCGCGCGGCGCAACGCACGACGGAGTGCGCAATGTGCATGTGGCGGAGTTCGAGCATTTTTCCGCCCCGGTTGACGGCGATGAACTGAACCGTCTGGTGGCCGCAAGGCTGGGCCAGGGCTGGGAGCGGGTGATTCGCGAGACCAGCCGCAAGGGCGGCGAGCAGACGCTGATCTTCGCGCGTCCCGAGGATAAGTTGATGGGCGTTTTTATCGTCGATCTCGATCAGCAGGAGATGAACGTGGTCGAGGTTTCCGTCGATCCAGATCATCTGATGGAGACGGTCAACAAGTACACGCACAACGACCGGGGCCAGGACGAGCCGGAATAAAATCCGGCTGCAATCGCCCCGCGACTTTATTGCGCGCGGGGCATTAACTCGCGGGTCATCAGATCGACGAAAAGTTTTTCAAAGCGCGACTGGTCGATCTCGAGCTGAACGTGAACCGGGTGCAGATCGGTCGCGGGCTTGAGTGATTCGGGCCAGGCGAGGGTGTCGCCATAGCTGGGGCCGTGGCTGAGATCGACGTCGATGTAAAGTGTGGCCTCTTTGGTGACGATTGTCGGGTCGAGCCAGATGCAGGCGGCCAGCTCGTCCCACATGTCCGTGCGGTGCTGGCTCCAGGCGGCGATGTAGCGTGCGGCGGGGGTTTGCGCTTTGGAGATTTCGTCGAGCATGGCCTGGGTAAAGGGAGCCTTGACCGTGGCGTCGATCGGCGTCAGATCGATGCGCGGCCAGGGGGCGCGCAAAACCATGTGCGCGGCTTCGGGATCGAACCAGAGATTGAATTCGCGCCGGGGATTGGCGGCGAACTCCGGCTTGCTGGTTTGCGGATTGAGGCTGCCGCCCATCAGCACGAGGCCCTGAGCGAGCGCAGCGAATTCCGGATCGAGCGCAACGGCCAGCGCGATGTTGGTTAGCGGTCCGGCGGCGTAAACGGTGACCTGATGCGGATGGGCGCGGACCTGACGGATAAGGAAGTGCGCGGCATCCTCGTCGAGAGGCTTGGTCGCGGGCGCGCCTTCGGGCAGCGGCGGAATCGCGTTCGGGCCGTGCGCGGCGGGTGCTGCGGGCATGAGCGCGACCGCTCCGCCCCAGGCGCCGAGCCAGGGCGCGCGACCGTCGAGCGATTGGCGCGCAAGCGTTTCTTCTCGTGTGCGGACGAGCGGAAAGGCCGCGCCTTTGACGACGGGCACGTCGGCGTGGCCGGTCAGTTCCAACATGCGCAGAGTGTGGAGCGTCTCTTCGTCGCGCCAAGCGTCGCCGGTAACGATGGTGATGCCGAGAACCTGCACCTGGGGCGCTTGCAGCAGCGCCAGAATCGCCATTTGATTGGAGCCGCCGGGGCCGGCTGCATCCTCGTCGACTAGAACCAGACGCGGCTGCGCGCCGGCGGCGATGGAGAGCGCCAAAAGAAGAAACAGAGTCGAGAGCGATCTCATAAGCCGCATTGTTGCACTAAATTGTTGCACAAAGCGCGCGGCGCAATGAAAAATTCGATGACAGGCGTGCGCAGGAGTTTCTGTTCCCTATTCCCTGCTTTTAAGTGATGTCTTCGGTATCGTAAACTGGCTGGATTTTGCGCTTCTGCACGCCGTGAACCGAGGCGAGCAGATCGTCGACCACGTCTTCAAGCTGGCGCTGGTTTTCGATTACATCGCTCATGCTCTTCAGACCTTCGGGCTCCTGAACGCGCTCGACCAGCGCTACGGCGTGGCATTGAGCGGTGCCGTCCAGATTCAGACCCTCGGGAGTTTTGGCTTTGATGCTGACCTGATCGAGCTCGACGCCGAGCAGATCGGCGACACGGGCGCGCATTTCTTCGGCGATGGGCGCGATCTTGGGCTGGGCCAAAATCAGCGTGGTGTCGATGTTGACGATGCGGTAGCCGGCGTGTTGCAGCTCCTCGATGGCGAGGCCGACGAAGATTGCCGAATCGGCGTCCTTCCAGCGGGGATCGTTCGGCGGGAAAAAGGTTCCGATGTCGCCGGCGGCCACGGCGCCCAGCAGGGCATCGGTAATGGCATGCAGCAACACGTCGCCGTCGGAGTGGCCGGCCAGCCCTTCGGCGTGCTCCAGCGTCAGGCCGCCAATATGCAGCGGCACGCCGGGCTTGAAGACGTGCGAGTCATAGCCAAATCCGATCCGTGTGTCCATCGTTCGTGCTCCCAGGGGCGAGGCCCATCCGCGACGATCATCCACTTCGCGGAAAAAGCTCTATCCGCGAAGGGTTCGCTTCTGGCGCAGGTAAAATTCGGCCAGTTCCAGGTCGCCCGGCTGAGTAATCTTTAGATTAACCTGAGAGCCCGGGACGACGGCGACGGCGATTCCGGCACGCTCGACGACCGAAGCCTCGTCGGTGCCGATAAAGCCGTCGGCGGTAGCCTCGGCAAAGGCCTTTTGCAGCAGACCGTAGCGGAAGCCCTGCGGCGTTTGCGCCTGGACGACGAACTCGCGAGGAATCGTCGAGGTGATCAGCGCGCCGTGGGCTGTGCGCTCCACCTGCTTGATGGTGTCGACGGCCGGCATGCCGACGATGGCCGCGCCGTGCTCGATGACGGCATCGATGGTCCGCTCGATGGTGGCGGTGTCGATCAGCGGGCGCACGGCATCGTGAACCAGCACCAGATCGTCATCGGCGGCGGGCAGCGCGCGCAGAGCGTTGGCGACCGAATCCTGTCGCTTTTCGCCGCCCTCGACCACATGCACGCGGTCGCTGAAGCCGAATTCGGCTACCTGCGTTTCGACCCGTTCAATCTCGGTTTTGCGCACGGCCACGTAAATGGCTGTGACGCGCGGCGCGGCGGCAAAAGCGCGCAAGGAATGAATCAGGATGGGAACTCCATCCAGGGCCAAAAACTGCTTGGGCTGCGGCCCGGCCATCCGGGTTCCCAGCCCAGCGGCGGGAAGAATCGCGAATACCTGCATAACTCGTGGAGTATAGCAGCTTTTAGCTCTTCGCTATCAGCGCCTGGCCATTAACGTTGGGCGCGAGCGACGGCGGAACTTGGTTTTCCTCATGCGGGACGGCGGCGAGCGCGCGCAAAAGCGCGTTGCACCACACTTGAAGGCCGGCGGTTTCGCCGCTCCTCTGCAAGGCACGAAAGCCTCGGGGCGCGACGTGTGTTTATTTAAGATTCCAGATGAGTCCGGCACATCTCGTTGCTCGCGGTAAAGCCGAGCGCCTGATACAACGAGCGGCCCTCTTCGGAGGCATGCAGGGAAACGCAACGGATTCCGCGCCGGCGGCTTTCATCCAGAGAGATTTGGAGAAGAGATCGCGCCAGTCCGCGGCGGCGATATTCGGCTTCGACGAAAACATTGAGCAGATAGCCGCGGAGAACGCCCGCGGGGTCAAACGGAATCGGCGGCCAGTCGAGCAACAACAATCCCACCGAAGCTACCGGAGATTCTCCGTCAAAGGTGATCCAGCCAAGATAGGTTCCTTCGGCTAGCTTTCGGGCGACCCAGGCTTCGAAATTGCGGGTCATGGATTCCAAATCGACTGTGGTGTGGCCCATCGCGACAAACATCGCTTTGCGGTGTGCGGCAATCAACGACGAATCGGAAGCAGTGGCGGATCGTGTCGCGTACATGAAACCAGTATAAGAAGGTCGAAGGCCCAATGCGATCGGTAACGCCGTATGATGCTGATGTGCAGGCAGGAAATCACAATTGCTCGTTCGCGGAGCACCTCGATGTTACGTTGCTTCGTCCAGGGCTGCGCGTGGCCGTGGGGCTTTCAGGCGGAGCGGACTCGGTGGCTCTGCTGCGCGCATTGGTCGAGCGCCGCGAAGAGTTAGGACTGGTGCTGCACGCGGCGCACTTGCATCACGGGCTGCGCGGCGAAGAGGCCGACGGCGACTTGGAGTTTTGTCGCGAATTAACCGGCCGGCTCGAGGTTCCTTTTCACGAAGCGCGGGTCGATGTCGCCACCGTCGCCCAGGCCGATCCGGCGACGGGCAAGCCGGCCGAAAGCATCGAAGAGGCCGCGCGCCGGTTGCGCTACGACTGGTTCCGGCAACTGCTGGCCTCGGGAGAGATCGACGCTGTCGCTACCGCGCATACCCTCGACGATCAGGCCGAAACGGTTTTGGCTAAATTTCTGCGCGGGGCCTGGACCGAAGGGCTGGCCGGCATCCATCCGGTTCTCAAATTTCCCGAAGGCCGGATCGTGCGGCCGCTGCTGGGCGCGACGCGCGCGCAGATCGAGGCCTATTTGCACGAACTGGGGCAGAGATGGCGCGAGGACAGCTCGAACCAGCATTTGACCTTTACTCGCAACCGCATACGCCACGAGCTGTTGCCGCTGCTTGAAGGCTGGAATCCGCGGCTACGCGAGCATTTGGCGCAGATGGCCGAGCTGGCGCGTGAAGAAGAGAGCTGGTGGCAGACAGAGCTGGCGCGGCTGACGCCGCAAATACTTTTGCCCGGACGGCCGGCCAGAGGCGGCGGTCGGACGGCCGGGGCGGGACTCGACGATGGGCTCGCTCTTGAAGTCAGCCGGCTGGCGGAGCTGGCGCCGGCGATGCAGCGGCGGCTTTTGCGTTTGGCGGCTGGGCGATTGGGCGTGGCGCTGGATTTTGCCGCGACCGAAACGCTTCGGAAACTGGCGCTCGACGGCCGGGCCGGGAAAAAACTTTTGTTGCCGCAGGGTTTGCGCGCCGAGCGGTCGGTACGCGAGCTGCGGCTAACGCGTGCGGCGGCAGGCCGCGACGAGGCGGCGGCCGCGCCGGTTGAATACACCGTGGTAATCCCCGGCGAAATTGAGGCTCCGGTCCTCGGGTTGCGGCTTTGCGTTGAGTTTGCGGGGCCGGAGCAAGCTGGCCGGCAGCCGCTAACGGCCACGCTGCGGAGCTGGAGGCCGGGCGACCGGGTAAGGCCGCGCTATTCTTCTGGACCGCGAAAGGTGAAGGAAGTGCTGGAGCGCCTTCACGTTACAGGATCGGCGCGGGCGCTTTGGCCGGTGCTGGAAGTAGCGGGACGCATCATATGGATGCAGGGCGCGGAGCTGGAGCCGGAGCCGGGATTGACGGTCCGGGCGCTTCCGGTCGCCGGGCAAACTTTTCCCTTACCGGGAAAGTAACCATGAGTAACATTGCGGGTACCCCCAAACACGGGGATTGACGGCTCCTGGCGGGGTTGTTGTAAGAGTAGAATTGGAATACTGCTCCTGAGGCGACGCGTTTAGCGCGTATGCCGTGGGAGCGCTGTATGTTTTTGCCACTTTAACGGCCGCGTTAGCGTCTAAATAAGTGGTGCTGGGTAAGAACAGGCGGCGCAAGTCGCGGTAGCTGCTTTTCCCTTACCGCGCAAAGGAGTCGTTGGTGAACTCAAGCGTAAAAACGATCATGTTCTGGGTGTTAATTCTCATCTGCCTCATGCTGTTGTGGGGCGTGGTGACCAAGAGCGCCAGCATGACCAAAGAGGCGGAGTATAGCTATTCCGATCTCTACGACAAGGTGCAGAACAATCAGGTGCAGGACGCGGCCATTCAAGGCAGCGAACTGCGCGGGCATCTAAAGGCCTCGCCTAAAGACGAGTTCCATACCACTCTGCCCAGCAACTACGAAGATCTGCTGAAGGCGATGATCGGCTCCAAGGTCTATTTCTCGATCAAAGAGCCGCAGAACAGCATTCTGATTCCGCTGCTGGTCAACATCGGCCCCTTTGTGCTGCTGATCGCGATCTGGTTCTTCATGCTGCGGCAGATGCAGTCGGGGGGCAACAAGGCGCTCTCGTTCGGCAAGAGCCGCGCGCGTCTGCTCTCGATGCAGCAAAAGAAGGTCACCTTTAAGGATGTGGCCGGCGTTGACGAAGCCAAGGAAGAGCTGAAAGAGATTATCGAGTACCTGCGCGAGCCGCAGAAGTTTCAAAAGCTCGGCGGGCGCATCCCGAAGGGCGTGCTGCTGGTGGGGCCTCCGGGAACCGGCAAAACGCTGCTGGCCCGTGCCGTAGCCGGCGAGGCCAACGTTCCGTTTTTCTCCATCTCCGGTTCGGACTTTGTTGAGATGTTCGTCGGCGTGGGCGCCAGCCGCGTGCGCGACCTCTTTGAACAGGGCAAGAAGAACGCGCCCTGCATCATCTTCATCGACGAGATCGACGCCGTCGGCCGCCATCGCGGCGCGGGTCTGGGCGGTGGTCACGACGAGCGCGAGCAAACGCTGAATCAACTGCTGGTTGAGATGGACGGCTTTGAATCGAATGACGGCGTGATTCTGGTGGCCGCCACCAACCGGCCAGACGTTCTCGATCCGGCGCTGTTGCGGCCGGGCCGCTTCGATCGCCGCGTGGTGGTCGGTTTGCCAGACGTGCGCGGACGCGAAGAAGTTTTGAAGGTACACGTCAAGAAGGTGCCCGTCTCCGACGACACCAACCTGAATATTCTGGCTCGCGGAACGCCTGGATTCTCCGGCGCCGATTTGGCCAACATGGTCAATGAGGCGGCGCTGAACGCGGCGCGCATGAATCGCAAGCAAGTGACGATGTACGACTTTGAGCTGGCCAAAGACAAGGTGCTGATGGGCGCAGAGCGCAAGTCGATGCTGCTCAAAGACGAAGAAAAGCGCGTCACCGCTTATCACGAGGCCGGCCACGCGCTGGTTTCGATCATGAGCAAAGACTCCGATCCCGTCCACAAGGTCACGATCATTCCGCGTGGCATGGCGCTGGGCGTTACGGTGCAGTTGCCCGACGATCGCCACAACTACACGCGCGAATATCTGGCGACACGGCTGGCGATGCTTTACGGCGGCCGCGTAGCCGAGGAGATCTTCCTCAACCAGATGTCAACCGGTGCCGGCAACGACATTGAGCGGGCCACCGAAGTGGCGCGTTCGATGGTCTGCGAATACGGCATGAGCCGGCTGGGCCCGCTCACCTACGGCAAAAAGGAAGAGCAAATCTTCCTGGGCCGCGAGATCGCCCAGCACCGCGACTTCTCAGAAGAAACGGCGCGGCAGATCGACCAGGAAGTTCGTCGTCTGATCGACGAGGCATACCAGGCGGCGCACGGCATTCTGGAGGCGAACCAGGATACGATGCATCGCATCGCGGCGGCGCTGCTCGAGCGCGAGACACTCGATTCCGAAGAGTTGCGGCTGCTGATCGAAAACAAGGAATTGCCGCCGATGCGTTCGTCGTTGGCCACGCCCAGCGACGGCGGCGACGACAATTCGCAACAGGTGCTCAAACCAGAAAGCCACGGCGGCGCTGGCAGCATTCCGGCCGGTTCGCCTTCGCCAGCATAAAAACCAGTTGTTTGTGATTCGCAAGGGCCGCTCTTCGGAGCGGCCTTTTTGTGTTTGCGTTTGGTTATAAGCTGGAGAGCGCTACGTAACGTCCGAGCAGATTTTTCGGCCCAGAGAGGCAGGGATTGTCTGCAACGGCGAAGCGCAGCGGCAACTCGGCGGCGCGGCGAATGCCGATGCGGCTGGTGATCAGAATGCGATCGACGGCAAGGTCGGACTCCCAAAGCTGGAGCGGCGAGGCCGGGTCGAGCAGGTCGAGACCGTTGTGCGATTGACGCGCGAGGCCGAGAGCCTGGCAGAGCCGGCTCGGTCCTGCGGTAAGCTCATGCGGGCGCGCATTTAAAATCAGGCCGCGGTTGCGGGCCATTTGGTCGAGTCCTGCGACCGGCTCAAGAGCGCGCAGCAGTACGCAGCCAGCTTTACCGGGCTGCTCGCAAGAGATGTTCATGCAAAAGTAGCGGCCGTAGATCGAATAGACGTAGGCGTGGCCGGCGGGGCCGAAGAGCACGCGATTGCGTTCGGTGGGGCCGCGATAGGCGTGTGCAGCCGGGTCGGGCGGAGCCTGATGCGGGCCAAGATAGGCTTCAACCTCGACAATGCGGCCGGCGAGCCAGCCATTGCCTGTGCGGCTGGCCAACACTTTGCCCAGCAGACGGGGAGCGACGCGGTCGGGTGGCGCTTCAAAAAAAGCGCGAGCCAGCAGCAGGCCCGCCGCGGCCCGGCAATCGCGATTTATTTGTGCGTCTTCTTCCATTCCTTAATGATCGCAAGCACTTCTTCTGCATGGCCGGCGGGGGTGACATTGGGGAAGACGTGGAGCAGCTTGCCCTCCGGGCCGATCAGGAAGGTCGTCCGCTCGATTCCCCAAACCTTTTTGCCGTACATGTTCTTTTCCTTGAGCACGTCAAACTGTTTGCAGACTTTTTCGTCTACATCGGCAAGGAGCGTGTAAGGCAGATTATATTTGGCGCGGAATTTGGCCTGGGCGCGCGGGGTGTCGCGGCTGATGCCCAGAACGACCGCGCCGGCCGCCAGCAGCTTTTTAAATGTGTCGCGAAAGCCGCAAGCCTCGATCGTGCAGCCGGGGGTGTTGGCTTTAGGGTAGAAGAAGAGTACCACCGGTTTGCCGGCAAAATCCGAAAGGCTAACGGTCTTTTCTTCGTCGGTTTGAAGGGTGAAGTCGGCGACTTTCCGGTTCAGTTCCATGGGAAATCTCCTCGCTTGGAAATATTAGGATTGTCTGCCCTGTTCGATGATGGACAATGACCGAGGGATGCGCAAGGTGAACTTCCAAAATCGAATTCGCTTGACGGTCGGCGCGGCGGCGCTGGGCTGCGCGGCGGCCGTGGCGCAGTATCCCGGCCAGATTAAGGAAGCTGATAAGGATGTGCAGACGCTGCGCGCCGTTGCGGTGCTGGAGTGGACCGGCGACGCCGATCATCCGAAGGCCATCCGCCTGGTGCCGGTTTGCGTTTACGACGGGCAGGAACTGCAAGACGCCGGCGTTTATCTTTCGCGGCCCGCGCCGATGGCGCTCGAGAGCGAGGTCGAGTATCAATTGTTGGAAAACGGCCATCCGGTCGGACTCTTTGATGTGGAAGGAGCCGGGCGCGAACAAAGCGGCTGGGTGGGCTACGGCAAGCGAAAGGCGATGCCTGTCGCGCGCACCAAGCCCGCGCGGATGGTGAAGATCGACGAAGACGAGATTGAAAGCGATGTGCCGGTGCTGCACCGCAAACATCACGCGAGCGAGGCGGGCGGCGGCAACAGTTCTGACTCCAACGAGCCGACGCTGCACCGGAGCGGCGATGCGGCAGACAGCGATTCCGGAGCGCCCACGGCCGATCCCGACCGGCCTACGCTGCACAAAAGCAAGGACGCCGACAAGGCCAGCGCGCAGAATTCCGATTCCGGCGAGCCAACGCTGCATCGCACCGGTGATGCGAAGAGCGGCGATTCCGGCAACAGCCCGACGGCTTCGAGTACAACGCCATCCTCTTCCTCCACACTGGCCTCCGATGCGGATTCCAATGCGCCCGCGCCCGATCCCGACCGGCCCACTTTGCACAAAAGAAGCGACGAAAGCGCCGCGAAGGATTCCGGCTCCTCAAAGCCTAAAAAGAAAAAGAACGAAGACGTGGCCTTCGTTGATTCGGTCGATACCGTTGCCGATCCTGACCGGCCACAACTGAAGCGCGGCAATTCGGGGAACTTTGGCGGCGCGGTGCTGCCCAGCCTGATCGGTCTGCCGGCCGACATGCGGCAGCAGGTGGCTGTTTCCGACATCAAAGACCGGCCGGTGCATCCGTGGGCCTACAGTTGGGCCGCCCCGGAAGACGAGGAGAAGATGAAGTCGGCGATGGAAGATTTGGCGCGGAAAGAGTTGGGGCTGACGCTTGCGCCCGCGCCTGTCGCCGAAGCTGCCGCCAAGAAAACCGGCGCGACGCGCAAAGCCAAAACGAAAGCCGCCCAGCCCGCGGCACTACCGCCCGAACCGGCAGAGCCCGCTCCGCTTGACGATGAGCACTTCCACGTCTTCGAGCTGACCTATGGCTCGGGGGCAACGATGGTTCTGTCGGCGCGCAGCGACGACGCTCAGGCCGGGCAGAAGTTTGTCACCCTCATTGCCCAGCCCGATTTGTACGGCAACGTGGCCGTGCTGCTGAAGAGCGTGACCGACCCGGCGCACTTGGACGAGAAACCGCAAATGCGGCTGATCGACGTTGTCGATGCACAGGCCGACAATCGCGGTGAACTGCTTTTTGAGCTGCGCGGCGCAACCCAGCGCCAGTTCGCGCTCTACCGCGTGCTGCGCGGCCGGGCGACGCGCATCTTCATAAGTAGCGCCGAGGCGATCACTGCGCCGGCCAAAAAATAGAGCCGCCCTGAATAAATCCGCTACATGCTCCGAGCTGCATGACCAAGAGCCGTATGAAGTCTATAAATGAGTGTTAATAACTCCGGCAAGGCTGGAAATCAATGTTGAGTTTTGCACTTTGTGTGTTACTTTTGTAACATATTTTGTACTGCTTAAGAAATCAACAGTTTAGACTTTTTGCATACGTTACCAACTTGAAAATTCATCCTCGGACGGCTTTTTACATGGGCCGGAGCTTTGCAACCAAGCTCCAATTGCGGGTAAGTTATCAGCTATGAGAACCAATAACTCCCCCAAGGGTCAAGCCGTAGATTCCGCGACCATCCTGCAGCGCCTTGGTAAGTGCGCCGGCGATTCAATCGATGGCGACATCGAGGAGAACCGCGCCACATTTACGTCGAGCGCGGCTGCTGTTACCGACCAGATGGCGGCAAACAGCCGCGCTCCCGAGCTTCCAGTGATAACCAGCCGCGAGGTGCAGGAGATTCTCGCCTACCTTCCGTCGACGGCCCATGCGGCGCGCGCGGCAGAAAGTCAGTGCCATCCGCAAGCGCTTGCCACTGCCGCACGTCCGCGCTTTCGCGGCCACGCAACCATGCGTTGAGCAGTGGTTTTTGCGGCCGCGATGGATTGCGGCGAGTAGCGAAAAATGGCGGCGTTGGCGGGCCGACGAGCGCCGTGAGGATTTTTGTGTTCCTCATGGGCACCATTCATTTTTTGCTGCGCATTCGGCACGCCTAAAGTCTGCGCTGATTTTACGGAGTTGGCGCGGGGGATCAATCCCCCGCATCCTCTGAATCACTGACAACTGCCTACTGTTTTGCGAACATCTGCTTGATGCCGCGGAGGGCCTGGCGGGTGCGCTCCTCGTTTTCGATCAGCGAGAAACGAACGTAGTCGTCGCCGTAGTCGCCAAAGCCGACGCCGGGCGAAACAGCGGTTTTGGCCTCGGTGAGCAGACGCTTGGAAAATTCCAAGGAACCGAGCGCGCTAAAGGCCTCGGGAATCTTGGCCCAGACGAACATGGTGGCTTTGGGCGAGGTGACCGGCCAGCCGAGCTTGTTGAGTCCTTCGACCAAAACGTCGCGGCGACGGCGATAGATTTCCGCAATCTGGCCGACGCAATCCTGCGGACCCTCAAGAGCGGCGATGGCGGCCACCTGGATGGGCGTGAAGGTGCCGTAGTCGAAGTAGCTTTTGAGGCGTGCCAGAGCGGCGACCAGCTTCTTGTTGCCGACCATGAATCCGATGCGCCAGCCGGGCATGTTGTAGCTTTTGGAAAGTGTGAAGAACTCGACGGCGACGTCTTTTGCGCCGGGAACCTGCATGACGCTGGGTGGTTTGTAGCCGTCGAAGGCGATGTCGGCGTAGGCAAGGTCTTGAATGAGATAGAAGCCGTGTTCGCGGGCGAGATCGACGAGACGGGTGAGGAAGGGTAGCTCGACGCATTCGGTGGTGGGGTTGGAGGGGAAGTTGACGATCAGCGCTTTGGGGCGCGGGGTCATGCGCGGGATCAGATCTTCAAGTTGCGCGAGGAACTGTTCTTTGTCGTGAATGGGAACGCTGACGACATGCGCGCCGGCGATGACCGGGCCGTAAATGTGGATGGGGTAGGAGGGGTTGGGCACGAGGACGGTGTCGCGCGAGTCGAGAATGGCCAGACAAAGATGGGCGATGCCCTCTTTGGAGCCAATGGTAACGATGGCCTCGGATTCCGGGTCGAGATCGACATCGTAGCGGGATTTGTACCAGTTGCAAATGGCTTTACGCAGCCGCGGCAGTCCGCGAGAGACCGAGTAGCGGTGCGTGGGCGGCTTCATGGCGGCTTCAACGAGTTTGTCGACGATGTGTTTGGGCGTGGCGCCGTCGGGGTTGCCCATGCCGAAATCGATGATGTCTTCGCCGCGATGCCGGGCGGCCATCTTCATTTCGCTGGTGATGTTGAAGACGTACGGAGGCAGACGCTGAATGCGAGAGAACTCTTCCATGATGACTCCAGTGTAGCGACAGTTAACAGTTGTCAGTAATCAGTTGTCAGTGGCCAGTTAACAGTTGTCAGTAAATAGATACGCTGAAACGAGGGACGCCAGCCGATCGCCGGCAACTGAAAGCTAAGGACTGGATTTTTTCGGAATGAGGTGGGGCGAAATTTAGGCGGCCGGAGCCGCAGCCGCCGCGGCAAGGGCCGCACCGGTACGGGTAGCGCGCGCAATAGCGTGAGCGAAATGGCGGGTGTGCCGCATCGTGTTGATTATAGCGCGGGGAAGGAAATAGGGACCAGGGGCTGAGGGTTAGGAAATGAGGGGCGCAAATTTATACTGAAAGACGATCATGAGTACATTTTTGCCTGTCGATGAACAATTGGATCTGCTCGAAAAAGGCGCGGCGGAGATCATCCGCGTGTCCGATTTGAAAGAGCGCCTCGAAGAGAGCCGCAAAACCAGCCGCCCGCTGCGCATCAAGGCCGGCTTCGACCCGACCTCGCCCGATCTGCACCTGGGCCACACCGTGCTGATGCGCAAGCTGCGGCATTTTCAGCAGCTCGGCCATCAGGTGATTTTTCTGGTGGGCGATTCGACCGCGCTGATCGGCGACCCGACCGGCCGCAACGTCACCCGCAAACCGCTCACGCCGGAACAGATCGCCGTGAATGCCAAAACTTATTTGGCGCAGGTCTTCAAGATTCTCGACAAGGATGCGACCGAAGTGCGGTACAACTCCGAGTGGCTGGGCAAATTGAGCTACGAGGAAACCATTCGGCTGACGGCGCACTTTACGGTTTCGCAGATGCTTGAGCGCGACGACTTTCACAAACGCTTTCAGGCCGAGCAGCCGATCAGCCTGCACGAGTTTTTGTATCCAGTGATGCAGGGCTACGATTCGGTGGCGCTCGAGTGCGACGTGGAGCTGGGCGGGACCGATCAGAAATTTAATCTATTGTGCGGACGTGAGCTGCAGCGGCACTACGGCCAGAAGCCGCAGATCGTGCTGATGACGCCGATCATCGAAGGGCTCGACGGCGTGCAGAAGATGTCGAAGTCGCTCGGCAACGCGATCGGGATCAACGAGCCGGCCGCGGAGATGTACGGCAAGCTGATGTCGATTTCTGACGAGCTGATGTGGAAGTATTGGACGCTGCTGACGGATTTGAAGCAGAGCGAAATCGACGCGATGCAGGCCGATGTGGCCTCGGGCAAGCTGCATCCGATGGCCGCCAAGAAAAAACTGGCGCGAACGATCGTTGCGGGCTTCCACGGCGACGAAGCCGCGCAAGCCGCCGACGAAAACTGGGCCCGAATGTTCCAGCAAAAGGAAGTAGCCGAGGATCTGGAAGAGGTGGCCGTAGCTTTTGCCGATGTGGCCGGGCCGGAGGGATCGAAGCAGGTACGGCTGCCCAAGTTGCTGGTGAAGCTGGGGCTGGCGGCTTCCGGTTCAGAAGCCAATCGCAAGATCGCCGAGAAGGCGGTGAAGCTAGACGGGGAAGCGGCTTCAGGCAATGTTTTTTCGGCGGATCAGCTACCGGCGCGCATCGTAGTTCGGCTGGGCAAGCGGGCCAAGGTGGCGGTGATTGGCTAAGAGCGCTCCGCGGCAACTCGTGACTGGCCAGGGTGCTCAATCTCGAGCTTCCTGGCCTCTTCAAGAATCTGGTCAATTGTCAGATGGCCAACCCAGCGGTCTCGGTTGCGGGTGTAATCCTCTGTTCCCGCGCAATGCGTACGAAGGCGAGCAGCGTGAATGGTTTGGTGAAAAAAACGGCTTCGACGGGGGAGTACGATATGTTGCGTTAACGAAATAAATTTGTCAATACAGGAAACGAAAGATGCTCGGTGGGGAGCGATTGTTAGCGTTTTATTTACTACAGAGTAAACTTTGCCGATTATTGAGTTGTATTTTAGCGATAAAGCAATTTTAGTGGCGATTTAGTAAATAGATAATCATCTGATTCTATTATGTATCCAATTTACCGTAGGCTATTTTGCACTGTTCATGATGCAGGTTTACAAAATTTTTTTGCGGGTTCAGCGGCGCTTTGAGGGTGGACAGCCCCTCCGCGCATGATGAGTCTATGATGCGCCTGGAAGGGGAAATGATCTGCAAACGAGAAACGAGGGAATAGGGATTAGGGAATAGGGAACGGGGTGGGATGCGGGTGGAGAAATCACTCGAAGCCGCGGAGTTTGGCACGCGACCTTAGCAGCCGAGTGACGGTGACGAGGTTGATGGTGGCAATCGAGCTTTCAAGCAGCGTGCCGCCAATCGATCCACTCAGTATGTTGTTTGCCAGCCATAGAAAAGTGCTTACGAGCAGCATCAGACGCATGCGCACGCCGCGCATAAAAAAGATGGCCAGGGTCGCCAGGCACGAGGCCGCTACCGGAAGCCAGCCCGCGCCGCTTTTTGCAAATACAAATCCCAGTCCAAGATTCAGGACAATCATGAACACGGCAAGCAGCGGCGAGCGCGTCTTCAAAGCCAGCAGCGAACGCGTGCCTGAGACGAGCGAACTGACGGCGGCCGACGGATTGCCGAGCAGCGTGAAATGCACCGCGTAAACCAGGCATTCGGCGGCATTCAGAGCCTTCAGCCGGCGGTCGCTCTTTTGCGCGAAAGCTGTTATTCCGAGGCCAAATGCAACATAGCCAACGCACTGAGCCGCGGAAAAAAATTGCATGATTGAGCCTTGAAATCAAAGATGGGGGAAAGATGGTCTGTGTATAAGTATAGCGAGCTGAGGAAAAGAGCAGAAAAGCGAGGTCACTGTTGCTTACTTTACTTGCCCAGCGCAAACTTTCGCGCGCTTTCTAGCAGCTTGGCGACCGATTCTTTGGAGCAGGATTCGGCGTAGATGCGCAGCAGGGGTTCGGTGCCGCTGGCGCGGAGCAGGAGCCAGGTTTCGGCGGCGTTTTTTTTCTGCTTGGCTTCGGGATTATCGAGATAGAACTTGACGCCGTCGAGTGTGCCGACATTCAGAACGGGCATTCCGGCAAAGACCGGGTCGCCGGGCTGGAGAGCTTTAGCGCGGGCGATGGCGGAGTTTTTCTGCTCGACGGGAATGTGAAGATCGATGCGGCCGTACTGGTGTTCGCCGTACTCGGCCTGAAGGTCGGCGACGAGCTGGCCTAGAGTTTTCTTTTCATCGGCCATGACGTTGGCTAGAAGCAGCGAGTTGAGCAGGCCGTCGCGCTCGGGCAGGTGGCGCTGGAAGCCGATGCCGCCGGATTCTTCGCCGCCCATGAGGATTTCGCGCTCGAGCATGTAGTCGCAAACGTACTTGAAGCCGATGCCGTGCTCGATGAGTTCGCGGCCGTGCTTTTTGCAGATGCGGTCGAGCATCTTGGTGGTGTTGTAGGCGCGGGTGACGGCGCCGGGCCAGTTCTTCCTTTTTAAAACCCAGCTCAAGAGCACGGAATAGATTTTGTGCGGATCGACGAAGTTGCCGTGCTCGTCGGTGGCACCGATGCGGTCGGCATCGCCGTCGGTGCACAAGCCGGCCTGGCAATGGTTGGCGACGGTGGCCTCGCCCAGAGCGCGAATGTTGGGCTCGATGGGCTCGGGATTGATGCCGGGAAAGAGCGGGTCGGGGTTGGAGCGGATGGCGACGCTCTCGACGCCGAGGGCAGTGAAGATGTCGCTGATGATGGTGCCGCCGCAGCCATACATCGAGTCGATGCAGAACTTCATGCCGGACTTCGCGATCAGGTCAAGGTCGACGAAATTTTTGATGGCGCCGAGATAGTCGGGGAGGAAATCGACGATGGTGATGGAGGCCGGTTGCGCGGGATGCGGGAGGGGTTGGCCGAGGTAGGTTTCAATGGCGGCGATCATGCTGGGCTTGCCCGATCCGCCGTACCAGCCTTTGTATTTCACGCCATTCCACTGCGCGGGGTTGTGCGAAGAGGTAATCATGATGCCGCCGGCGGCGTTGCGATGGCGGACGCCGTAGCTGAGCGCCGGGGTGGGCGTGACGGCGTTGGCGAGCTCGACGGGAATGCCGGCGGAGGCGACGACCTCGGCGCAGGTTTGAGCGAAGGCTTTGGAGCCGAAGCGAGTGTCGTAGCCGATGCAGAGGCCTTTGGCCGGGTCTTCCTGCTTGAGGACGTAGGCGGCGATGGCGGCGGCGGCGATGCGGACATTAGCGAAGGTGAAATCGTCAGCGATGATGGCGCGCCAGCCGTCGGTGCCGAATTTAATGGCGGGAAGGGACATGGATGAATCTCCAAAGTCAGAGGAAACAAAGATAAACGATAGCAGGGCAGAGGCGGATTGTGCACAAAATGGTTTCGCGATACGACAACGACGCGGCGAGTTAGCGCATGGTTCTTGAAGGGAAGGCACCGCATCAGCAAGGGGTGGAGGTCAGCCAGCTATAGGTTTAAATTTTTACCAGGAGGCTCGATTTTATGGCGTCGCACGAGGCGGAACTGGCTCCGATCTTTCTCGAATTCACGCGGAAAAGGCTCTTCGACCAGTATTGGCCGAGGATGAGGGAGTGCGTTGCGCCGCTCACTGTTGAACAGGTGTGGTGGCGGCCGAATGCGGCTTCAAACAGCATCGGCAATCTGCTGCTGCATTTGAACGGCAACGTGGGGCAGTGGCTGGCGGGGCCCTTCAACCGCCGCGAAGACCGTCGCGACCGGCCGGCCGAGTTTGCCGCCGAGGGCGGGCTTACGGCCGCCGAGTTGCTGGCGCCTTACGAGATTCAGGGCTACCACGTAAGCGGCCTTTATGCCGTCTATCAAGTCGTCGAACACTTCGCCTTGCACTACGGCCAGATCGTTTACATTACGAAATCGATAACCGGGCGCGACCTTGGCTTCAACAAAGAATTGGATAAGACCGGGCGGCTCGGCGCGTAAAAAATTGCCTGCCATGTTTCGGGGCGTTTACGCTCTTCGCGCTGAGGCCACGCGCGGAATCCCTTGCAGATCCGCGGTGAATTCGATTTGTTCGAAACCCGCTTCGGCCAGCAGCTTTTCAATCGCTGCCCGCTGACCGTAGCCGATTTCTAGCGCCACGAATCCGCCTTCGATTAGAGCCGCGCGCGCCGCCGGAATCAGACGCCGATAAATTTCCAGGCCGTCCGCGCCGGCAAAAAGAGCCTGCCCAGGCTCGAACTCGCGCACCTCGACGGCCAGCGACTGACGGTCGCGCTCGGGCACGTACGGCGGATTGGAAACCAGCAGATCGAAGCGCTCGCCTGAAACCGGGGCGAGCAGGTCGCCCGAAAAAAATCGCAGCCGCCCGGCCACGCCGTTGCGCGCGGCGTTGGTTTGCGCCACGGCTAAAGCCGCCGCGGAAAGATCGATGGCCGCGATCGACGCTTGAGGCAACGCGTGCGCCAGCGCCACGGCGATCGCTCCCGAGCCCGTGCCTACATCGGCGATGCGTGGATGCGCGAAGTTGGCCGCCAGCGCAAGGGCCTTCTCGACCAGATGCTCGGTCTCCGGTCGCGGAATCAATACCGCGCGATTGACCGTGAAGGGCAAGCCGTAAAACTCCGTTTCGCCGACGATATATTGGATCGGCTCGCCGGTTCGCCGGCGCTCGACCAGCGCGCGAAACTCGGCGCTGACTTCGGTCGTGGCAACGGAATCGTCGTGCGCGATCAGCCAGGCGCGATTTCTTTCCGGATGGATTTTTTGAAGCACGCAAAGCAGCAGCGTTTCAGCGTCGCGCCGGGCGCGCAATGCGTGCGGGCTTGCGGCGAGCAAAGTTTCGGCCTCGGCCCGCAGTGCGCGCATTGTTTTCGGCGTGGATGGCATCGGCGCTAGAGGCGTTTTCATGAAGGATATAGGGAAACGAAACTGCCCACAGGGGCTAAAGCCCAGTTCTTATGTGCTTTCTGCGGCACGACTCAAGTCGTGCCCTGACACTTCTTGCTGCCCCGGCGGCGTTTTTCCGCTCGCCGCGACGAGTAAAGCCGTGCCCTTTCAAAACCACTTTACAGCAACAGTGAAAAGGCGCTAGACATTCCTACTTGCCGGGGGCTTGCGAGCTGGTAGCAAGCGTTGCGGCGAAGGCCAAGACCGCGGCGGGGGTGGCGGCCAGCGCATCGGCCTGCGCCCACTCCTCGGGCGAACCGTAGCCCCAGGCCGCGGCCAGGCAGTTGATGGCGTTTTTGTGCGCGGCATCAATGTCGTAGATGCGGTCGCCGACCATCCAGGTCGTTTCGCGATCGAGTTTGCGCTCGGCAAGCAATTGCTTGAGCAGATCGACTTTGCTGTGGCTGGAAAATTCCGGCTGGTCGCCGTAAACGGCATCGAAAAACCGCGCGATTTCGAATTTTTCTAAGATGCGCACGGCGAAGTGGCTTTGCTTGGAGGTGCAGACGTAAAGCGGAAAGCCGCGCAGGCGGAGCTCGGTCAGCACTTCTGCCACGCCGGGAAAAACGGAATTGTTCGACCAGCCCTCGCGGTTGTAGCAGGCGCGGTAGTCGTTGACTAAAGCGAGCCGCTCTTCTTCGCTGCCTTGGGGGAGGAGTGCGACGGCCCACTCCTCGACCGGCGGGCCGACGAAGCGGTCGAGCAATCCGTAGTTGCTGATCTGGCGGGCTTCCAGCACTTTGCGCAGACAGCCCACAATGCCGGGCTTGGAATCGGTCAATGTGCCATCGAGGTCGAACAACAGGGCCGGAAGAATACGGGACATATAAATAGTTTCGCAGAACAAAGCGCAGGGCGAGCCGGCCAATTCATGCGGTTTACAAATAAAACGCCGCAAGAGGATTGCCTCCTGCGGCGTTTCGCTTTCTGTTGAAATTTAACGTTAGGCCTTGGCGGCGTTGACCACCAATGCGGCGACGGCGCAACTGGTCAGCCGCATTTCGGCCGAGTCGGCGCGGCTGGTCAGGATGATCGGCACCTTAGCGCCCAGCACGATGCCGCCCAGCTTGGCGCCGCCCAGGTAGCTCAGTTCCTTGAAGAGCATGTTGCCGCTCTCGATATTCGGCACCAGGAAGATGTCGGCCTTGCCCGCCACGGGCGAAGAAAGCTTCTTGATGCGTGCGGCCTCAACGCTGACGGCCGCATCGAAAGCCAACGGCCCATCGACGATGGCGCCCCTGATCTGCCCGCGATCGGCCATCTTGCTGAGCGCGGCGGCGTCGAGCGTGGACTGCATTTTGGGATTGATGGTTTCGACGGCCGACAGAACGGCGGCCTTCGGCTCTTGAATGCCCAGCGCGTGCGCCAGATCGATGGCGTTCTGCAGGATGTGCATTTTGTCTTCGAGCTCGGGGGCAATGTTGATCGCCGCGTCGGTGATGAGCAGCGTACGGTCGTAGGCCGGCGTGTCCATTACAAAAACGTGCGAGATGCGCCGCGAGGTGCGCAGCCCGGTTTCGCGAGCCACTACGGGGCGCAGGAACTCGTCGGTGTGCAGGTTGCCCTTCATCAGCGACTGCGCCTCGCCGGAGCGGCAGAGGGCGACGGCGATTTGCGCGGCCTGAAATTCAGTTTCCGCCTGTTTGATTGTGCAACCACTGAGATCGATGCCGAACTTGGCGGCCAGCGCCTTGATGGCGGCTTCGGAGCCAACCAGAATCGGCTTGATTAGGCCGGCGGTGGCGGCCTCGGTGGCGCCGCGCAGAGCCACTTCGCTCAGCGGCCAGGCTACGGAAGTCGTGATCGCCGGCAGCTTCTTACAGCGGTCTAGAAAAGTGTGAAAAACATGATTGTCGGATGCGGGTGTGGCAGATGGACTCATAAATCGGCTCTCCGGGCAGGCATCGTGTAGGAATCGCACTGCCTCATTTTTATTGTCGGCCGTTGGCTTGGGGGCGGGTGTGCCTCAGATCACAGTATGGGGTGGCATCTCGAATAGAGAGACAGCGGGGCGGGAAAAACCGTGATTGTCGCCTCGCCTACTCACTATGCGCTAAGTTTCGCGGAGCAGTGGCGAGCTTCTCGGTGTGGTTTTGATCGGGTCAGCAGTCTTTGGTATATAAATATATACAAAATTGTACGCAATAAGCGAAAGCTGAAACCGTGAAGGCGCAGGGGCATTGACGGGGAAAGCAATCAGAGCATTTTTACCAATTCTGTGGAGTGCCGAATCATGCTGAAGGTTGCCGCTCACTGATGTTCGCGTCAACTCGGCGATCCTGAGTTCTATACACTGTTGGTAAAAATGCTCTAGCCGCAAAGAGCAAGAACGCGGCTAGAATGGGGCACCCATATTTCCCCTGCACCATCGGTACCAGCCGGTAAAAATGCTCTAGATCGAAGGTGGACGGCTGCCCGGCTGAAGTTGCCGAAGGCGCAACGGTGGCGGCGGCTGTGAGCTTGGCTGGTGCGCGGAGCAAAGACATTGGTTTTCTTGCCGGGCAGGGGAGAACTGAGACAAAAACAGATTTTTGCGGAAAAGGATGATGGGGCTCATGAAGCGGAAAAACGGGATTTTATATTGTGCGGGATGGGGTGCGCTGGGGCTGCTGATGCCAGCGTTGCTTGCGGCGCAAGGGCCGAGCGCGGCTGACTACGAGCGGGGGCTCGACGTGCAGAAGAAATATACCGGACTCGTGCTTCACCTGCCGGATCGGCCGGTGTGGATCGAGGGTTCGGAGCGCTTTGTCTATCGGCGCTCGATCGCCGGCGGCCACGAGTTTTTGCTGGTCGACGCCGAGACGCGCACCCAGCAGCCGGCCTTCGATCACGCGCGGCTGGCCGCGGTTCTGAGCAAGGCGCTGCATGAGCCGGTCGCGGCGCAGCAGTTGCCTTTCGAAAGCCTGCAAATGGAGCGTGGCGGATCGGCCTTCGTCTTCGAGCGCGGGCCGGAGCGCTGGCGGTGCGACCTGGCCAACTACACTTGCGCCAAAGAGCCCGTGCCGCCGCGGCCGCCTACGGCCGACGATGACTATGGCTACGATTTCACTCCGCCGGCGGTCAACGGCGCGGCGCAGGCGCAGGCTTCGCCGGACGGCCGGTGGCTGGCCTTCGTCGAAAACTACAACGTTGTTTTGCGCCCGGCCCACGCCACCCCCGAGGAGGCTGCGCGGCAGACGGTGCGGTTAAGCGAGGACGGTTCGGAGGGTAACTACTACGCGGTCGATACGCTGGTCTGGTCGCCTGACTCGAAACATTTGGCCGCCTATCGCATTCGTCCCGGATATCGGCGTCTGGTGCATTACGTCGAGTCCTCGCCGGAAGATCAACTTCAACCCAAGCTCTCGGCAATGGTCTATCCCAAGGCCGGCGACCTGCTGCCGCTCTTTCAGCCGGTGCTCTTTCAGATCGATGCGAAAGCTGAGCTGCCTATCGACAATGCGCTGTTTCCCAATCCCTATGAGATGACGTCCTTCGCCTGGTGGAAGGATTCGCGCGGTTTCACCTTCGAGTACAACCAGCGCGGCCACCAGATTTACCGGCTCATTGATGTTGATGCGGCCAGCGGCCGGGCGCGCACGCTGATTGAGGAGAGCAGTAAGACCTTCATCAACTACGAGCCGCTTTCTGACGATCAATACGATCACGGCAAGTATTTCCGCCAGGATTTGAACGACGGCGCGGAGATCGTTTGGGCCTCGGAGCGCGATGGCTGGGAGCACCTGTATCTTTTTGATGGCCGCACCGGCGCGCTCAAGCGGCAGATTACGCACGGCGATTGGGTGGTGCGCGCCGTCGATCGCGTTGACGAGGCCAGCCACCAGATTTATTTCGAAGCCGGCGGCATGAATCCCGGCGAGGATCCGTATTTTGTTCACGGTTACAAAATCGGCCTGGACGGAAGCGGCCTGACGGCGCTGAGCCCGGCCGCGGCGAACCATAAGCTGAGTTACTCGCCGGATGGCAAATACTACGTGGATACCTATTCGCGGTTGGATTTGCCGCCGGTGATGGAGCTGCGTCGCGCCGCCGACGCCAGTTTGGCGATGACCGTCGATACGGCAGACGATGCGCCGCTGCGCGCCGCCGGCTGGCTGCCTCCCGAGCCCTTCCACGCCGCTGGCCGCGACGGCAAAACGCAGATCTGGGGCATCATCTATCCGCCGGCCCGTCTCGATCCCAACAAAAAATATCCGGTGATTGAGGACATCTACGCCGGACCGCATGGCTCTTTCGTGCCCAAGAGCTTCACCACGCGCGTTGAGCCGCTCACCGAGTTGGGATTCGCCGTGGCGCAGATCGACGGCATGGGAACCAACAATCGCTCGCGCGCCTTCCACGATGTAGCCTGGCGCAACTTGAAGGACGCTGGCTTTCTCGACCGCATTCTATGGCACAAGGCCGTAGCGGCCCGCTACCCCTGGTACGACATCTCGCGCGTGGGCATCTTCGGCACCTCGGCCGGCGGGCAAAGTGCTATGGCGGCGCTGCTCTTCCATCCCGAATTCTACCGGGCCGCCGTGGCCAACTCCGGCTCCCACGACAATCGCATGGACAAGATCTGGTGGAACGAGCAGTGGATGGGCTGGCCTGTAGGGCCGTGGTACGCCGAGTCATCGAATGTGGACAATGCCTGGAGGCTTCAAGGCAAGCTGATGCTGGTGATGGGCGAAATGGACAAAAACGTTGACCCTTCCACCACGCTGCAGGTAGCCGACCGGCTGATTAAGGCCAATAAGGACTTTGATCTGCTGTTTGTCCCCGGTGGCGGCCACGGAGCCGGCGGCCGCTATGGCGAGCGTAAGCTGATGGACTTTTTTGTGCGCAACTTACAAGATAAGTCGACGCCAGATTGGAACCATCTGCCCGCGGTTCTTCCGCAAGCGCCTCAATAGGAATCGAATTGAATAAACGGTTTCAAGGCTTACCCGGCATTGCTGCCGGGTGAGCCATCGCGCTTGGAAATCGCCATTTTGCAGTGCTTTGCGGCCAAGTTTGCGCGAAAGCTGGTCGATCCGTTTTTGCGTAAGCTGGAGGCAGGACAAGCGATCGCCGAATGTTGAAGAAAAACATGGCATTACCTCTCCGCGCGAAAGCAGCCGGTTTTTAAGGATCGCTAGAGGTTTGCGCACGGCTTTGCACCGTGTGCCTAAACGATCAGCGGACCGTCAAAGTCGACCGACTTGAATGTACCATACTCTTTCACGTGCAAATCAACGGGTTCGGTGAGCCGGTATATTGCCGCCGATGGGGCCTTCGAGACGGGCCTTGAAACGGCCGTTGGAACCAAGAAAGACCAGCGATTTGCCTTCTTCGGCCAGACGGGCGAGCGCGGCCGGCGTCACCAGCACATCGCCGAAGCAGACGACGCTGCCGATGTGGTGAAGCGGTATAGATCTCGCTTTATTTTCCGATGCAGAAGGTGGAGAAGATTAAATCTAAGATGTCGTCGGGCGTGGTTTGGCCGGTTAGCGAGTCCAGCGCCCAGAGCGCGCGGTAAAGATCGAGCAGAATCATCTCGTGGGGAATGCCGTTTGCGTTGGCCTTGGCTGCGTCGGCCAGAGCGGCCAGAGCCGTTGTTACCGCCTGATGCTGGCGCAGATTGGTCAACATGCCGGGCTCGGAGGCAGCGCCGCCAGTGGCTAGCTCGACAATTTTTTGGCGCAATGCATCTATTCCAGCGCCGGTTAGTGCCGAGGTCGAAAGCGCCGCGCATCCGGCCAGCTCCGGCGAATCCAGACGCAGGCCGCCGGAAGCATTTGCCGCCAGATCGCATTTGTTGATAGCGACAATCGCCGGCCGGCCGGCGACGGCGGCCAGCAGCGCGCGCTCCTCATTGTTGATGGCCGCTGTCGCGTCGAGCACGACGATGGCCAGCGCGGCGTCGGCCAGCGCCTCGCGGCTGCGACGAATTCCCTGCTGCTCGGCCTCTTCGCGGCCCTCGCGTAGGCCGGCCGTATCCACCAGCTCGATAGGAATGCCGCCGAGCGAGACCCGTTCGGTAACCAGATCGCGCGTGGTGCCGGGCGTGGCCGTGACGATGGCGCGATCTTGCTCGACCAGGCGATTGAAGAGCGAGCTTTTGCCCGCGTTGGGCCGGCCGACGATGGCCAGCGTCAGGCCGTCATGCAGAATGCGGCCGCGAGCAAAAGAGGCTTCAAGCGCTGCCAGCGGCGGCTGTAGCGACTCGATGCGGTGAGCAATCTCCGGCTGCGGAGCGACCTCCACGTCATCTTCGGCAAAGTCGATTCCGGCCTCAAGCAGAGCGATCAGCTCCACCAGATCTTGCTTGACTGGCGCGGCGCGGTTGCTGAGCGCGCCGCCCATCTGGCTGGCGGCCAGACGAGCCTGCGCCAGTGTTTGCGCGTCGATCAGGTCGCGTACCGCCTCGGCCTGCGTAAGATCGAGCCTGCCGGCCAAAAAGGCGCGCTGGGTGAATTCGCCCGGCTCGGCCAGCCGCGCGCCCAGCTTGATTGCGCGTCGCAGCAACCAGTCGAGCACTACCGGCGAACCGTGCGCGGCGATCTCGACCACATCCTCGGCGGTGTAGGAGTTTGGCGCGGCGAAGAAGGTTACGATCGCCTCGTCGATGCGCGCCGCATCGCCGCTTTCCACGTCGATAATCTCGGCAAGTTGCGCCCGCCTCGGCTCCAGCGGCTGGCGCAAACGCAGCAGCTCCGGCGCGATTTCCGCGGCTCGCGGCCCGCTCAGGCGCACAATGCCGATGCCGCCACGGCCGGGCGGCGTTGAGATTGCGGCGATCGTATCGTTAACTGTTTCCGGCTCGCTCATCACTGCACACAGTGTAGTGTTTGGAGCGCCCGCCGCGCCTGACAGTCGCGTGATTCCCAAGGTAACCATTGGTCAGGGTACTTAGGTGATACTGGCGTGCGCTGAAAACCTTCTCCATAATGTGATAAGAGATCGTGCCTTTCGGGTTTCTCCGTGGTCCGATGATCCGACGGTCCAATGCTCCAGTCCGAGACTCCCGGCAGGCTGCTCGGTGGCCTTGTCATACAAGTGAGAAGCCAGCGCCGCGTTCGTTCATGCTTTCCGCGGTATTCTCCCATCCATCGAGCGTATGTATCGATTCCGGCTCGTCGCTTTTCGCGCATGTCAAGATAAAGTCTGAAGCGTCGGCGAGTCAGAGGTGAAGGCTATGAATGCTGCGAGATTGGCTACGCTCAAGTTCTTAGCGCTCCTGTTTCTGTTGCCCGGTCTGGTGGGCTTGATCGTCTCCGCAATGATCTCGACACACTACCTGGACACCCTGCCTCGCTGGCCGGTCGTCGAGGAGCATCGTTTGGTTCCGCGCGGCATTCACGGCATCACCGTCTACCAGACCGCGGCCGAAGATCATAACCTCAACACGATCGAATACACTTCCGTGGGAATCTTTCTGGTTGGTCTCGCGCTGGGTGTGGTCTACCTGGAAAAATGGGGCAGCACGCAGGTTGCCTCTGGCGACGAAGAGCCGGAGATGGCCGAGAATCTACGCTAAACGGCGCTGCGCGCCGGGGTTCCCTACAATATATCCATGCCTGAATTGCCCGAGGTGGAAACGGTAGCCCGCGGCGTGGATCAACATCTGCGCGGCGATCGCATCGTGCGGGTTTGGCTCACAGACCTTCCTCAGCCTTTTAAAACGCCGCCGGCGCGCATGGGCAAAGTACTGGCCGGACGCGCGATTCTCGCCGTCCATCGCACCGGCAAGCATATCGTTTTTGAACTGAGCGCGCCGGGTGAAAAATCCGCGCCAGCCACGGCGCAGTGGATCGTGCACCTGGGCATGACCGGCAGACTGCTGGTGGCCGAGTCGGAGCAGCCGCTCGCCCCTCATACGCACGCGCGGCTCGGCATGGCCAGCGGTCGGGAACTGCGTTTTGTCGATCCCCGGCGCTTTGGCCGCCTCCAATTTCTCGACTTGGGCAGAACCCAACCCTTTCAGGCTCCTGGAGCCGAGCCGCTCACGATTGGCGCGCAACCCTTCGCCGCGCTTTTCGGAGGGCGAAAAACAGCGATTAAAGCCGCATTGCTTAATCAGACGCTGCTTTCCGGTGTGGGCAATATTTATGCCGACGAGAGTTTGTTTCGCGCCGGCATTCGCCCCAGCCGGCGAGCGAACCGGCTGACCGGCGCCGAACTGGAGCGGCTGCGGCAAGCGCTGCGCCAGATTTTGAAGCGCGCCATACGGCTTGGCGGCTCTTCGGTCTCGGATTATGTTGACGCCGACGGCGAGCGCGGTTTTTTTCAACTCGAACACTGCGTCTATCAACGAACGGGCCAACCCTGCCGCCATTGCCAAACGCCGATTCGGCGCATTCTGCTAGCCGGCCGGGGAACTCACTATTGCCCGAAGTGCCAGCACTGAGCTTTAGTGGTTGCGGAAAAGGCGATTGTGGAAGACCGATAGTGAGCAGGGCCTAAAGGCCACGTTGATTTGATAGCGTTTGCGGCCCGACTAAAGTCGTGCCCTTTTACAAAACCACTTGCTGAAAAGAGCTCTGCTAGTTTCTCCGCAGCCTCTTTGGCAGGGAAAAGAAAACTTCGGCGAACCCAAACTATGTTTTTTAGAAGATTTGTGACTTCAATCCTTCCATTATCAAGACAGACGGTCAATGGTTGGTTCCATAACTAATTGAAAACATTGATCGGCATTTATGGCACGCCGATTGCAATATGTAAGAGTGCCAGTGATGTACAGGCGGCTGGTTGAAAGCCCAGCGAGCCAATGCAACGTAAAGGCACCCGAAAAGAGCAACCGCCAAGGAGCGGCCCACAAATGGGAAACAGCCATTCGGGAAGCCTAAAGTTGAAGCGGTAGAAAAACTACCGCTCACGATCTCGCTGGGAGGCCAGTGACCAGCGCAAGAATAAGAAAACGCCACTCTTAGGAGTGGCGTTTCTTGTATGGCAAGTAAATCTGGAGACCGGGATTCCTTCCTGCTTTTCCTCTGCATAGTCTCTGCACAGATTGATTCATCGCCAGTTTCTTATGAGGATCGCCCTCTTGCCAGGGGTAGGTCTTCGCTGTACTATCAAAGTTGCCTATCATGCGGCTGACGCGAGCCACCCATAGAAGGGGAGAGCAAGCTCGCCGCCGAGCAAGCACAAGTAGATATTGTCAGGCAGTTTGGTTCTAACTTGCTGTGCAAGGCGAAGAATCGCATAAGGAACCGCATTACCTGAGAAGAATAAAGGCCGCGCCGGTTTCGGCGATCGGCAGGAGCCGCCAGGCGGCTTGTAGCTGCAACCTTTTTTCCCAGGTGGTTGCGCGGTGCAATCAGTAAGGCCGAGTGGGCCAGCCGGCTAAAGAGTAAGACCGGCGCTCATCATTCCCACAGTGTTGGAGATGATGGCGCTTCAGGGGAGGAAGTTTGTGCGCGGTTGAAGACCCGCCGCGTTTTTTCCGGCCCAATCGGAGCAGAAAGTTCCGCTCCGTAACCAATCGCGAAACAGACACGCGGAATACACAATGGAAGAGATTCAAGCAGCAGAAAGCACAAGCATCATGACGACTGAAGAAGCGGCGCAGCCCCAGCCTGAACAGGGGCCCGTACCTAACAACGGTCAGGTACAGTCACAAGGGCATCGGCGTCGGCGCCGGCGTCGCAAAAACAAGACCAGTCTGCCGCCTGCCGGGCAAGCGCAACCGCAGTCCACGCCGCCGCAACCACAGATGCAGCAAGCGCCGACGCCGGCCGCTCCGCCCAAGCCTGGCCGCCAGCAGCACCAAGGCCGGAAAAAGAAAAAATTCTTTCCTAAGTCACAGGCTTCCGGCGCGTCGCAAGGCAACGGTTTTGCTCCGCCGATGCAGAACAAGCGCCGAGGCAGGCAGCAGAAAGTGCCGCGCGCTTTTGTCGGGCCGATGGACCACAGCTACCGCGCCGCCAACGGCAATGTAGCCGACGGACCGCCCTCGACGATACAGCTTTCAAGCGGCGGCTACAGCGGCGGATTCAACGCCGACGTTTATTCGGCTCCGCCGCCGACGCCGATTCGCGAAGATGCGCCGACCCGGATCTTCTGTTTTATCGAAGATCTATTTTTCCTGGCCAAGATTCAGGAAGCCGCGCGCAAATTGGGCGTCAAGGTGGAGTTCGTCAAAGGCGATAAGGAGACGGTGGCGCGGATCATCGGCACGCCGGAGGAAGAACGGCCCGCGCTGATGGTTTTCGATCTGAACAATCCTAGCGTCAAGTCGCTGACGCTGATTCCCAAATTCAAATCCAAATTCAAGAAGACCGTTTCGATCATCGGTTTTTTGAATCATCTGCAGGGTGACCTGAAGTTGAAGGCCATTGAAGCCGGTTGCGACACGGTGATGCCGCGCTCGGCCTTTTCGCAGAGCCTGCCGATGCTGCTACGCCGTTACGGCGTCGAAGAAGAGGAAGAAGAATACTCGCAGCAGCCGGTGTAAGTAGCGGCACGGCGAAACTTCAGTACAGATGCAAACCAAGAGCGCGGCCTTTCGGCCGCGCTCTTGGTTTTTAAGCAATCCTCTTGAGGTTAGAAAGCTAGAGCAAATCGCCTGATGGTATGGAGGGAAAAATCGTCCCTCAGGGGCTAAAGCCCACGATTTATAAGCCTTTTTGCGGCACGGCTAAAGCCGTGCCCCTTCAAAGCCACGCTACAGTAACAGTAAAAAAGCTAGAAGACGATTTTGCCGGCGACTTGCAACTCGCGCTGCGGCAGCGACGAGACGATTTCGCCGAAGGTGCTGCTGCCGTACAGCGTGTTGGGATCGCTGAAGTTGGTGTGGTTGAAGAGATTGAAGGCCTCGGCGCGGAACTCCAGATGCGAGCGCTCGGTGAGGGAAAAGTTTTTGCTCAGGCCGGAGTCGAGCTGCCAGAAGTTATAACCGCGGACGGCGTTGCGGGGCGAGTTGCCGAAGACAACATTGGCCGCTGGTGAGGAAAAGCTCGACGAGTTGAAGTACTGCGAGTACGACTTGTTGGTCGCCACGGCCGGGCCACTCTGGTTGGGCCGATAGGCGTTGCGGCCGTAGACGGTGATCTGGCCAGAGACCTCCTGATAGTCGCTGGGGCTATAGGCGAAGGTGAGCGGATCGCCGCTGCGGGCCTGCAAAATCTGCGTCGTCTGCCAGCCGCCGATGAGATTGTTCCAGAAGCGGCTGAGATTAGGCAGCAGCGATTGACCGCGGCCGACCGGCAGCGCCCAAACCAGCGAGGTGGAATTGACGAAGGGGTAGTTGTAGTTGGACAAACCGCGGTCGGCCTGCCAGTTATGCACGTCTTGCACCGAGGGAATGCCGTTACCGCAGTTATCGCAGTTGCCGCCGCCGTCGAGCGCCTGGCCGGCGATGTCGATGGCCTTCGACCAGGTGAAAGAGTTGAGCAGATAGAGGCCGTAGGAGAAGCGTTTTTCGATCTTGACTTGCAGACCGTCGTAGTCGGAGGTGGCCCAGGGCAGCGTGCCGACGACGGAATTGTAGTTCGTGTAAGGGCGGCGGCTGGCGAGCGAGGCCGTGCCGCTGGCTGAGCTTTGCACCGAGGCCTGATTGACGTCGTTGATGATGACCTCGTGCAGGCCGTGATTGCCGACGTAGGAAGCGTCAACAACCCAGTTATGACCGAAGTCGCGCTGTATGCCGAAGAACCAACTGCGAATTTGCGAGTCGGGCGATTTGCGCGGCATGTACTGGATGATGACTTCCTGCGAGCGGTAGTTGGTGGAGTCAACGATGCTGGGGTTGGTAGGAAAACCGCTCTGCGTATTCAGGTAGTTGTAGTAAGTAGTGCCGCCGCTGGTGGTTTCGGTCGCTGTCGGATAAACCTCGCGCGTGGCCACCAGTCCATAGGGCGCGCTCTGCGTCAGGTAGTTGGAGCCGATACGGTTCCAATGCGT